>Ga0210051_1000234_pt1 | contig 47547 bp, 34 predicted proteins | sample CryGey092014_all_FD_185464 | JGI IMG/M metagenome (GOLD analysis project Ga0210051, IMG submission 185464) | Groundwater microbial communities from aquifer - Crystal Geyser CG23_combo_of_CG06-09_8/20/14_all (SPAdes) (version 2) | ecosystem: Environmental > Aquatic > Deep subsurface > Groundwater...
GTCGGCCACTCTCTGATAGACACCAACCGCCGCGACATAGTCCCGCGCGGCTTCCTTCTCCGCCGCCTGCTTGTAGAGATCATCCACGGTGGCGGCGAAGGCGAGGGAGCAGGAGAGGAGGATGAGTATGGATGTGTGGGTGTATGGGTGAAGGGGTGAACGGGTGAGTGGGTGAAGGCGTGGAGCAACGCACGGCAGCAGGCAGGAAGCGGGGCGGGGCTTCCCAACGAAACGACTCCAACAGAACATCCGACATCACCTCACGAACATGAGATAGCCGACGGTGCTGCAAAGACGACTGCGTAGATAGCGTAGATTATACAGGAAGTGGGGGACGAATATCAAGCAACGCTGCAATCGCAAGGGATTTTTTGGGGGGGGGGGAAAATCGGGATGCCGGAGGAACTCCCTTCCGCAGACATCGTCGCCACGGGGCTCAAGGCATCGCGCCGTTCAGAGGCGACCCCTATCCCGATGTTTAGAAACCCTGAGTAATGGGTATAATGTCCGCACAATCCCGATCAGGAGGGAAGGTTTACATGTTTAAGAAGAAATCTGATCAGGCAACTCGCAAAGGTTTCACCCTCATCGAACTCTTAGTGGTGATTGCGATTGTAAGTAGCTTCTTCCCGGCGTGAATTTCTTTCCACCGCGTCCGCAGATCGCCGTGCAGACGGGATCGAAACTCCAGCGGGAGTTCGTAAGGCTCGTCGCCTTTGTAGAGGGTGATGGTCATCAGCCAGGTGTGAAAGCGGAACTCCCCGCTGAATCCATTCCGGTTCTCCAAAGCGCTCAGAAAGGTCTCTTGGGTAACATCCTCGGCGTCATCTGGGTTGCGCGAAACATTCGCAGCGCTACGTTGTAGACACGCCTCTCGTAACGATCGACCAGCGCCTCGAAGGCTGGGCTGTGAGGTCTCCATTTATTGCCTTCTGAACGAGGCCTGTATCATCGGCTCGTGAACTGTCGGTCATTGCTGACGTGACGATTGTACCCAAGTGCAGGAAGCCACCTTAATACTGCTCTGCCAAGGTCACGCGACGGGCGGTCCCTCCGCCCGTTCTTTTCGGTCTGGGACGGTAGTCGTACGGCGTCAAGGCAGCAGCACCCCGATGTGTCTACTCCCTCCCCACCACCAAATCATCGAAGAACGTCGTCACTGGGTTATTGGGATTGAAGTGCTGGGACATGACATTGTCGAGGTGGGGCGCTTCGCCGCGGCCGCCGTTGCCGAGAAAGAGGAACTGAGGGGCGCCTGCAAGCTTGTCGTCGCGAGGCAGTTCTACGTCCTTGATCCACGTATTACCATCCCTGGATGAAAAGCAATCAATCCTGTCAGCCCTGAGTGTCACTTTGACCCAGTTCGGGAGGTTGGGGTACAGTCCGGGAATCTCTTCACGTCCGATAGGTTGCCCCCAGGCTCGCCGCCTACCGGAGACCATGTAGAGGAACTTCCCCTGACTGGTGCCGGGGGTCGCCTGCACAAACTCGCCGTTGGGCCATATCAGGAAGAGACTGCCCCCCCACTCGTCATTGGTTCCCGAGGGAGCGCGGGCGATCATGCACTGAACAGACACATTGTCCTCACCAAACTCACGCCGGACGTGCGAATACCCGTAAGACGCGCCCTGCACGTATAGCCTGCCCTCGAAAGCTCCCGCTGCAGCGTTGCCTTCGTGCAGGTCCTTCTGCCAGGTCGAGCACAGTTCGGATGTGTCGAACGACTCGGAGTGTCGCGTGAGTACTTCCTTCGGCTTTGGCAGGTCCGTCCCGAGTGGCACAGCTTTCACTTCGTAAGCGCCCAGCACGCCTGCCACCACAATGCGTAAATCATGCGGAGGGACAAGGACAGCAAATCCTTTCTCCTCGAGCAACCCAGGCTCCCCCCCGGTCTCAGCGTCGCATATCTTCACTGAAGAGGGGACAAGACCAAGCTTCTTCCACTGAGGCTGCACCTGCGCCTCGGTCTCCGTCTCGCCCACATTTCCCAGCATGAAGAGGACGCCGCGTGGTGAGCGGTACAGGCTGACCAGAACACCGGGCGTGTCACACTTCAGGAACTCCGCGCTTTCCCAGTAGCCGGTAAACTCAACATCCTTTTCCCACGGTCGGAACAGGTTCCGGGCGTGGCGCACCTGAACCGTCGTGCGCATGTCGCGGTGTCCAAAGGAGCCAACATCCTGGTCGTTGAGCAAGGCAAGCATCATCATGCTGCGGGTGTCGTGGTTAGAGCGAGGGACTTCCCACTGAGTGGTCGACATCCCGATCATGCTGGGCGCCTGCCCAAACTGCCGCGCAGCGTTGACGGCGACGTAACGTCCCATCGACTGGTAGAATCCCAAGTTGTCCCGATCGGGAAACGGGTTATAGAACCCTCTCTCGCAGGGCGCCCAGCGACCGATGAAATGGTATGCCGGCATGTGGTGTGCGCCGACGTGCTGCGAGTCACCGAGGAAGTTGGGGCGATTGTGCTTGTAGTTGAGGTAGGCCGCGCGCATCCACCGGTCGCGGTAAACCCACAAGCCCGAGGAGTAGACCTCTCTTCCATCCTCCCGAACGAAACCAATATTCAACTCCGGATCAAAAACAGGTTTCGGGTATCCAGTATCGTCGTAAAATCCGGTCAGCGCGGTGTGCTGCAACGCGAGGTCGTAAGCGTGGGAGATGAAATCCACGTAGCTCGGAACCGGCTGGACGTACACAATGGTGTAATTTTCCTTGTTGTCCCCAAAGAACTTGCTCTTCCACGCCCAGTCGGCAAAGTGCCTCGCGGACTCCCATGTCACCTTGTCGATCCCCCACTCACTGCGGAACACGCGTGCTTCGGGAAACCCCTTGGGTACGGTCCCCCAGTAATGGTAGCCAACCACCGCCTTGTAGCCGCGATCCAATTGAGTCTGGATAAGCTCTTTGGACTTCTGAATCTGTTCCGGCGTGTGACCGGGATGGATGAAGTTGGTCCCACCGGCGAGCGTGTTGCCGCTGCCCCCAATCTGCACCAACGGGGTTGGGCAATCGCTGAAGATGCCGTCCTGCTGCACCCCTCGCCATCCTTCCGGCAACGGACGCGTTGGGCCGGTCATGAGAGCAAACTCCAGTGTTCGCGGCTCCTTCAGGTCAACCTTCCGGTGAACGAGATTCAGCCACAGGTTCACCGTGTCGCCTTCACGGATGACTTCCAGTGCGGGAGCGTCGTCACGCAGAATCCATCCTTTGTCATTGTCGGCTGCGTAGCAGAAGCTGGTCTCGTAGTCGGCAACCCAGAACAACGTGGCGAAGGTGGGAGAGCAGCAGACCGACCGGAGATTTTCGAGGCTGTCGAGGATCTTTCCCTGCTTGTCAGGGAACACCTCGCCGAGGATTTCAACCCCTTGAGGGTCGCCAGAGGCGGAGTAGAACTTCGTGCGGTCTGCCCGAAGTGGCACGCGTATCCTCATGCGTGACAGATCGACGCTTCCCTCTACGGGTTGGTAAGTCAGTCGGTAAAGTGTGAATCCGTCGAATTCCGTTGTCGATTCGAGATCGACCTGCAGGTTCCCCGCCTGCAGGCGCGACCGCCCTTTTGTTTGTCGCGGGTCTACGCGTTTGAAGGAAACAGGATTCTTCACATCGACTTTGGCGCTCTTCCCACCTACCTCAACCACCAAATCCACGGGCGCGGACAGCCACGGGCGCTTCTGTGTGGTTAGCTGAATTGGCAGTCCCGATGGGGCGAATTGGTAGGCACGTCCCCACACACGTAATTCATTGTTGCCGACTTCCACCGGAGTGTACGGCTTTGGAACATCCTCCCCTACCCCCGCCTTTCTTGTCATCCAGTCGAAGACTCGCTTCTCGAACCAGTCGTCCCAGTTGGCGATCTCGCTCTTCCCGGCGGTGACGCAAACATTGACCACGTACTCACCTTCGGCGAGTTTCTCGGTGGAGGCGCGCCAGGTTCCCTTGTTGTTCGCGTATTCGGAAAGAGTCCCTTCGAGAACGGGCTTCTCCGATTCCTTCCCTTTCGGCCACACGCAAATGTGAGCGACGGGCGGATCCCCAAAGTAGCCGAGCTTCTTGGCCCACGCGCTGTAGTCGACGAGAACGGCTATGCGATCCTGTGAAGCGAGAAAGCGCGGGAAGATGTACACGAGTTGCACTTCCGGCGCGGGTTTCTTCTCGAACCGGGGCGCGGGGAGGTAGAGTGTTCTCTCCATCGCTAGCAGTCTCTTCTCACCCTGGGTTGCCGAGATGGAGAGTTGATTGAATGCTCGAAGGCGCTCCTTCTTCCCGAGCATCACCAACTCCACCTTTCCGGGTGGCACGGTGACTTCCTTCTCGTCCTTTCCCACCGGAAGACGACCGGTACCGAGGTCGTCTTCCCCTTCGACCCGGGCAGCAAGCTTCACGGTCTGCGGCGAGGTCGTGCCGTTGGCGATTTCCATCTCCATCTGAAAAGCGCCGTTGATGAGCGAGTTGACGGACAACAGCCGCACAGCGGGCGCGCGGCTGTCGAACATCGCATCGCCGCCGGTGCGAGCATCGTTGAGAGCGCCTTTCTTCCACGCCGACCAGAAGTAGCCGTAGTAGGTTCGGTCGAAGTTCATTCTCCACACCTGGCCATCCTTCGGAGGCTCCTTGCTGATGGATGCAAACGGCACGCGCATCTCGGTCGTCCAGCGGGTGCCGTCCACCTGATGGGCGATCTCCGCGTTGCTCGACCAGGAATTGTGCGTTTCGGCGCAGAGGGGAACGAACCGCGCGTCCCACAGTGTGCCGATGGAGTTGGCAGCGATGTAGAACGTAGGGAAATCGAAGCGATTGGCGTCTTCTTGGGTGCCGGGAGCGACCATCAATTCGAGGCAGTCGTCGCCGATGATTCGGAGGTAATCGTTCCGCACGCAGGCGGCAACAACGCGGTTGGTGTTGGACTCTACCGAGTCCATCGCCACGTACAGGTTCTTCTCGTCGCGAGAAGCGTACACGATGACCTGCTCGGCCCGCATCCCGATCCCAGCGTTGTACGCCTCGAACCCGGTCACCGCCGCGGCGAACTGCCACTCTTCAGCGTCCAGCTTGCCGTCGATCTTCGGGGCTGTGCGAGCGGATGGGATCACGAGAAAGGGATCGGGAGACTCGGCAGCAGGGACGCGGGCAGCGTCGGCAAGATGTCCCCATCCGGCCAGCAATGCCGCAACAACCACGAACGCAAGGGGTTTGGAGTTCGGGACCATGTGCTACCTCCACGATTGATTTGCTATCCAGCAACCTTCCTGATATACTTCGACCAGTTCCAACGTCTCTGGCAGGGAGTGTCTTATGAGCGTCATCACCGTACCGCCGGTATTAGAGGATCGCTTGGGAACAGACGGCGCGCAGGCGTTGGTGGATCTCATTAACGCCTCGCAAATTGACTTCAAAGTCGATGTCATTGAGATATGCGAGGAGCGGTTCGAATCCCACCTCGTCCGGGAGATTTCCAGCGTCCGCAAGGAAATATCGGACCTCCGAATGGAACTCCTGGAACGAATGGACCAGGGACACATTGAGCTTATCGAGAAAATCGAGAGAAACCGAATTGAGCTATTCGAGAAGATGGAACGCCACCGAACAGAGCTCATCGAGAAGATGGAACGGGATCGGGGCGACCTCATGGAGAAATTGGGACGAGACATGAGCGGTCTCATGGAAAAGCTGGGACGGGACAGGATCGACTTCATGGAGAAGCTGGGACGGGACCGAACAGAGAACATGAAATGGATGCTCCTTTTCTGGGTCGGTCAATTCGCCGTGCTCATCGGCATTCTGTTCGCCTTCTTCCACCGGTAGCTCCGGGGGGCTGCGCTACGACATCAGCCCCAGTCCTCTCAGGTGCTCCAGACACCCCACGACGTGCTTCTCCATCTCCTCGGGGCGGTCCGCGTGCATCTTCGGTCCTTCCAGTTCCATGGTGAAGGGACCGTGGAACCCGATGGAGTTCGTGATCTCGAACACCGACTTGAAATCGACCACTCCCTCGCCGAAGACGGGGAAGTTCGCGTCATGGAACCCGCCAGGGGTGTCCTTCAGGTGCACTGACTTGACGTATTCCTTGCTCTTCGCCAGTTCCACTACGGTGTCGATGTCTTCGTTGTAATAGTAGATGTTTGCCGTGTCGAAGTTGACTCCCACTGCGGGGTGGTTGACGGCGGCCATGACGGCTGCCTGCTTGTCCCCATTCTCGCAGAGGTCCGGGTGAGTCTCCATGGCTATGGCTACACCGTGTTGCTGCACAATGTCGCCGATACGCCGCAACCGGTCGTATGCCACTGTCAATTCCATCTCGCCCGCGTGGACACTGGTGAAAAGGACTCCCGCACCCAGTTCCGCGGCCAGGGATGCGTACGTCTCGAAAATATCGAAGACCGTGTCCTCCGCGATGGGGCAAGGCGTGGAAACCGAACCCACTTTCAGTCCATACGGGTCGAGCAACTGCCTGATATCCGCAGCGTTTTTCCCTTCGGGTCGGATCACCAGCTCGAGGTGAGTGATCCCCACTGCAGCAACGCGGTCAAGCGGCATTTGCGGTTGGTCGGCGTATCCGATTCTGTACGAAATGATGTTATGCACCTATGCGTCTCCTTAATATGATTTGGAGGGATGGAAGGTTGGAGAGGTGGAGGACCGGATGGATGGCGAAATCGTCAGCCTTGACCATCGCGGCGCGCTCGCGCCGCAGCTTTCATTCCTCCACCCTTCCAGACTTCCACGCCCCGCGACTCCGTCATTCCTTCCCGACGATGAGCTCGTCCAGATAGCAGGTGGTCACTCCCGTTGGCCACTGCTCGTCGTTCCTGAAGATGGCTTCTGTCCCACCGGTTCCCCGGCCGAGCAGCAGCAGCGTGGGCGGTCCTTCATATCCCTCCTTGCGTGGAACGTTCACCTTTTCTACCCAGTTCTTGCCATCGGTTGAGTGGAGGAAGATCAATTTGTCAGGCGCGAGCTTGATATTGATCCACCCGTAGAACCTCTCCTGATAGACGGGAGTGTCGATCGAGTTCTGAGGAAGTTCGCGGCGGAAAACCCCTGCCACGTCCACCATGTACCCCCGCCCGCCGACACTGGCGAATGCCCAGCGCTTCTCCCCCCACCACAAGCCGATGCCCGGATTCCAGCCGGTGGCACAACCGGTAGGCACGGGCATGGACAGCGCCTGTACGCTATCCGCCTCCGCAGGGAAAGGACGAGAGATGTACAGGTACTTGTAGTGTTGCCCTGTGAGAGCGAGCCGTCCTTCATCCACCTCCACCTTCCCATCCTTGCCATGCGCCGGAGACATCTCGACAGTCCACTCTTTACCAAGCTCCTTGCCTTCGAAGTCCTCTGTCAGCATCACCTGCGACGGGCGCGGCAGACCCGCGCCGTTGGGATTCACTTCTGGCAGCGGGTTGTTGATGATGCGGATGTTACCCAGACGAATCGGGATGTCGGTGTGATGCGGCGCAATTGTGCCATTCGGCGACTCCTCCGCCGACAAACAGACCAAAACGGTGCGCCCCGCATACTGCGCAAGCGACATCCGCTGGGGTTGCCACTCCTTCTTCGCCTGAATTGTTGCGCGATGGACTTCGTTGCCATTCACGCGAATGGTGCAGACCAATGGGAACGGTGGCTTGCCATATTGGCGCTGCTCGAGCGGGTAACCCACATCGAAACACAACGTCGCATCGGAGTTGGGCGCCAGTGTGACCCACTGCTCCATCCACGCACGGTGCAAACCTGTGCCGAGAACGATGACGCGCCGCGGTTTCTCCTTGTCGGTGATCGCATACGTGGTGTTCTGAATGCCGCTGTTTGCGGTGTAGTAGTGATAGGGGATACCGTTCTTCTTTGTATGCCCGTTCGGGCCCAGAAAGGCGAAGGTGAACCGCGCGTCCACTGGTTTCGGCTCTTTCCACTTGAACACGATTCCACCGGGGGTTGGTGTCGTAAGGTCCAACGTCTGCCCAGCTTCGAAGGGGCCGGGATACTCCTTCAGCGCGTCAGCCACGCCCAGACACTTCTCGTGAAAGGCGACCGTCACCTTTCCCTCCGTTGGTTTCTCCGTGCTCCCAAGCTCAATGGTGGACTGGTGGTCGGAGTGACGAACCGCGTGGACGAAAACGCCCGGCGGCAATTGCGTCAGCCAAACCTTCCCTGTCGGTCGCGGGGCTTCGGCAATGAAGTCATACGTCGTCGACGGACTCAGCCCAATCGGGCGGCCGTCTCGATAGGCGCACCAGTCCTGAATGCGCGCAGGCCGGTTGAGGGGAAAGCCTGTCTGGTTGATCACCCGGCCCAAACGAACGTCGAGATTCTTCCCTTTCACTTCGACATACGCCTGTCCCCACGGCATGGTGCGGTACTGGAACCACTTGCCGTCCCTGCCGCGCAAATACGCCAGAGCCTGCGGGTCCCATGTCGCGGGGAGGTCGTGGAACAGCTCCTCTTCCGTGTAAAGTTTCGCTCGGGCGATGCTCCATTCGTCCCGCAGGTTGACAGGTGGCAGACCCGCCATCAATGCCAAGCCTTGGGGAGACTCAACGTCGTCCCAGCGCGTCCAGGTGTAGCTCCCCCACAGAGCGGCGCGCATTGGGTGGTTCAGCTTCACCGGAGTGGGATGTGTCAGATGACTCTCCCCTTCCCACGTGTAGAATGTGTGAATGGTCGTCCACTCGCCCTGCACCTCACTCATCAGGGCAAGCTCGGGATTCTTCCGCAGCATCTCACGCGTGGCCAGTTCTTCCGACTTCCGCCAGTCCCGACCTTCCATGATACGACGATCTTCCGGCGCGTTGTGGGCGAAATGAGAGCTGTGATCGGCCCCATGGGTATCCATGTAGGAACCGCTCATGCGATGGGTGCGGCAGTAGTTGCCCCAGTTGCGGACGAGGTAATCGCGAACGATCTTTGCGCCAGGGTGAAGCACCCACAGACCCGTGCTCTCTTCCAGAGGCTGGTAGTATCCGGCGGACACAGGTCGAAAGTAGTTGTAGAACGCTTCGGCGCTGGGTGGTCCCGCATAGTCGGGTTTGAACACGTAATCATCGGGAATACCAAAACCGCGCTCACGGTTCTTTTGCATGTGAAGATCCTTCCCCTTGGGCGACATCACAAGATCGTAAGGGTGATAACCCATCCAGTGAAAACCATACTTCTTGAGGGCGTCAATCTCTTCCGGCTTTGGATAACCGAAGCTGGTCATGTAGCGATGGTCGCCGAACAGGATGATGCAGTTGCCGTTCCAGTAGAACAGCAGTAGCTTCTTCGCGTCGATCTGCTTTGCAAGGTTCGCGTAGAATTCGTCCGCCTTCGCGGCGTCGCTGGCGCCGGGACGCTCCTTGGTCACCGCATGGATATTGCGGACCCATGCCGGGTTGTGCTCCCACAATGGCTTTACGCCTGTTCGCTTTTCGAGGTTTGCCCGATACCGCCGGGCCACATCCAACCAGGTGGGCAGCGAAGCCAACCGCCACCACGAGCTGCGCGCCACCCCCGGTTCCTTCACCGTGCTGGAGTCAATCGAGTCAAAGGAAAGGCTCACCTGTGGGATCAACTCGTCCCCTTCCGGCTTGTGCCTCAACATCAGGTCGTCATAGGCCCAATCCTCCGGTTCCGGCCAGACTCCGATCACGCCCTTCGTGCCCTCAATAACTCCAACTGCGGGCGAGTAGAGGTTGTTGGCGATGCGCATACAGCGTTCATCGTAAGCCGCATCGGAGCGGGCCACTCGCTCTCCGCTACCGAGGATAACGGCCTGCGTCGTCAACCCAGTAAAAGGGAGACTCACGTCGCCCGCGGTAAACAGCGGATCCTGCACCGCTGCCTCGACGCGGAAGCCGATCTCACCATTCGCCTCCAGCCGAAAGGAAAGCCGCAGTTCATCATCGGGTGGCCCGTCGGAGAGACCGCGGTAGGTCAGCGTTGCTTCCTTCGGACTGACCTGAGTGCAGGTTACCGTTGAGGATGGTATCACTTTGCGCTGAACGCGCTTCCCCTGTTGTACCTTCCCCGACTTAAGCGCCGCCGGTTCAGGACCCCGGTTCATGCCTGTCGTGGATGCTGCCAACATCTCCGGAGACGCGTCGCTTGAGAAGACTTCCCCGGTCCGAAAATCCCTGAGTTCCACGACGGCTCCCAGCCGCACTACCATTTTCAGTTTGCGGGTTGCGACAGTCAGGGAATCCGACGTTTCATCAAACTGCACCTGCGCGTGCGCGCTGCCTGCGCACATGAGGGAACACGCGCTCAGTGTCGCCACAATCATCCGCAAACGAACGGAACATCTCCACGTCACGCCATTTCTCCTCGACGGCTCTCGCCACTTCGCGCAAATCGAGCCCTAAAAGTCCAGCAACTGAGCCAACTTCAGTTCCCAGCGAAACGGCTCGTACTTGTCGCACCATTGCAGCAGCTTCGTCTCCGACTCGATGGGCAGATTCCTCGTCGCGCTCGGCATCGTTCCCTTGATTGCCCTCAACCCCCGAAGCATCTCTTCTGCGCGAGCGCCCACCATCTTGCGCACAGAGTCCGACTTCAGCGCCTCCGTCAGTTCCTTTTCCACTCCTACCGGATCAAAGCCGGCAAGTCGGAGGGGGGTGAAGTCGAGAGTGCGCAGTTGAGATGATGTCTTTCCCGAAGAGCGCGCTACCTCGGCCAGGGCCATCGCGTTCGTCTGCTTGCTGAAATCCCAAAAGGCCATCCGTATCTTCCGCGTCTCCGGCTTGATCCGACATCGAGTTTCAACGGAATAGTCGCCGCAAACCACGCCCACGGAGGCCACCTGATCCGGGTCAAGTTGCATGGCGCAGGGGCCTTCTCCTTCACCTTTGGCCACGTCGAAGACCTCATCGTAGTAAACCAACCATGCCGCGTCCTTCGGCTCTAATTGCTTGTTCTCACCTTCCTTCACCCGCAGGCTGTTCGTCTGTATCCGCCGCGCGCCCACGCGCTTGTTCCACGAGGTGAAATAGCTGGGATAGCACCGGGCATCGATGGAGATAGCCTTGATCTCTTCCTTGGGTTCGAGCAGAAACTCCGCAAGCAGCTTTCGATCCCCGGGCAAGCCCATGAAACGCAGGCGGACTTGTGCGACTGGATGGTTCCACACCAGGTCGATGGCTGCCCGGGTGCCGCTCTCAGCGACCCCCATCCACGACGGACGCACGGACCCGAGGTTCTTCCCATTCAAGCTCAGCGTCAGGAACCCACTGTGATACCAGTTGGCGGAGCTGGGTCCCGGCATCCCGATGTAGCCGCCCTCCATGGGGAATGCCGCATTCTCCCCATGGGCGTCGTCAACACATGAGTTGTACCGGATCATGTAGTTTACTGGTCCGAGACTCAACGTTGCGTCCTGGCTGACGAACCGGTGATTCTCGTGATCCTTCCCGGTCAAGCGCCTCTCCGCAGGCTCACGCACCTCAGCGGTTGCGGTAGGCGGCTCATCACCCCACACCCGCGCACCGACCGACAGAACGGCACTCGCCAACACCAGACTTCGGGCCAACACACGTCCAACCATAGCTGCGCCTCCAGACTCAGTCAATCGCCAATCAGGAACAACCGGCATTTTCGCGACGAACAAATTCGCCGTCCCGTGACAGCTTCCTCTCGCGTGAGCGATGCACTTAGAGCGCGCCCATTATACCACCGGGCACAACCATGCGGGGAAGACGGCGCTCTCAGGTGCGCAAACATTTCTTCCTCGCGCTTGCGCCCTACCCCTCGCTGCCGTGTGGAAAACTCGCCGTTCTCCCGATCCAGCACTCATGGTGGATATCACTCAGGGGTTATGACAACCCCCCCGCCCTGTGCTATAATCCCCAACGTGCTTGGACGCCGGAATCACCTCAGAGCGTTCAGCGGCACGTGTCTACGTAATCAGTCCTGAAGGCGGGTGAATGCTCCGTTGTCTCTGCTCGGAAAGAAGGAAGAACATCGCAAGGCGAAATCACAGGTCGCGGACGATGGCGCGGATGGCGGCCATCGTGAAAACCCTATGGTCGCGCTGGGCAAGGCGATCTTCGACAAGAACGAAAAGGAACTCCGCAAACTGCAACCGATTCTCCGCGAGATCAATTCCTTCGACTTCTCCCAATCTTCGGACGATGAGCTGAAGCAGCGATCCGAGCAACTCAAACGGCGGCTGACCGAACAAGTCGCGCAGCGGCTGACCGAGCGAGGCTTTGATTCCAGTCGTCACGTGGATGAATGGCTGGCGGAGGAGTCGGACGACGAGTACCTGCGGGCCCGCCGCGCCGCGGAGGAAGACACGCTTAACGAATTGCTCCCGGAAGCCTTTGCGCTGGTTCGCGAAGTGGCTGCAAGAACGGTGCAGTTGCGTCCTTTTGATGTACAGTGCCTTGGCGGTGTCGCGCTCCACCAAGGCAAGATCGCCGAGATGAAAACCGGCGAAGGCAAGACCCTCACGGCAACGATGCCTGTCTACCTGAATGCTCTCACCGGTCGAGGCGTTCACCTGGTCACCGTCAACGACTACCTCGCTGAACGCGACGCCAACTGGATGCGGCCAATCTACGAGTTTCTGGGACTAAAGGTGGCATTCATCCGCAACGATTCCACCTCGGCGGAGCGGAAGGCTGCCTACAATTCGGACGTCCTCTACATCACCAACAGCGAAGTCGGATTTGACTACCTGCGCGACAACATGGCCAGCACCAGGCGGCAACTGGTTCAGCGGCCGCTCAACTATGCCATCGTCGACGAGGTGGATAACATCCTTATCGACGAAGCGCGCACCCCTCTCATCATCTCCGCACAAGTGGAGCTTACCCAGCGCGCTGCGATGCGCCGACACTATGCGAAGTTGTGTGACGGGGTTGCCCGGAAATTGATCAACCGCGAGCATCCGGCCGTCACCGATCAGGAAGTCAAGAAGCTCATCGATCAGCACACCTCCGACAACCGCATCGCCATTGATGCCCTCTATCAGATATTTCAGGATAACGGCTGTATTGAGGAGGCGCTGGACTACCTTGTGGACTGCTACCTCGCAGCCCCCGGCACTCCCCGCGCGCACCATGTCGGCAAACTGGTCGATGCCCTGGAGGAACTTGAACGCCGCGACCTGCTTGAACCAGCAGCGATGTCGGACCTTTCCCAACTCATTGGCGAACTCCCAGCGCAAGAAACGGTGGTGAACCGAATCGTCGAGGAGTCCCGGCGCCGCCTCGCTCCCCATCTGAATCTCGCAGCGTGGGTCAACAATGCCACGGGCGAATTGGAGTCGTGGGATGCAACTCACGTCCGCGCAATGATGGATTTCGTTGAGAAGTCCGGCGTCGTTCGTGCCGAAGCGCTTCACGATCTGGAACGACAGCTTGACCACGCCACGGATACGGAAAACGCCCGCAGGACACTGCTGGAATCCATATTTCGTGAAGCGGAAGAAAGGCGCCTGGTGAGTGAGGAGGGGGAACGGCACCTCTTGGGGATCACCCTCGATCGGGCCCCGTCCGAAGAGCTCGAGGATGTCCTTACTGGATCCGTGCTGCCGCGGGCGCCGCTCACGGCACAAGCTCTGACAATGGCCCAAGAACAATTTCCGGCGAAAACAGAGAACGCTGACCCGCGTGACGCGGCGCGCAAACTCTCCAGTCTCATCGAGCAGTTGGGGGTTCGCGACCTCCTGCCCCCGGACTCCGTTGAGCGGCTCTGGGATTTGGCCAAAATTCATGTCAGCCACGATGAATTGCGGCGCACGATCCTGACCGCAGGACGGGAGAAGGCCGGACCGGAGTTGAAGCGAATCGCGTCGTGCGTCCAGGAGTTTGCCCAAGAACGCGACGCTTGGCTGCAACAGCACTCCGACGAGCTTGCCGCGTCCCTTCAATCCATCGAGGGTATCCCAAAAAACGCAGTGACCGACCTCGATCGCCTGGCCCGGTCAGGTGTCCCCGAGCCCCAACTCCTGAATGCGCTGCGCGAGATGCTGATGCTTGTCGCTCCCAACTCCGATGTTCTGAGATGCACGCGCAACTTCATCGCTGAGCGGCGCCGGCACGCGGAGCAGCAGGCGGCCACGCTTGTTCTTGAAGTCTCCGAATGGATTGAAGTTCCCAAGGAGTTGCGTCGCCGCATCACGACGGCGTTCGCAGAGCATTCCGAACCCAATTCCCTGCGAGATCAGTTGTCAGAACTCGTCCGGGACCTCTCAGGCGAGGTGACGGAAATCCCGGCCCTTATCAATGAGGCGTTAAGCAATACCGCCCAATGGAACCGCGAAAATGTTGGCGGCTTCCTCGACGGCATCGCCGCAGCGGCCCCTTTCTCCAATGAGGCACTCAACGAACTATCCAATTCCGTTGAGCAGGGAGCCGCCGCGCAAGTGATTGAGCGTTTGATCAGCGATCGACTCTTCGATCTGGATGTCAATCGAGAAACCGTTGAGCATGTCCGTTCCTTCTCACAGGCGTGGTGCGCCTGGAAGCAGGTGCAGGGGGATGCGCTCAATGAGGAGTGCGGGGATATCGGTTCCGAAGATCTTCTCGAAAAGATACGGCGGGTCACATCAGAGCCGCTGGTGGCCACCCAGCTCCCCGCGCGGGTCGTTGAGTTAGTCATCGAGGATCTCATCGGGAGAAACCTGGAACCGCTATTGGCTCAGGAGAACGCCACGGTCTTCATGGAGGAGGTCCGTCGCCGGTTTCCCCTCTCGAAGGACATTCGCAACAAACTGAAATCGGAGCAGTTTGCCGACAGAAACCGGGATCAACTCAAGGGACAAGTCCACCGACTGGTCCAGCAGACACTTGGCAGCATCACGATTGAGGATCTTCCTCGCACGGTGAAGAACCTCGGATGGTACGTTGAGAAGGACGAAAAGCAACGGGCTTCGGCCCTCACCGATATGGGAGCGTTGATTGCCGAGCGAGAGATCAGCCGACCTTCGTTCCCCGACCCTGAGGGGTTTGCGGAAATCCTGATGGAAAGTGACGTACTGCGAGAGGACGAGTACCAGTACCTGACGATGCTCTCGGCGGGCAGTCAGGGGGAAACCGGTCGAGGTTCGGGACAGGGGATCGGTCATCTGATCGGGTCACACCTGCAACTTGACCCGGCGCGGCAGCGCAAGCTCGGCGAGCTGAAGATGGGCGAGGTAGGCAGCATTCTGGATCAGGCAATCAAGGCGCACGCCATCTTCCACCGCGACGTTCACTATGTGGTGCAGGATGGGCGCGAGATCGCCATCGTCGATGAATTTACCGGGCGTTTGATGCCCGGGAGACGCTGGAGTGACGGATTGCATGAAGCAGTGGAGGCGAAACATGGAGTGGAGGTGCGGCTGGAGAGTCAGACCGTTGCCACCATCACGATTCAGAACTACTTCCGCATCTACTACAAGCTGGCGGGGATGACGGGAACCGCTAGGACCGAGGAAGGCGAGTTCATCAACACTTACAAACTTGAGGTCGTGTCGGTTCCCACCAATCAGCCCATACGGAGGGCCGACAGCCCTGATGTCGTCTACAAGACCTCCGAATCCAAGTTCCGCGCAATTACCCTCGAATTGCTTCAGATGCACTGGCGGGGCCAGCCGGTGCTGGTGGGCACCCGCTCCGTCGAAGTCTCGGAGAGGCTCAGCGACCGCCTGAAGGGCCCAGCACTGCAGCTCCTTGCATTGACCGTGCTCATCAAGGAGAAGCTCTGGGCAATGGGGAAGCAAGAGACTGCCCGGCGCGACGAGCTGCTCAGGCAACTGAACCTTCCTCTGGTGCAGCTCAACGTCGCCCAGGTCCGGGGCGTCGCCAAGGAAATGGGAGTGTCCCCTGATGTCACTTCGAAGGAGAACATCGACAAGCTGGAGAGCATGTTGGAGGACGGTCCCGGCAGCCGCGACCGACTCGTTACTGCCCTGAAGAATGGCATCCCCCACAATGTATTGAACGCCAAGAACCACCGCAACGAAGCGCGTGTCATCGCCGAGGCGGCGCGCATCGGGTCAATCACTATCGCCACGAACATGGCTGGACGCGGGGTAGACATTGTGCTGGGCGGCACACTGGACAATGAGGCTCGCATTCGCGTGGTCACAGGACAGATTATCGCCAGACGCGTCAGGGGGGAATTCGCGCGGGTTAAGTCGCGCACCGACGAAACCACCGGGCATCTTCTGCAACGACTGCAATCCGGACCCCTCCAAGACCTCTGCTGGTGCGTCAGCGCTGAGGAGTCGGTCAGGGAACTGCATCAAAACGGAACCATCGACTCCTTCCAGGCGAAGGAGCTGCGGGATGCCCTCGCATCACCGCTCGATGGAAAGGAGGTTCGCAACCGGGTGCGTTCACGGGCGCGTCGCATGAACTGTGCCGAAGTCTTACCCCTGGACGACGACTCACTCACATCAGAGCGGCTGGAAGCACTTGCGAAACGAGTGGGACTGTCGGCGAATGCAACGGAATCGCTCCGTTCATCAATCAGCGACGGCGTCCCTGCGTATGTCTATCACAACGAAGCGCCGGAACACATTCTCGTCCGGATATTGCTGCGCTTTGTGGATGAAGAGAAATGTTCATTCCAGCGGATGGTTCAAGCGCTTCCCGAGCTGCGGGACCTGGACCGACTGCTGCTGGAAACCGTTTCGTCCGAGAACGCGTCCACGCAAGATTCCTCGTCCATGTTGCGAGTCACGGACAGGATGAGTCGGCACCCGGACGTGGCAGGGATAACGCTGGATTGGGTGCGCCACCGTCTGGAGGCTTTCGACGCAGTAGACGCGGCTGCGGCGCGAAGGAAAATGGAATCGCTCAGTACCGATGAGATTGAGGTGAACGACCACCAGATTCTGCATCTCATCACAAGCGACTCTCCTCACGGGGCTCCCTCGGGAGGTGAGGGGGCGGTCGACATCCAGTGGATTCACGAACGTTTGCGCTCCCTCGGCATTATCGCTTCAGAGCGACGGCATATTTCAACGGGATTTGAGGGGGCGGGTGAAGGAGTGGTGAACCACTACCGGTTCCGCCGGGACGCCCTCAACTCCGTGTCCTTTGACCCGACTCGCTTCGAGTCCACCGTGCGAGGCGACCAGATCGTGGACGCTCTGCGAGACCTCGACCCCCAGTCTCCCTGGTCGAACCTCGAATGGGTCGACAACCGCATGTGGGGGATGAAAATCATCCAAGGGCCGCAGGAGGTCCGCACGATTGCGCTCCCCGCAACAGGGGAACAGAATACTATCCGAGAAACCACAATCTACCGCATCATTGGCAAGCGGTTGCTCGACCTGATGGAGCAGCCGCTCTTTGAGGCGCTCATCCATTATCTCGGCGACGAGTCCGAGATCGTTGCGTCGGGGGAGGACATCGCCAGAGAGCTGCTGACCCAACAACCACTCCTTGAGGACTGGATCACCGTTGACTGGATTCTGAAACGTCTCAACGACTGGAAAATTATTGACACCACCGACTCGTCCAGAGGCGGCGACAACTCATTTCGGGTTGAGCGCCGCAAGTTGCCGACGGTCCTTCTCGAAAGCGGTGTCTCTGGTCAGTCTGCCGACTGGGTGCTCGTGGGCGCGCCGCGGCCCGAAGACGTGGTTCAGACTTCCGAATATCACGACGTCAAAGCCCTTCGCGGACTCCACGTGCTCGGAACAGAGCGCCACGAGAGCCGCCGCATCGACAACCAGTTGCGCGGTCGCTCAGGTCGTCAGGGCGATCCCGGATCATCACGATTCTTTGTGTCCTGGGAAGACGAGTTGATTCGCCTGTTCGCTACGCCACCCAAGTTTCTCCTCGACCGCTGGTATGAAGACGAAGCCATCGAGGCAAAACTCGTCAGCAAGTCCATCGAGCGCGCCCAGAAGAAGGTCGAGATCAACCACTTCGAGGCGCGCAAGCACACGCTGCAGTACGACGACGTGATGAACATTCAGCGCGACGTCATCTACAAGGAGCGACGCAAGGCGTTGCTGGGCGGCAATCTGCGGAAACGCATTCTCGAAATGATCGAGAAGTCGGTCGCCGCGGAAGTATCTCGCAACGCCAACCCGCAACTCCCTCCCGCCGACTGGGACTTGGAGCGTCTTCTCCATAATCTTAACCGGCTCATGGGAATCTGCCGACTGTCCGACTATCTGGACGAGGATGAAGCGTACCGACTCAGCTACGTCGACCTGGTCGAGCATTGTGTCGACGCGTTCCGAAGGGCCTACGACGATCGCGAGAAGGAATTCACGGAGCCGGCTATGCGAGAGATTGAACGGCTCAAGATCTGCGAAGTAATTGACGAGTACTGGATGGAACACCTCGCGGAAATGGATTCACTGCGCGAGGGAATCAATCTGCGGGCCTACGGTCAACGCGAGCCTATCCTCGAGTACCGCCGGGAGGCCTATGAGCTATTCGGGTCGATGATGGAGTCTATCCACCGGGACATGACGGAATACCTCTTCAGGCTGCCCGTGGAGGTGGTGCGCGAGTTCATGGAAGAACAGAGCCGGCATCACCTGCGTCTGCGCTCCGTGCAGATGCGACGCGGCGCGGATCAGGCCCTTGCCGCAGCCGCTGCGGGGAACGTCGGTGAATTCCAGGGCCCCATCGTGACCTACGAGCATGCAGGACGCAAAGTCGGTCGCAACGAGCCTTGCCCGTGCGGCAGTGGGAAGAAATACAAGAACTGCTGCATGGCGAAGCAGATGGTTGCGTAACGGATTACGTTCCCCCCGTCGGAAGATCTCTCAACTCCTTGCTATACTTGTTTACTTATATCCAAGGAGACTCGTTCTGAATACCGGGTCAGCATCTGAATCTGAAACCCGAGCCGGAAGCGTGGAATTCCTTCCGTTGTGCTCAATCATCTGAGGTCATTCCTCGCCACATAGCAGCGGGGTTGTTGAGGCGCTCATAAGCCCGGCCGAGGTGGTACAACGCCGTAGCATCCGGCGGCTTCGCACATTCCACCTCGCGCTTCCCTTCTCCCCGTTCCGCCATCCCGATTATGTCGGGACGGAATCTTTCGGGACATCCTCGTTCGCTGGGGGGATACATATCCCCAGCGAAACCTTTGGGGGGACATCCGTCCTGAATGGGGGGACATTCACCGAGAGAGGAGCGTCCCGACATAATCGGGACGAACGCCAATGGCTCTCCGTGGAATTCCACGACCGGGGAAAGAGGACATCTCCATCTCTCCTCCGGCATCTCCATTTCTCCTTTCTTACACAGACGTTTCCGCTCGCGCCCCCGGCGCCACCCGGACCCCCTTCCAACTCACCGGGATGCGCAGCTATCCTTCATCCTTCATCCTTCATCCTTCGACCGGCGCCGTAACGAGGATAGTCATTGTCGCCGCGTGAGTCGAACGGGTTAGGTCTGATGCTATTGTTTCTTTGATAGTTTGATCTGAAATCCCAGCGAAATCCTGGGCGAAGTGGGATCATTGCACTTGAATGTCACGAGGATCAATCGAGAGTTCCACTCTCTGAGCCAATGGTCAACCGGAATCCGAACACGAACGTCCACTGACGCTCCCGGCTGGAGCCGCGTCTGCAAAGGCCAAATCTCCGCACAGCCGCATGCCGGCAATTCTGCAAGGAGTCCAAGGTCCTTTTCACCGGCGTTCGAAATCTTCACTGACTCGGTCACCGTCTCCGTTTCCGGTGGCACGTCTACCACCTCTACCGGGTTCGCAAACCACCTTGCTCTTGACTGTCGTTCCCCACTCATAGAGGACACAAGCCCCTCGCTAGTGGAGTGTTTGGAGAGATCGCCAAGGCCGATCGTGCGTGTCATCCCATTCTCTGAAATCAACGCGTGGGTTAGGCCTGAGGCGAGGAACGTGATGATTTGGTTAGGCTCTTTCAGCAGCAAAATCGTGGCCCTGCCACTCGGAGAGAGTTCCTGCAACGTGAGACTCTTGATCACCAACGTCAATCCCAACCGTTGCGCAGCCTCTTGAATTTCCTGCAACGTGAACGTTTCTTGCTCCAACCCGAGGATGTCCCACACACGTTCCCGCTCGATAGACCTGTCCATTAAACGCGACATCGCTACCAAGGCTTCGCCTCCACCATTGTCTGGGATTGGTTCGGATTGAGCAGGCGCTACCGGTTTGCCTCGGGGTGGTCGCCGGAAACGCGCTATCTGCGTTTGTAATTCATCATAGGTGAGACAACTGCAGGGAACTCCCGCCTGCCCAGGAAAAGCGACTCGATAGTCATTGCCCACTGGAACAAACAACTGCTGATCAAACGGAATCTTGTCAATCTGGCCGTCGTCTCAGAGTACAAGGTAATACCCCAGTGGGTTCAACTGTGTCGCATGATGATCTGGGAGGGAACGGAGTAACTATTCACCTACTCTTCCTTCAGGGCGCTCTGTTTTCTTCAGTTCGGACTCTGTGAGTCCGCAACGAAGTTAGCGTGCCATCAGGTGAATAGTTACGTCTTTCCACTGCTCCATCAACCGTAGCAGGATACGCGCTTTTGCCGCTTTCTCCTGTATTCCTTCTCCAGATAGGTTGGTGGTGAGTGATTCGAAGGCCTTTATGCTCTCCACGCAATAACGACGGGCTGATTCAAAATCGCCAGCCAATTAGTAGGAGCGTACAAGGGTGGACAACAATATCACTTTGATTTCCTCTGAATAGGAACCTGTCACAGAGGTCGTCAAAAGCCGTCGTGCCTCTTCCCGCTTTCCTCTTAAAATACGTCGTTGCGCTCGATCATAAAGAGAAACTCCCGTTGCCCAGCCGTACCCGTGCTGCGCTACCCTTGCGTATAGCTCGTTCGCTCTCTCTGGGCCAAGACGAGGTGGAGGGAGGTGTCAGGTGTCAGGTGTTCAGGTGTCAGGGGATCGGCGGACATCTCACGCAAAGGTGCAAAGACGCAAAGGAGGAGAAGAAGTCCAAATAGCTTAGATGGGTCAAAGGGGTAGAATTGATTCCACTTTTTCACGGCTTCTCCACCTCCCTTCTGCTCCTACGGATCCGAACGGACTTCAAGTTCTTCCCTTCTAAGGACTTTGCGCCTTGGCGGCTTTGCGTGAGATGTTACTGTCCCAATTTCCGTTTTGCTGCCGCGACGTTCGTTGCACAGTCCGATGCGATACTGCGCCGTGGCTGCTTTCGGGGGAGCGGGAAGGAGCGTCGCGCAATGCTTGCCCTTTCGCATAGCCATGCGCGCCATGTATAATTGCCCCTGGCTAATTGATGGAGGTACGCAATGCAGATGATCAACGCCATGTCCAACCGACAACTTCTGGAAGAAAGGCGCGCGCTTCTGGGAATGATCCCCCGGATGGAGTTGGGGATGACACGCGGCGCCAACTATCTCATCAGCCAGTTTGCCCCGAACGGGCCCATCATGGACGCGAGGGACTTGAGCTATTGCCATAAAGTTTGCTGGGGGCTGTATGAGGCGGGAACGCTTGAGGCAGTGAATCGCGTTCTCGACTGGATTGACGCCAACGCAAAGCAGGGAATCGCCCGATACTACTTCCCCGAGGAGCCTCCCTTTAGCAGAGACCTGCAGTTGCTCTACCGTTTCCTCACCTTTGGAAAGATTGCGGAGGCTCTGCGCCATCCCGCGTTTTGCACCGACGAGATTCGTGAGGAGGTCCTCACCTACCAGCATTCGTCCGGCGGCGCGTTCGGGAACAAGGACAACCCGGAATACATGCAGTCTCTGAACCCGCTTTGCACCTCCTTCTTCGGCATCTGGGCGCTCGCGGCGCGATTGATTGACCCAGCGAAGAAGGCGGGAGATTTCCTCGCCCGCATGGTCGACCTGAACGAGGAACATATCGCCGCCGACCCCGGCAGATTCTACTTCGCCTTCGACCCGAACACCCAGGAGTTGGTCACCCAACCCGCGCCGGACGGGACGATGAACTCCTACGTGGACACCGTCGGAGCAAAACAGCACTTTTACATGATCGGCACATCCATGGCGCTCCTCGCGGACCTCTACGCAGAAACTGGCATCGACTCGTATCTCAAGGCAGCAATCAAGCTTGCCGATTTCGAGAAGCGTCTCAATCCGAAAGGACTGCTCTGGCCTTCCTACTGCAAGGTTGCGTGGGGAACTGCACAGCTCTACGCAATCACCGGCGAAACCGGACACCGGCAGGCCGCGGCCAACGTGTGCGACCTGACCTTCCTGCGATCCCAGACTTGCTCGGGCGGATGGGAGGACATGTTCTATCCGGTGCGCGACACCGGCGCGTGGACACAGCTTGAGTATGACGGAAAAGGGAACATCCCCAAGTCCATCGAGAACGATGGCTCATGGGGCTGGCTTGCCGGTCAGGAAATCACGGGCGAGTTCCTGGGAGAGATGGGCCGCGCCCTCCACGCGTTCAGGGAAGCGTTGAGAGTGATTGAGGGGAGCATCGCGGAAGGATTGCCGACGAGGGACGCGTAACGGGTGAAACCTGACCCTGCAGTCCCGCACTCGCCTCTTCGCCAATTCACAGAACCAACTCTCCTTGAGTCCACGTCCACGGGTTGACGGGGATAGTGCCGATGCGGATTTCCCAATGCAGGTGGGGGCCGGTGACGAATCCGGTGGCACCGGCCTTCCCGACAACCTCTTCCTTCTGAACGCTGTCCCCTATCTCAACGTGGATTGAGGACAGGTGGTTGTAGAGTGAGAACACATTAAAGCCGTGGTCGATGACGATTGTGTTCCCTCGCATTTGCAGCGTTTCTGCAAGCACGATGATCCCCGCGTTGTCTGCCTTGGCGGGTGTTCCGGTGGCGCAGGCGATGTCCGCTCCAGAATGCTGTCCCCACCACGCCCCGTTCACGTATCGGCGTCTGCCAAAGCTGGAGACGTTCCTGCCGGTGCAGGGAGCAATGAACGCCCCGTTCCACAATGGTTCCGGTTGGCTGTTCGCAAGGTGGGAGTAAAGCTGTTCTCTCTCCTGCCGCAGCAACCCCGGGTCCATCAGACCGGTCTTGGAGGAGGACATGCGGATGTTCTGCGTGGGGAATCTCTTTGGACGAATGCCGACAGTGACGATGTCCTGAAAGCTGGTCCCGTCTTTGTAAAACACCTTCACATAAACTGGCGTGTCCTTCACCTGAGCGCCTGCGTTGATCGCCGCCAGCCCCTTCCAAGTGTGCGCTCTCGGGTAGAACTTGACCGGGTTCCCCAACACGGACGCGCGCACCTCCGCAACATCGCGGTTGGCGGCGGGGACGACACGAACAACGAAGCGCTCGCCGGGCTCGACGGCATCAGGAATGAGTTGGAGGTCTGCCGCGATGACGAGCCCCATCGGTAGCGCGATGAGAGTCCAAAGACATAGAACACTAAACCGACCGTTCACGGCGATGTCTGCATGATGAGGCACGCCATCATTGCGCGCCCCTATTCGGAGTCTATTGTTTCTCATCGGTTAGCTTGCTTCTCCTTCTAACAGCACTTGATTTGCCGCCGCGTGAGGTTGCGTCGTGCTTTGTGGAGCGGAGGGCGTTCAGAAACTCGACCGTGGGAGGCGCAACGCGAGGCGTCTCTCCGTCGGCAGCCGGTTCGACGGGTAGCTCAATCCAGTAACCGTCACCGGCTGTGGTTGCCGCGAGGAGGTGCGCGGACAAATCCTGAGGCGAGAACTCCTTGAGATCGAATCCCGGCACCCAGTGGTGATGAACGGAACGTTGCTCCAGTCGCTCGGAATACCAGCGGACAGCAGCGGAGTACCCGCGCCCAAAGGTGGGATCTCTCGCTACAACCATCGAGGGGGCTTCGGCATCGCCGAAACCAGCGGCGAGTCCGGCGTTGATCCAGGTGTCTCTGAAATCGAGCACCCCGAGGCGTAGGTTGCCATTCTCCGCGCGTATTCGCTCACGGAGAATCTCAGCCCGGATACGGGTCCGCAGCTCAAGAGCCTCGCGGTATTTGAGCACGAGTTTGTTATCGGTGAGCCACCCCCAACGATCCGGAGGTGGGAAGGACTCGATCCGTTCATTGATGCCGGAGATATCGAGGAATCGGGCAAAGCAATCGTCGCACAAGCAGGAGTCGACGTCGGTATAAGAGGAATGGACGGAGCCAACCGCATTCGTATCAAGCAGGATCCCCTGTATCGGAGCGAAACAGGAGAGACGCACCCACTGGAGCAGAATGGGCAACACAAAAAGTTTCCAGTAGTCATCCTGAAGAGGGCAGACGAGGTCGTCTGGCAGGCCATCGGCGAAGACGGCGCTCCGAAGCCTGGCGGAGTCCATCCACTGCCGAACGTCATAATAGGCGGGAATGACGAGCCAGACAGCGAACCCACACTTCTGTCCGTACGCGGTCCACTCTACGGCCGCTTCCTGCGACGGTTCGCGCAGGAACACGGCGTTAATCCCCGCATCTGCGTACGCTTCGGCCTGTTCCGGCATTACGCCGCGTGGGAAGTAGAGAGCACGCGGGCAATCGACGGGTGCGGAAGCCGCGGTATGGCGTGGCTTCCTCTTCGGCCCGTGGTTTTCGATGCGCACATCGTCCAGGTGGAGCTTCAGCGGAACAGCCCGCCCGACGCCGCCGATGGAAAGCTGGTCGATCCAGTCTCCTATTAGAAGCGGCGAAATGCCTGCTGTCTCCAACTCGAACAAGTTCCACCGCGCAGGCTCGGGACATGGAAGCACTGTCGAGTAGAATCGATCATCGGTTTCAGAATGAAGACCCACCGTGAGACAGGTGTCCGGGGAGTCCACGGGATCGTATTCAAGCAGGTACCAAAAAGAGACGCAACTGCCATCGTCTTTATATCTGAATTCTGCGCGTATATTCTGCAGGCCGTAGCGATCTGTTTCGCTGAGAAGGGATTGCGTTCCGCTGTGCCTCGCTTCCGTAGTGACAACCTGCGCTCCGCGCGACCCGCTCTGTCGGAGGCTCCATTGTGTCTGCGCCTTTTCAAAATCATCAAAGATGACCGTGTCGGGACGCCGAGCATCGCAAGTGACACACTGCAAAAGCATGGTAAGCACAAACGGTAGCGATCTCCTCGTGATGACCGCAGTAGAAACAGAACATGTACGCATATCCACCGGCCGCTCTCGTTTACATATCCAGCGTCATTTGTTAGAATGCGGAAGCTGTTAATGATTATGCAGGATTCGTTCCCGGTCCGCAACTATCATCCAAACTGACGGGGACTCATGAAGACGCAATGAAGGGCGTCTTCAAACGGGAGGGGATGGAATGGCGACTACACAGACAGGTTCGTTTGGCACCCTATCAACGTCTGCCCTCGGGCAGTCCATTACCGACATGGACGCCCCACAACTGATGCGCCCATTGCAGCCGACCACTCTGAAGGAGAGCGGCATCAGCGTCCGCGTTGTGGAAGGGCTGATTCTCAAGACCATCAAGCAAGAGGGTTCGCTGTCAGAACAGCAACTTGCCGAGATGTTGCGCCTCAGTGTTAATGTGTTCCGCGATATGGTACAGGCGTTGCTGCACCGCGAGTTATTGGATACGCCCGCGCCGCTCCATTATGACTTGACCAACAAGGGGCGCGAATTGTGTCATCACTACGAATCCGAGGACGCCTATGTGGGTCCCGCTCCGGTTTCCTTCCAGAGCTACGTGGACATGGTTCAACTCCAAGCCAAGTCCAGCCGTAGAGTTACCCAGGAAGAAGTGACCAACAACTTCCAGAAGTTCCCCATGCGCCCCGAGCTTCTGCGCATCCTCAAGGAGGGCTTCAACTCCCAGCGCGTGATCATCTTCTGGGGGCCCCCCGGAAACGGAAAGAGCTTGGTAACGGATAACCTGCACCGACTGCTGAAAGACCCCGTGTGCCTCCCATACGCCTTCGAGTTCAACGGGCGCGTCGTCCAGATCTACGACCCTGCGTACCACAAGCTGCGTGAGGACTTGATGGTCAAGGAGGAAGAAGAGACCAACAAGGCGATCTCCGCCATCTCCAAGCCCGACCGTCGCTGGCTGATCTCTACCCCACCACTGGTCACGGTGGGAACAGAGTTTCGTGTCGAGCACTTCCAGATCGCGTACGACGGCAAGTATGACGCGCCCCCCCACGTCAAAGCGAATAACGGGATATTCATCTTTGACGACCTTGGACGTCAGACCCAGGATCATAACATGATCCTCAACCAGTTCATCTATCCACTGGAGCAACAGGAAGCCATCATTAAATTCGCCGGGGGATCGAGTATTCGAGTGCCCTACAAGCAGCGACTTTTCCTTTCAACCAACCTGAACTTCCGAGCAATCATCGATGACGCGTTTGCCCGACGACTACTCTTCCAAGTGCTTGTGGATCGACCCACCGATGAGCTGTTCACGAAGATATTCATCAACCAGTGCAAGGACCAGGACATCGATGACGCCATCGCGCAGCGCCTCGGACGCAAACTGCTGGGGTGGTACAAGCGCGACGGACGTGTCGTTCGCGCTGCGGACCCCCGCAATATCTTCACTATGCTGGATGCCGTTCTCGAAGAAGAGGAACAGCTTAAGGATATGATCACCGACGAGCTCTTCGAGAGAATCTACAACCAGTATCCCATCGCGCTCGAGAAAGATGCCACGGGTTACGTGATTCCTCAAGCGACCGCGGAGGAATTCCATCAGAGCGTGCTGGATGCCTGTGATCGACACGAGGTGGATCACGACCTCGCCGCAAGGCTTGCAGACAACCTCCTCGAGTGGTTCCAGCGCGATGGTCGCATGTTCCGTCCGCAGGACCCCGATAACATCTTCGCCATCCTGGACGGTATTCGCGAAGACACGCAAGGGGTGAAAGACATTCTCACCGAAGAGCTGTTCGAGAGCGTCTACCAAAGCTACCCTCCGTTCACCGAAGCAGACGCAGAGCGAATGCAGGGAACCGTCGGCCTGGGCGGACACTGATTCGACCGCTTTCTGAGATTCCACACAGGCGCACCGGGGAATCACTCGGTGCGCTTGCCGTTCCTGCGAGGGGACGCCGAGGGACCGAGCAATGTGCGACAAGATCATCCGAGATGCTGTCCACGGGGACATGACGATTACGTCCGGGGAGTTCATGGTTGTGGACACTCCCTCGTTCCAACGACTGCGTGGAATCAAGCAACTGGGGGTCTCCTCCATTGTTTATCCCTCCGCAACTCATACGCGCTTTGAGCACAGCCTGGGAACATCATGGATGGCGAAACGCATCCTTCGCGCGATCGAAGACGAGAACGGCGCCCTTCCCGTGGACTCAAAAATCAAAAAACTCATCGCCGTATGCGCTCTGCTGCACGACATCACCCACGTCCCCTTTGGACACACATTCGAGGATGAAAGACATGTCCTACCGCGGCATGACCGCAGCCCGGATCGCCTCAACTACTTCCTGACAGGTTCGGGCGTGGAGGACGCTGGCTGCACGAGGGAAACGGTGCGGGAGGTACTCTTGCGCTCCGAGACTGAATCGTCAGTCCCTCCGTTCGTCCGAGAAATCATCTCCGGGGCAATCTGTGCAGACCTGCTCGACTATCTCAGAAGAGACGCGTACCACTGCGGTTTGCCGCAGACCTACGACGCACGGTTATTCCGTTACTTTCGGCTGGTGGACCAACATCTCGTGTTCGACCTCCAGCGCCGCGGGCTGTTTCGCCCCGACGCGCTGTCGGAACTCGTTAACCTGCTCCGGCTCCGCTACAACCTCACCGAACGCGTGTACTACCACCACGCAAAGGTGGCCGGCGGAGCGATGATATCGAAGGCTCTGGAGCTGGCGCTCAGGCACACTCGCCTGAGCGAGGAGGAACTCCTCGGGCTACGCGACGACAGTTTCATTTTTCTTCTCGGACAGCGGTGCAGTGATCTCGACCCGGTGAGGGACCTTCTCGAAGATTTCCAATCTCGTCAGTTGTACTCCAGAGCATACGTGCTTTCCATCGACAAGTTCGATAAGGGAGGACTTGCGCGGGACGACCAGTTGAGCCTGGAAAGACGCTTCCACTGGAACGTGGAGGGCGAAAGGGAACGCGTTGAACGAGACGCCGAAAAAGCGTTGGACCTGCCGGAGGGATCGGTGTTGATCTACTGTCCATCTGCCGACATGGCCCTGAAGGAAGCCGAGATGCTTGTGCGACTTCCATCAAACGAAGTGGTCGCCCTTAGTGAGATGGAGGTACCGGAGGTGGAGGTTCTGCAACAAAAGCATCGGCAACTGTGGCGATTCTATGTCCTTCTTCGTCGTCGCCATCGCGATCTGTTACCGCGCTGCTCTGCACTCTGCGAGGAGATGCTGGGATACCCGAACATGCTACCGCGGACGCAGAGTCCGCGGACTCTAAGTCCGAAGCGATAGTCTTCAGGCGCGCCCACTTAGCGTCGCCACGCGCCGCGGAGTTTTAGATCCGTCTCTACACGGCGCCCTGTCCGAAAAAGGCCAGCACAACGACCGTGAGAACATTGTTGACAGCGTGGGCCGTATAGGGAGCCACCAGAGAACCTGTCTCTTCGTACAGCCACGCGAGAAAGACGCCAACGACGCACAGCGCGGGGAAGTCGAGAAGCGTCAGGTGCGCCGCTGCGAAGAAAGCGCCGCTCACTGCCATTCCCCAGCGCGAGCCCCAGCGGGCCTTCATCGCCGGGTAGGCAAAGCCACGGAACAATACCTCCTCAACAAGCGGAGCCACGAGACCAACCAGGATGACAAAGACTACCAGTCCCCCCACGGAAACCGTCGGGAGAATAGCCTGGAGCAACGTAGTCGACGACTCCATGCTCGTGAGAACCTGCAATGTCTCAGGAGAGAACACCCGAGGCGCGGCTGCTCGCGTGAGCCTGACGGCAATCTCAGCAAGCAGCCAGACAGCAAAACCTGCCTTGAGTCCGGCCCGCATCCTCCTACGCCAGTCTACGTCTGTCAGTCCCAGCCGAGAGAGACTCACACCGCGCCGGACCCGCAACCAGAGGAAACAGGTGAGTGCGAGAACCACATTCTGAATCAGGACCATTCTCGCGAGCGGCGCGGCGGAGATTGAGAGCGTACCCTCCCGTGTTAGTCCGGAGACGGCCACGTCCGGGGCCAGCAGCATGAGTGTCAACCATCCGCCCAACCCAAACACCGTCATCACGTCGCCCAATGTCCATGGGCACGACTCCGACCCGACGGAGACCTTCGCCCGTGTGTCCATCAATCGCCAAACCACCAGCGCCAGCGCCGCGGACACGACGACGAAAAGGGCGATTACGACTGATAGAAAATCAATGGCCGGAGAGGTCACTTCACTCGCCGATTCCCAAAGCTTTGGCAATCTCGTCACCTGTGCATCGCTGCCGCACACATTGCGCAGATGGCTACATGCTGCGTAATGGTGCATCCGGAATGGATATCACTTCTATGCTCGTTGCGGGTGAGGGGGTATTTTCACCCGTAACGAATATAACATGCCGCACACACCCACGATTTCGCGAGGCACTCGCACTCGCACCAAGCGCGCTGGGGTTACAAAAGAGCAGAATACGGTTAGAATGATATTGGATACTGACGAGAATGTGAGAGGTCGCCATGGTTCGAGTCGAAATCGCGGGAATCGCTCTGGATGCCTTCTTTCAGACTGTAGTTGTGTTACGTCAACCGGGAGGTCGCAGGGTCCTGCACATCTGGATCGGCCCGACCGAAGCACAATCCATCGCTCTTCATCTGGAGGGGAAGGTACCGGAGCGTCCCTGGACCCACGATCTCCTCAGTGGAATGCTTTTCTCCCTCAAGGTCCAAGTTGTACGGATCGTCATTCACGACTTGCAGGAGAACACCTTCTACGCAAGCATCCACCTGAGACACGGCAATAATGTCTGCGAGGTGGATTCACGCCCCAGTGATGCCATCGCCCTGGCGGTCCGAATGAAGGCGCCCATCTTCGTTGCGGGGAGCGCCATCGAGGCGATGGTTGAGGAGCCGACGCAAGAGGAGCGTGAGGAAGTGGCGAAATTCAGGAAGTTGATCGAGGACGTTGAGTTCAGCGCCGACGCTCCCGAAGAAGACTGACCTTCTCCCTGCCTCTACTCCGAACCCAAATCCACGCCCTCGACGAGGCGCATGAAGCGCTCGATCTCATGTGGCGAGGCCGTTCCAACCGGCTCTTGTTCGCCGTCCCCTTCCTCAAGCACGATCGACGCGGACGCGGCCACGTCGTCCTTCACAAAGATGCTTGCATTGGCGCGCAGGGCGAGGGCGATGGCGTCACTGGGACGAGCATCAATGTCTTGAGTAGTGCCCCCCGCCCGCAGTCGAATCGTCGCGTAGAACGTCTTCTCCTTAAATTCGCTGACAACCACGTGATCGATGCCGACACCGATCACCTTGAGAATGTTGGCCATCAGATCATGCGTCATCGGCCGCGGCGGCTCACGATGCTCAAGTTCCATCGCGATGGAAACAGCCTCGGCCGGACCGATCCAGATGGGGAGAAACCTTCTGTTGTGGGCGTCGCGCAACAACACGAGGGTATTCTTGCTTTCGTCGATACCGATCCCTTCCACTGTCATCTCAACCATAGCGTGTCCCTGCTCCTGTTCGTTTCTGAACATTCATTGTACATTCTGGCAATCCCCGCCGGAATGTCAAACCGGCAGTTCCCGGCTGCCCGGTTTCACCAACTCCACTCTATGCGCACACATGGGGCATTCACTCTCCAAAAATGTAGGGATGTTCGCCCGCAGCAGTGACTCGGTCCGGACCCCGAGGTCCAGTTTTCCGTTGCTGCGATCCACCAACAACCCCACGCCGACAACGTCTCCGCCCGTTGAACACACTGCCTCGATGCACTCACGTACGGATCCCCCGGTGGTAACGATGTCCTCAACGACCAGCACCCGTGTGCCGGGAGCGACATGAAAGCCGCGCCGAAGGGACATCTTCCCGTTCTCCCGCTCCGTGAAGATGGAGCGGATCCCCATCAGCCGTCCCGTCTCGAACGCGAGAATGATCCCTCCTGTTGCGGGGCCGACCACCACTTGGATGCCGGCATCCTGGAAACGTTCAGCGAATTCTCGACAGAGCCCGCTCGTCAACTTCGGATGCTGGAGAACCCGAAATTTCTCAAGATACTGTCCACTGTGGAGCCCGGATGTTAGTAGAAAGTGCCCTTGCAGCAGCGCGCCGCAGTCAGTGAACATCGCTGTGATTTCGTCGGTAGTCAACACTCCGGTCAGTCCTCCCTACCCGCAGCAATTCTTGAACTTCGCTCCGCTGCCGCATGTGCATGGATCATTGCGCCCGACCTGCACGGGTTTCGAGTGCGCCGACTCTTCTCGGATTTGCTCCGCAGGGCATGCTCCTCCGAGATCCGAACGCGGCGTATTCCGCCAAATCCGGCTGAAATGCTGGGTGAACCGGTCTGTTTCCCGGTGTCCCTTGAGGTCGAGGCGCATGAGCAGCACGCGCATAGCCTCCACCTTACTGTGCACCTCATTACAGAGTCGCTGAACGTCCTCAACGGTCATCGCCCCATGGCTCACGCTCTGAATCTCTTCATGGAAACGCGCCTCGAGCGGCGACCTCGTCCGCGTTCTCAGGTACTGCTCAAAGTCAAAGCTGTCGCGGGATTGCTTCATGGACAACTTAGCTTTCAGCTTGCCCAGCGACGGCTTCCATCGTCTGGCAGGTCCTGCCACAGCCTGATCCTGATTGTCCGCGATTTCCACAGTATGGCACCTCAACTTTTGGGATTATCCCACAGCCGTCAGGTTAGCGTCAACCGAAGAATGCAGCGAAAACATGCCCCACGGGTCAGTGAGCGATGGGTGGCGAACCCGATACAACCCTTGGTGGCAGTCACAACACTGGAATCGGGCACTCCTTGACACTGCGCGCCTGCCGGGCTACACTCCTTTCGGTGCCGCAACACGGTACAGACTGTCGATATCGGGGTGATTCATGAAAGGGAAGAAACGTCTACAGGTGACGCTGGGGATGGTCATTATCGTGTTGGCCCTCGCCGCCCTCATCTACGACACCACTCGTTCCAGCGCGATGCGGTACATGGAAGTGGCAGAAGTCGCCATTGGCATGCCTGAACTCCAAGGGAAAGGGCTGCGAGTACGGGGGAGGGTGCAGAAAGGGTCCATCAATAAATCCCGAGAGGACCTGAAGGTGCAATTCAATATCGAGGACAAGACAGGGACAATTTCCTACCCGGTCGTGTACACGGGACTACCCCCTGACACCTTTAAGGATGGGAGCGAAGTGGTTGTCGACGGCCGCTTCAGCAGTGAAGGCGTTTTCGAGGCTGTTCAGATACAGGCGAAGTGCCCATCCAAGTATGAGATGGAGGACCAGGCAGGATCGACCAGCGCTCCCGAAGGTCACGATCCTGTTACCCCTTCTCAACAACCGTAAGGTCACCTTCACTCATGTATGGGAGGTTGAGCAACAAGGCAGGGAACCATGTTGGTTCGCCTGGACTCACCGCCGCTTGAAACACGAAAGCCGTCTGGCGTTGATATTTCTGGTAGCCGGTCGAACCCTCAGGGAACTTATTCTGTCAAAACATCGTCTGAGATGTTCCACAAATGCTGGAATGTGGAATAACAGCCGTGCAAAGTTACCCAATGAGTGGATGGGCCTTTTGCGGCAGGTAGGGCATCTCCAGAAAAGGAGGTAGGATTGTGCCAACAACTATAGCGCCCAGTAAGCATCACAAAAGGGAAACCGGTGCAAACACCAAGAAGTTTGAAGAACTGTTGCTCAGAGAACGAGCGTCTCTGGCGGACGAAAGGACTCGTCTGCGAAGTCGGGCTTCTGATAAAGGGGTCTCAATGCCCTACGAAGATGGAGGCGACGTCGACGAAGGCACTGTCGATCTCTCCAACTATCTCATGGCAAAAGAGATCGACGCATCAGTCGAGGAATCGCTTGAAGACACCTTGCATGGTATCGACTTGGCCTTGCGCAAGATCCAAAAGGGAACATACGGCACCTGCGATATTTGCCAGAAGAGGATTCCCAAAGCTCGCCTTGAGGCCATTCCCCATGCAACTCTGTGCATGAATTGTCAAAGCCTCGTTGAGGAATTCTAAGCCGACGGAGATTGATCGAGGAGTGATCCCAGCATGGCGTCGGAGGACTCGGGTGCCTCCGATGTTTTTTTGCGCAATGATGAGATGTGCCTGTCTTCCATTACTCCGACCGGGGTCCCCTCGAAAGGCTCGCCTCATTCTGATCCATCTTTGTCTCGTCTCGCTGCTTCTGAGCCAGTGCAGGCCAGCGCTCTCAGAGCAATGGTGGGGGAGGAAACTCGCGCCGGGGGTAGACTACTACCACATAAAAATGGGGACGCCTCAATGGCCCAACCACGTTCATGTACTGAAGATCGACGTCCGAGACTCTCGGCGACTAATCCGTCCATTGCTTGCCTACGATCATATTGGACGACTGGAAAAAGTAAGCCAGATGTGCCACCGAACCACAGCGTTAGCTGCTGTGAATGGCTCCTTTTATATCTCAAACAAGAATCCTCCTTTGCCCATAGGACTGGTAATGCTGGACGGCAAGGTGCTGCAGAAAACCAAACTGCTTCGAACAACTCTTGGAATCAAGAGCGATGGCCAGGCAATCATCGGGATTCCACGTATCCGGTACGATATCAAGTTGCCGGAGAAAACGAAGAGGCTGCAATTGTGGGGGATCAATCGACCGCGCAAACAAGACGAGGTTGTACTCTACACGCCTGAATACGGCCGCACTACTCGAACCAACAGGTACGGACTTGAGGTCTTGGTGGTGGGAGACCGAGTGGTACAGAAGTCCTCGAGCAACACTGTCATTCCACACGACGGGTTCGTTATCTCGTTCCACGGACAGTCGAGGTATATCCGTGACTGGTTTGAGTTAGGAGATCGCGTTCTGCGCTCCTTTGAGCTCTCCGACGGATGGGCGGACGTTTACCACGCGCTCTCTGGAGGGCCACGCCTCGTCGTGGATGGTGAGGTAAGCGTAACTCACGCAGCGGAGAATTTTGGACGCAGCTACCGCTCCCCCAATCCGAGAACCGCGGTGGGCACTGCTCCAGACGGTCAATTGCTCTTTGTCGTCGTCGACGGCAGGCAGCCAGGTTACAGCGTGGGACTCACATTTCCCGAGCTGGGCAGGTTGATGGTGCGTATGGGCGCGAGAGACGCGATGGGTCTGGACAGCGGTGGAAGCAGCGTGATGGTCGTCAAGGGGCAGGTCGTCAATTCTCCCTCGGACGGTCGCGAGAGGCGCGTCAGCAACGGGATCGGCGTGTTCCGCTGACCCATGGGCAACGCACACATGCCGACCGGCATTCTCGGCGTCAACCCTTGGCGACTTACCCCGCGGCGGCAACTCCGAGGTTCTTGAGCCGCTCCTTTGCTTTGGGGGCCCAATCGCTATCCCGGTTTTCTTTGAGCAACCGTTCGTAGGAGAGAATAGCCTTTTCGGGGGCGCCATTCGCTTCGTAACACTGTCCGAGCAAAAACCGTGCGGTAGCCACCCAGCGCGGGAAGTCGTCGTAGAGAATATCAACCCGCAGCAATTCCTCAACGGCTTTGTCGCGCTCCCCCATCGCGTAGTAACACTCGCCGATACGACAGCGCGCTTCAGCCGCCATCTCTCCCTCAGTCACTTCGGTGATCTTCTCATAGGACTGGATGGCCTTGGCGTACGATTTCAGCAACTGATGACTTCTCCCGAGACCATAACTGACCAACGGAGCATCCGCAGGCTCCACTGCCCTGCCAGCAAGCTGCGTGTATGCGCCGAGCGCACCTTCACCGTCGCCGCGCTCAATCCTCCGGCGTCCGAGGATGTGAAGGGCACGCACCGCGTATTCGGTGTTCGGGAACTGAACCACAGTATCCCCATACGCTGCCTCCGACTCTGCGTCTTTGGCAATCTCGGAAAGGCAATGGGCGTAGCGGAAAGACGATTCCGCGGCCAGATCGCTGCCTGGGAAATCAGCCTTCACCGTTCGAAAATGATCGGCGGCCTTCTCAAAGTCCTCAAGCTGGAAATAGGCCCACGCGATCTTGTAGTGCGCCCGGTCGAGTCCCATCTGCTCTAATGGCCCTACGGCCGGAGCGCCTTTTGGATTCTCCGCAGGGGCCTTGGACTTCAGAAAGGCCTCATAGCTTGAGATGGACGCTTGATAACGTCCCTGCCTGAAATGGTGCTCGCCGATCTGGAACAGTGCCTCCGCGGCCTGAGTACTGCGCGGGAATCTCTCCGAGAGCTCCACGAAACGGACTATCCCTTCATCTTCCTTCCCGCTCTTGCACAGAGACCAACCCGCATAGTACAGGATATCTCCTTCCAGATCCGGCGGTGGCTTCCCGTCGAGGAGCAACCGGAACTGAACAGCGGCCTCCGCAGACTTGCCTTGGCGAAGCAGGCATATTCCCTTCCGGAACTGCGCCTTCCCTGCCAACGGACTGTCGGGATAATTCGCCAGCAACCGCGTATAGTAATCTCCCGCGGACGACGGGCTATCGCGCTCTTCAGCAATCGATCCAAGCCAGAAGAGAGCGTCGTCCTCCAGCCCCGATCCAGCGCCGACCGCAACGACCTTCTCGTACGCCGCCGCTGCCTCGGGCAATCCTCCGCGGGCATGTTCGGCGGCACCCAATCCAAAGTGTGCAAAGGGAAGCAATTCGGACTTCGGGAATAATTTAATGAACGACTTGTAGCTGTCTGTTGACGACTGATAATCTTTCTTGAGATAAGCAATTTCGCCCAGTCGCATCAGCGCCTGCGGTGGAAAGGACCCACTGGGGTAATCCTGCAACAGCTTCTCATAGCGCGCATACGCCTCGTCCATCTTCCCCTCGTGTTCCAGGGACCGTGCGTACCCATAGGACGCCTCCTCTCCCATTCTTTCCTTGCCTGCGATCTCTGCCGCCTCCCCAAAGCACCGACTTGCTTCCTTCCAGTTCCCTTCTCCCTCGAAAGCCCGGGCAGTACCCAACCACGCGGCAGACTTCATGTCAGTCTGGTTAGTTTTGTCGATCACTGACCGATAGGAAGTCCGCGCTTCCTCCCATTTTCCTTCTTTTAGCTTGAAGTCCCCGATTGCGAGGGATACCTGAAGCGCGCGGTCACCCGTCTCCTGGTGCCGCGCCGCCTTCTCGAAGAACGACATCGCTTCTGCCAACCTGTTCTGTTTGTAGTGGCACCATCCAGCGTTGTACCAAGCGCGGTCCGCCTCCTTGCTATCGGGGTATTGCCGGACAAACTCCCCAAAAGTTACGATGGCATCATCCCACCTGCTCAGCGCCTGTTGTGCATCCCCGAGGTTGAGGTAGGCATCGTGGACCTCCTCCGTGACTGCGGAGGTGGCAATGCACTTCTGGAATGCAGTGATGGCATACTCGTACTGCTTCAGCGCCATGTGGCAGTAGCCCTGCCACAGCAGGGGATTATGCCCCAGCATATTCCCTTCAGGTTTGCCGGAAACGCTGTCAGCGAGAGTCTTGTAAACCGCGGCTGCCTTGCCATACTGCTTTAGATTGAAGTAGCAGTCGGCTTCATACAGCTTCGCATTGGCAGAGAACTCACCGCCCGGGCACTCCTGGGTATACTTTGAGAAGCCGTCCGCGGACGCCGGAAAATCACCCTTGCGGAACAAAGTCAGCGCCTTACCGTACTGTGATTTGGAGGCGTAGGGGCTGCTCCGGTAGTCGCCCAGCACCCGGTCATAGGCCTCGATGGCGAGAGTGAACTTCCCCAAGGCTGACAGGCATTCGGCGCGTCGCCATACCGATTCGGGGGCCAGCGAACTGCGCGGGTGTTTCGCGATGACCTTCTCGAATTCCTGTGCCGCGTTCTCCCAGTTGCCCTGTTTCCATTCGCAGACTCCACAGGAGTACTTCGCGTAATCAGCAAATGCACATGCGGGATCCAGGTTGCTCACCCGACGGTACTCCTTCCCCGCCTCTGCGAATTGCCCAAGCCGAAAGAGATTCTCTCCAATCCAGTAGCTGGCGATGGCCGCCAGTGGCTTGTCCTGGGTCGACGCGGCGAATTCGCGATATACCTTAACAGATGTGGAGAGGTCCCCCAGCTCCCGATAGCAGTCTCCCATCCGCAGCTTTGATAGAAGGGCCGTATCGTTATTGGGGTACTTTGCAGCCACGCCCTGGAAGCTCCGAAGAGCTTTCTGGAAGTTCTTCAGAAGCATATAGGCCTCCCCGACCCTGAATTGGGCCACATCCGCCATATCATGTTGGGGGTACTGCTTCAGAAAAGTCTCCAGCTCCCGAATTGATTTCTCGTACTCGTGCCTCTCAAATAGCCCGTTGCCCAGGTTGAACTGGCGCAGGGCGGCGTCACCGCCCACACCCGGGTCGTCCTGCCCCCATGCCCATCGTGGGACTCGAGGGGACGACAACGCGAGGCACAGCAGCAGGAAAGAGAGCAGCCACGCAGTCAGAATTGAGGGATGTTTTGGATGCAACATGTGCGACCTCAAAGACTCAGAACTGAAGAGTCCATGAGCGGCTCGCCACCGGCTTTCTGCCGTAGGCATATCAGGTTTCCGTATCCATCAGGAGTTAAGTAAATCATCACATATATTGTCCCCTCAAAAACCGCAATGCCTGCAAAGATTTGCCTTCATTTCCGTGTTCTCCGTGATCTCTGTGGTGAGAAAATGGGGACAGAATTCATGACGATCTACTTATACACCAAGTGATCTATTCCGTGCAAGACGGTTTGGCGGATTCGTTTCAGTCACTCGATGGCGTAATGGCATCAGTCCCGTTGATGCGATCCATGCGGCACCGGTGTTGTGCATTAGGTTCTGCCTCCGATATAATTCATACGCTTGTTGACTTTGCTCTTGATCCTGCCGAACTCGTTCCGGTAGGATTTCCGCAGCATCTGCAAAGTAGGCCAGGCAATAAGGAGTCAATTAATTCTGTTACGCGTTGTCATTTTTTTGCAGGAGCAGGGACTGAACTGTGCATGTTCAAGCAAAAGTTTTTGCATCACTGAAGCAGATTGTGGGCGCGCCCGCCGCAGCTCTCGAAGTTCCCGAAGGATGTTCGGTGAGGGAGCTGCTACTGGCCTTCGGCAAAGCTTTCCCAAGGGTTCGGGAAGGTATTGGCGCGATTCGCGTGGCAGTCAACGATGAGTATGCCACGGCAGAACAGACCATCGAGGAAACCGACATCATCGCGCTTATCCCGCCCGTCAGCGGAGGGGCCGATGTTTGAGATCTGGGACGATCCCCTGCAACTGCAGCCGCTGATTGACGCTGTCTCAAGCCCCGAAGCGGGAGCCGTCGTCACATTTCAGGGCACGGTTCGCGCTCGCTCTCGAGGTGAGTCCGTTCAGTTTCTCGAATATGAAGCGCATCGACCGATGGCCGAGAAAGCGCTCCGTGAGATAGGAGAGACCGCTGCCCAGGAGTGGGGGTCCCGTGTTGCCATCACTCACCGTCTCGGACGCCTCGCGGTTGGGGAAACCAGTATCCTTGTTGCCGTTTCCGCGCCTCACCGCAGAGAAGCTTTTGCGGCGTGTCAGCAAGTGATGGATCGAGTAAAGGAATTCCTCCCCGTCTGGAAGAAGGAAGTTACAGTCTCCGGAAGCTGGTGGGTCGAGGGGGCGGAAACCGTGCCCATTGCCGGTACACACGAGGATGATTCGTGACAGCGCTCACGCTCTTCATCATCCTCATCACCGTCGTCGCGGTCTACTCCATTTGGGTAGAGCCGAACTTGCTCCGAGTTGCTCACCTGGAGTTGTGCTTTCCAGACCTCCCGAGATCCTTCGACGGCTTTCACATTGTTCACATAACTGATGTCCACTGTCTGCTCCCCGGGAGGCGGGAGGCAGCCGCGGCCCTTCGCATCAGCGAATTGTCTCCAGACGCCCTCCTGTGCACGGGCGATCTGTTCAACGACGGAAGACTCAGCAGAGCCACCGCTGAATGGTTCGAGAACCTTAACCGTGGTCGCAACACCTACCTTGTGCTGGGAAATCACGACGCCACTTACAGGATTGCGCGGTCGGTAGTGCAGGAGTGCCTTAGAACAATGGGCGTTGAAGTATTGCGTAACGAAACGGTTGCTCTGCGCAAAGGACAGGAAGTAATCCGGCTCATCGGGGTGGACGATCCGCGTCGAGGATTGGACGATTTGGCGCTTTGCGCCGACGGGCGCCGGGAGACTGGCTTCACAGTGCTTCTCGCCCACAGCCCGGAAATCCATTATCAGTTGCACAAATATCCGGTGGACCTCACCCTGTCCGGGCACACCCACGGTGGGCAGATGTGTCTTCCCTTCGTAGGTCCTATCTACACGAACGTGCGTGACACGCCGCGGCGACTGTGCTCGGGGCTGACATGGCTCGATAACTCAAAGGCTTTTTATGTCTCACGCGGATTGGGGCTCTCATCGTTTGCCGTGCGACTCTTCTGCCCCCCGGAGATTGCCTCAATTACACTGAGACGCGGTTCCCGCGACTCGCAGGAATGTTGATGCCCGATCCCCCCCATTCCCGGGGACCGCTGCTTGCCGCGGCAACGACGAAGGTGCTATAATCCGGGTCACCTCCGCAACACCAAGGACACGCCATGAACATTGCAGCAAGAATCGACAGACTCAGAAACGAGGGAGCGTTTCAGGTACTCGCGCAAGTGAACGCTCTGCGCGAACAGGGACGCGATATTGTTAGTTTCTGCATCGGAGAGCCCGACTTCCCAACACCACAACATATCTGTGACGCGGGTATCGCGGCCATCCGCCAGGGGAAGACGAAGTATGTGCCTTCCGGCGGCATTCCTCGTATGAAGGAATCCGTCGCGCGTTACGTCAGCAACCGTCACAACATCGAGGTCAAACCTGCAAACGTAACCATTACCCCTGGCGTCAAACCCGCGCTGCTCGCCGCGGTGCTGGCCACCGTTGAACGAGGGGACGATGTCATTTTCCCCAATCCCGGCTTTCCAGTCTACCGGTCTCATATCGAGTTCGTCGGGGCAACGGCCGTCCCCCTGCCGCTTCGAGAAGAGCGCGAATTCCGCTTTGACATCGAAGAGCTTCGATCTCGCATTACACCGCGAACGAAGATGATTATCCTCAATTCTCCCCACAATCCAACCGGGGGAATACTGACGATCGAGGACGTTGAGGCGATTGCCACACTGGCGAACGAGCATAACTTCTGGATACTGACCGACGACATTTACACTGGAATCAGTTACGGAGATCCAGTGCCGGGGATTCTATCGGTGCCGGGAATGCTGGAGCGCTCATTCGTCGTTGATGGACACTCCAAGTACTACTCCATGACTGGATGGCGTTTGGGCTATCTCGTCTGTCGTGAAGATTTGGAGTCGCGCATGAACACGCTCATGGTCAACATGTTCTCATGCACGGCCGCTTTTACGCAGGAAGCGGGAATTGTTGCGCTCGAATCCAGTCAGGAGCCCAGCCAAGCCATGGTCGATGAATTTCGCAGGCGGAGGGACCTTGTTGTCGCTGGTCTCAACGCCATCGAGGGGATATCTTGTCTCACACCGCGCGGGGCATTCTATGCGTACCCCAACGTCACAAAAGCGTGTCGCAAGCTCGGTATGGACGACTCGTCCCAATTTCAAGAGCACCTCCTTGAAAAGGCCGGGGTTGCAGTGCTGGGGCAGGACTGTTTCGGGCCGAGAGCTGATGATGAAGATCAGGAGTATATTCGCCTTTCGTACGCAACCTCTCAGGACAATATCCGCGAGGGGCTTCGAAGGATCAGAGAAGCGGTTGAGGGCACGCCCAATAATTGAATATCTCGTCGCAGTCAGAACCACGAACGTGAGAGAGTGGGGCGTGGTCGCGAGGAGGATGGAGTTATGGTAGATATTCGAGAACCGAGTCCGCAAACGATGCTGGACATCAAAAAAACCGATCCGCTCAAACGTAAGGAAGCCGTCACCTCCCTGGCGGACACGCCGACGGTGGCCGCAATTCAGGCTCTCATCGACCGGCTTCGCGACAGCGACGCCGAAGTTCGTGAAGCCGCGTCCGACACCCTCACACGGATTGGTACGCCCAAGATCGTGGCAAGGCTCAGCCAAGCGCCGCGTGATTCCGTCACCTGGGCGGGAGTTGCGCGGACGCTCGCAAAGATTGGCACGACGGAGTCCGTCCAGGTACTGGCGGAGGCGCTGCAAGACAGATCCAGCGATGTGTGGTCGACCGCCTCTCTCGCCCTGGCAGACGTCGGTCCCGCAGCGGGCGAGGCGCTTGCCGCTGCTCTGAACCACGATGTTGCCTCCGTGCGTGCTCGCGCAGCGATGGCGCTGGGGCGCGCCCGCGTCACCGCCGCGATGGATGCACTCGTTGCCGCCACGCGAGACGCGGACCCTTCTGTTCGCATGGAGGCCGTCGTAGCGCTCGCGGCGCTGCGCGAAAACAGGGCCGTACCCGCCCTGCTCGAAGCTCTCAACGACGCGGAGGAAGCCGTTCGCCAGTCCGTGCCCATCGCCCTGGGCGAGATCGGCACAGAAGCTGCAATTGAGGGGCTCAAGCAAGCCGCGCAGCACGAAGATGAGGGAATCCGCTGGGTCGCCGAATGGCAGTTGCAGGAGATGACGGAGGAACAGGAGCCAAGCTTCGAGATATCATAGTTGCTTGACAAAGCGTCGACCATCCGGATTACTACAGCACGTCGGTACTCGACTCACAACCTCGAGCGCCATTGCGGCATTCGAGCGAGACGCGTCCCGTAAAGCCGCCCTTCCCGCCACCACTCGTTCCGCCATCTCGTGTCGCGACTCCCACGCCACACGCACGGTCCCCTCGAACTCACTGCCTATTCTGTCCCAATCGACGACGGGAACGCCCAGAGGTTTGCAGAATGCCGGCACTTTGGGGTCGTATCCGATCCCCAACATCGGTACTCCCATTGCGGCGGCGAAGAGCAGCGCGTGGAGTCGCATCCCAATCAGGAAGTCCAATCTACCGATGACCGCAAGCATCTCGGACGGGTGGAGGTGGCGCTGCACCACAATGGACTGCGGAAACCGCCGCCCCATAGCGCACATCAGGTGTGTGTCTGTCTCGGAGTGCATGGGCAGAAACACCAGACGGCAACGCGAAAGCGCACAAAACCGTTCCAGCGTAAGATTCACCGCGACCTCAGCCGTGTCCATGCCTACCCAGGGTCTGAGCGACACCCCCACCAGGGGCACGTCGTTTCCGGTCAATCCGCATGCTCGCATTACCTCCTCAATTTCGGGCCCCTCGGCAGGCTGAACGCAGAAACACGGGTCAGCGGTAACGGTGATGCGCCCTTCGTTGATGCCCAACTCCCGAAGAGCATGGGCGGAATCCCAATCGCGAACTGTAATGCAGGTGGCCCCCATCAGCAACCGTCGCGCCAGCCAGCGGTTCATCGCTCTCCTCAGAGGGCCAAACCCCTGCGCGTAGACCATCACCGGGATGCGCGCCTGCAGACCGAGGCGGATTACATTCAGGTAGTAAAGTGGCGACAGCGCACTGGTCACGTCCTGCAGCAGGCTGCCTCCGCCACTAATCAGGAGATCGCTCTGTCTTAGCGCCGTCTTGATTGAGGGCCAGTGATTGCGGTTCACCGCGTCCACCCCGTAATCGCTGCAGGTGGTGTCAGGCGAAGCGGAGAGCGCCGCGATGTGAACATCAGGACACTCCGACCGCAACGACCCCACGATCCCCGCGAGCACCGCTTCATCTCCAATGTTACCGAAGCCGTAGTACCCGGAAACAAGAATCCGCGGCGAGAACACGTTGGGGGCATCTGTACTCATTGAGTCCTCCGAGGAGGGATGGACTTGGGCAGGATTCCTGCGTGAAGAGCCCTAAGGACACTCGTCATCACGAGCAACTCGATTTCCGTGGAGCCTGATCACATACCGGCAGAGGGACGCTCCGATGGCAACCCCGAGCCAAAGTCCGTTGAACGTCCGCAATAGAGACAGAGACAACGGCGTGTGGATGTGGCAGAAGGTATTGACCATCGAGGCCTGACCCACAAATCCGAGAAGCACGAGCAAGACAGCCCATGAGCGCCGCCCCAAGCCTCCCACCACCACACCCAGCAGGAAAGCGGGATGCCCCACGAGGAACTCCTTCGTTCGCGGTCGCGCCACCAGCAGCTGCTCCAGCAAGCCACGGAACCGCATCTCCATGTCGGACACGCCGACCCCGGACTCGTTTCCCGTCCGCGCCATCCAGAGAGCGACAAAGGCCAACCCGAGAACCCCGATCCCTGCAAGCCCCACGAGAAGCGGCCGGGACATGAGTTGCTCCAACCTATCTCGGGCCTGCCCCCACCGGCTCCTCCAATCGGCGCCGCGACTCTCCAGCAGTCCGGTCGCGATTACCAGCACAATCAGCAGCAAGGGAAGAAGCTGCGAGGCTTTGATACCCACGAACTGATCGGTCTTCACCATGAAGCGCAAGTCTCCCAGCGCGCCCACCACGACGAGCGCACCTGCCAGGGACAGCGCCGTCGCCTTAATGAACGCCGATAAAGCCGCGCCCAGGTGTCGTGCGGGTCTATTGAGAGATGATCGGTTGCGTTTGCCCTGCAGGCGCTCATCCACTCCGGACAAACAATACGCCAGCGCGGGAAAGATAATCGCCGCGGCCAGCGCCACAAGCTTTGCCGCCTGAGTGGGACGCCACAGCAAAACGGCACCGATCAACAGCGCACCGACAACCATCACGAGCATGGTCACCGACCGCGGAGGAGTGATGAATTCCTCGAGCAACAGCGCGCCCGCTGCAATAACCCCCACCGCCACGAGAAAAAGCAGAATGACCGGCGTCTTAAAATCCTCGTATGGGCGCGCCGGACTCAACGTGTAGCCCGATGATCGCAGCGCGTCACTCAGCGCTCTCACATACTTCAGGTTGTCTTCAACGCTCGTCGCTTTCATCTGCGGGAAAAGGTGAACGTAACACAATCGGATGTTCCGCTCCGAGGCGGCCCGACTGAATCGCTCGACCGCCTCAGCAGGAGACATCGTGATCATCTCGGACACGCTAATGCTGTGCACCCGGACGACCTTCGAGCTGAGCGCTTCCGCCAGTTGCGCCTCGCCGTGCTGCTTGGCAAATTCGATTCTCCCGAAAGCAACCCTGTGCTGCATGAGCGCCTCGGCGGTCGTATCGAGAAGATCGCGATAACCGGGGACCTCCTCCGCTGCGAAGATAACGGTTTGGACCCCGGCGTTCGATAAATCCTGCGCCATGGCGTCGATCGCTGGCGCAGTGATGGAGGGGTAGTCATACAGACGACCGACGACCGACAGCCCTGCCTCGCGGGCCAGTTGCACCGCGTCTCGGTCCAGCCCCATCCCGACGCTCTCGACAAGTTCCCGACTGGTGGGGACCGCAATGGAGTAAAGACCCCGGGCGGTCGTCTCGACGCGGGTTTGGGGTGTGAAGGGGAACTTCTCCGGAAGGTGCTTCTCCACACGTTCCGCGATTTCGTGTGATGACGTGCAGAGCATTTGGCTTGCAGCGGATGCATCTGCGTTCGATGAAGGACTGTCATCGTCCAACGGGCCGAACGAACTCGGGGAAAGACTGAGCCGCCCGGTATCACGGAGGCCTGCAAGCGTATCCTCCGTGATGGCGACGGATGTGACGCCCGCGGATTTAAAGCGCACGAGAAGGTCCTCCAGCGGCGTGCCCTCTCCGCCCGCCAGTGCCTTTACTTCCTCATAGTCAAGCGCCAATTCAACGGCCCGATTGCCATGCTCCACGCGCCAGCGTTTTCCGGCCGTCACGGACGCGGACAGGAGACCAAGGACGATCAGAATAATCAGTAGCGGCCGAGGCGTTTGGGAAATAGCAGGGGACCCCCAAGTTGGTATCAGAATGGCAGTTGCATCGCGAACTGGTCTACTTTGTGGTGACGCGTTTTTCGTTGCCGTAATTCACGGTTCCCGCGGACTGAATGTAGGTAATCACCGATTCACTGGCCGTTTCATTCAGCCGCTGGATCTGGAGGTTGGGACCAACGATCTTGAAATATCCCAGACCGCCGCGCGCGAGGGTGCGACTGGTAGCCACACGATAGGTATGGCTACCGTTCAACGGCACCTCCCGTGTGCCTTCCAGTACCTTGATGCTGAGGATTCTCTCCCCCGGAGCGCGATTGGGATCAAATACAACCTTCAGACCTGAAACGTGCAGGAAACCGTCATTTGGCGTCGGGTACACGCCCACGCTGCGCTCCATCATGCGCTGAAGAGTGTCCCCCGAAACATCCGCGACCACGAGACGGTCATCCGGAAACTGAAAGAGCGCTTCCACCTGATCCACCGTGACTCCGCCGGGATTGATGCTGCCAGGGGCAAATGCACTGGCATTGATCAGAGCGATGTCCGCCTTCCCCGTCGCCCGAAACGCGTCAGCAGTGAGATCGCAGAAAGAGGTCCCCTGCTTGTCAGCGTTCAGAGTGTCGAGACGAGAACGGGTTTGCCCGACGACCTCCCCCGACACCGCGGGCCCCGTTGGCATCAAGTAGACTGCAAGGGCACTGAATCCCCACGCGCTAAATCTTCTGATTCCTTGTCTGCATTTCATCTGAATCATCCCCTCGCGCCGTCCATCTGTTGGCGTTGCCGTGCGGTCGTTCTGACGCAGGTGACCGACCAGAGTTTCACAATTTGGTCTCGCCGCCCGCCGTCACTTCGAGATAGGAACGGATGAAGCCATCAATCTCACCGTTCATCACAGCCTGAACATTGGATGTCTCAAAATCGGTTCGGTGGTCTTTCACCATATTGTAGGGGCAGAAGACATACGACCGAATCTGGCTGCCCCAGGCGATGTCCGAGTGCTCGCCGCGAATCTTCTCCATCTCGCTCTGCTTCTCACGGAGCGCTCGCTCGAACAGCCGCGCCTGCAACACCTTCATCGCCATGTTGCGGTTTTTGTGTTGCGACCTCTCATTCTGGCACTGCACGACAATTCCTGTCGGCACATGAGTAATCCGCACCGCGGAATCGGTCTTGTTGACGTGCTGCCCGCCCGCGCTGCTGGAGCGGTAGGTATCGATTTTCAGGTCATCGGGATTGATCTCAATCTCGATGTCGTCCGCGATCTCAGGAACAACGTCAACGGAGGAAAAAGAGGTGTGCCTGCGCTTGTTGGCATCATACGGAGAAATGCGCACCAACCGATGGACACCGCGTTCCGCTCGCAGGTGGCCGTAGGCCTTCGGGCCGCGCATGATTAGCGTGATGCTCTTCAGTCCTGCTTCGTCCCCCGGAGTCGCCTCGAGGATTTCCGCGGTGTAACCTTTGTTCTCCGCCCAGCGAAGATACATGCGCGACAGCATCTCGCACCAGTCCATGGCCTCAATGCCTCCCGCCCCGGAATTCACCGAGAGGATCGCGTTGTTCTCGTCATGTTCTCCGCTAAACAGGGTGGTAAGATGCAGCGCCTCCCACGCTCTTGAGATCCTTTGCAGTTCCGCCCGGATCTCCGGCACGAGGCTCTCGTCCTCCTCGGCCTCGCACAACTCGATCAACTCGCTCAGTTCCGTGGCTTTCAACCGTAGCCTCTTCCACGGCGTCACTTCCGACTTCAGCTTGTTCATCTGCTGCAGCGTTGCCTGGGCCTGTGTCTGGTCACTCCAGAACGCGGGGTCCAGGGTCTTCTTCTCTAATTCGTCAACCTGTAACTGCTTCGAAGCCAAGTCAAAGATACTCACTCATTTCAGTCGCATGAGTGACTACCTGCTCAATTTGCATCCGTTCCTCTTCTAACACGTTTCAGACACCTTTCTGCCAAGCGGGATAGAGAGATTCTACCTGATCGACACAGTTCGCACAACCCACACAAGGGAGGGGGGTGTAAGTATGATTTGTGATAGTCAGCCCTATCCAGCCCAGCCGGAACCATAGGCGCCTGTAATCTGGAACCCAACAGTGATTGTGTACCGGAGTTCGCGGTTCGTCGGTCCTGAGTGAGTTCTTGCAGCAACCCCCATCCTCGAACCCAAAGGGTTCGCACCTTCCCTCGTTATCGAACCGAAACGGTTCGCACAGGGGAAGGGCCGTTGACACAAGTTGGGTGAACGGATTGATAGTGATAGAACACGGAAAGAAGTAGTTACTGCCTTCCCCTGTGATAACGGGGGAAGGTGGTCGAAGACCGGATGGGGGTTGTTACTGTCCCCTTTCACTCGCGTAAGTCTTCCCAACCTCTCGTTTATGCCTGCCCGGCCCCAGGGGGCTGATTACCACCACGCATCACAAATCTTACTTACACACAAGGGAGCGGCTGGGCTTTCATCCTTCATCCATCCTGCTTCATCCTTTGTTTTTCATCCTCCCCGCTCCCACGCGGTGGTGTCCGCTGCGGGGTCGGCGCACTTGGCGGCGAGGATGAGGTCTACGAGGGCGATGACGGATTGGCTGCGTTCCCCATCGCGGACCGGGATGGGTATTTTAGATACATTGGTTCGCGTGAAGTTGATCCCTCCATCCATACTTAGACTCCCATATGATTCCCTCACTGGAATTGTATCATAAAGGAACGCGGGACATACGCTGATCTTTCTGCCACCGGCGCAAAGGCTCGAACGGGTTGTAGGGCAGAGTCTCCGTCCCTGCCGAATCCGGTTTTCTCGGCTATGCAGT
>Ga0210051_1000237_pt1 | contig 47192 bp, 41 predicted proteins | sample CryGey092014_all_FD_185464 | JGI IMG/M metagenome (GOLD analysis project Ga0210051, IMG submission 185464) | Groundwater microbial communities from aquifer - Crystal Geyser CG23_combo_of_CG06-09_8/20/14_all (SPAdes) (version 2) | ecosystem: Environmental > Aquatic > Deep subsurface > Groundwater...
TCTTGTCAAGGGATTATTACTAATTTGTTAATTTTTTTAAGAAGTTATTTAAATATTTTTCTTTTAGGGTAGGAGTATTTCCTCTTTCCAAAATAATTATAATACAATTAAGGGGAAATTGCAAGAGAGGGGGATAATAGATAAATCATCTTATAAATTTTTATCTAAAAAATACTGGTGAACCCTTAGATCATCAGTTAATTCTGGATGAAAAGATGATACTAAAATATTTTTCTGTTGAGCCATGATAATCTTTCCATTAAATTTAGCTAAAACTTTTACTTCTTTTCCTATCTTTTTAATATAAGGAGCTCTAATAAATACTGCCCTAAAAGGTTCCCCGGCAAAGCCTTCTATTTTCAAATCGACTTCAAAACTATCTACCTGTCTTCCAAAAGCATTTCTTTCCACTACAATATCAATTAAATTAAATCCTATCTGTCTACTATCTTGTATCTCTTTAGCTAGTAAAATCATTCCTGCGCAAGTCCCATATATAGGCATGCCTTCTCTGCCTTTTTTAATAATAACTTCGTCCAAATTATATATCCTGGCTAATTTTCCAATAGTAGTGCTTTCTCCTCCCGGGATGATTAATTTTTCTACTTTCTCTAAATCTTCAATGGTTTTTACTTTAATAGCTTCAAAACCACACCTTCTTATCATGTCTAAATGTTCTTCTACTGCCCCCTGTAAGGATAATACTCCAACTTTCAAGTTAATATACAGCTCCTCCCTACTCTATCTTCGTTTTTTATTTAATTTTTATCTTACCATCCTCTATCTTGCATCCGTTCAGCTGCTGCAATTTGGGAAATCTCTATACCTTTCATCGCTTCCCCTAAACCTTCCGAAACCCGAGCAATAATTTCAGGGTTATCATAATTAGTAGTAGCTTCTACAATTGCCTTCGCTGTCCTTTTTGGGTCGCTTGATTTAAATATCCCTGAACCTACAAATATTCCATCAGCACCTAATTGCATCATTAAAGCAGCATCAGCAGGAGTAGCTATTCCTCCAGCAGCGAAATTAACTACTGGCAGTTTCCCTTTTTGAGCTACTTCTTGTAAAAGTTCAAAAGGAGCGCCTAACTCTTTAGCTTTGGTCATCAGCTCTTCTTGGGGTAAATTCTTTAAAATTCTAATTTCACCCATTACCTGACGCATATGTCTAACTGCTTCTACAATATTACCTGTTCCCGGTTCACCTTTAGTCCTAATCATAGCCGCTCCTTCCCCTATTCTTCTTAAGGCTTCACCTAAATTTCTTGCTCCACAAACGAAAGGAACCTTGAAATTATTTTTATCTATATGGTAATTTTCATCAGCCGGAGTTAGTACTTCACTTTCATCAATATAATCTACTCCTAAAGCTTCTAAGACCTGAGCTTCCACAAAATGTCCAATCCTTGCTTTAGCCATTACTGGTATAGTTACCATATTCATTATCTCTTTTATGATCTTAGGATCAGCCATCCTGGCTACACCACCAGCTGCTCGAATATCAGCAGGAACCCTCTCTAAGGCCATAACTGCTACCGCTCCTGCTTCTTCCGCAATTTTTGCTTGTTCTGCGCTTACCACATCCATTATTACTCCACCTTTTAACATTTCAGCCAAACCTTTTTTTAATTTATAAGTACCCTTCTCTACCATGTACTTTATCCTCCTTTCTGATATTTTCTATTAATCTATTTATTATTATAATAGAAAAAAAATAGAAAAACAAATAATTACTTCTTTTTTATTTATTCTTTTCAAAAGTTAATGCGGCTAAATATTCATACATCTTCCAGCGTCTTAAAACTTCTTCCTGGGCTTGTTTTAGTAATTTTTTAGCAACTTCTGGATTAGTACGAGTAAGCATTTTATATCTATTTTCATTGTAGACATATTCTTCTAAAGGAATGCTCGGAGCTTTAGAATCTAATTGAAAAGGATTCTTCCCTTCTTTAGTAAGATCAGGATTATATCTTAGTAAGGGCCAGTATCCAGACTGGACCGCTAATTTCTGTTGTTCTAAACCATGAACCAAGTTATAGCCATGACTAATACAATGACTATAAGCTATAATAAGAGAAGGACCATTAAAGGCCTCTGCCTCCTGAAAAGCCTTAATCACTTGTGCATCATTGGCTCCCATAGCTACTCGAGCTACATACACATCTCCATAGGAAATTGCCATCATGGCTAAATCCTTTTTATAAGTTCTTTTACCGCTAGCAGCAAACTTAGCAATTGCCCCCAGAGGAGTTGCTTTAGACATCTGCCCACCAGTATTAGAATAAGTCTCAGAATCTAACACCAAAATATTAACCTTACGCCTTTGAGCAATAACATGATCTAATCCTCCATACCCGATATCATAAGCCCATCCATCTCCACCTACAATCCACACACTCTTTTTAGCCAGAACATCGATTAAACTAAGTAAATCTTCTGCTTCTGCTTTTTCTGTTTTTTTCAATTTTTTCTCTAAGACTTTTACTCTATCCCTCTGTTCTTGTAATCCCCTTTCGGTAGATTGATCCGCATTCTTAATTTCCCTAACTAAATCGTCACCTATTTCCGAAGAAAGTCTATCCACTAGTTCAAAAGCATATTCAACTTGTTTATCCAAGGCCAATCTCATCCCTAATCCAAATTCAGCATTATCTTCAAAGAGAGAATTAGACCAAGCCGGACCTCTCCCCTCTTTATTAAACGTCCAGGGAGTAGTAGGCAAGTTCCCTCCGTAAATAGATGAACATCCTGTAGCATTGGCTATAACAGCTCGATCCCCAAATAACTGACTTAAAAGTTTTACATAGGGGGTCTCACCACAACCAGCACAAGCACCAGAGAATTCAAAAAGAGGTTGTAAGTACTGGACATTTCTAACTGCATTAAGTTTTAGTTCCCTTCGGTCAACTTCTGGAATTTCTAAGAAAAATTCCCAGTTTTTAACTTCTTGTTCTCTAATAGGTGGTTGAGTAACCATATTTATAGCTTTTAAGTGGGGGTTGGTTTTATTTTTAGCTGGGCAATTCTCTACACAAAGACCACATCCAGTACAATCTTCAGGAGAAACTTGAAGAGTAAATTTCATTCCTTTAAATTGGGAATTTTTTGGATCAACAGATTTAAAACTATGCGGAGCAGAAGAAAGTAATTTTGGATCATAAACCTTTGCTCTAATAACTGCATGAGGACATACCATTACGCATTTTCCACACTGGATACAGGCATTAGGATCCCAGGTAGGAATTTCTTGAGCAATATTTCTCTTTTCCCATTGAGTAGTACCACTGGGGAAAGTTCCATCTGGAGAAAAGACACTAACGGGCAAATCATCTCCTTCACCAGCGATTATTTTTGCAGTTACTTTCTTTACAAATTCAGGTGCTTCTACCGGTATAAAAGAACGTTCACTTAATTTTTCAGTAGCCTTGTCAGGAATTTTCACTTCATGCAAGTTAGTAAGAGCATTGTCTACGCCAGCAAAATTAGTATTTACTATTTTTTCACCCTTTTGACCGTAAGTCTTCTCTATAAAATTTTTTATAGCTTTTGTGGCCTGTTTAATAGGAATAATATTACTTAAAGAGAAAAAACAAACTTGCATTATAGTATTAATCCTACCCCCTAAGCCTACTTCTTTGGCAATTTTAAAAGCATCAATTACAAATAAACGTAGTTTCTTCTCGATAATAGTCTGTTGAACTGAATAAGGTAGATGGTCCCACACCTCGAGAGCAGAATAAGGACTATTCAGTAGAAATACAGCACCTGGTTGAGCAGTTTTTAATACATCATAACGTTCTAAAAAAGAGAATTGATGACAGGCTACAAAATTTGCCCGATTAACTAAATAAGTAGAATGGATAGGAGTTGGGCCAAATCTCAGATGAGAGATAGTAAGTGAACCAGCTTTTCGAGAGTCATAGACAAAATAACCTTGAGCATAATTATCAGTTTCTTCACCAATAATTTTTATAGAATTTTTATTTGCCCCTACCGTTCCATCTGAACCAAGACCATAAAAAACTGCTCGAGTTCTATCCGTTGGTTCTATGGAAAAATCGGGGTTATAAGAAATACTAGTATGAGTTAAATCATCATTTATCCCGATAGTAAAATGATTCTTAGGAATATCCTTTTTCATCTCATCAAATAATCCCTTGATCATAGCTGGGGTAAATTCTTTAGAAGAAAGACCATATCTCCCTCCAATTATCTTAGGGGTATCTTTAAAATGAGATATTCCCATAGATACGCCTTCTTGAATTGCGGTTACTATATCAGTATACAGGGGTTCTCCAATACTCCCCGGTTCCTTGGTACGATCTAAAGTACTTATAATTTTTACAGTTCTCGGGAGTGAATTAATAAAATGTTTAACCGAAAATGGTCGGTAAAGACGTACTTTTATTAAACCAACTTTTTCTCCTTGTTTCATCAGGTACTCTACTGTTTCTTCTGCTGTCTCAGCTCCTGACCCCATTAATACAATAATTATTTCAGCATCTTCTGCCCCAAAATATTGAAATAATTCGTATCTTCTTCCTACCACTTTCTCAAATTTATCCATAACTTTCTGCACCAGATCAGGGCAGGTAAGATAATAAGAGTTAACTGTCTCCCGAGCTTGAAAGAATACATCCGGATTTTGGGCTGTACCTCTAATAAAAGGACGATCAGGAGAAAGTGCTCTTTTTCGATGAGCCCTTACTAAATCATCATTAATTAAAGATCTCATATCTTCTGGGGTTAAGAGTTCAACTTTAGATTCTTCATGCGAAGTACGAAAACCATCAAAGAAATGAAGAAAAGGCACTCGAGATTCCAGGGTTGCTGCTTGAGCAATTAAAGGAAAATCCATAGCTTCCTGCACCGAGTTAGATGCAAGTAAAGCAAAACCGGTCCCTCTGGTGGCCATTACATCACTATGATCACCAAAGATGGAAAGGGCCTGACAGGCCACCGAACGAGCGGCAACATTAAATACAGTAGAAGTTAATTCTCCGGCAATTTTAAACATGTTTGGAATCATTAATAATAGCCCTTGAGATGCTGTAAAAGTGGTAGTAAGAGCCCCTCTTTGCAAGGATCCATGAGTAGCTCCCGAGGCACCTCCTTCACTTTGCATTTCGGTTATCTGAGGAACCGTCCCCCAGATATTTGGCTTTCCCTCAGCGGCCCAAAGGTCAGCAAGTTCACCCATCCCTGAAGAAGGAGTAATGGGATATATAGTTACCACTTCGTTTAAGTGATACGCTGTATGGGCTGCTGCAGTATTCCCGTCGATAGTAACTTTTTTTCTATTCATCACGCTATACCTCCATTTTTTAAAATACTATTTAGGTTTATAAACTAAAACCTCTTTATTCTATCACCAATAAATCAAAATACTCAATTTCAAAAAAACTATAAAATTAGAAAAATACATTTAATTATTCTAATAGATAGATCATCACCTTTTCTAATTATTTAATTTTTTGTCTACCCATTAAAGCTTGAGTCAAAGTCACTTCATCGGCAAATTCTAAGCTTCCCCCTATAGGGACGCCATACGCAATACGGGTTACCTTTATATTTAAAGGCTCAATTAATCTATTTAAATAAGAAGCAGTAACTTCTCCCTCAATATTAGGATTAGTCGCTAATATTATCTCTTTTATCTTTTCAGTCTTTAACCTTTTTAGTAGACTATCTATTTTTAGATTTTCCGGCTCAATCCCATCTAAGGGAGAAATTGCGCCTTCTAAAACATGATATAAACCTTTATATTCACCCGTATTTTCTATGGCAATCAAATCCCTTACCTTTTCTACGACACATATAATAGATTTATCTCTATTAATATTCTGGCAAATTTCACATACTTCTTGATCAGTTATATTACCACAAATTGAACAATGTTTAACTTTTTCTTTCGCTTCTAATATTGCCTTGGCTAAACTGGCCACTCTTTCCGAAGAATTCTTTAAAATATAAAAAGCCAATCTTTGAGCAGTCTTAGGACCGATCCCAGGCATTTTAGAAAATTCATCAATTAATCTGGCTAAAGGTTTAGTGTACCTAAAAGACACCCTATTTTCTCCTTTTAAAATAAACCGGGAACGTTAATACCCCCGGTTAATTTAGCTATTTCCTGAGCAGCTAATTCTTTTGATTGGCGTATTGATTCATTAACAGCTGCTAAAATTAGATCTTCTAACATTTCTTTTTCCTTGGCATCTATCACATCTGGCTCGATTTTAATTTCTTTTATCTCTTGTTGGCCATTAATTATTATTTCTATTATCCCTCCACCAGAGGAAACTTTTATCTCTTTTTGAGCTAATTCTTCTTTAGCTTCCTCCATCTTTTTCTGCATTATTTGGGCTTGTTTCATTAGAAATTTCATATCCATTATTACTACCTTCCTTCCTCCCCTCTTTAAAATTTTCTATTTTTTCCTCAATAATCGTCCCTTTAAATAAACTTAATGATTCTTTAAGCAATAAATTATCTTCTGAAATCTTATTATTACTTATTTTTTTAACCTTATCTTTTTCCACGGTTACCCTTTCTTCTATTTCTTCTTCCCCTTCATTTTTTGGCTCAGTAACTTTTCTCTTATTTTCCAATTCTACCTCTAATGAAGAGGGATCCTCTTCACCATCATCATTAATAATGCATTCTATAGCTAACGGTCTACCCATCTCTTCTTTAATTAATTCTTGTAATAAAATCTTGTTATTTTTCTTTTCTAAACTCTCTTTATGAAAGATATATTTTTTATTAAATCCGATGATTAGTTTATCATTTTCTATGGTAATTAAATTGTTAACTATGATAAAAGAATAAACAGACATTTTAGTTTTTTTAAGCTTATTTAAAATTATGGGCCAAACTTGATTTAAATCTAAATTAGTGGACACTTCTTTAGTTTGAATAAAGGAACCCTCTTTAGTCTTATTTTGAATCTTCTTCTTTGGTGGTATTTCTTCTCTCGTTTTTACTTTTAGGTTATCTGATTTTACTATATCTTGGTTTTTAGATAAATCTAAATAACCCTCATCTTGGTCTTTTTCAATCTCTTTTGAAGAATAGTCCTCTCCTGCAGTAAATTTAAGAACTAACATTTCCAATAAAATCCAGGGGTTATGGGTATACTTCATCTTTCTTTCTACTTCAGCCAGATAATCAACCATATTAAATAGTTTTCCCAATTTAATTAATTTAGATTGTTTTAATAAGCGTTCTCTATCTTCGGTAAATATCCCCTGAAAATTTAATACTTCTGGTTTGCAAACCTTTATTAAAGACAAATTATGAACATATTCCATTAAATTTTTTATAAATTGAGAAGCATCTCCTCCTAAATCAGCTATTCGGTTAACTATTTCTATCCCTTTAACTGTATTATGATTAATTATGGTGTCTACAAAGTTAAAAAAAACATCTTCTTCAATTATTCCTAACACCTCTCTAACCTTTTGCAAAGTTATCTCTTTACCACAATAAGCAATTATTTGATCTAAAATACTTTCCGCATCGCGCATCGAACCGGTTGAACTTCGAGCTATTATATTTAAAGTCTGACCATCTATTTCTAATTTTTCATCTTTAATAATCATCTTTAACTTATTTATAATATCTTCTAAAGAAATTCTTCTAAAATTAAACCACTGACAGCGGGATAAAATAGTATTAGGAATTTTATGAGGAGCAGTAGTGGCAAATATGAAAACTACATGTGAGGGAGGCTCCTCTAAAGTTTTTAATAAGGCATTAAAAGCCTCTGTAGTTAGCATATGTACTTCATCAATAATATATACCTTATATTTTCCTTCTGCCGGAGCAAACTTTACTTTATTTCTCAAATCCCTAATATCATCGATTCCCCGGTTAGAGGCTCCGTCTATTTCTATCACATCCATAGAATACCCTTCGGTAATTCTAATACATCTCTCACATTTATTGCAAGGGTGAGGAGTGGTACCCTTTTCACAGTTTAGTGATTTAGCTAAAATACGAGCAGTAGTAGTCTTCCCTACTCCTCGTGGACCAGAAAAAAGATAAGCATGAGAAATTCTATTTAAAGAAATTGCATTTATTAAAGTTTGGGTAATATGTTTCTGCCCAATTATATCTTCAAAAACCTGTGGTCTCCATTTTCGATAAAGTGATTGGTATGCCATAAATACTCCCTAATAACATTCTTTAATTCAAGATAGTCAGATATTTTTTTTCTTAGAAAAATACCCAATTTTTACTTTACTTTGGTTAATGATTAAGGTTTAGTGACCGTGCACCTACCTCCGACTTACCTCTCTAAGCGATACTAAAGCAGTTTGCTCCAATCAGGTTTACCTGTGGCACCAAAGAGATTTGCTTACCGCTGCTTCTTTCCAGATCTGACGGAGTTCACAATTCTTTGTCGCGCAGGGCCCAATCTTCATCACTACTTACCTTAGCCAGCCTTAAAAAGATTAAACCTCGAGTAGGAATTCAACCCTGCTAGAGCGGATTGCAGGTTACAGGGCACCGCTATCTCCCCGTTTAGCACGATCACCTAATTTAATTTTAATCTGGCGGAGAGGGCGGGATTCGAACCCGCGTGACAGCTTATGGCCGCCTAATCGCTCTCCAGGCGATCCCGTTATGACCACTTCGGTACCTCTCCTCATCTATCTAATAAATAATAAACCTAATATCTATTAGTGTCAAAATATTTTTCAATTAAATCTTTTTAATTACAGCCACTAAAGTTTATACTAAATTATATTAACTGGTTACTACCCAAAAAGTGCCTATACTCTACCAATAACATCAAACAATATATTTAGTGATTTAAAAAATAAAGAGTTTATGGAAAACCATAAACTCTTTATTTTACCTTTTTATTAATTTAAAATTTTAGCAACTTTAATTATTTAATATGATGAATTTTTCTTTCTGCTTTTATATTCTTTTTACAAACTGCTTCATTAATTAAATATTTTGCTTTATTTTTCTCAATATTACAAACAACACTAATTTCACCTTCTAAAATTTTATTAGCTCTCTCATACAGACCCTTTTCTGTAGAAGATAATTTTTCTCTACTATCTCGATGAATATAATTTTTTACAACTTGAGCCACTTTGAGAATATCACCACTATCCACCATTTCGGTTTGAGATTTTATCCTCTGCTTATAATTTCCGTCCATTTCATCGTCCATTTTTCCACTCAAAACATTTAATACCTCTGGTACAGTTTTTGGATCAATAATATACCTTAAACCAATTTCTTCAGCCTTGTTAACTGGAACCATTAAAGTCATTTCATTTACCATTAATTTTAAAATATAGTATTTTTCTTTTTTCCCCAATACTTTCTTTTCTTCTATATTCTTAACATTTCCAACTCCAAAAGCCGGATGAGATACCTTATCCCCAATTTTAAACATTTTTTTGGATTAGTTAACCCATTCCTCCCTTCCCATTTTATATTTTCGAATAAAAAATAACTATAGGTATATTTTTTTATTTTTTATTTATATTATTTTGTTTATATTATATCATTTTTTAATAAAAAGTCAAAACAACCCTGGACGGTATATTGTCATTTATTATACTATTAAACAATCTAGAGAGAAAAAATAGCTGGAATTACTAAAATGAATGAAGTATTAAATTAAAATAGTCGGTAGAAATTCTAACTTTTATATTATTTAAGAAAATAAATGACAAGCTATATAATGTATATTTTTGAAACATTTTAGTTCTGGTTCTACTTCTTTACATCTAGTTTTCACATAAGGGCATCGGGTATGGAATCGGCATCCGGAAGGAGGATTTACAGGACTGGGAACATCGCCCATCAAAATTTGACCTTTTCTTCTAAGTTTAGGATCGGGGATAGGTATGGCAGAAAGTAATGCCTTGGTATAAGGATGTTGAGGGTTATCAAATAATTCTTTTTTAGGTGCGCTCTCTACTATTTTACCTAAATACATTACTGCCACTCTATCACAGATATGTTTTATTACGCTTAAATCATGAGCTACAAATAAAAGGGTAAGTCCAAATTCTTTCTGTAAATCCTGTAATAAATTAATTATCTGGGCTTGAATGGAAACATCCAGAGCAGATACACATTCATCGGCAACTATAAACTCTGGGTTAGTAGCTAAAGCTCTGGCAATCCCTATTCTCTGCCTCTGACCACCACTAAATTCATGAGGGTATCTATTTATCTGGTCTGATAGAAGACCAACCTTTCCCATAATTTCTATCACTTTCTCTTCTTGTTCTTTTCTGGGAATAATCTTATGTATTTCCATAGGTTCAGCAATAGTTGAACCTATAGTCATTCTGGGATCAAGAGAGCCAAAGGGATCCTGATAGATAATCATCATTCTTTTTCTGAATTTCAATAGCTCTTTTCTTTTTAAATGGGTAATATTCTGACCCTTAAAAAAGATACTGCCAGCAGTAGGGTCTAAAACACGCAAAATAGTCTTTCCACAAGTAGTTTTTCCACATCCTGATTCTCCCACTAACCCTAGAACCTCTCTTTTTTCTATATAAAAACTTACCTTATCTACGGCTCTAACTGCTTCTTTTTTCCCGAAAATACCTTTACTGGTCCAGAACCATTTTTTTAGATTTTTAACTTCTACCAATTTTTCCATTCTACTTATTTGCTCCTTTTAACTAAATGACATCTCACCAGATGAGAATTTTCTACCTCTATCAGTTCTGGCATCTCTTCCACACATCTTTTAAAACTGAAATCACATCTGGGATGAAATGGACATCCTGAAGGCAAATCAAGGAGATTGGGGACTAAGCCCTTAATGGTATCCAGACGTTCTACTTCTAGATCTAATCTTGGCATTGATTTATGTAATCCCCGAGTATAAGGATGAAGTGGATTATAAAAGAGTGTATCTACATTGGTATATTCCACTATATGCCCGGCATACATTACCGCTACATAGTCACACATTTCGGCGATTACTCCCAGATTATGAGTTATTAACATCACCGAGGCACCAAACTTATCTTTTAAATCATTAATTAATCTTAAAATCTGGGCTTGAATGGTAACATCCAGGGCAGTGGTAGGTTCATCGGCAATAAGCAAAGTAGGATTACAGGATAGAGCCATCGCAATCATCACTCTCTGTCTCATTCCACCTGATAACTGATGAGGATAATGATCAATTCTCTTCTCTGCATCAGGTATTCCTACAATTTTTAATGCCTCTATGGCCTTTTTTTTGGCCTCATCTTTATTTAACCCCTGATGCAATTGAATAGCTTCCACAATTTCATGACCGATAGTAAATACTGGGTCTAATGAAGTCATAGGTTCCTGGAAAATCATAGATATTTTTTTACCTCTTATCTTCCTAATTTCTTTCTCATTTAATTTTAAGAGATTTTTACCTTCGAACCAGATTTCTCCACTCACTATCTTTCCTGGGGGATTAGGAATCAGTCTCATAATAGAAAGGGCAGTAACGCTCTTACCGCAACCTGACTCCCCCACTAAGCCAAGGGTTTTTCCTTGATTGACACTAAAACTAACTTCATCTACAGCTTTTACTGTACCTTCGTGAGTGAAAAAATAAGTTTTTAAGTTTTTTACTTTAAGTAATTCTTTCATATCCCTCTCTATCCTGTACCACTATTAAGTTTTAAGTCGCGGATCTAATATATCTCGTAAACCATCTCCTAATAGATTCAATCCTAATACTGAAAACAATATGGCAATACCAGGGAAGGTCGCCGCCCACCAGGCGCCACTTATAATATAAGAATAACTTTTAGAAAGCATTGCTCCCCATTCCGGAATAGGAGGTTGAGCACCTAAACCTAAGAAACCAAGAGCTGCACAATCCAAAATAGCTGAAGCCAACATTAAGGTTCCATAGACAATAACTGGGGCTATACTGTTAGGCAGAACATGGCGAAAAATAACTCTCCCATCACTGGAGCCCATTGCTTTTTGGATTTCGATGTATTCCATCTCCTTAATGTATAGTACTGAACTCCTGATAATCCTGGCCATCTGAGGGGTATAAACTATACCTATAGCGATCATTGCTTTATCTAACCCTTGTCCAATTACGGCTACAATTACAATTGCCAATAGCAAGGCAGGAAAGGCAAACATAATATCTACTATTCTCATAATTAGAGCATCCACCCATCCTCCATAATAACCGGCGATTACCCCAAAAGTTATACCTAATATCATAGCAATTCCTACTGCTACAAAACCTGCACTCAAGCTGACTCGGGAACCATAAATAATTCTGCTCAACACACATCTCCCCAAGCTATCAGTTCCCAGGGGCGCTCCTTCTATTCCCTTTTCACTCCAAAATCCCGGTTTTAATTTATTAGCCAGCTGAGGAGGAGAAGGATTAGGATCATTGGGGGCAATATAATTTGCCAGCAAAGCACACATAACAATTATAATTACAATTACCAGACCAAAGAGAGCTGATTTATTGTATTTAAGTCTTCTTATTAATTCTTGGGTCTTAGTTTCTATTTTTCTCTCCATTTCATTCTACCTATACCTTTATTCGGGGATCAATATACACATACAAAATATCGGTTATTAAATTTACCATTACAAACATAAAAGCAAAAAAAAGTAAAGAACCCTGTACCGCAGGGTAATCCCTCATACCCACTGCTTTTACTACATATCTGCCTATTCCCGGCCAGGAGAAGACTGTTTCAGTTAAAATTGCCCCAGCTAACAGTCCACCAAAATCTAATCCAATTACCGTAATTACCGGTATCATCGCATTCCTTACGGCATGTTTATAGATTACTGCACCCTCTGACAGTCCTTTAGCCCTTTCTGTCCTTATAAAATCCTGCCTTAAGACTTCTAACATACTCGACCTGGTTACTCTGGCAATGGTAGCCATAGGTATGGTAGATAGAGCCAAACTAGGAAGAATTAAATGACGAAGAACACTTATAAAAGCTTTAAAATTAACCGTAATTATACTGTCTAAAAGATAAAAACCAGTAATACGTTGAAGAGAAATAGCTATATCTATTCGTCCACCAATAGGAAGCCATCTCAAATAGACTCCAAAGATCATCATTAGCATAATTCCCAACCAAAAAACAGGCATCGATACTCCAAAAAGCGCTACTCCCATGGTGGTATAATCAAGAGCAGAATATTGTTTAGATGCAGAGATAATCCCGGCAATAGAACCAATAATTATGGCCAAAACCATAGAGAAGATAGTTAGCTCAAAAGTATTAGGAAATCTTTCCAATATCTCTTTAGTAATATATTCATTGGAGACTATCGAACGACCCATGTCACCATGTAAAGCATCCTTTAACCAGATCCAATATTGAATAGGAAGGGATTTATCCAATCCATATTTTTCCCGGATGGCATTAATAATCTGAGGAGAGGCATGTTCTCCGGCCATAGTTACTGCCGGATCACCGGGGGCAAGATGGATCAGAGAAAAGGCGAGAATTGAAACTCCTAATAATACCGGAATTAACATTAATAACCTTTTGGTAATATACCACTTCATTTAATAATTCCAATCATTTTTTTAATCATTATAATACAAGAAAAAAGAAAGGGGAGATTTATTCACCCCTTTCTTTTTTCTTAACCAAACTTAATCCAAGAAAATATTATCTATTCAACCGATACTGGATAGAAGAAATATCTTGAAGTAGGATTAAGTACAAAACCATGTACATTCTTCCTAAAGACCATACTTTGCAAGGAATGAGCCAGATAAACCCAACCAGCTTCTTCATGAATCACCTCTTGAGCTTTTTTATAATATTCTGCTCTCTTTTCCTTATCATAAGTTTGCAATGCTTTAGAAAGTAATATTTGTACATTTTCATCATTAAAGAATGCATAATTTCCTGCTGTACCTATTGAACAAGCGTTGGCACCATATAAAACATTCATAAAGTTATCCGGATCTCCATTATCACCAGTCCATCCTAAAAGACACATCTGGTGATTTCCTGCTTCAGTTTCCTGGAGATAGGTACCCCAATCTACTTGATAAAACTTTACCTTTATTCCTACAGCTCCTAAATAACTTTGAATGGCCTCTCCTATTTTGGGAGGATCAAACATATAGGGCCGAGATACAGGCATTACATAGAGAGTGACTTCAAAACCATCAGGGTATCCAGCCTCAGTTAAAAGTTCTTTAGCTTTTACTGGATCATAAGGATAATCTTGTATTTCATCATTATATCCTAACATAAAGGGAGGCATTCCATTCTTAGCTTTACTTGCTGTTCCCATATAAAGATTATCTACTATAGATTGTTTATCAATAGCCATATTAATTGCCTGTCTAACTTTCTTCTTAGTAAGGGGTTCGAAATATCCCGGAGTTTTAACCCAGGGTTCATCCGGATCTCGTACTCCATTTTCATTAGCATCTTTATATCCATACCCGGTATTCATAGCCATATACCCGATGTTCATTCCTGGCTGAGTCATAAGGACTAAATCTTTATTAGCATTTATCCGAGCAAAGTCAGCAGGATTAGGATATTCTATACCCTGCACTTCGTCCACTTCTAAAGCCATAAGTCTGGCTGAAGGGTCAGAAATTACTTTGAAGATTAATTTATCAAGTTGGGATCTTTCTCTCCAATAACTATCATTAACCTCTAAGGTAATATGGTCGTCTTTTACCCATTCCACAAATTTGAAAGGACCGGTACCACAAGGATATTTGAAGGCATCTCCTTTATACTTTTCCGCATTGGCTGGACTTACAATATTAACCGTAAACATGGCTAAACTGGTCATAATAGAGGCATTCGGTCTTTTCAGGACAAGTTTTACCGTATAATCATCAATCTTCTCCATCTTTTCTACATCGCTAAACATATATCCCCAATAAGCCCACTCACCATATTGATGGTAAGGATTGGTAGTATCATATTGTCGGGCAAAGGAAAATACTACTGCATCAGCATTAAAATCGGTCCCATCATGGAATTTAACCCCTTTTCTTAGCTTAAAGACAATCTCAGTTCCATCTGTTGAGGCCTCCCAGGAAGTTGCTAAGCAGGGTTTTATATCAGTAGTACCTGCCTCATATTCTAATAATCCTTCAAAAATATTATCCATTCTCTGAATAGATTCTCCGTCGGTTACATCTCCAGGGTCTAGTCTAGAGGCATCTCCGCTGCTACCGTATACTAAAGTTCCTTTTGCAGAAGCGATACCTATTGTTCCCAGGATTAAAATCACAGCAAACAATAAAACCATAAATATTTTACTTTTCATTTATTAAATACTCCTTTTTTAATATTTTTTAATTACAATATTTCAATTAAATTTTAAAAATAATTTACCTCCTTTCTTTTTTGTATATTTTTTTTGTATATTTGTATCTATTTAAAAAGAAATTTACTTTACTTAAGATATAGCAAAGGATTAAGAGGCTTGCCCATTAATCTCACTTCAAAATGGAGGTGGGGACCAGTAGCATTCCCAGTTCTCCCTACCTTAGCAATTACACTCCCTTTTTTTATATATTGACCTTTTTTCACTAAATTCACCGAGTTATGAGCATATACTGTAGAATATCCCCCCTCATGGCTTAAGATAATTACATTGCCATATCCTCGCATATAACCAGCATAGCTTACCCTGCCGCTCTCAGCAGCTATTATATTAGTCCCGATAGGACCACCAATATCTATACCAGAATGAAATTCTTTCCTTCCATTTAAAACTCTCATCCCATATGGAGAAGTAACCCTTCCCCTTACCGGCCAAATAAAATTAGATATATTACTACGAGATCCAGTTACATTGGGAATTCTCAATTGCTGCCCTGCAAAAATTTTGGAAGCATCGGTTATACTATTAGCTGCTATAATAGACTCTAATTTTACATTATAATCGCGCGAAATACTCCAGAGGCTTTCTCCTTTTTTTACATCATATATTATTTCTTCTGCTGTAGCTTCTAGGTTATATCCTTCTGCTTTGGCAATATCCATATTGGTTATTGGCAGCTTCAATTTTTGACCTATAGATAGTCGAGATATTTCTTTTAAATTATTAACAGAAATAATAGAAATCATCTTTAAATCATATCTCTGGGATATGCTCCACAAGGTATCTCCCTTCACTATCGTATAATTTACAATGATTGGTTCCTCTTTCTGGTTAGAGTTAGATACTCCTCCTCCTATGGCCGGTATTTCCAATTTTTGGCCAATTGATAAGACATTTTCATTCCCAAGATTATTAACATCAGCAATGACCCCAACTGAAAATCCATATCTTTGAGCAATATTCCATAAAGTATCACCTGCTTTAACTGTATAAACAATCGGTTCTGCAGTTTCAAGCTGACTGATATTATTATTAATATTATTATTCTTTTTATCAATAACTGCCTGGCTAACAATATTTGTTTTTGCAACAGCATTTTTGTGCGAAGGTATTTTCATTTCCTGCCCTATAGAAATCAATTCTGAATTAGCAATGCTATTGGTGGCAAGAATTAGATCTACGGAAAGGTTATATTTTTGGGCAATTGACCATAAAGTCTCTCCCTTTTTTACGATATGCATATTATAATCAGCGGCAGGGAGATTATCCTGAGGGATTTTAATAATTTGACCAAGAGATAAAATATCTTTTTCTTTAATCTGGTTATAAGATAGGATTAAATCTAACGAAACATTATACTTTTGGGAAATACTCCACAAACTATCCCCCTTGGTCACTTTATAACTAATAAATTCATTGTTATGAGCCAGAGAGTGAAAAGGGATAGAAAAGATAAATAATAAAAGTAAGGCTAGCAAAACAATGGAATTGTTCTTATCTTTATTGTATTTTCGAATTAAATTCATCTCCTGACCTCCTTTGGTTAGAGAGTCAAAATAATTTAGACCTACAGATTTCTAAATCATTTCTTTTTTATGACTTAATTTATATAAAGACAAATACATAAATATAAGAAGAATCTTCTTTAGTTTTACCGGTAATTTTTATTTTTTCATATTGGAGAATTCTTATTTGTTTGGAAGCTTTTATCTTTAAATCAATTTCATTATTTATTTTTCTTGTTTTTCTTTTCTAAAAAACTATCAATAACTTCTTTTTTAAAACGCCAAATCCTTCCAATTTTAACTGCTGGAATTTTTTCGGTTCTTGCCCATTGGTAGACAGTAAGAGGTTTTACTTGTAAATATTTCGCTACTTGTTTCGCGGTTAAATATTCTTCCATACCTTAAGCCCCCTCGTTTTATACATATTTCTCTCTCTATATTATTGTTTTTTAATAACATTGTCAATTTTTTATTTATTTTTTAATCTATTTTTTAATTTAAAAGTAATTTTTATATTTAGTAAATAAATTAATCAGTGATTATTCTTATTCTTTTTATTATGCAGTATATCTCCTATCTCTTTAGCCACCCGATAGGGTTTAGTCAAAATTCGAATAGGAATTGATTTTAAAAAATGAGATAGATCTCTTTTTATTTCCTCGGTTACTCGGTGAGGTTTAGTCAAAACTCGATCTATAAAATCTGTAGTATAGGTTTCTAATAATTTCTCCCGATTAATTCTAATTTCATTTCCACAAATATTACATTTAATATCCTGTAAATATTTATCTTTATAAGTAATTATATGGTTAGTCTCTTTGTTGCAGTGAAGACAAAAAAGTTGAGCTTTTACTTTACTGATCATTTACTTTCCAGCTCGAAGGATCGAACCTTTACCTCCTCTTCCTTAATCCAAAAAAAACAACTTACTTTCCGCTTAAAACTTGGGCCAATTTTTTATACATCTGGTAAGATTTCATCACCTTTTTTATATGTTCTCTGGTCTCAGCATAGGGAATATTTTCCACAAAATTATCGAGGTCAGATTGATCATATCTTTCTAACCACTGATCAGTTATACCTGGTCCAGCATTATACCCTGAAATTATCAAAATAATATCATTAGAAAATTTTCCTTTTAAGTAACCGATATACCAACAACCTAAATTAATATTAACTTTAGGAGAAAATAGCATTTCATCGTTAAAATCTATAATATTTATCTTCTGAGCAATCCATTCTCCGGTAGAAAAAATTATCTGCATCAATCCCCTGGCCCCGGCAGCGGATTCATCCCAGGAGTTAAACCTGCTCTCCTCCCTTATCATCGCCATAACCAGCAATGGATCTATCTCATATTTCAAAGCATATTCCCTAATTATATCTTCAAAACAAATAGGGTAGAGACTTTCCCATAATTCAAAAGGCAAATCGTCCAATTGGTGATTATCCACTAAATAATTAAAAATTATCTCCGAATAATTTAAAGAATTATAATAATCCAGGTTCTTTTTATAAACATCACTTAATTTAAATAGCAAAAAGATATTTCCGGGATAGTAATTTAAGGTTTCCTTTAATTCAATTATTGATTCTTTATAAAAGCTAATCTCTTCGAATAATTCTGCTTTAAGTAGTGCTAACTGACCTTTTTCTTCTATTTTAGCATATTTTAGTAAAAATTCCTCCAAATTTGTAAAATCTTCTTTCTTAGAAGTAGAAATAAGCCCAACAAAATTAAGGTCATCTCTTTGTTTGGTAATTCTTTCGGTATAATAACTTAAAGGATATTCTCTCAGCAACTTTTCATAGATAACTTTTGCCTCTTCTTCTAATCCCATCTTTTGCAAAGTTTTTCCTCTCCAGTAAAGAGCATCATCTCCTAAACTACTTTTAGAAAACCTCTCTGCTAATAGTTGATAAGCTTCTAACGCTTCAGAGTTATTATTATTCTTGGTATAATATCGACCTAAATTCCACCAAGCATTCATTGCTTGATCACTATCAGGATAATTCTCAATTACTTGTTTCCACTGAAAAGTCCCTTTTTCTGGTTCATTTAGCTGAAAATAACATTCTGCAAGACGGAGATAAGATTCTCGAGCATAAATGCTTTCAGGATACTGAGTAATAATTTTGTTGTACTTTTCTATAGCGGAGTAACGCTCTCCAGAGGCAAATATTAAATTTGCTAAAAAGTAATATACTTTAGTAATAATATCACCGGTTGGAAATCTGGATATAATTTCATTACACTGGCTGATTGCCTCTTTATAGTCTTTTTTATAGTACCATGCTCTTGCTCTATTATAATAGACCTCTGCTATGTCTTTAGCATCTGGAAAGGTACTAATAATTTCTGCATATAAATTTTCAGCTAAATCATACTTCCGATATTTAAATAAAATATCCGCGCATTTCATCATTATAGGATAGGGGACATTTATCTCTTTTAAATTTTCTTTTATCCAATAAAAATATCTGATTAATAACTCTTCTGGTTCTGAATTTCTCTTAAGTTTATAACTTTTATCCAATATTTCATATAAACAGTTGAGGGAATCGAAATATTTCTTTTCTTTCCAGTATAGATCAGAAAGGTCAAGTAATACATTCGCTTTAAGCTGGTTATCCTGGGAATCTTTTAGTATGTTCTCATAATAAATTAGGGCAGAGGTTAAATCATTTAATTCGCGATAATTTTGGGCTATCTGGTAGTTGGCCTCTGAAATAATTAGACTTTGAGGGAAATTCTCTATTATTTCTTTAAAGGTAGCAATAGATTCCTGGTTCTCTCTTTTAAGGTGATAAGTTTCAGCTAGAAAAAATAGGGAATAATCAGTTAAAATAGGGTCACTTTTTACCAGGTTTTTATATATAACTATAGCCCTATCCCAATCTTCTATCTTTTTAAAACATTCTCCTAATATATATTGAGATTTGATAAAAAGGGGTAGATTCAGGGTCGAATATTTTATATTCCATAGTACGGAAATGGCCTGCTGATAATCACCCTGATGATATAGTTTCAATCCCGACTGGTAATTCTCCAGGTCCTTCACTAACTCTATAGTTGAAGGATAGCTTTCTACTATTTTAGAAAGTTGTAAAATTTTAAGTTGCTTAACCTCAACTTCAGTTAATTCATTAGCACTAACTGAAACAGTGCAAGCTATTGTAAAACATATTATAAAGATAATTATTAAGAAAAATGAAAATATAATTCGCAATTTATCTACTCCCACTCCCCTATCAACTGATTATTTTCTAACTTTTTTAAATTTTTAAATATAAATAATGATGTTCCCGGTGAAACTTAAAACGCGTTAGAGAACTGTCTCCCGTCACGCATGCCCGGTCACGCATCTACAAAAAACAATATTTATAGTTATATAGTATGGTTATTTCCCAAAAAGCCAAAAATATTTTCAACAGACTTCGTCTCGTATCGCGTATCGCGTATCGCGTTGGAAATAAGATTAGTTATAATTATGTTGTAGGGGTTCGATTTATCGAACCCGTAAATAAGCGGGTCGGATTTATCCGACCCCTACCTTAGTATTCCCCGATCAGATCGAGGACAGGTTTGTTTACTTTTTGGGGGACAATCATAGTATAGTATTCTATAAAACTTTTAAAAATCCTCTTTTTTATCTTAAATTTTATTTTTAAGGCTCATCCTTTTCACTATTCTAATCCGATTCTCTTTTTCTGTTTGAATAATTTTGAAAAATAAAATATTAAATAGAAGTAAAAGATAATAAAAGAGGGAAGATAATTATAAATTTTGGTAGATATATTCTATTATTCTGTTTTCAAAAATTTTAGGGTCATTCTCTTCTGCTATATAATTGTTCTCCATAAGACAGAAGACTACCCATCTCTTCTTTTTAGTTTCTAATAAGCCAATCAGTCCTGAAGCCGAGGATAAGGTCCCGGTCTTACCCCAGACCTGAAAAGGTAGACGTTCTTTTAAAGTCCCGTTCTCTTTGGTACTGGCAAAATAGTTCAGTATTGTAAAATCGTACTTCTGGTAAAGATATATAATCGCTTCGACTAACTGAGCGGGTGTCATAAGATTATATTCAGATATCCCACAACCGTCCACCAGGATATAATCCTTTCCCCATTTTAAGCCCAGGACTTTATCAATAACCCTTTCCAAAGAGGAAATAGCTCGAGGAATAGTGGATACTTCCTCAGGATTATCCTCCAGAGCCAGGGTACGAAAGATATTTTCAGCCTCCTGATTATCACTATTCTTCATCATGTAAGCCAGTATTTTATCCAGGGTATCAGAATAATAAATATACTTTACCTTTAGACCCTCTTTTGTCTCTCCAATCCGGATATCCCCTTCTATCTTCACTCCTTTTTGGGACAATCCTTTAGAAAAAATCTTCCCCCAGAGCAAGGGCATGGTATTGAAGTAGTAATTCTGTTTTTCTTTAGTTATATATCCTTTTACAGTTAATGCTCCAATCAGAGGGTTTTTATCATCCCACATCCATCCCCTTCCTAAAAACTCTTCGGGCAAGAACTTTGAATCGTCCAATATAATACCTCCAGATATATATCTAATACCGAACTTTTGCACCAGATCATTCGCTATCTTTCTGATTACTTCAGGGGATTGGGTGGGGTCTCCCCTCCCCACTACATATAGGTCTCCGATTATCTCTCCAGGAACAGAACTGGAAAAGTAGAAAGAAGTGGGATAAGTGTATTCCTTGCCGAGTATCTCCAGAGCAGCAAGCAGGGTAAATATCTTGGTAAGAGACGCCGGAGTGAAAAGTCTATCTTCATTATAAGAAAATAGTACTTCTTGAGTCTTCAGATCCTTTATCAGGATACCCGAAAATCCCGGAAAATGATCTATTTCTTCCCCAATACCTGTGCTCGCACCAGCTATATAAATTATAAGAGAAGTGAATATCAGTATGGAGAAAAAAATGGTGAATATCTTATATCTTGATTTCAAACTCTTTTCCTTTCTAATTTTTTTAATTCAACACCACACACAGTTGGTAAGGCTCGATTAGTACCCTATATTAGGTATATTTTGGTTGTATTTTATCTTTTTATGGGGATAATTGGTTCTATATGGATGGTAGTATCAATATCCATTTCATTTTTTATCTCTTTTTCCAACCTTTCTGCTATTTGGTGAGCTTCTTCTAATTTCATATCTGCAGGCAATCTTATATGAAAGGTTAATTCTTTCCTATCTCCATATATATGAGAATGTAAATGGTGTAAACTAACATCGTGAGAAATACTTCGAGTTACAATTTTTATAATATCTGCTTTAAAAGTATCACTCGGTTCTTCTCCAATTAAAGTACTTATTGATTCTTTTAAAATTTTATAAGTAGTATAAAATATAATTAGAGACACTAAGATACCCATTATACTATCTATCCACCAGAAATAGTCTCCTATAAAGATCCCTACCAAAATCATCATAGAAGCTATTGCATCACTTCTATGATGCCAACCATCTGCTATAAGTGATTGGGAATTAATATTTTTCCCGAGTCGGAAAGAATATTGAGCTAATCCTTCTTTTGCTATTACTGAAATAGTAAACATTATAATGGCAAGCATATTGAAAGAGGCGGATTGTTGATTTCTAAATCTCTGAATCGATGCAAATAAGAAATTAATACCTACCACAAGTAGCAAAGTTGCTATGATAATAGAACTAATCACCTCTGCTCTACCATGACCAAAGGGGTGTTTTTTATCAGCTGGCTTGGATGACACTTTGAAACCTATAATAACCACCAGGGAAGTAAGGGTGTCCGAGAGAGTGTGCCAGGCATCGGCAATTATGGCTATAGAAAAAGTCTTAATTCCCACCCAGTATTTCAAGCCAAAAAGAATAGTATTTATAACCATAGATATGGTTCCTTCTAAATATCCGATATATGTTTTATATTTTTGAGTTATTGGTTCACTAGAATTAATTTTCATTTTTCTTTTTTTCTCCTATAGTAAAAAAATTAAGTAAAATTCTTATATTTAAATCCATTCAGTAACATACTCTTTTAAATGTTTAGTTTGATTCAGTTGGATTAAACAATACCCTCTTCCCTCTTTATGAGACAAAAGACTGTAAGAAGCAGTATCTAAATGAATCCTCCAAAAATAGGGTGAGGCAATATTCAGGCAGGCAGCTATAAGAGGCTTGAGCACTGCCCGGTGAGAAACTACGGCTAAAGTCTCTCCTTTATGCTTGGAAACTAAGTTATCCAGACAGGTCTTAGCCCTCTTCTGTACCTCATAAAGAGTCTCCATATTCTCTACTTGAAGTTTCTCGGGATTACCCACCCAGAGCTTCCATTCCTCAGGATATTGTTTTTCAATTTCTTTCTTATAATGTCCTTCCCAACTCCCCAATTCGATATTATTAAATTGCTCTTCTATCTTAACTTCTACCCCGCAAGTTTTTCCTATAATCTCTGCTGTTTGCATAGCCCTACTAAGAGGACTGGAATAAATATACTTAATAGGAAAATTTTTCAACTCCTGTGCTAAATCCTGAGCTTGAATAAGCCCTCTTTCATTTAAAGGAAAGTCAGTCCTACCTCTAAATATCCCCTTAATATTTCCTTCACATTCTCCGTGCCTTATCAAGATAACTAGTGTTCCATTAAAATTCTTATACATGCTTACCTCCTATCCTAATAAAGGTAAAAAAAGGTGCCAGGCACCTTTTTTTACCTTTATTATCATTTTTAGTGTCATAAGACGGCCATTTGACACTCTTTCAATAATATGAAACAGATAACCGTCTGTTTCCCTGTTTTATTAAACAACAACTATTAATTCATAATTCTGGGAACCTAATCCTATCTTTTCTGCATAATTTAAGCCTATCTTCCAGTCAGTATTTAGATGGACTCGACTAAATTTATCTTCTCCGGTATGAAAACCTTTCTCCTCCAGAATGCATCCCTTAATCACCGGAGCTTTATTTACCAGGTCTACACAGGCTCTATCCAGAGCCACCGGATCAAAAGAGGCCGCCATCCCAATATCTGGCACTATAGCCATATCATTGTAATTCCAACAATCACAATAAGGAGAAACATTCATAATAAAACTGAGGTGAAAATGGGGTTTGTCTCTTAATACTGCATAAGCATACTCCACAATTTTTTCCTGGGTATTTCCTCCCGATTCATCAGAGCCTACTATTGCAGCACTATACTGACATACCGCTACACACTGACCACAACCGATACATTTTTGATAATCAATTTCTGCTTTTTTATTTTCATTAAAATGAATGGCACTCTGGGAACAGTGTGTAATACACTGACCACAGCCGATACAATTCTTAAGATTGATTTTGGGTTTTGAGCTAGCATGCATCTCCATTTTACCCGCTCGAGAGCCACTGCCCATACCTAAATTTTTCAAGGTACCTCCAAAACCGGTCATTTCATGGCCTTTAAAATGAGTCAGAGAAATAATAATATCGGCATCAGCAATAGCTGTAGCTATCTTAGGTGCTGTACAATGTTTTTTATTGATTAAGATCTCCCGATATTCAGTCCCCTTTAAACCATCAGCAATAATGACATCACACCCGACCGCAATACGATTAAACCCATTCTCCATAGCAGTATTTAAATGGTCTACTGCGTTCGCCCTTTTCCCTGAATAAAGAGTATTAGCGTCAGTTAAAAAGGGCTTCCCACCTAACTCTTTTATCAATTTCACGATACAAGCTACATAATTAGACCTGATATAAGAAAGATTACCAGGTTCTCCGAAATGAATTTTTAGAGCTACTAACTGCCCTTTAAAATCAATCTCTTTAATCCCGGCCTCTAAAACTAATTTTTTTAATTTATCTAGCAAATTCTTTCCTGGTTTCGTCCTTAAATCTGTGAAATAAACTTTTGCTCTATCCACCATATTTACCTGTCCTTTCCAATAATTAAAAATAAGTTTTTTATTATTTTAATCAATTAAAACTATTAAAGCAAATTTTGTACTGGTTAAAAGGAATATTTTTGAAAGGATATTTAACTTATAGAGTATAATTCTATAAAATTTTAAAAAATCCTCTTTTATTAAAAGGAAATATAAAAATCTTTTGAAAAAAGAGAAAAATTATATTAAAATTAAGATAATTAAATATGAGGTAGTTTTTATAAATAAATATAAAGAAGATGCTAAAGGCATTATTATAAATATAAAACCTGGGGTAACCAAAGAGGGACCGGGATGGAGAAGTATCATCTATTTTAAGGGCTGTAACTTCCATTGCCCCTGGTGTGGTAGCCCAGAAAGCATACCCTTTGGAAAGACCGAATTAATTTACGATGATGGCTCTAAAGAAATCATTGGTCAAGAAATTACGGTAAAAGAGGTTATTCGCGAAATCTTACCTTACCAAAGATTCTTAAAAGACCATCACCATTATGGTGTAACCTTGTCTGGAGGAGAACCCACCGCCCAATGGAATTTTTATTTTGAACTTCTTAAAGGTCTTAAATATTTTAATTTTCCTACTGCAGTGGAAACCAATGGTTCATCCCCTCAATTTATTGCCTCCCTCCCTTATCTGGATTTAGTTTTTTGTGATATAAAACATATGAACGCAGAAATACACCAGAAATTGGTTGGAAAAGATAATAAACAAGTATGGTATAATATCAGAAAAACTTATGAAGCTGGCAAAGATTTAAGGATAGTAATTCCTGTTATCCCGGGATATAATGATTCAGAAGAGAATTTTCAAGAAATTGCTAATTTTCTTTCTCCCCTGAAAGACGGACTCAAGGTAGAACTGTTAAAGTATGGAAGACAGGGAATCTATAAATGGAAAGCTTTAGGAAAAGACTATCCTTTACTACATCTCATACCCCCATCTAACCGAAAGATGACAATCTTAGCTAATATAATAAAAAACAAAGGAATTAAAGTAGATATCTCTTAAAAAGAAACTGACCCCGGATCCAAGCGCGGGATAATATCCTTTTTTAAAATATCAGGAGATAATTTTCGAGCATCACCATATTGACCGTGAATTCTTACTATAACCGGATAAGGATATTTTTCAGGATGTTCAGCTACATCTAATAACTGTTTGGAGGAAAATACATTAAAGTAAACATAACCTAACCCTTGTCCTTTGCCTTCCAGAGAATAATCAAAAATAGCTCCGATAATATCTTTCAAATATTGAGCCTTTTGTTCTAAATTCATCCCCTTGACACCTTCTGGATTAATACTCATGGCCACCGCTGAACCACCGGTCATAATTTCATAATTTAATTTTGATTGAGAAAGAATTCTGGTCAAAAGACCATTGGTAGCCATCTCCGGAGAAGGATCAAGCCCAAAACTTAAGCTTTCCCGCGCTTTTCTTCCGTCAGGTGTAGCTCCGGTCCAATATCCATAAAGTAGATTAGTACTGGGACTACTCCAATCAGCAGCAAAATTTTTATCGAAAGTATTTTTTTGCCGATTAATCTTTTCGCTGACTATTTTTACCAATTCCACCGCTTCTTCATCAGCATAGTCAATATTATTCCCATATTTGGGCACCTGCTGGATAATATTCTGTAATTCTTTAAATCCTTCAAAATTTACTTTTAGAGCAGTAATCAAATCATGCAGAGAAAATTTTACTTGAGAATCAGGGTTAAAGAGATATTTGATCACAGTCAAGGAATCAGCAGTGGTCCCTAAGCCATGAATCAAGCAGCCAGAAGCATTATATTTTGTCCCCAGGCCACTATTACAATCTCTCATATCGATTCCAGTTTCTCCTCCACCCATAAAAAAAGAAGCAAAAGGTACCGGTAACAAAGAAAGGGCCTCAGTACAGTTATTTGCTGCCTTTATCATTTTCTCAATAAAATAATCCAGATAGCGGTAAAAAACTTTTTTAGTTTCCGTAAAAGAAGTAAAGGGATTCTCTTCCAGCCCCAATTCTTCATAAGAAGGACCTAACTTTTCCCCGGTAATTAATGAATACCCCTCATTTAAAGAAATTTCTAAAACTTTAGCCAGATTCAACCAGCTATTGGTGGTGTTCCCGGTCTCTTTGCCTTTAATCAAGGGTTCCTGACAACCGGCAATAGCATAATCTTTTAAATCCTCTTCGGCAACACCTTTCTTCTTTAAGGCAGAAAATACTGCTACATCATTAAGAAAAGAAGGAGAACTATGTCCAAAATTAAACATAAATTTTGATATTGCCTGATAAAATTTAAACGGTGTATGGGGATGCATCTTAACTGAAAAATTCGGCTGAGGCCGATTGAATTGGTGATAAGACTCTAATATAATATAAGTCATATCATTAGATAAATCATTACCTTTAACCTCTGAGCCGCCTACCATAATATTCTGAGAAATAGCCCAATCTCTATCTCCCACTTCAAAAAAGGCCAAAAAATGGCGTATCAATTGCACGGCTAATTTTTTAGAAATCTTGGTTCTTTTATAATAAGGTTGCATTATCCTATCCAGATTCCCTACGGAAAAGGCGTAAGGATTAGGAAGTTGCTCCAAATTCATCACCTGCCAGAGCAAAATATAAGATTGTAAGGCTTCATATAAATTTTCTGCACCTTTATAGGGGACCTTATGACAGGTCTTGGCTATCCATTGCAATTCCTTCTTTCTTAGCGGATTGCCCTCTTGCTCAGATTTCTGCCCCGCCAATTTACTATAGCGATTAGCCAGAGTTATAGTCGACTGTAGAGCCTTTATTATACTGTCAAAATAATCGCTCTTAGCCGGAAATTTCTTTTTATTTTGTTTTAATTCTATGATTATGCCTTCTAATCCTTTTTCCAGAGCCTCTTCAAAACCAGGAATGGTATGACCAGTAACCCTTTCCACAAAATATACTGCTTCTCTGGTCTGATTTTCAGTATCCTTATATATCTCTCTTATCTTCGCTATCGAAGGATGTCTGCTCCAGAATATTCGGTTATTTTTAATCATCTCTTTAGTTACTTCGATATCACTCATCTTATCTCCGGGTTTTACATCATCATAGAAAGCCATCTCATCATTATACCCCTGGAAACTTTCGATATGAAAAGCAGGGTTAATCAAGGCATAACTTGCTGAAAAAGCATCTTCTTCTGTTCCAGCAAAAATCTGTCCTGATTCAATGAAAATGGGTATCTTTTCACAGACTGATTCAAGCAAAATGCCTTGAGTCATAGCCGGAGAATATTTATCACCAATTTCTAATAATTTCCTTCGCTGAATATCTTTTGCTAACACCCAACCAATAAGGTTCTGTTTTTCCGCATTCCTCTTGACGATTAAATCTAAATATTCTTTTAATCTTTCAACATCTAAAATCTCTTCTAATGCCATTTTACACTCCCTTCTCTTTTAATCTCTTAAAATCTTCTTTTAAATCTTGATATAAAGATTTATAAATTTCAAATTGCTTAGTGTAAATATCGACATTTTCAGGAATTGGCTTGGTTTTTTCTTCTTTAAGTTTTACTACTTTTCTACATCCATCTTCTACGTCTTTATATATTCCCACTCCTATCCCGGCTAATATGGCCGCACCCATTGCCGCCGGTTCGATAGATTGAGTCATAGATATTTCTTTATTAAAAATATCGGCCTGAATCTGTCTCCATACTCTACTCTTTGCCCCTCCTCCGGAAGCAATTACCTGTTCAATCTTAATCCCTAATTCTTTAAACACCTCCAGGCAATCTCTTAAAGCAAAAACTACTCCTTCCATAACTGCCCTAATCAGATGAGCTCGGTGATGTTTTAGACTAAGTCCAAAAAATACTCCTTTGGCCTCCGGATTCATATAAGGAGATCTCTCTCCTAAAAGATAGGGAAGAAAAATTATAGCTTCACTCCCTACTTTAATTTTATCTACGTCTTCATCAAATATAGGATAAGAATCAGAAGTATGTAATATATTTTCTCTTAACCATTTTAAAGATAATCCGGCAGAAAGAATTGCCCCTTGTAAGTGATAGGTATCGGGTAGGGCATGGCAAAAGGTATGAATTCTTAACTTAGGATCATAGGTGAATTTATCCAGAGTGATAAACAATTGACCACCTGTTCCGATAGTGGAAGAAAGAATTCTTGGTTTAATTACTCCATTACCGACTGCCTGCATCGATTGATCTCCTCCGCCATAAACTACCGGAATCCCTTCTAATAGTCCGCTAGATCTTGCTACCTCTGCAAGTAAATAACCAGCCACCTCCTGAGATTCATGAACTCTTTCTGGAAGAATTTTAAAGGGCAGTCCTAAAATATCCAATAACTCTTCTGACCAACATCTTCTTTTAATATCCAACAATAGACTGCTGGAAGCATCAGTAACCTCAGCCCCTAAATTTCCAGTTAATTTATAGCGGATATAATCTTTGGCTAAAATCACTTTATATATTTGATTAAATTCTTCGGGCTGATTCTCTTTCATCCATAAAAGAGTGCTACCCATAAAACCAGTAGCTATAGGGTTCCCAGTCAGCTCAGCAAGTCGCTCTTTACCAATTTTTTGATAAATAAATTCACATTGAGAGCTGCTCCTCTGGTCAGCCCAGATGATAGCCGGACGAAAAGGCTGTAAATTTTTATCCAAAAAGACGGTACCATGCATCTGCCCTGATAATCCTACTCCTCTTACTTGTTTGGGGTTAACCTTTGATTCTTTTATTATTTCTCTTATTACCTGAATAGTTGCTTCCCACCACATTTTGGGATTCTGTTCTGCCCAACCTGGCTGGGGTATATCTATAGAATATTCTCTCCCTGCTAGAGCATAAATTTTACCCTCCCTATCCATAAGCACTCCCTTGGTCCCGGAGGTGCCTATATCTATACCCAATAGATAATCCATTTTATCCCTTTCGCGAATAAATTTTTACCAATAAAAGAGATATTTGAAAACTTTTGTATTACTCTTACACAGTTATATAGCTTAACCTTTTAAAGAACCTTGCATCAAACCTCTCAAGAAGAACTTTCCTAAGAATATATAAACTAATATAGGGGGCAAAGCAGTAAGAAGAGCACCGGCAATCTGAACATTCCATTGGACGATATAACTGCCGGCTAAATTATTTAAGGCCACAGTGATAGGTTGAGATGCCGGATTGGGGGTTACGATTAAACCAAAGAGGAAATCATTCCAGATAGAAGTGAACTGCCAGATCATAGCCACGGCAAAACCAGGCGTAGATAAAGGAAAAATTATCCATCTGTATATACCTAAAAAATTTGCTCCATCTATCTTAGAGGCTTCCACCATTTCGGTAGGAACCGTTATATAATAATTACGAAAGATTAAGGTGCTTATGGGTATCCCGTAGATTACATGGACTAAAATTAATCCGGGAATTGTCCCATAAACATGCAATTTCTGCAAAGTAAGTACTAAAGGAATAATGATGCTTTGATAAGGGATAAACATCCCAAATAGGATCATAGTAAAGATTAAATCCGAACCATAAAATCGCCATTTGGTTAGAACATAACCATTCAAAGAACCAAATATTGCGGAAATTATCGTTGCCGGTATAACTAACCATAGACTATTTAAAAAACTTCCCGAAAGACCACGAAACCCTCCTTTTGCACTCCCTAACCAGGCAAGACGGAAACTTTCAAAATTTAAGCTCCTGGGCAAATTCCACATAGTGCTCAGTCCAACCTCGGAAAAACTCTTCATCCCGGTTAAAATCATTATGTACATAGGGATAATATAAAAAACGGTAAATAAAACCAAAATTAAATAAATTAAAATGCGAGTAGTAGGTATTTTCATCTCTAAGCCTCTTTACGGAAAGTAGATATAAGATAAGGAATAATTAATAAAGATATTAATAATAACAATATAATGGCAATACTTGCTCCCTGAGCAAAATGGTTTCCTCTAAAAGTGGTGTCATACATAAATAAAGCCGGGACATCGCAAGAAAAAGCTGGCCCACTTCCGGTCATAGCCACAACTAAATCAAATATCTTAAGGGAAATATGGCCAAGAATAATAATGGCTCCAAAAGTAATGGGTCTAAGAAGAGGAAAAATAATATAGTAAAATATCTGCCATTTATCGGCACCATCTATAGCTGATGCTTCTCGTAGTTCTATAGGTATACCCCTTAGCCCGGCAAGATATAAAGCCATGGTATAGCCAGAAAATTGCCAGATAGCAGCAATAGCTACGGCAATTATTCCTATTTTGGGATCAGTATACCAACCACAAGTTAGAAAATTTAGCCCCAGCTTTTCAAATAATTGATTAACTCCAATGTTGCCCAATTGAATACTGCCCGGGTTAAAAAGCCAGCGCCAGATTACCCCACTGACCACGAATGAAATTGCCATAGGCAATAAAAATAGATTTCGAAATATACCTTCACTTTTAATCTTTTGGTCAAGAAAAATTGCTAATAATAAACCAATTAACAAACAAGAGATAACAAAAATAACTGTAAAGACAAGGGTATTACGAAGGTCTATCTGAAAGCGCATATTAGCAAATAACTTACGATAATTTTCAAAGCCTATTAAAGTGTAATTAGGAAGAACATCATTCCATTTGGTAAAAGATATAAATCCGGTCCAACTAATAAAACCATAAACAAAGACACCAACAGTTATTACTGAAGGCATTATGAATAAGATAGGCATTAATTTATCTCTTTTTAGGCGCATGGATTACTTCTCTCTGCAATTAACTGTAATTAACAAAATTTTTAGGGACGCCAGAAAGCGTCCCTAAAAATTTATCTTTCCATTATTTCTTTAGATACTCTTCAGCAGCTGTTATTAGTGCCTTCTGGGCATAGGAAACATCAGGTTTTGAAACAAATAGGCTTATAATATCTTTATACTCTGTGCTCCACCCTTCGCTGGCTGCTGCTCCATGTACTACACTGGGAGAAATAGCATCCTTTTGCCAATCTTTCGCGGCAGATTTCAGATAATCATTGTAATCACTAATATCTACATCTGTTCTTGCCGGGATTGAACCTTTGGCTTTATTAAAACCATATTGTCCTTCTTTGGAACCAAGAACTTTAAGCCAGGCTACAACATTTTCCTGATTTTTACAACCTTTTGGTAAAGCAAAACTATCAGAAAGAGCTAAAAAGATACCTGCAGTATTAGGAGACGGAGCCCAACCATAATCTTCAAATCCAACAGACATAAACCAGCCATTGGTCCAGTCTCCCATAATCATCATAGCACCTTTATCTTTAAGTAGATACTGCCCAGCTTCATCCCAGGTAAGAGCAGAATGATCAGTGTTTAAATAAGAAGCTATTTTAGCAAATGTCTCTAATGCATCAGTAACTCTGGGATCTGACCATTTTACTTCACCAGTCCACAAGCCTTTATAATCATCTGCTCCAAGTTTCCCAAGTAAGACTGACTCAAAAACATGCCCTGCTTCCCAACCCTCTTTTGTGCCCATAACAAAGGGGACTATACCTTTTGCTTTTAATTTATCACATACCTCAAAGAATTGGTCAAAGTTACTAGGGGGAGTAATTTCATACTTAGTAAATATAGTTTTATTAAACCACAATACATTGGAGCGATGGATATTTACTGGAACAGACCAATAATCTCCTTGGTATGATACAATGTCCAGTACACCCTGAGGCATAGAGTTAGTCCAACCCTCAGATTTATATAGATCGGTTAATGGCTGCACATATCCTGGTACTACCCAGGTATCAATTAATTCATGCCCGGCATGAACCTGAAAAGTATCGGGTGGATCTCCACCAAGCATTCTGGTTTTAAAAACAGCTTTAGCATTTGTACCTGCACCGCCAGCCACAGTAGCATTGATAAATTCTACATCAGGATATTTACTCTCATATATTTTAATGAGAGCATTCAGACCTTCTGCCTCACCACCAGCTGTCCACCAACTATTAACTTCAACTTTACCACTAAGCGATTCAGCTAATACTGGAAGAGCAAAAAATACAGCTACCATTGAAACTAAAACCAAAGCAGTTAACAATTTACGTAACATAACTAATACCTCCTTAAATATTATATTTATAAATTATTTAAAGATATTATAGAAATATTAAATAAAAAACCCCCTTCCTTTTTGAAATATTTTCAGCTAAGTATCTTCTTTCTGTAAGTATAATTATAGCACTTAATCCTCATTTATGTCGAATATATCTAAAAATAAAGTATCGATTAAAGTACAGTAATAAGTGATGAGTAATGAATAATAAGATTAAATTTCTGAAATTATAAAAACAGTTACTTATTACAGGTTACTTATTACTTATTACTTCAATTTCTGGTTAGCTGGTTAGAGGTTAGATGGATGAGAAAATAGGAGGAAGGGAAATAATTATATCTAAACTACTTTTAGTTGCCACATATCTGTGCATGTCTATTGAAGCAGGAAGCATATAAGTCTCTCCCTCTTTTACTTTAAAATCTCCCACATTTGTTGAAATCATTCCTTCTCCTCTGGTAATTACTAGAGAGGCAAATCTTCCTTCAAACGATATTTCTATATCTTTTACCTCTTCCATTAACATCATTTCAAAACATGATTTCATATATTCCCCGCCATTTAATCTATAAAGTTTTCCTCCTCTAATAGAAATTAGTATCTCTTTTTTCATATGATATCTCTCCTTAATTTCGGCAAGAGAATATCCTTGATAATCAAATATATCTAATGATTTATCCCAACCAAGACCTAAATGACAATCTTTTTCTTTTAAAATATGAACACCTATCTTTTTTTCTATAGAAAGAGTAAAATCTGTTGGTTCCTGAGTCTCTACCATAAAAACCCCTTCTCCAATGGCATGAGGAGTACCTGGTGCTACAAAGATGGCATCTCCTGACTTTACTTCTATTTTATGCATAAAGCTGAGCATTCTTTTAATATCTTGTTCTTCTACCATTTTTCTCATTATATCTTTATTTATACCGGGTTTAAATCCTATAAATACATAAGGATTTTCTTGGTCTATCTTTCTGGTGGCAAGAATATACCAGGCTTCTGCTTTTCCAAAATTAGAATTTAAATATTTTCGGGAAAATATTTTACTGGGATGAGCTTGCAGGGGAAGACGAATAGATGAATCTAAAAGTTTTACTAAAAGATTTAAGAAATTACCATATTTTTTAACATAATCTTTACCTAATATATCTTCTGGAAAATGTTTTAGCAGCATCTCTAAATTATCTATGCCTTTAATAGTTTTAATCTTAGAGATACTCTCATCAGATATGCCATAAGGCTGCATTGCCCTTACTGTGGAGAGGATCCAATCTTCAGGGTAATCAGAATCTTCCGGATTTTTTATACCTCTAAATTTTTCTAAAAGATGCCCCCCTCTATAAATTCTAAATACCCTGGTGGGAAGAACCTGAATAATTCCTAGATCACTTTTCTTCATCTTGATATACCTCTTTTTTAAATATGAGCATGACCCATTAAGAGGGAATAGCTACCATTATCTCCATCAAATCTAGCTACCGTAATTTCTCCTTTTTTTAATCTCCAATGAGCAACTCCCGGAAACACTTCTCCATTTTAAGCAGCCAGATTATAATATTTTTACTATATTATTTTATAATTTCTTTTCAAAAGGTCATCCCTTAACAATTTTCTTAACAAGTTTCTACTTTTAATAAATTGGTGCTGCCGGGAACCCTAAAAGGAATTCCGGCAGTAATCACTATTTTTTCTCCCGGTCTAACTAATCCTGTCTCTAAAGCTACTTTTCTCGATCTGGTAATCAGATCATCAGTATCAGCCAATTCTTCTGTTTTAAAAGGATAAACTCCCCAGCTAAGGGTAAGTTTTTTCACGGTAGAATCTTGGGTACTTGCTGCGATAATAGGAACAGGGGGACGATATCGGGAAACCATACGGGCAGTGCTCCCAGAAAAAGTAAAGGTAACAATCGCCTTTACTTTTAAATCCAGGGCTACCTGACAGGTGGCATGACTTATCGCATCGGCATTAGTGGGTTTAACTGAAATTGATCTCTCGCTCAATATTTTTTTATAATCTATAGCTTTTTCAATTCTTAAGGCTATCTTATTCATTGTTTCTACTGCTTCTAAAGGATAATTACCTACTGCAGTCTCCTCAGATAACATAATAGCATCTGTCCCATCAAGGATAGCATTAGCTACATCGGTTACCTCCGCCCGAGAAGGTCTAGGGTTGCTCATCATTGATATTAGCATTTGCGTTGCTGTAATTACTGGCTTCCCTACAAAATTGCATTTTTTAATAATATTTTTCTGAACCAGTGGGACATTTTCTAAGGGTATTTCTACTCCCAGGTCACCCCGAGCTACCATTATCCCATCAGAGGCTTCAATGATTTCTTTCAGATTATCTACCGCCTCTTTCTTTTCAATCTTGGCAATCAAGGAGATCTCTTCGGCTTTATTTTCTTTAAGAATTTTCCTCACCTTGAGGACATCTTCAGCCCTTCTGATAAAAGAAAGACCGATAAAATCAACTTTATTTTTTATTCCGAAGAGAATATCCTGATAATCTTTTTCGGTCAAAGAAGGAATATCTATAGATATGTTCGGAATATTTACTCCTTGGTGAGAGGTTAATTTTCCACCCCTCACTACACGACAGAGAATATCAGTAGAAGTAAATTCTTTAACCTTAAGCTCTAAAGTACCATCAGCTAAAAAGATACAGTCCCCTTTCTTCACTTTCTGGGGTAAAGAAGGAAAAATAACCGAGACTTCCTGATCATTACCAGTAACCTCACGGTTAGTAAGAATAAAGGAGGAACCTTCCTTTAAAAAAATAGGTTCTTTAATAATCTTGCCGATTCTTATCTTTGGCCCTCCCAAATCTTGAAGGATGGCTATTGGTTGACCTATCTTTAAAGAGGCCTGGCGAATATTTTCAATAACTTGAAGGTGTTCCTTATAGCTTCCGTGAGAGAAATTCAAACGAGCAACATTCATCCCCCTTCTTATTAACTTTTCAATTACATCATATACCCTGCTAGCAGGTCCTATAGTACATACTATCTTAGTCTTTCTCATCATATTCTCTTCTCTCCTATAATAATAAAAATATTTTTAAATATTCCTCATCTTTATCTTTAATAAGAAGATAAAAATTCCTATAACCAAAATGAATTGCTCTACCGGGGAATTTAAATCTATGATACTTCCTAAAGTAATATATTTAGGAACTGGAAATAAAACTAAATCATCTCCCATTTCCTCACTGGTAAAAGTTTTTCTTAATTTGGTCAAAATAAAAGTCTCATCTATTAAACCCGGCAAGATGGAATATCCCTTTAGTTGGTTGGGAGTAATAATAGCATTATATTCTTCTATTGCCCCTGGAAAAGTTACTCTTTCATCTGAAAAAGCATAGACTAATACTTCGGTCCCCCCAGAGGGAACACTTAAAAAACTAATTTTTAACGGATAGACCATTTCATCTGAAAAGAACATGATCCCTAGAGGTTGAATAGCACCGCTATAATTCTCAGAACTATTTGTTGTTTCTTCAGGTTGAATTTTCATAGCTACAAAAAACCAATTTTTCTGCACATAATAATCCAGTATTTCTTGACCATTTGAGGGGAAGGCATAACCATTATCATTTAACCATCCTACTAAACTGTTCGGATCAGTCGCCGATAAAGTAGCAGTTTGATAAATTCCTACCTGATTTTCTTCCCAGATATGGACTCCTCCATCTTCTTCACCAGGCATAGGGTAACCTGCTCCCCATCCACAACCAAAATTTGAAGGAGGAGTAATCTTAGTTAATTGATATAATTCATAAAATATCTCATCTTCAACTCTTCAACGGAAAACAATTTTGGATAACCGGGCACCGGAATGACCCAGGCAAAATCTTCTGCATCTCCTTCATAATCTATCTGAAAAATTATTTTCTCCACCATATCATCAAATACAATCATAGCTAATTGATTGGGTTCATATATATCTCTATATAACTGGGTAAATAAACAACCATCAGCTAAAGAAATTGAGGGTAAATAGAAAGTTGCCATTATAAAAATTAAAATTAAATAAAAAATCTTTTTCATCAATTTTTACCTCTTCTTATAGTTAAAAGTCAGGCTTCTAACTATTTTTACTATATTTTTTATATAATAATTATACTACAAAACAATTAAAAATCCTCTTTTTTTATAAATATTAGTATATTCCCGCCTTTATTCTATTGCTGCCAGTTAGTATAAAATTTATTGGACATTACTGATAGATTTATTGAACAAAGAATGATATACTTTTATTTATTTATTCTATAACCTCTAATCCATTTTAAAGAAATTATAGGATGATATTATGAAAAAGCTTTTTAAAAACAGAAGAAAAAATACAAAAAGCAAACAAGATACGGTTTATTCCAGAGTATTAAAAATGCACCGATTGAAGCAACTCTAGCGGTTATTTATCTGGGTATTTTCCCAGCTGCCTTAGCCTATGTTACCTGGGCGTATGTCCTATCCAGGATTCCAGCTTCTTTAGCAGCCAGCTATCTTTATTTATCTCCGGTATTGGCTATATTAATCGCCTGGATATGGTTGGGAGAAGTACCTTATTTTTTATCACTAATAGGAGGGTCTCTTACTCTGATTGGGGTTATAATTGTGAATATTTGGGGAAAATAGGGGTTAGAAAGTTTTAGACCTATGGCTTTGCGTCCTACCCTTTAGGGTAGTTTGCCTTTATCATGCTTTTAGAAGAATTTTATTCTTTTTTTAAAATAACTCTACTATTTATTATATTCCCTAAAACAGTGAATTTTAGACTACCTGATTTATACTTTCCATTACACAATACATACCCTTTCCTGCTCTTATTGGCACAAAACACTGATTACAAGAAATACAAGTAGCTCTTTCAGTATTACCTAACTGCCACCGCTTAATCAGTCCTGGTTCCCTAATTAAAGGACGAGATAGTGAAATATAATCTGCTCGCTTCTTTTCTACCAATTCCTTAACTACCTCGTAAGAGCGGATTCCCCCCACCAGAATTAAAGGAACAGTAATTTTTTCCTTATATAACTTGGCGGCATCACTATAGTAGGCCTCTTCTTCTTGAGAATCAATCTCGCCTAATCTAGAAGAGGAATATTTACTTAGACTAAGTCCTGTTCCACCACTTAACTCAATGGCATCAATACCTGCTGATTTAAGCATTGCTGATACCTGCACCATTTCTGGTGCAGTAAAACCACCTTTCATAAAATCATCCGAATTTAGCTTGATTAAGACAGCAAATTGCTGGCCCAACTCAGACCTAATAGCACAAAGAATTTCCAAAATAAAGCGGGTTCGATTTTCAATACTTCCTCCGTATTCATCATTTCTTTTATTAAAAAAAGGAGATAAAAACTGGCTAAGTAGATATCCATGAGCTGCATGAATCTGGATTCCATCAAAACCTGCTTTTTTCGCCCTCACTGCAGCTTTTTTAAAATCTTCAATAGTTTGAAATATTTCTTTTTTAGTCATTTCTCTACAGTTTAGACCATTTTTAATCTCTAAAGAGGAAGGTCCAAGGGGTTGACTTTTGATTAATTCAACTGAAGCTCGAGCTCCGGCATGAGCAATTTGCATCATAATCTTACTACCTTCTCTATGCACCTTTTTAATCATTTCTATATAGCTGAAAATAAGCTGGTCACTATAGATGCCTAATTGTCTTATCCCGGCCTGTCCGTTTTGATTAATATAGGTATGACTGGTGATAATCATTCCTACCTGACCTTTGGCCAACTCTAAGATTAAGTTAGCAATCTCATCATTACAGGATCCATCGGGGTCAGCTAATCCTTCCCAGGTAGCACTGCGGACAAATCTATTTTTCAATTCCAGCTGATTAATCTTGGTTTTAGCAAACATTTTTTTTCTCCAAGGAGTGTAACATCAGAAATAGAATGAAACTAATCAATAAAGGAACAGCAGCTAAACGATAAGACCAAATTAGACTGCTTTGGTCTGCAATCCATCCATAGAGAGTTGGGGCAATGGTAGCAGAAAGTCCCTCGACAAACATGCTTATTCCAAAAAACCTGCCCTGATAGTGAACTGGACAAATAAAGGTTAACCAGGTACTTTGAGCCGGGAAAAATATTCCATCTAAAATACCCAAGATTACCACAATTAATACAATGAGTAATGGTTGGACAATGAAAGTGATACCAATAATGAGAAAAGTAGTACCAATAGTGGTTAATAATATTAATATAAGTGGTTGGTTTTGGTCAATAATTCTACTGGAAGTAAGACTACCTAGAAATACTCCGCTAAAATATATACTAATAATCCAGGCAGAAATCCCGGGTTTTAAACCAATATAATCTGTAGCGTAAAGGGGAAGAAAAGAAAGAATAGCCCATAAACCCAGGCTTCTAATAGCCTGGGTAATAAAAAACAAATAAATATAACCTTGCTTAATTTTCTTTTCTGCTTCCGTTTTGAGATTTTTTTTATCCTTTTTTGATTTTAGGTAGGCATAAGCCAGGAAATAACCAGGTAAAGAGAATAGTAAGCAGGTAATTTTCCAGCCCCATATTTGAACAAAGATACCGAATAATAAACTGGCTACAATTATTCCTGCTGTTCCTGCAGCTGAAAATAAGCTTAGATAACGTCCTCTCTGGCTTGCTTTAGAATTTTCTCTCACCATGGCAGTTGCTAAAGGGTGAAAAGTTGAAACACCGATAGCTAATAAAAATAAAAAAACAGCAATAGTGTGAATATTATTTATCCAGATTAGACCACCTAAAAAAATAGAAGAGCAGATAAAGCCACTGGCTATAACTACTCTTTTATCATATTGATCTCCTACATATCCGAATATTAAGGAAAAAATAGACCTTAAAGCAACATGAGTAGTTAAGATCAGTCCTGATTGGAAATAATTGAGCTGAAACTCTTCTCTAAAAAGAGGCAAAAGAAGAGGTATAATAAAAAAATAAACATCATTATAGGAATGGCCTAATGCATTTAATTTTAGTTTTGATTTTACTTCTTTTCTATCTTTATCTTTATCAACCATTTTTTCTCTGACCTTGAATTAATACATTATAATAATATAAAAAATCTCCCTTTTATAACGATTCCTTCCCGGTCATTTTTTCAATCTTCACTTTAATAATAATTGTTTTTTCCAAAACATCTTCGGGATAATGAAATAGAGGTAATTCTCCGAATAACCAAAATTCATGGGTATTATATATGGCTCATCTTGCCAGCACATAGCTACCCTACAAACACTTGACCTCTTAATAATGGATACCATTACTTTCTGATCAATTATTTCTTTATCTTTTCTTCTCATAATACCACCAATAAACCTCCCTGTTTAATCTTAACAAATTTTTAAATCTGTCTAATGTTGAGACCTGCTTCTATTTATTTTTACCATAACCCGGGTTTTCCGGTCAAGTTAAAATTTTAACCAATCAGTCAGTCCCATAAGTTTAGAGGACATCAATAAAACATAAATAATTAGAAAAATTCTGATCCATTTGTCTCCTTTAGCAACCGAAAAATTACTTCCCAAATAAGCGCCAATAGCACTACCAATAGCTAATATAAGACCTAAAATCCAATCTACTTTTCCACTGATAATAAATACCAGTAATGAGCTGAATATATAAATTCCGGTAATAAACATTTTCAGACTATTTATCTTCACCAAAGACATTCCGGTAATTAAAACTAAAATTGCCATAATAATAAATCCCACTCCTGCCTGGATAAAACCTCCGTAAAAACCAACAAAAAAGAAAGCAATCATGGCAATAATCAATCGAACCCTACTTAATTTTTCAATATTTATATTTTTTAAATATTTCTTCTAGTATTGACAAATCCAGAGACAATTCCTACGACTAAGATTAATCCAATATATTTTAATTCCATAATGAATACCTCATCTTTTTGATCAATGAGCTTAGAGATATATTTTATAGATAATATAATAATTTCTAAAAATAAACAAGACACAATAACCATATAATAAAATAAAGTTACCTCCTAAAATAAAAGATCTAACCTCGTTTTAAAAATATTTTAAAAAAACAGGGTTTTCAGTTATTTTATGGTATAATTATTAATAGTAAAGTATCATAATTAATATAATGTATTTTTTAATTTTTTATCAAAGTATGATCTATGCACCAACAGATAAATTTAAAAAAATTTTTAGGAGGTAAGCTTCAATGAAAAAGAGTTATTACTTTTTTATAATTTTAAGTATTATAGTTTGCTTATTTTTATGTTCTTTTTCTTTATCATTTTCTGAATCGATCCCTGCTGCAGAAGAAAATTATAAACAAGGGGAAGAACTTATAAATCAGGGGAAATATGAGGAAGCCATTACCTATTTTGAAAAAGCAGTTGAAATTGATCCAAATTATATCAACGCTTACTTTAACATCGGCAGGTGCAAAAATAATCTTAATAAAAAAGATGCGGCTATTAAAGCTTATAAAAAAGTCATTAGTTTAAATCCTAAATATGCAGAGGCTTACAGTAACCTCGGAGATGTTTATAGAACATTGAAGAGATACGAGGAAGCCCTCCAGATGCTGAACAAAGCTATAGAACTAAAACCTGATTATGCTTACCCTTATTATAACTTAGGACTTATATCTGCAGACCAAGGCGACTTTCCCAAGGCTATAATCTATTATAAAAAAGCAATAAAATATAAACCTGATCACAAATGGAGTTATTACTACTTAGGAGATGCATTAGATGATATAAGTATTGAGTTATACGAAGAAGCGGTAGAAGCATATTTAAAGGCTATAAATATAGATCCCAAATATGGCGATGCCTATAATGGTTTGGGATATGCCTATAGAAAATTAGGAGAATATGATAAAGCTATTGAAGCGATAGGAAAGGCTATTCAGTTATATCCAAATTTTTATTACTATTACTATTGTTTGGGTGAAACTTATAAAGATAAAAAACTTTATCCGGAGGCAATAAATAATTATAAAAAAGCAATTCAAAATAATCCGGAATATAAATATAGTCATTTTAGTTTAGGCTATTCCTTAGATCAGAGTAAACTTTATGAAGAAGCAATAGCGGCATATAAAGAAGCAATACGTATTGATAAAAACTTTACTGTGGCTTATTTTAATTTAGGACTTAATTATAAAAGATTAGAGCGATATGACGAAGCTATTACCACCTTAGAAGAGGCAATAAAATTAAATCCAAAATATACTAATGCCTATTATAATTTAAGTCTGATCTATTATAATTTAGGTAATAAAGAAGCAGCTATGAAAGAATATGAAATAGTTAAACAATTAAATGCAAATTTAGCTCTCGAACTACTTCCGTTAATCAGTAAATAACTATTCTATGTTTTTTTATTTCTACGATTTTAGAAAGAATAAGGTCTAAACTTATTTAGAATTTTTATAATTCGAAAAATCCCTTCAGCATCTAAATCAAAAAGCTGGTTATCTTCTTGTTCTCCCAAACCGCGTGATTAAAAAACTAAAAATAATGCTTGACATTCTTCCCGATTAATATATAATAAAAAAATCACTTACCAATAAGTGAAAAGGTTATTAAATGAATAATTTATAACCTGAAAAACTTAATCCTTTAGTTTAGGATTGAGCTAAGTAATATTTGAAATAGAGTTTTTTCTATCTTGTTTTACTTTTCCTCTAAAGAGAATGTTACTGAAGAAAAAATAAAAAAGGAGGAAAAAGAGATGCAAGGTAGTAAACTTTATGTCGGAAATTTAAGCTATACCGTAACTAACCAGCAGCTGGAAGAGCTTTTTGGTAAACATGGTACTGTAAAAAGTGTCAATATTATCGAAGGCAAAGGTTTTGGTTTTGTGGAAATGTCTTCTCCAGAAGAAGCTGAAAAAGCCAAAGAAGCTTTAAACGAAACTGATTTTAATGATCGTCCATTGAAGATCGACGAAGCCAAACCACAAAAACCCAGAAGAGATTTTAACGATAGCCGAAGACGTTATTAATTTTTAGTTAAAATATCTTAGTTAAGAAATGAAAAACCCCTTTAGTACATATGTACTGAAGGGGTTTTTCGTTTATTTTTAAGTTTCTTTATTGACCTATAAAATATTAGGTTTACGCTTCCTTTTTATTTGGGGACGGTTCAACTAATTTATTCTTAATCTATTGAACCGTCCCCTGATTCACTGATTTATTTTATTGAGTAATGACTTTTAAGGGAACAGGGATAAATTTTACTCCCAAATTCACTCCGTTTACCACTAGATAGCCATTCATTACTCCCAGAACTCCCATCATCCAGGGTTGCTGGGCAATAGTAGCTTTCATATCTCCTGCTTTGATAGCATCCAGGGCATCAGGCACAGCATCAAAACCTACTACAAACATCTCCTTCTGTCTTTTAGCAGCTTTGATAGCTTGAATAGCTCCCAGGGCCATTTCGTCATTCTGAGCAAATACTGCATCAATTTTTGGTTGAGCTTGAAGGATATTTTCCATAACGCTCATTCCTTTAGCTCTATCGAAGTCAGCAGTCTGCTTGGCAGCCAATTTGATTCCAGAGAATTTGGCAATATAAGTATCAAATCCTTGACCTCTCTCTCGAGCAGCAGATGCACCGGTAATCCCTTCTAATTCTACTACAATACCCTTTTCTCCTAATTGTTCTACGGTATAGGCTGCAGCCATTCCTCCTCCTTTAACGTTATCGGAAGCAATATGCAAGGCAACTTCTCCACCGTTTACGCTACGGTCAATAGTTAAGATAGGAATGCCTGCTTTATTAGCCTCTTCTACAGCAGGTACGAGAGCATCGGCATCAGTAGGATTCAAGAGAATGACATCAACTTTTTTCTGGATTAAGTCCTCGATATCAGATACCTGTTTCGCTGGATCGTTTTGAGCATCCATCACCACCAAATCTACGTCAAGGACTTTTGCTTGTTCTATGGCGCCATCCCTTAAGATAACAAAAAATGGGTTATTTAGAGTAGAGACTGATAATCCAACAGTCATACTGCTCGCAAAAGCAGAAATTCCTAAAATTGCTACTAGGCAAAGTGCAAGTAATAACTTTTTCATTTAAGATACCTCCTTATTATTTTTAAAATAGGTTAATACTGACCTGAAAAGATTCTTTTTTCTATTCTTTCACCTCCTTTTTTAGCGATTTCTCATTTCTTGCCACTTTGAGCTACTGTTACAGCTATTAGGATGACTATACCTTTTACCACCTGCTGGTAAAAAGACGAAACATTAAGCATATTTAATCCATTATTCAAGATTCCCATAATAAAAGCTCCCACTAGAGTTCCCCATAACTCTCCTTCTCCTCCAAAGAGATTGGTTCCGCCTAAGACCACAGCGGCAATGGCATCCAATTCATAGCCCATGCCGGCTGTTGGCTGTGCTGAGTTAAGTCGAGAAGCTAAGACTATGCCGGTTAGTCCAGAAAGGAAACCACTGATAGTAAAATTGGAGATAATTATATTATCTACTTTTATTCCCGAGGCTCGAGCAGCATTAATATTTCCACCGGTGGCGTAGACATAACGACCAAAACGAGTTAATTTTAAAATAATATAAGCCAATATAAATATAATTAACGTCAAGATGATGGGGAAGGGAATATTTCCTATATATCCTCTTCCTAAAAAGGCAAAGGAAGAAGGTAAGCCAGTAATGGGACGCCCTTCGGTATAGACCAAAGTACCTCCCCGGGCCATAGCCATCATAGCCAGCGTAACAATAAAAGCTGGAATCTTTAATTTGGCAATTACCAAACCGCTAAAAGCTCCCAGAATTACTCCCAAAGCCAAACCCGCAAGAATACCTAAAAATACTCCTTCTTTTTGTATTACCCCTGCTGCTACCGCTCCGGAGAAAGCCAATACAGAACCTACCGAGAGGTCTATACCAGCACCCAGGATTACAAAGGTCATACCCACACCCAGGAAAGCTACGATAGAAGTTTGCCTCATTACAATTAGCATATTAGATATAGTGAAAAATTGCTTAGACAAAAGTGAAAATACAATAATTAATCCGGTTAAACCGAATAATATACCATATTGTCGGATAATATTTTTAAACTGTAAATTTTTCATCTTAAGATACCTTTTTTCTAGTGGCAAATTTTAAAATATCTTCTTCGGTAGAACTTTTCGGATCTAACTCAGTAGTAATTCTTCCTTCACTCATTACTAAAATTCGATGAGCAACGCCTAATATCTCTGTGAACTCGGAAGAGATAAAGATTATCCCTATTCCTCTTTGGGCCAGGGTATTAACGATATTATAAATTTCTAATTTGGCTCCTACATCTATACCTCGAGTAGGCTCGTCCATAATTAAAATCTTAGACTTAGTAATTAGCCATTTACCAACCACTACTTTCTGCTGATTGCCTCCACTTAAAGATTCTGCTTTCTGGGAAAAGGAGGCAAAACGAATAGATAATTCCTTCTGGATTTTTCGGCCTATAGTTAGTTCTCTCTTCCGGTCAATAAAATATCTCCTGGCAATATCCCAATAAAGCGCCGGAAGAGAAAGATTTTCTAATACACTCCTGACAATAATCAATCCCAGCTCCCTTCGATCTTCTGGTAGTAAAGCCAGACCTTGTTTTATGGCCTCAAAAGGTGAGTTTATGTTTACTTTTTTCCCCTGTAAATATATTTCTCCAGCATCTAAATGATTTAATCCAAAAATGGCCAAAGCTACTTCGGAACGACCAGAACCTACCAGTCCGGCCAAACCAATAATCTCTCCCTCTTTAAGCTGAAAAGAAACATCCGAGAATTGCCGCCTTTTGCTGATATTTTTTACTTCTAAGATTATCTTAGCCTCTTTTTTCTGTTCTACTTTGGAAGGAAAGAAAAACTCTAAGGATCGCCCGACCATATTGCTGATAACCTGATTTCGATCAATTTGAGCTACCGATTTAGTCAAGATTAATTCCCCATCACGTAATATGCTTACTTCATCGGCTACTTCGAATATCTCTTCTATACGGTGAGAGATAAAAAGTATGGTAACCCCCTTTTCTTTTAGTTCCCGAATTAATTCAAAAAGACGGCGGGTCTCTTCTAAGGTTAAAGCTGCACTGGGTTCATCCATAATAATTATTTTGGAATTTAAAGATAGGGCTTTAGCTATTTCTACCACCTGTTTCTGGGCTACAGTTAAGTCCTTTATCTTTAAGTGAGGATCTAAATAAAACATCTTCAGAGACTCTAAAATCTTTTCAGTGCGTTTATACATCTGGTGATTATCCATAAAGGATAAATACCCTTTAATTAATTCCCGACCTAAGAAAATATTTTGAGCTATATCTAAACTGGGAACTAAACTAAATTCTTGATGAATTAAACTTATCCCATAGTGATAGCCATCAGAAGGAGAGCTAATTTGGGCTTCTTGACCAAATACTTTGATAGTCCCAGCATCACGGAGCAATTCTCCTACGGCTATTTTCATCAAGGTTGATTTACCAGCCCCATTTTCTCCCACAATAGCATGAACCTTAGCTTTTTTAATCTGAATACTTACTTCTTTCAAAGCCTGTACTCCGGGAAAACTTTTGGAAATATTAATAAATTCTAAAGCTAAATTATTCAAAATAGCACTCCCGAAATTAAAATAATATTAGCATAGGGGCTGCACTCCCCGGTCCTGATAATTGCTCTGGCTTGTTTTGATAATTCTTTTAACTCTTCATGGGAAATAAACTTAACTTCCTCTATTATTGAGGAAATCAGATTTAAGGTTTGAGGATTTTTTTCTTTAATTTCTTTAGCTACATAGGCCTCTTCGATCTGTAATTCGGAAAAAACTGCTTGTAAGACTTCCTTAAAGGAAGGAGTTCCGCACTTCAAAGCTAAATCTATTCTTTCTACCTCCCTGGGGATAGGCAATCCCGCATCAGCGATAATTAACATATCACCATGCCCCATTTCGGAGATAATTCGATTAAGTTGAGGATTTAAAATGCCACCTTTTTTCATCTTTAAACCTCCCATCTGCTTACTGAACCCCTCTCCACAAGTTCGGTCTTAAGCTCTATAGATTTCTTGATCTTTTTTTTATCTATCAGTAAAAGTAAGATTTCCACTGCTTTTCTACCCATCAAGTAAGTAGGCTGGTTAATAGTAGTTAAGGGTGGGTTAGTACAATCAGAAAATGGTATATTATCAAAACCAATAATTGATACCTCTTGGGGAACTTGAACCTTTAATTGAGCAAAGGCCTTTAAAGCCCCAATTGCCATCAGATCATTGGCTGCAAATATTGCACTGGGTAGGTGATTAG
>Ga0210051_1000238_pt1 | contig 47173 bp, 37 predicted proteins | sample CryGey092014_all_FD_185464 | JGI IMG/M metagenome (GOLD analysis project Ga0210051, IMG submission 185464) | Groundwater microbial communities from aquifer - Crystal Geyser CG23_combo_of_CG06-09_8/20/14_all (SPAdes) (version 2) | ecosystem: Environmental > Aquatic > Deep subsurface > Groundwater...
GACCCGCCATGAAGGGAGCAGAAAAATCCTGACATCCATCGCGGATGAATGGATCGGCGACCGGAGAAACAGCGATTTGATCACTGCACCTCGGGGCGTTCATCTCCTCTGCGGGAGCGCGACGAATGCGGATTTGCCCGGCGACAGCCTGGATGGCGTTTTTACCGATCCCCCCTATTTCGGCAACGTCCAGTACGCCGAGCTTATGGATTTCTGTTATGTCTGGGTTCGGAAACTGGTCAGTCCGGAAAACCCGATATTTCAACTTCGTTCCACCCGCAACCCCGACGAATTGACCGGCAACATCACGATGGACCGCGGTCTTGACCACTTTACACATGGATTGTCAGCCGTCTTCCAGAACATGGCCAAAGCCTTGAAGCCGGGAAAGCCGTTGGCCTTCACCTACCATCACAACAAGTTGGAGGCGTATCATCCCGTGATCGTAGCGATTCTGGATGCCGGACTAACCTGCTCCGCTTCACTCCCATGCCCGGCGGAAATGGGCGCATCGATCCATATCAGCGGCACCGGCTCGTCGATCGTGGATACGGTTTTTGTCTGCCGTTCGACCGGAACGATACCGCGCAAATGGCTTGCGGACTCGCCGGAACAGATTGCCGAGCTGGTCCTGGATGATCTGGCTAAACTGAAGATCGGGGGTCTGAAACCGACCCGGGGCGACATCCGCTGTATCATCTACGGCCATTTGGCCCGGCTCGCCGTCTGGCGGCTTCGCGTGACCTGGGACAAGGCGCAGCCGGCGTCGGCAAAACTCGCCGTCGCGGCTGCTGAACTGAGGCAAGGGCATGCACTGAAATGTATCGAAGATCATCTGGCGGAAACGTACCTGAATGCGCCACTACTTCAGCAGTATGATTATGTTCAGGAAAACAGGACTTCATATGGGGGATCCGGTGATGAAATATCCTTTTGAACTGCCTTTTGCCGAAGTTCAGGCGGATCTCGACACGTTCGTGATTGCGGTTTTTTCGTGCCTCGAATCGGAATTTCTCATCATGCCGAAAGGACTCGGTTTCATTGACTACCCTGTTTTCGAACAGGGTTACGAGGCGCTGAAACAAGCCACCAAGGGTTTCACCTTCCTTGAACCCGAATCGCTGCTTCAAAAGACTTCTGAAGCCCCCATCGTGATCCTGGTGTTGCGGACCATGCTGGGCTTCACGCCGCCGGAATGGGCGTATCTCGCCACTCTACAGACAGGCGTTGAAGTCAGCCAGGGCTTTGTCCGCGCCCTTGACCGAAAAATACGTTTATCACCCCTTTCTCCCCTTGCCGACGGGAAAGTCACCGTTGAACGGGTGAAGGCATTGATAGACACGGCTTGCCGGCTGCTGAAAGAAGGAGCGCCCCCGGCTTCACCCGATAAAATCCATCGCCTCGACAAGGCTGATACAAAAATGGGCCTTTCCGGATTACAGACGCTTGCGGGAATGGGCGTTCCTTATGCCATGCTTCTCTATGAGCGTTTTCTTGGGCGACCGTTTGCCGGACACCGCGATTCTGTCAGTGATCTTGTCGGAAACAGCCTTGAGGCAGCCGTTGAGGATGCGTTGAGCAAGCCGGCATCAGTTACCGGAAAACCAAGCGGGCCGAGAGAATACCGGGCTTCGACCAGACGCCCGATTTCATCGTCCCGAGCGAATTCAATCCCCGGATCATCATCGAGGCGAAAATTACGGAGGACGACGGCACGGCCCGTGACAAGGCCACCCGAATCCAGCATCTGTTTGCGCTGAGCATGGCCGGGCAACCACCCGATAAGCCGAAGTACGAGGTAATCGCCTGCATTGCCGGGCGGGGGTTCGGGGTGCGTCGCGAGGACATGAAGAAGATGCTTATCGCAACGAGAGGCAAAGTATTTACTTTACGTAACCTTGACCGCTTGATTGATTGCACCGGACTCCAGCAATACAGAACGAGGTAATCGATCTTCGTTTCTGAAACAGTCCGCTACAACGTATTAATATGACTGAACCCTCATTAACTACACTCGATCACGTCCGCCGGACCGTGAACGGCCGCACGCAGCGGGCGGAGCGCTCCGACATCGGGCAGTTTTTGACGCCGGTTGCGATTGCCCGTTTCATGGCGTCGATGTTTGCGCCAAATCAGTTCGATCATGTCAGGATTCTCGATGCCGGGGCGGGGGCGGGTGTGCTCTTTTCAGCCTATGTGGAGACATTGGCTTCCGAAGGAAGACGGCCCATTTCCATTGAGGTCGTCGCCTATGAAAACGACAGCGATATTTTACCGGAATTGAACCAAACGATGACCCATTGCGAAGCCGCCTGCGGGAAGGTTGGAATCGCCTTTCACGGGGAGGTACGCGGGGAAGATTTTGTCGCCGCCGCCATCGCCCAAACCGCGCTCGTGGGAGTAAACGAAGAAAGGATGATGATTCTATGATACTGGCAGAGAATGAAGAAAGGGCATTGAAACGATTGCGAGATATCCAATTATTGATTTCCGCCTTTATGACCATGAATGAAACAGGGAGGTTGTGATGAAACCATTAAAAAGGATTACGATAAACCCCAAGGTAATGGGAGGAAAACCCTGTATCAGGGGAATGCGGGTGACCGTAGGAACCATCGTCGGTCTGATCGCCTGTGGCAAAACAATAGCGGAAATCCTTGCTGACTATCCTTATCTGGAAAGGGATGATGTCATGGAAGCCCTGTCCTATGCGGCATGGCGATCAGAAGAGCGCGAACTCGATATGGTGACGGGATGAAGTTATTGCTGGACATGAATTTGCCGCCCCGCTGGGTGCAATTCTTGACTGCTGAAGGTTTTGAATGCGTTCATTGGTCCGATGTGGGGGAACCGGCTGCCGAAGACAGTCAGATCTTGGCCTACGCTCAGGAAAATGGTTTCATTGTCTTTACTCATGACCTGGATTTTGGCGCCTTGCTCGCCGGCTCTCGTGCTGCCGGGCCGAGCGTCATTCAAGTTCGCACACAAAATATTGTCCCGGAAGCGATCGGCTCGCTGGTTCTGAGTGCCATTGGGCAATTTGAGAAGGAACTTCTACAAGGCGCCCTCATCACGATTGATCCCTATCGTTCGCGGGCGCGCATTCTCCCTTTCAGGCCATGAGAACCCTCTAAATCCAGCGGTCCGATTTCGACTTGGCCTCGTACTCCTCACGAAGGGCGATCTGCGTCGCTTCGGCGATGTCTTCCACCCGCTTGACCCAGTCCTCAAACTTGATGTCCACGCCGAAGACCCCGACCATCTCGTCTTTCTCGTCGACGATCGGCGATGAGACGGTAATGCAGAGCGCCCCGGTCATCTTGGAGATGTAGAAGTTGGTGACATGGATCTTCCCACTCTGGAGCGGCTTGATGAACCACTCGCGGTCCGACTGGTCCGTCCCGACGCCGTAGTTCTCGTATTTGGCGCGGTCAGCGATATTCGTTATGTTTTTCGTTGTCTTGCGGCCGTTCGTGTCCACGACATAGGCAAACTGGATGGAGGGATTCTCCTCGATGAACTGCTGCATCACCGGCTCCTGAAGCCCCGGCTTCATGGTCTTCATCACCGGGTGCTCGATCACCTGGGTCACGACGGAGACCGCCGCCTGGGCCGCCATGAATTTGATCTTCTCCAGATCCGACAGGAAGAGTTCCGGCATATACTTCCGGACCCATTTCTCCATCTCGTCGTTCGAAATGCCGGTCATTCGGCCCGCGTCGTACAGTTCGGCGATCCACTTGTGAATGCGGGTAACGCCGGGGTGCCGCTTGTCCACCGCATTGTCTCCCGTCAGACCGAGATGGGCATTGATCCAGAAGGCGATGCCGGATTTGCCCGACTTGTCCGTGATCATCGGGATGATCGGGCGCTTGAGGATTTTGGTCGTGTCAAAAATATTGTAGATCTCCTCGCATTTGATCAGGCCGTCCACATGGACGCCGGCCCGCGTCACATTGAAATCGGCGCCGACGAACGGGAAACTGGCCGGGATCCGGACGCCGATCTCATGCTCGAAATAGTTCGCGATATCGGTGATAATGGTCGTATCGATTCCGTTTTGATCCCCGCGGAGGCTGATGTACTCGATGATCAACCCTTCCAGCGGCGGATTGCCCGTTCTCTCGCCAAGGCCGAGCAGCGTCGAGTTGGCGGCGCTGCAACCGTAGAGCCAGGCGGTGGTCGCGTTGATCATCGCCTTGTGAAAATCGTTATGACCATGCCATTCAAGGAGATGACCGGGCACCCCGGCATCCTCGATGAAGGCGCGGACCAGTTTGTCCACGCTTCGGGGCAGGGCGGCGCCGGGATAGGTGACGCCGTATCCCATCGTGTCGCAGAGGCGGATCTTGATGTCGATTCCGCTTTCCTCCCGGAGCTTCATCAGCTCGATCGCTAAAGGGATGCAGAATCCGTAAATGTCCGCCCGGGTGAGATCTTCGAAATGGCAGCGGGGCCGGATTCCGGCACTCAGGATGGATTTGACGACGCCGAGATAATCGTCCAGCGCCTGTCTCCGGTTCTTGTTCAGCTTGAGAAAGATGTGGTAATCGGAGACGGAGGTGAGGATCCCGGTCTCCTTCAGCCCCGCCTGCTTGACCAGCGGAACGTCCTCCGCACTGGCCCGGATCCAGCCGGTAATCTCCGGAAAGGGGAATCCGAGCTCTTGGCACCGCTCCACCGCCTCGCGATCCTTAGGGCTGTAGAGAAAGAACTCCGACTGGCGGATCACCCCGTTCGGCCCGCCCAGTCGGCTCATCAGCGTGTAGAGATCGACGATCTGCTGGACGGTGTAGGGGGGCCTTGCCTGCTGGCCGTCACGGAAGGTGGTGTCGGTGATGAACATCTCCACCGCGGGATTGATCGACATGATCTTGTGGTCGAAATCGATTCGGCATACCTCGTCATACGGGAAGACATCCTTCTGGAGATTCGGCTCCGCAACATCCTTGAGATCGAACTTCCAGAACTGCGTATGCTCGTGATCCAGAACCTTCTTGTCCTTGTTCCATTTTGCCATGGCTTCCGCTCCCCCTCTTCAGCGGATTTGTTTCATGAAATTTACGTCACGATCTTCAGTGAGAGCTCCATGAGTTGCTCCACGCTGACCCGCGACGGCGCCTCCGTCAGCAAGCAGGTGGCCTTCTGGGTCTTGGGGAAGGCGATCACGTCCCGGATCGACTCTGCCCCCGTCATCAGCATGACGAGCCGGTCGAGGCCGAAGGCGATCCCGCCGTGCGGCGGCGTCCCGTATTCCAGCGCGTCCAGCAGGAAGCCGAATTTGCTCCGGGCCTCCTCTTCACCGAGGCCCAGGGCCTTGAAAATCAGCGCCTGAATCTCTCTCCGGTGGATCCGGATGCTGCCGCCGCCGATCTCGGAGCCGTTCAGGACCAGGTCATAGGCCCGGGCATGGACCCTGCCCGGATCTGTCTCGATCAGCGGAACTTCATCGAGGACCGGCGATGTGAAGGGATGGTGCGTCGAGACGAACCGCTTCTCCGTTTCGCTGTACTCGAAGAGCGGAAATTCCGTCACCCAGGTGAAGGCGAGTTCCTTGGGATTGATCAGACCGAGCCTCTTCGCCAGGTGGATCCGGAGGTTTCCCAGGCTGTCGCGAACGATATTGGGCGTGTCGGCGACAAAGAGGATCACCGCCCCTTCGCGGGCCTCCATTCTCTCATTGATTGCCGAAACTTCCGCCGGCGTAAGGAATTTGAATATCGGCGATGTCCAGCCCTCCGGATTGACCCTGGCCCAGGCAAGACCCTTCGCCCCGTATTGGGCGACGAAATCCTTCAGCTCGTCAAGGTCCTTCCGGGAGAGGCCTTTGCCGTCGTCCATCTTGATCGCCCGGATCACGCCGCCTGCGGCCGCGATCTCGGAGAAGAGTTTGAATCCCGATCCTTTCAGGATGTCCGTCAGCTCCCGGAGCTCGAGGCCGAAACGGATGTCGGGGTTGTCTTTCCCGAAGCGGCTGATCGCATCCCGGTAAGAAATCCTCGGGAAGGGGAGGGTGAGCTCCCGGCCGAGACAACTCCGGAAGAGGTGGGCGATCATCCCCTCCATGATCCGGATCACATCCTCTTCGGTGATAAAGGACATTTCCGCGTCGATCTGCGTGAATTCCGGCTGGCGGTCCGCCCGGAGGTCCTCATCGCGGAAGCACTTAACAATCTGAAAATAGCGGTCAAATCCGGAAACCATCAACAACTGCTTGAAGATCTGCGGGGACTGCGGAAGGGCGTAGAACATCCCCGGGTTGACCCGGCTGGGGACCAGATAGTCCCGGGCGCCTTCCGGCGTGCTCTTCGTCAGGAAGGGGGTTTCGATCTCAATAAAGCCCTCGCGGTGAAGGTAATCCCGTGTCGCCGCGGCGACACGGCTCCTCAGGATCAGGTTCTGCTGGATCTCCGGGCGCCGGAGGTCGAGGTAGCGGTATTTGAGGCGAACGTTCTCGGAGATCTCCGCCGTGCCATCCAGCACAAAGGGAGGGGTCTTCGACTCGTTCATGATTTCGAGGTCATTGGCCAGAACCTCGATCTCGCCGGTTCTAAGCTCGGGATTCTCCATCCCTGCCGGTCGGCGGCGGACCCGCCCCTGGATCGCGATGACGAATTCGCTCCGGATCCGCCCGGCCTCTTCGTGACAGACCGCGTTCACATCCGGGTTGAAGACGATCTGGACGATTCCCTCCCGGTCCCTAAGGTCGATGAAAACAACGCCGCCGTGATCACGCCATCGATGGGCCCAGCCCATCAGAATAACTTCCTTACCGTCATCCGCTGCGTTCAGATCCCCGCAGTAATGGGTCCTTTTTCGGATCGTCAAAAAATCGGACAAAATGGTTGCCTCGCTAATTCGGTAATGGTTTCTTTTAGACGGTCCAGGCCGACCTCCGTCTGGGTGCTCGAAAGCATGTTTCGGAGCAGGGCCTTGTTCTCGGCGATCTCCCGTTCGCCAAGAATCAGCGTATAGGCGGCATTCAACTTGTCCGCCCGTTTCATTTGGCTCTTGAGACTTCGGCCGGCATGGTCCATCTCCACACGGATTCCCTTCATCCGCAGACCGTTGCAGAGAAAAAAGGCCTTTTCCAGGGCCGCTTCGCCGAGGGCTGCGATGAAGAGGAGGGGGCCTTGGAGAAGGGCGGCCGCATCGGCTTCCGGGATCATCGCGGCCAGCCTCTCAAAACCGATAGCAAAGCCGATGCCGGAAATATCGGGGCCGCCGAGATCCCGGACGAGATGGTCGTAACGTCCGCCCCCGACGACGGCATTCTGGGCGCCCAGAAATTCGGTGGTCACCTCGAAGGTGGTCCGGGTGTAGTAGTCGAGCCCCCTTACCATTTTTGCATTCAGTTGAAAGGGGAGATCGAAGAGGCTGAGCGACGCCTGGACCTTCTCGAAGTGCTCCCGGCATCCGGCGCAGAGAAAGTCGGGCAGAAGCGGGGCCTCAGAGATGATCGCGGCGCAGGTTTCCACCTTGCAGTCGAACACGCGGAGCGGATTGGTTCCGATCCTCCGGCGGCAGTCTCCGCAGAGCTCCCCTTCCCGGCCGCGCAGAAACGAGAGGATCGCCTCGCGGAAGGCGGGCCGGCAAGCGGCGCAGCCGAGGGAATTGATCTCCAGATTCAGCTTCCGCAGCCCGAGTTTGTCGAGAAAGTGGAGAAGCATCAGGATCAGCTCCGCATCGGTGCGCGGGTCATCCGGACCGAGGATCTCGGTGTCGATCTGATGGAACTGCCGGTAACGCCCCTTCTGCGGCCTCTCGCGCCGGAACATGGGGCCGATGGTGTAGAGCTTCGTAACCGTTTCAACGGCATGGAGGCTGTGTTCCAGGTAGGCGCGGATGACGGAGGCCGTTGCCTCCGGCCGGAGCGTCAGGGATTCCTCGCCGCGGTCGAGGAAGGTGTACATCTCTTTTTCAACGATATCGGTGGATTCCCCGATTCCACGGCAGAAGAGCTCCGTCTTTTCGATGAGCGGAATGCGGATCTCCCGGAACCCGAAGGCGCCAAAGACCTGATGGGCCGTCGCTTCGATATGACGCCACTTGTCCGTCTCCGGAGGAAGGATATCCTTGAAACCGCGGACGGCGGTGATGATCTCCATCGTTTAAAAACCTCTCCCGATCTTCTGAATTTAAGGCCGATTCTGATAGCATAACGACGCGATAAACGCAACAGGAATGACGAGAAATCATCCGGAACCTAATAATCGTTTCTGCGACCTTTTTTTGTGCGCGATCAGGGATTTCCGGGGTTGAAAACGTCGACGGCGAGTTTTTGGCCATCCGTGGTGATGGTGACGGCGCCGTTGCGATCCGTCCGGTAGAGCTGCGCCTTGACCGTTTCGTACCGCCGGAGGACATCCGGGTGGGGGAAACCGAAGACGTTTTCCGCACCGCAACTGACCACGGCGATCTGTGGTTTTACCTTTTCAATAAAGGGGATGCTGCTGGAACGGTAGCTCCCGTGATGTGGGATGAAAATCACATCGCTCTGCAGATCGACCCCGGCATGAATTAGACGATTCTCGACGCCCGCCGAGATATCCGCCGGCAGCAGAAAACGGCGCCCGGCGAAGGAGAGTTTCATGGCGAGGGAACGGTCGTTGGTTGTATCAAAAAGCCGGGCGGCGGACTTTGCGGCAATGGGCGGAGTGGCAAGGGGGGCCATCTTTCCCGTATCGTCGCCACCGGACCGAATGGCTGAAAGGGCCCTCTTCGCCGTATCATCGTCATCGGGCCGAATGGCAGGGGCATCCGGCACTTCCTTCTGGATTGCACTTCCCTCCGGATTCAGAAAATGGATTCCAACCCCGGAAACGTCTATCGCCGGCGTCCTCTCCGACAGGGTCCACAGAACAATCCCTTTTTCCCGGATGATCCGCCGGAAGGAAAGGTAAAGCTCCGTGTCCGACGTCTCGCCATTGGTCCACACCTCCCGGACGTGAAAGTTCTCCAGGATGAACAGGAGCCCCTGCAGGTGGTCCGGATGGGGATGGGTCAGGACCACCGTATCGATCCGTGAGATCCGCTCATGCCAGAGGTATGGGGCCAGCACAAATTTCCCCAGATCGAAGCTGTCGTCGAAGAAACCGCCGCCATCGACCAGCATCTTTTTCCCGCCGGGAAGCCGGATCAGGATGCTGTTTCCCTGACCGACATCTACGGCGGTCAGGGAAAGGCGTCCCTGCTGAATCCCCCGGAGATAAAGATGGACGCCGTCGATGGTGAAAAAAAGGGCAAGGATGACCGGAACCGCCTTCATCAGCAGGGGCATTTTCAGAGCGGTTTTGGAGTTCCGGCGCGTTGCGAACCATTTCAACAGCAGACCGCCCCAGATCAGCAGAAGATAAAAGGCGCCGATTTCCGGCAAGGTGGGCGTCGAAACATAAACAGAGGCCCAGGGCAGGGCCGCCAGACGGTCAACGAAGAAAAGAGAAATTTGCACGAGAATTTCAGACAGTCGGATGACCCCGTCGGCCAGTGTGGTCGAGAGCGGCACGGCCAGGATGATGGCCAGACAAACCGGGATCGCCACAACGCCGAGGATGGGAACACAGACGAGGTTTGCCACAAGGGTAATCAGCGAAAATCGGTTGAAGTAGAGGAGAATCAGCGGCAGTGTTCCCAGCGTAGCGCAGAGCGAGGCGAGGAAGAAGATCACGATGCCCCGCAAAGCTTTATGAATCTGTTGGAGAGTCCATTCCCGCGTCCGACCGGCAGCCACTCTCGGTGGAGGGGAAGTCATGAGGGCGAGCCACTTCGGCATGAAAAAGATCAGCGCTGCCACCGCGGCAAAGGAGAGCTGAAAAGAGATGTCGAAGAGCGAATAGGGGGTGATGATCAGGATCAGAAAAGCGGCCAGGGCAAGGGTGTTGTAAAGATCGCCTTCACGGTTGAGGAGAATGGCGCACAGAAAGACCGCGACCATGATCGAGGCCCGGACAACCGAAATGCCCGCTCCGGCAATAAATGTGTAGAGGACGACGACGAAGATTGCAAAATACATCGAGAGCTTGGCCACATTCCAGTTCAGCAGCAGGTATTCCGTTTTCAGGCACAAACGCGCCAGAAAAAGGGCAAATACCGCAACCATGCCGATATTGAACCCCGAGATGGCGATGATGTGCGTAGTACCCGTCCGATTAAACTTTTCCATGACCTCTTTCGGGATCGCCTTCTGATCGCCGAGGATCATCGCCTGAATGATCGCCCCCTCCGTTCCCGGCGCCTTTTCCATAATGGCATTGCGGATCAGATCGCGAAAATGCTCCAGCCACGTCCGGAGGGGATGGCCTCGTTCCCGGCGCAAAACGACAAATCCGGTGGCGTCTTTGATGAACCCCCTCACCAGAATTCCACGGAAACGGAGATATTTTTCGTAATCGAAACCGCCGGGGTTCTGAAAATTCCTGGGGATTCTCAACCGGGTATGGAAACGGATGAAATCCCCGTAGCGGAAAGGGTAGGGCTCACGGATGTTCAAAAGCACACGTCCCGAAACCGGAAGAGAACTTCCGTCACGCCGAATCGAGGAGACGGAAACCACCAGCTCGGTTTTCTCAGGTGATACTTGAGGGTTCTCGCAGATCATCCCTTCGACACTGAGCTTTTTATCGCTGACAAAACGCAGGATATGGTTTTCCGCAATCGGGGGATCAAGGTAGAGATTCATCGCGAGGATGCCGAGAAGAAAGATGGAGAGGAGCAGCAGGAAATAGAAATGGATCGGTTTGCGCTTGCTCCATATCCGGGACAGCAGGGTCAGGGTCAGCGCAATCAGCAGCGAGAGCTGAACGGGAAGGTCGGAAATCCGGAAAAGGTTTCCGCAGGAGATGCCCGCCATGAGTGCCGCAGTTAGAGGGAGAAAGGGTCTGGTCATCGCTGTAAACCTTTATCCGAGAACAGGTTTTTAAGGAAGGTCGGCGATGGAGCAAAACTTAAGAGGCCGTGGGATGCGATCATAGAAAGAAAGTGATCGCTTGTCAATAGAAAGGTCATGCTGAACGGTGTTGACTTTTTCCCGGACTGAAAGTAGCCTGTCGGCGACTTTGCTGTGGCGCTTTCAACTTATCTCAAAACGAAAAGAGAGTCCCCATGACTCCAAAACCGCCTTTGCCCGATAACAGGTCATCCCGACTCCGCTGGCTGATGCTTTCGAGGGTGGCCATCGTCACCTTCCTGCTCGGAATTGCGACCTTCGTCGAGGTCAAAGGCATGGGGACCCTGTCGGCGATCTCCGCGTCCACCCTTTTCAAGACGATTCTGCTGACCTATATTCTTTCGATTGTCTATCTTTCGCTTCTCAAATATATCCGGAATCTTCCGTTGAACATCTATATTCAAAGCCTGTGCGACGTCATTCTGATCACGGCGATGGTTTACGGCACGGGAGGCATCCACAGCATCTATTCCGTCTTCTATCCGCTGGTCATCATCTACGCCGTTCTCTTTCTCGGGAGGCGGGGCGGTCTGGTGATCGCCTCTGCGGCCGGGATTTTTTACGGCCTCTTTGCCGATCTGGAATTTTACGGGGTTATCTATCCCATTTTCTCGATCCCCATTCCGGATGACCGGTTGAATGCAGGCTATGTCTTCACCCGGATCATCACCCATATCCTCTCCTTTTACTTCATCGCCGTTCTGACCAGTTTTGTCGCCGAGCAGGAGAAAAGGACCCGAACCCTCCTTGCCGAGAAACAGAGCGCCTTCGATCAGCTCGATATTCTGCACCGGAGCATCATCGAATCGGTGGACACCGGTATCCTGAGCATCAATCCGGAGGGGCGGATCAAGTCGTTCAACCCGGCAGCCGCAGAGATTACCGGTCTTTCTTTCCACGACGTTGAAAATCGTACCCTGGCCGAGGTCTTCCCGGATTTTCCCCCTTTTCTGAAAGGGCGGAAATCGAATGCGTCCAAATCGGTCGCAAAAACCCGTTTTGAAACCACATTTCGTACAGTTGACGGTCGGAGCCTGATTCTCGGCGGCGCCCTGTCGCCCCTCCACGATCCCCAGGGATTTGCGATCGGAGAGATCATCATCTTTCAAAATTTAACGGAAATCAACGAAATGAGGGAATCTCTGGAAAAGAGCCGCCGCCTCGCCTTCATCGGCGGCATGGCCGCCGGCCTTGCGCATGAGATCCGGAATCCGCTCGCCTCCATCAGTGGTTCGATACAAATGCTCAAACAGGACATTCCTCCGACGGAAACCAACCAGAAGCTGATGCAGATCATCCTCCGCGGGAAAGATCAGTTGGAGAGTTTTCTGAAGGATTTTCTTTTGATGGCAAGACCGGCGCCCGGGGTTTGCGAGGAGATCGACGTCAGGGGCGCGATCCGGGATGTTCTCGATTCCCTGCGCTGCGTCCCCGACTGGCCTGAACCCCTCCGGATCGACCTTATCCTGCCGGAGGGTCCTTTGGGGATTCAAGCGAACAAGACCGAAATCCGACAGGTTTTCTGGAATCTGATCCTCAACGCGGTTCAAGCCATGCCGGAGGGGGGTGACCTGACGGTTGAAGCCCGTGCTGCCCGGAATGATGGGAGAGCCGGCGTGGAAATTAGAATCAGCGACACAGGATGCGGTATCAAAAATGAGGATCTTCGAAAGATATTCGAGCCTTTCTATACGACGCGGGATGTAGGGACGGGGCTGGGCCTGGCGGTGGTCAGCCGGATACTGGAAGGCTACCGGGGGAGTATCGATATTCAATCGGAAGCGGGCAGCGGTACGACCTGCAGGATATGGTTTCCCGCACAGATTCTCACCGCGGAAGGGAACCGGACCATTTCATGAGATGGGAGGGAAATGATGGCCAAGATCCTTGTGGTGGACGATGACCAAGGAATGCGCGAATTTCTGGAGATCATGATGACCCGTGAAGGCTACCGGGTTGTCACGGCCAGCGATGCCGGCAAGGCCCTCGCCCGGTGCCGGAAAGAGACCTTCGATCTGGTCATTACGGACCTGAAGATGCCGAAGATGGACGGGATCGCGTTTCTCAAGGAGGTCAAGCAGCTTTCCCCGGAAACAATGGTCATCCTCATCACGGCCTACGCGTCCGGAGGGACGGCCGTCAACGCGATGAAGGAAGGGGCCTATGACTACATCGAAAAGGATTTCGCGATCGAGGACTTGAAGAGAATCGTTCGAGATGCGCTGGCCAAGAAAGGGGTGAACCGGGACGATGCCCTCTTTCTCAAGGAGGGGGGAGAGGCGGTACGCTTTGGAAACATGATCGGCAGCAGCCCTGAGATGCTAAAGGTCTATGCAACGATCAAGAAGGTTGCGGACACGCCCGCCAACGTCCTGATCCTTGGAGAGAGTGGTACGGGCAAGGAGCTCGTCGCCAGATCCATTCACGAGAACAGCTCCCGCCGGAAGATGCCTTTTCTGGTCATCAATTGCGGAGGAATTTCGGAGAACCTTCTGGAAAGCGAGCTCTTCGGCTACATCAAGGGGGCCTTTACCGGGGCCTATACGGACAAGGGCGGGCTTTTCAAGGCAGCCCGGGGGGGAACCATTTTTCTGGATGAGATTGCCGAGTTGCCTCCGCCTCTTCAAGTCAAGCTTCTGAGGGTTGTCCAGGAAAAAACATTTCGTCGCATCGGTGGCGCCAAAGATATCCAGGTCGATGTCCGCATCATCTCCGCCACCCATCAGAATCTCGCGGATAACGTGAAAACCGGGACATTCCGGGAAGATCTCTATTACAGACTCAACGTCATCCCGCTCCAACTTCCTCCCCTCCGGGGCCGAAAGGAGGATATCCCGATTCTGACGAAACATTTCATTGAGAAATATTCGCGTGAATTCGGAAAGGAGATCATAACGATATCCGCCTATGCGCTGGAGCTGCTGATGGAGTATCCTTTCCCCGGCAATATTCGCGAGTTACAAAACATCATCGAACGGAGCGTTGCGCTGGAGACCTCGAATATCATCCTTCCTGAGAATCTCATCCTCTCGAAGGAGATCAGCGGGGAAGAGGAAAAGACGATCCCGGCTCTGTCGGATGATGGACTCAATCTCAATGGTGAACTGGCGATTTTCGAAAAGCGGCTGATCGAAAAGGCGTTGGAAAAGGCCAGCGGTTCAAAATCCCGCGCTGCTGAACTGCTCAAAATCAGTTACGATTCTCTTCATTACCGCAGTGAGAAACTGGGGATTCATTAATCAGGACTGTTCTCCCTTTTTTTGAGAAACGGATTCCGGAACCGATCTATTTGCTTGCGCGTCGGCCAGGTCTGACTTGACACCGCACGATTCAGGCCGTATAGTACCCAACGTTTCTCGAATCGATGACCGGGAGAATCTATGCTGGCAAAGAGAATCCCGCATTCCAAGACGAGAACAGGGGGAGGGCTTTGGATAACCTGAGGGTCAACTGTATGGTAATCGACGCGCCTACCGCGGAACAGAGCCGGCTGATCGCGGGGCTTTACCGCGCACAGGGATGGCGACAGGCGTGCGATGACGACAGTCCGCGATGGATTCGGAAGCTGGTCGCGGGAAGTCACTGTTTCGTCGTCGCGCTGGAAGGAGAGAAGATCGTGGGAATGGGAAGGGCGATCAGCGATGGCATCAGCGACGCCTACATCCAGGATCTGACCGTCCGCAGCGATCGCCGGCATCAGGGCATCGGCGGCAAAATCCTCCGGACCATCCTGGAGCGTCTCCATGCCGACGGCCTGCGCTGGATCGGGCTCATTGCGGAACCCGGTTCAGCAAACCTTTATCGCCAAGCCGGTTTCCGGGAGATGCCCGCCGCCGTTCCGATGCTGATGATCCGTGAATCATGAACTTTAAACCGGTTGCAGTCGAAGATTATTGGATCCTGAAGCCGTTCTTTGCCGGACATCCTTACAGTCTCTGCGTCTATTCTCCGGCCTCCCTTATCGCCTGGAGCTACCGTTCATTCAAGGCCTATTACGCCGTGGAAGAGGGAAAACTCTTCATCGCCGGTGAAATGGAAGATGGGGACACGATGGGGCATCGTGTCCCCAATCGCCATCTCATCCTTCCCCTTGCGCAAGAACGGCTCTCTTCGCCGGCAGAGCTGCATCGGTATGCCGAAAGGATGGGTTTCGAACGGTACTGGTGCGTCCCCGCGGATTACATGGAGACGCTGGATCGTTCGGAATTAGAGGCCCTCTTTGACCTAAAAGAGCAGCAGGGATACGAGGATTACATCTATCTGACGGAGGATCTGATTCATCTCAGAGGAAACAAATATTCAAAAAAACGTAACCTTATCAATCAGTTCACAAGGGAATATCTGAGAAAGGACCGCGTGGCGGTGGAAGAGATCCATTCGCCGGACGTAGCGGAATGTCTCCAATTTCTTGACATCTGGTGCGAGCAGCGCGACTGTGACGCCGATCCGGAAAGCGATTTGGCCTGCGAAAAGAATGCGGTGATCACAACGCTCGAGAACATGGAGCGTCTTGAATGGAAGGGTCTCCTGATCCGTGTGGACGGTCGGGTGTCCGCTTTTGGAATCGGGACGCGATTGAACGAGACGACCGCCACACTCAATTTCGAAAAGGCCGATTCCGAAATCAAGGGCCTGTATCAGTTTCTCGACAATGAATGCGCCAAAAGGCTTTTCCGCGAGTTTCGCTATGTCAACAAGGAGAGCGACATGAACCTGCCCCATCTGGCTGAATCCAAACAGTCCTACAACCCCGTCCTCCGCATCAAGTCCTATGCCCTGACCCTCCGCTAAGACGTTGGGGACACGATTCGGATCGTGTCCCCATTCGGCTGAACGGCCACATCCCTCATCTTGAGCTGGATATCCGCGTTGCCGTTCCAGGTATTGATTTGCGGTGTGAACACGATATCCAGGACCGCCGCGGAGAGTTCCGGAAGGTATTGTCCGCTGCTGAACCAGATGGAGTTCCGGGATACGCCGTCATGGCTGACGCGCATCTTCAGATGGTTGTTCCCGACAATCGACGGGGAGGCCACGCTGACATTCCGGACGCAGAAGACCGGCTCCGGGTTCCGGCTTCCGAAGGGGGCCAGTTGCTCGATCTGGGAGAGAAGCTCATGCGTGATGTCCATCAGACTGCACTGCGCATCGATGGTTGTTAAGACCGCAAAATCGGGTTCCGGGCCATTTTCACGGACGATCTCGCGGAGCAGTTTTGAAAAAGGAGCGATATCCTCTTCACGGATCGAAATGCCCGCGGCGTAGTGGTGGCCGCCGTAGGAGAGAAGATGCGCCTGACAGCGTTTCAGCCCCTCGAAAATATTGAAATCGGCGACGCTGCGTCCCGATCCCTTTCCGACCCCGTCCTTCAGACTGATCAGAATGGCCGGCCTGCCGAAGCGATCGACGAGCCTGGAGGCGACGATGCCGAGGATGCCCGGGTGCCAATGGGGCGAAGCGAAGACGAGCGGTCCGCTCTCCCCGACCGCAATCCCTTTTTCGACCTTTTCCAGAATCTCCTTGAAGATCACCTTCTCCATCGCCTGGCGCTTCCGGTTGAAACCGTCCAGTTTTCGGGCAAGCCCTTCGGCCTGATCCAGATTCTCGGAGAGCAGGAGCTCTACGGCCTCGGCGGCCGAGGCGATCCGTCCCGCCGCATTGATTCTGGGAATCAGCGTAAAGGATGCCTTGCTCGAATCGATCACCTGATGCTCCAACCCGGACACCTGTTTCAAGGCGCGCAAACCGATTCTTCTCTCCTCCGATATCAGATCGAGGCCGATTTTGACGAATATCCGGTTTTCGTCAATGAGCGGCACGATGTCGCCGATCGTTCCGAGAGCCACAAGATCGAGATATTCCCGCAGGTTGGGATAGGAATCGTTCCGCCAGAACCCTTCCCGGCGCAGCGCGCCGCGCATCGCGATCAGAAAGTTGAAGACGATGCCGACGGCGGCCAGATGCTTGAACGGGAAGCGGCAATCCGCCCGCTTCGGATTGACCGCCGCCGCCGCCGCGGGGAGGGTGTCGGAAAGTTCATGATGATCCAGGATAATCGTGTCCATCCCTAATTGCCGTGCATACGCAACCGCGTCATGATCCGAGATGCCGCAATCGACGGTAACGATCAGGCCGATCCCCTGGGAGCGGAACCGTTCGACCGCACCCCGGTTTAGACCATAGCCCTCCGTGATCCGGTCGGGGATATGGTAGGTCGCTCCGGGATAAATCCCTCGGAGAAAATGGATCAGGACGACGACGGAGGTAATTCCATCGGCATCGTAATCCCCATAGACGACCACTTTTTCGTTCCGGTAAACGGCGAGGATGAGGCGGTCAACCGCCTCTTTCATATCCTGCATCAGAAAGGGATTGTGCAGGTCCTGAAGGGAAGGGGAGAGGTAGCGGCGGACGACATCCGGATCGCAGATTTCACGGCTCATCATGATTCGGGAGATGATCGGGCTGATCCCTAACTCCCGGACCAGCAGCTCCTCGATATCCTGGTTTCCCTCCCGCAAGCGCCAGCGGGTCGTCGGGAGTCTTCCTGCGGACATCATTGCTTCCCATCGCCTCTCGTGATTGCCCCTGACCTTTGTCTCTCCAGGCCGTCCAAATTGTGGTGATCATATCAAGGTGATCCCGCTTGTCAAGGATAGAAATCCGGACCGTCGCCCAGCGGTAAGATCCAATCACAAGGGCCGGAGCGGCAGTAGCCGCTCCGGCCCGTAAGGTTTTCATGATTTTCCCGAGTTTAGACGGCCTTTTTGAGAAAGCCTGAACGGATGCAACGGGTACAGGCCTTGACCCGCTTTACCTCTCCCGTCTTGCCATCGACACACCGGATCTTCTGAAGGTTGGGGCGCCAGATCTTCACACTCTTGTTGTTCGCATGGCTGACCTTATGGCCCTTTACCGGTTTCTTGCCACATATCTCACAGATTCTCGACATATCCAAGCTCCTCTCTGAAATGTTGCCGGTTTCTAAATCAAATCGGGCTGAATTGCAAGCTTTTTTTAATCATTTTTCATGGAAGGGGGTTGCCCCGTGGCTTCGAGAACCCTCATCCAGACGTTTCCGCCCGGATCGACCATCGTCCCCGAACGGATCACTTTGAGAGGGATATGGACATATTCGTCCTTCATCAGACCGACGAGCATGCCGGTTTTGCCGGCCATTCCGGCGTGAACCGCGTATTGCCCGAGGGCGCCGCAGTACATGCTGTCGCTGGCGTTTGCCGGAACGCTGCGAATCATATAGCTGGGATCGATGTATTTCAGGTTGATCTCCATGCCGATTTTATGGCAATACTCTTCAATTCTCGCCTTCAGGAAGATCCCGATATCGAGCAGGCGGGGATTCCCCGAGGCATCCGTCTCCGGGAGCTGACCCTCCTGACGGATGTGCTCCTGACCCGCCCCCTCGGCCACCAGGATCACGCAGTGTGAACGCTCCCGCAGACGCTTCTCGACGGCCTTGAGAAAACCCTTCTCCCCCTCCAGATCAAAGGGAACCTCGGGGATCAGGACGAAATTGACATCGGCCTGCGCCAGGGCGGCGCCGGCGGCAATATGGCCCGACTGGCGTCCCATGATCTTGACCAGGCCGATCCCGTTGGGGGCGCCCTTGGCCTCGACATGGGCGCATTGAATCGCCTTGACCGATTCGGAGATCGCCGTATCGAAGCCGAAGGTCTTCTGAATCAGGTTGAGGTCGTTGTCGATGGTCTTCGGAACGCCGATCACGCCGATATTGAGACCCCGGCGCGTGATCTCTTCGGTGATGCATTCGGTCGCCCTCATCGTGCCGTCTCCCCCTACACAGAACAGGAGATCCGCATTCATCCGTTTGAGGGCGTCCGTCATCTCACCGATATCCTGGCGTCCACGGGACGAGGAGAGGATCGACCCTCCAAGGGTATGGATGTCCTTGACCACCTCCGGCGTTAACTCCACGGTGGGATGGCGGAATTTTGGGATCAGGCCCTGAAAGCCATACCGGATGCCGATGGTATTCCGTACGCCATAGCGGTGATAGAGCTCCATTACGAGCGATCGGACCACATCGTTGATTCCGGGACAGAGGCCGCCGCAGGTGACAATGGCGGCCTTGGTCTTGGAGGGATCGAAAAAGATCTTCTCGCGCGGTCCCGCCACCTCGATGGAAGGGGGTTCCCTCTCCGGAGATATCAAACACACATTTTGATCGAGATAGATATTGAAGAGGATCTTTTTGAGATCCGGCGTAAAATAGCTGACGTTTATGGGGGATGGGATGGTGCACGCCCCCAGGCTCTGAATGGTAAAATCATAAGGAATTTCTTTATTCATGGTGTTGAACCTCTCTTCCTGCCCTCAAGGCGGCATCGATCCCGGCGATGATTTCTCCCTCGAAACCAAGACCTGCTCTCAAAATGGCGCCGGTCAGCAGCACATTCGGAATCCGGGTTCCGGGCGATAGGGTCTTCGTCCCCCAAAAAGGCCGCTTGGGGGTCCGGTATTTCCGGTTGGCCATTTCCTGATAACGGCGCGAGATGGCAATGGACTTATCAACATGGAGATAATCGATATTCTCCCGCAGAAAGGGCAGAAATCCCTCCAGGGAATCGATGATGTTCGTCGCCGCTTCTTTCAGTTCCTGATCACTGAGCCGCAGCGGCGAATCGGCCAGAAAAACCGTGGCCGTGATCGCCCTCCGGCCATCGGGCGCCCGCTCCGTTTCCCCCGGAAGGCTTGTTTCGAGGAAGACGAGGTCGCGATCCGTCACGACACCGTTTCCACCCCGGACCACAACGGCATACGTTGCCATTTTTTCAGGAAGTCCCTCCGCGCGAACGCCCATATGAAGGTAAAAGGGATACCCCGCAGGCCGGATGGAATCAAAAAAACGGAACCCGCGGAAAAAGCTCTTGCGCTCCGGAAGCAGCAGATCCCGTTTCTCCCACAGCGCGCTGATGATAAGCTTCCTGCCGCGCAGGGTTGAGGACGACCCTGCCATTTCCAGATCAACAATGACTTCCGGCTTTGTCTCGATGCGAATGACCGAACACCCCTCGCAGAGGATGCCGCCGTGGTCGGTAAAAGCGCGACGCAGCCGGGAGATCCATGCGTTCATCCCCCCATGCGGATAGAAAAGACCCCGCGAGGGGAGGGAAAGGAGATAGGCCGCGGAGAGAGGAAGCCGATCGTCATCCAGGGTCAGGTGGGAGAGAAACTTCAGTTGGGCTTGAATGATTCTGCGGAAGGCCATCGCCTTGCCACCCTCCGGGAGGACCAGGGAAGAATGCGCTGCGAGTTCTGCCGGGAAGCGGGCCAGACGGCGCAGGAACATTTTACCATCAACGGTGCCGCCGGCCGCGTCCTCCGCGAGCCGACGCTCGATCAGGCGCGCGGCTTTCGCGACGGCCCGATAGAAACGGTGGATCTCCCGTTTCTGATCGGGAAATTCACGGATCAGGTCGCCGGTCAACTGCTCCTGATTCGGAAACAGGTCCACCCGGTGGCCGGGGAGGATCACCTGAAACGCCGGATTCCGCGGCGATGGGTCGGGTTCGTCGGCAATGGGCGATGAAAGGTTGTGGAAAAAACGGGAACCCGGTTGTTGATCCGCAAGCCCCGAAAGGGGGCGCGGGTCGAACGGAAAAAGGTATCCCCCCTCCTGATGCGCCATCTCGGGATCCCCTTCCATGATGAGAGCCGTCTCCCGCCCCTGGCGAATGGACGTCACGGCGGCTGTCAGGGAACTCAAATCCCGACCTATGATGAGCGTATCGTACATACCTGGACCTATATGGGTGGGGAATAAAAAAGCGCCGCATGGGGACATGGTGCGGCATCGTGTCCCCGCCATGATGCCGCATCGTGTCCCCAAAAACTAATCAAAGGTCGTAGGCGGATTGTGCAGCGCCTTTTCCGTTGCCGCACAGACGTTCCGGATCCGGACCCGGCGGCCCGCGATCTCGATTCTCTCTTCCGCGTAGTACTGTATGGCCTGGGGATAAATTCGGTGTTCTTCCTTCAAGATCCTTGCAGCGAGGCTTTCGGCGTCATCCTCATCGTACACCGGAACAACCGCCTGGATGATGATCGGCCCCGAATCGACCCCTTCGTCCGCAAAATGAACGGTGCACCCTGAAAATCGGACACCGTAATCCACGGCCTTCTGCTGGACGTGGTTTCCCGGGAAAGAGGGGAGCAGCGCCGGGTGGATGTTCATGATTCGGAGCGGAAAGGCCCGAAAAAATTCCGGAGAGAGAATCCGCATGAAACCAGCCATGACGACCAACTCCACCCCGGCGGCATTCAGGATCTCAATCATCCTGCCGTCAAAGAGCTCCCGGGAGGCGAACGCGCGATGGTCAACCACGCGCGCCGGGATGCGGTGTTTTCGGCATCGTTCCAGGGCGTAGGCGTCGGCGTTGTTGCAGAGGACAATGCGGATTTCCGCATCCAGCCTTCCGGCCTCGATATGATCGATCAGAGACTGAAGATTGGAACCGCTTCCCGAAACGAGAACGCCGACCGGAATTTTTTTTGTCATGACCGTTGCCCGTCTGCACTGCAAATGCCGCTTTGGGTTTCCAACCGCAGCCTTGTTGCTATATGAAGGAGACCGTCGGCTGATCGTTTTCCCTCTTTTCAATCGTCCCCAAGGCATACGCCTTCTCGCCCAACTTCTCCAACCGTTCCATGATCTCCGCCTGATCCTTTTCCGCCACGATGATGATCATGCCGATCCCCATGTTGAACACCCGGAGCATCTCGCATTCATCGACGTTTCCCACCCTTTGGATCAGATCGAAAATGGGCAGAATGGCCCAACTTCCCCTCCGGATAACGGCCCTGCACGGACCGGGTACAATCCGGGGAATGTTGTCGATAAAGCCGCCGCCGGTGATATGAACGATTCCGCGGATGTTGAAGTTCTTGATGAGATTCAGGATCGATTTGACGTAAATCCGCGTGGGTTTGAGCAGTTCGAGACCCAGAACCTCATCGAATCCATCGACCTTATCTTCGGGATGGAGTTTTCCCTGCTCTAAAAGAACCCGCCGGGCCAAAGAAAAACCGTTGCTGTGAAGACCGGAAGAGGCGATCCCGACGATCCGGTCGCCGATGCGGATTTCGGAACCGTCGATCAGTTTATCCGCCTCGACCACGCCAACGCAGAACCCGGCAAGGTCATACTCCCCATCCGGGTAAAATCCCGGCATCTCGGCGGTTTCCCCGCCGATCAGCGCGCAGCCGGCCTGCTGACAACCTTGGGCGATCCCCTCGACAATCCGGACGCCGGTCTCGACGCAGAGTTTCCCGGTCGCGATATAATCGAGAAAAAAGAGAGGCTCCGCGCCCTGGACGATGACGTCGTTCACGGACATCGCCACAAGGTCGATCCCGACCGTGTCGTGTTTGTCCATCATCTGCGCGATCTTGAGTTTGGTGCCCACGCCATCTGTCGATGAGACAAGGACGGGATCCCTGTTTTTGCTGATGTCCAGATGGAAGAGACCGCCGAACCCGCCGATGCCGCTCATCATCTCCCTGCGCGAGGCGGCTTTGATCAGGGGCCTGATCTTCTCGACAAAGGAGTTCGCCCGGTCGATATCGACTCCCGACTCCCTGTACGTGATTTTTTCCGGCATGTGAGCTCCTAAAATGGGTTTCGCCAGCAAAAAAACGCCTCCTTCCTAACGTAAATTCCCATGGAAGTCAATTCTTTCCTTGCGAAAAAAAAGGATATCTGTTAACATGATAAACACCTTTGTACATGATATCATTATAAGATTCCTCTCGATACCCGGATAGGACGCGGCATGGAATCCCTGGATAAAATCGTGGGAAGAATGGAGTCTCCACTGGCCTTTGCGTCGGGGGACTCCTATAACCGCATCTCCCTGATCAAGAATCTGGGGACGGTCATGACCTCACTCTTGCGGCAATTAGAGGAGGGAATCCGGCGTGATTTCGACCAATCGCCGCGGCAAAATGAACTTGACAGGCTTTTGACGATGCTGCTGGCGCTTTTCGACGGATACGAAACCTTGACGCCGGAAATAAAAAAGGACAGACTTGCCCGTGCGAAGGGTCATCTGTCCGAACTGAAATCCATCCTGCATGATGCAGCCACAACGGCGGGGAATCGCGGACAAACGCCGGCGCCGCAGGCGGAGCGGAGTGGCCCGGATCTCCTTTCAAGATCGATCCAGTTCATCCAGGGGGTCGGTCCCCGGATCGCCTCGCTGCTCGCCCGAAAAAACCTCTCCACCATAGAGGAGCTGCTCTATTTTCTTCCTCGGCGGTATGAGGATCGCCGCACGATTTCGCGGATTGCGGAAACGGCCCCAGGAATACGGCAGACCATCGTCGGCAGGGTCATCCGGGCGGATTCCCGTTTCTACGGCCGGAGAAGGGTCTTCGAGGCGATGGTTGACGACGGCTCCGGGATACTCAAGGCCAAGTGGTTCAAGGGACGCGAGGCCTTTCTGAGGGGCGCTTTCAAGCCGGAGGCGCGCGTCATTCTGACCGGGGAAGTGACCGGATTCCCCTTCGAGAAGGAGATCATCCACCCCGATTTCGAGATCCTCAATGACCAGGAGGATCAGCTTCTCCATTTCAAAAGGATCGTTCCCATCTATTCCGAAACGGAAGGGTTGCCCCAGAAAACCATCCGCCGGATACTCTGGAAGGTGGTGCGCGATTTTGCCCATCTCGTGCAGAGCCCCATCCCTGGGGAGATCTGCCGGAAACGCAATCTGCTGGAGATCGGGGAGGCGATTCGTCAGGTCCATTTTCCCGGGAATGATCAGCCGTTGGACCTCTATCAGGAGATGCGTTCGGAGGCCCATCGGCGCCTGATTTATGATGAGTTTTTCTTTTTCCAACTCGGAATGGCGCTGAGAAAACAAGGAGGGGTCCTCGAACAGGGGATCTCTTTTTTGACGGATGGGGAAATGGTGCGAAAATTCTACCGCCTGCTTCCCTTTGCGTTGACCGCCGCACAACGGCGCGTCATTACGGAAATCGAGCTTGACATGGCCTCTCCCAGCAGCATGAACCGCCTGCTGCAGGGGGATGTCGGTTCCGGGAAAACGGTCGTTTCGATGGCGGCCTTGATCACCGCCTGTGAAAACGGTCATCAGGCCGCAATCATGGCGCCGACCGAAATCCTGGCGGAACAACACTATCGGAATTTCCGGGTCTGGGCGGAGAACCTGGGGCTCCGAACGGCCCTTCTGACCGGAGGTCTCAAAACGGCGGAACGGGGAGAACTTCAGGGCCGCATCCAAAACGGCGAGATCGATCTGGTCGTCGGAACCCATGCCCTGATCCAGGAAGGCGTTCTCTTTCGCGATCTGGGACTGATCGTGATCGATGAACAGCACCGCTTCGGCGTGGTTCAGCGGGCGACGCTCCGGCAAAAGGGACAGATTCCGGATGTCCTCGTCATGACCGCCACCCCGATTCCACGAACACTGGCCATGACGCTCTACGGGGATTTGGACATCTCCGTGATCGATGAGATGCCCCCCGGGAAAATACCGGTCCGGACGAAGGTGTTTTCCGAGTCCCAGCGCACCCGCGTTTACGAGATCATTCGCCGGGAGGCGAAAAAGGGGAATCAAATCTTCATTGTCTATCCGCTTGTCGAAGCCTCGGAAAACCTGGACCTCAAGGATGCGACGCGGATGGCGGAACATCTCCGGAAGGAGATCTTTCCGGAGTGCCGCGTCGGTCTCGTCCACGGCCGGATGAAGGGAAAAGAAAAGGAGCAGGTCATGAACGACTTCGGCAATAAGATGATCGACATTCTCGTCTCCACCACGGTCATCGAGGTCGGCATCGACATCCCCGAGGCGTCGTTGATGGTGATCGAACATGCGGAACGTTTCGGCCTTTCGCAACTCCACCAGTTGCGGGGGAGGGTAGGGCGGAGCGACATCCCCTCCTTCTGCATCCTGCTGACCCAGAAGACCGGTTCGGAAGATGCGCGCAAGCGGCTCCGGATTATGGAACAGACCAGCGATGGCTTCCGGATCGCCGAAGAGGATCTGGCCATCCGCGGTCCCGGGGAATTCATGGGGACCCGGCAATCGGGTCTGCCCGACTTCCGGATTGCCAGCGTCGTCCGCGACGGCCGCATCCTGGGTGAGGCCAGGGCGGATGCCTTCGCCCTGGTGGAGGATGATCCGCGCCTGGAAAACCAGGACCATCCCGCACTCCGGGAGGCGTTGCTCCGCCGCTGGAGAGGCAGGCTGGAGATGGCCAAGACCGGATGAACGATGAATTCTTTTGACAAAAGGGGATAAATTGATATAGAGATACGTGCATTTTCAAGCTCTGTCGCGAATGCGATGGAACCGATCACCGGGAGCAAGAGATGAAAAAAGTGATATCCATAGGGCTTATCGGATTTGGAACCATCGGCACGGGTGTCATCAAACTTCTGCGGGAGAATGGCGAACTCATCGCCGGCCGTCTCGGCGCGGAGATCCGACTGCGGAGAATTGCGGATCTCGATATCCGCAAATCCCGGGGGATCCCGGTGGATGACGCGCTCCTCACGACCAACGCCGCGGATATCCTCAATGATCCGGGGATTGACATTGTCGTCGAGCTCATGGGCGGCTACGATCCGGCCCGGACCTTTATCCTGACCGCCATGGGCCAGGGGAAACACGTGGTTACGGCGAACAAGGCCCTGCTGGCCATGCATGGAGACGAGATTTTCCGGGGCGCAGTGCAACACGGGGTTAATATCGGCTTTGAGGCCAGCGTCGGCGGGACGATCCCGGTGATCAAGGCGATCAAGGAAAGTCTCATCGCCAATCGGATCAAGTCCATCTCCGCGATTGTAAACGGAACATCCAATTTCATTCTGAGCAAAATGACGGATGAAGGCGGCTCCTTTGAGACGGTTCTGAAGGAGGCGCAAAACCTGGGATTTGCCGAGTCCGATCCTGTTTATGACGTCGAGGGGATCGACGCCGTCCACAAACTTGCGATCCTCCTCTCCCTCTGCTACCGGAAAAAGGTTCATCTAAGCGATCTGTACCGGGAGGGGATCTCCCGAATCACGGAACAGGATATCGCGTTTGCCCGGGAACTCGGTTACCGTGTCAAGCTTCTGGCCATAGCGATCCGCAGAGAGACAGAGATCGAGGCAAGGCTTCACCCGACGATGATTCCCTTCGATCACCTCCTCGCCAATGTCAACGGCAATTTCAACGCCTTTCACATTGTCGGCGACGCATCCGGCTCGGTATTTCTCTATGGTCAGGGCGCCGGCATGATGCCGACGGCCAGCGCCGTGGTCAGCGACATCGTCGATATCGCTCGCGATATCCGAAAAGGGATCTCCGGACGCGTCCCCCCGCGGGTTCTTGACGAAGAAACCATTGAAAAGATTCAACTGCTGCCTTTTGACCAGATCCGGACGAACTACTATTTCCGTTTCACCGTCGCCGATCGCCCCGGCGTGCTTTCAAGGATCTCCGGCATCCTGGGCGCCAACGATATCAGCATCGCCACCGTCATCCAGAAGGGGCGAATGCAGATGCAGAAGGGGGGCGTTCCCATCGTGATGACCACCTACAAGGCCAGGGAAAAGGATGTCCGGAGGGCCCTGGAGGATATCGACCGTCTCGATATCGTGATGGGGAAAACGATGCTGATACGAATCGAGGACGACAATCTCTGATGAAATACGTGATCCTGCTGGGCGACGGAATGGCGGACGAGCCGCTTGCCGACTTGGGAGGCAAGACCCCCCTGCAATATGCCCGCACCCCCCATATGGACCGGATGGCCTCGAAGGGAACCCTGGGACTGATCGATACGATCGCTCCCGGTCTTTTGCCGGGAAGCGATGTCGCAAATCTCGCCGTCCTCGGTTACGACCCCAGGTTCTGCTATACCGGCAGGGGGCCGCTCGAGGCGGCCAACATGGGGATCGTCCTCGCGCCGGAGGATATCGCTTTCCGCTGCAATCTCGTGACGCTCAGCGACGACGCGGATCCGATTATGGAGGATTTTACGGCCGGTCACATCTCTTCCATCGAAGCCAGGCAAATGGTTGTGGACCTCGGCCGGGAGATCGGGTCGGAGAAGTTCATTTTTTATCCGGGCGTCAGCTACCGGCATCTGCTGGTCTGGAAGGGGGGAGAGGCCGCCATTGCGGCTACGCCGCCTCATGATATTACCGGGAAGGTCATCGGACCCTATCTTCCACGGGGCGAGGGCGCCGATATGATCAGACGCCTGATGCAGCTTTCCCGCGATTTTCTCACGAACCATCCGGTGAACCGGGATAGGCGGGACCGGGGGCTCAAACCCGCGACCGCCATCTGGCTCTGGGGGCAGGGGAGGGCGCCGCGGATGGAGAAGATTACGGAGCGGTTTCACATTCGCGGCGGTATGATCTCCGCGGTGGATCTGCTGAACGGCATCGGGGTTTATGCCGGTTTGGAGGTCTTGTCGGTCAACGGCGCCACCGGATACACGGATACCAATTATGCTGGCAAAGCGGAAAAAGCCCTTTCGGCCCTTCGTGAGCTTGATCTGGTCTTTATCCATGTCGAGGCCCCCGACGAGATGGGCCATGAAGGCAACATGCAGGGGAAAATCAAGGCCATCGAGGATTTCGACGAAAAAGTCGTCGGGACGGTTCTGCGCGGGATTCCCCAGTTCGGAGAGTTCCGTGTGGCTGTTTTGAGCGACCATCCGACCCCGATCCGCCTGAGAACCCATGCCGCCGACCCCAGTCCGATTGCCACCCTCTTTTCCATAGACGGTGAAAATCAGGCACGGGGAGTTGCTTTTGGGGAGAGCGAGGCAAAAAGATCGGGCAACATGATTTCTCCCGGGCATCGCTTCATGGAGAATTTTATCGGCAACGGGAGGCGGTTATTTGAACAGAACACCCGTTAAGATCCGCGCCATCTATGCCGATACCGATGCGATGGGCATCGTCTATCACACCAATTATATCCGCTGGTTCGAGGTCGGACGGACCGAACTCTTCCGGGATATGGGAATCGTCTATACGGAGGTGGAGGCGGCCGGGTTCAATCTGCCCCTGACGCAGGTCTATTGTCATTATCTTCTGCCGACGCATTACGATGATCTGATTTTCGTGGAAACGGAGATTGCGTATCTGAGGCGGGCCAGCATGAAATTCACATACCTCATCTGGGATGAAAAGCGGGAAAAACTGCTTACAGATGGTTATACGATTCATGCCTGCACGGACCGGGCCGGGAAAATCATCCGCATCCCGGCGGTCATTGCGGAGAAAACCCGCTCATTTTATCCAAAACTTAAAGGAGAATAGGGAAAACCATGGCAGCAAAATTGGACAAACATGAACTGAACGAACCGGACAAACTTCAGCTTCTCTTTCTCAGTGTCCGGGCGTTTGCTGAAAAGCACCGGGCCAGAATCTATGCCGGAGGAGGAATATTCTTCCTGATCGCGCTCTTGGCCGGCGGCTGGTACCTCTACCGGGTCCACTACCAGACCAGCGCGGGGAAGATATACAACCAGACATTTGAAGCCGCTGCAAAAGTGGGTTCTCCGGCCGGAGACGCAGCGGCGATCAAGGGATACAAGGATCTCATCTCCCAATACCCGCGGAGCCGTGCGGCCGTCACGGCCGATTACCGTCTCGGAAACCTCTATTTGGGTCGCCGTGAGTACGATGCCGCCATCAGCGCCTATCAGGATTTTCTGAAGAACGCTTCTGTTGAAAGCGATTTAATGACCTTGGCATACAGCGGCCTTGGCGCCTGCCAGGAGGCAAAGAAAGACTTGAACAAAGCGCTGGAAGCCTATGATATGGCAATGAAAACAAGTTCAGCACCATCTTTCGAGGCGCTCAATTACAGCAATATCGCGAGGATCTATGAGGCGAAAAACGATCCCGTGAAGGCTGCCGGGTTCTACCGGAAGGCCCTGGAGAAGACCACGGATCCGCTCATGACCTTGTATCTAAAAAGAAAACTGGCCATTTTGGGCTGATGGCGCCGGAGGATCTGCGGCTGCTTCAGGGGTGTCGGAAAGAGCGGAGAAGGGCAGGGGAAAGGTCAGGAAAGGTCGGTGGAGTAGAGTATGGCAGATGACTATTACAAAACGCTGGGTGTTGAGAAAAACGCCGATGCGGAGGCGATCAAGAAGGCCTATCGCAAGCTGGCCCTGAAGTATCACCCCGACCGGAACCCCGGAAACCGCGAGGCGGAGGAGAAGTTCAAGAAGATCAGCGAGGCCTACGCGGTGTTGAGCGATCCTGAAAAACGCAAGCAATACGAAAGCTTCGGATCGGATCAGTTCAGCCGGCGCTACAGCCAGGAGGATATCTTCCGGAACGTCAATCTCAATGAGATCCTTCGGGAATTCGGATTTGGCGGCCGGGGAGGGAATGAACGGGGGTTCCGGGGCGCCGGCCGGCGCGGCGGTTTCACCTTCCAAACCGGCGGCGATCCGTTCGCCGAGCTCTTCCGACAGGGGCAGCCCCATTATGAAACGCCGCAGAAGGGGGAAGATCTTCATTACAACATATCAATAACATTAGAGGAAGCTGTATCCGGCGTCGAGAAAAAGCTTGCCCTTCAGCAGGATCATGAGGTCCATGAAATCAGCGTAAAGATTCCAGCGGGGATCAGCACAGGAAAGAAACTGAGGCTTTCAGGCAAGGGATATGCCGGAGTTCAAGGCGGCCCTTCCGGCGATCTCTATCTGAACATCACCGTTCTCCCGCATCCGCTCTTCGCCAGGGATGGGAACGATATCTTCATCGAAAAATCGATCTCCTTCACCCAGGCCGTCCTTGGGAGCACCATCGAGGTTCCGACGATCGACGGTGCGCTCAAGAGAATCAAGGTCCCGGCCGGGACGCAGAACGGTACGAAGATCCGGATGAAAGGCTATGGCGTTCCCGGTCTCAAAGGCGCCGACTCTTCCAAGGGGGACCAGTTTGTGAAGATCAGCATTGACGTTCCCCGAAAAATCAATGACAAACAGCTCCAACTGATCCATAAACTTGCCGAAGCCGGAATTTAAACAATTTTTTTCGAATCGACCAAGGTGGAGCTCCTCCGCCGCGAATACCCTGTTTCCGTTTATGTCTTATAAGATATGTTATGTAAACTTTATGGATCATGATATTCCAAAGCACAACTACATAAATTGTATCGCACCGATTCCCAGAATCCGTTCGGCCTCTTTTTTCAGGTGCTGGCTGAGGTCCAGTTTTATATCCTCCCCAAGGTAGATCACCGTTTCGCATCGCTCCTCAACCAGCTTGATATATCCATCCTGTTTTCCAACGTGCTTTCGAAGGCAAAGGCAGAGCGCGTCGATATCATCGGCGGTGGATCGATTCACTTCAATCGTAAAATAGGCCGAGTTATACGGTTTATCGGCCGCTTTTGCCAGAAGCGTTGCCTCCGCGGCAATGACCTTGACACTCTCTTCCCCGATATCGACGGTTCCCTTGATCAGCAGGGGCTCTTCACCATGCAGGAGATCATAGCAGCCCTGATATACTTCGGGGAAAAAGATGACCGTGGCTGATCCCTTTAGATCCTCAACGGTTACGTATGCCATGGTTTCCTTGCGCCTCGTTTGCACCTCACGGATGGCGCTTACGATTCCGGCCAAGATGACCGCTTCCCGATCGGTCCTGCCGGCAAGGTTGGAGGAATCCGCCGTCACGATCATCCCCAGGCGGTCGGCATAGCGCGACAGCGGGTGTCCCGTAATATAAAAACCGATGGTCTCCTTTTCGTGCGCCAGCAGCTCCTTGTGATCCCACTCGGAGATTTCGGGGAGGCCGGCATCCGAATGGCCGCCGTTTGGGGAGGTGCGGTCGTCTTTCTGTTCGAACTGATCGAGCAGGTTCGCCTGGCCGCTGGCCCTTTCCCGCTGGCGTTTCTGCGCCTTGTCCATGATCTCTTCATAGAAGGTCATCAGTTGCCGCCGGTTGTGGCCCGTCGAATCGAAGGCCCCGCACTTGATCAGACTTTCGAGAACCCTTTTGTTCGCCTTTCGCGGATCGACGCGATCGCAGAAATCGACAATGGATCGGAAAGGTTCCGCCGCCTTCCGGACTTTGATGATCGACTCGATCGCACCGCTGCCGACATTCTTGACCGCCGCAAGCCCGAAACGGATATTTTCGCCCACTACGCTGAAATCACTCATCGATTCATTGATGTCGGGTGGAAGGACATTGATCCCCATCTCCCGGCAACTGCCGATATGGCTGATGATCTTGTCCCGGTTGTCCTTTTCGCTGGTCAAGAGCGCGGCCATGAATTCCGCCGGGTAATGGGCCTTCAGGTAGGCCGTCTGATAGGAAATGATCGCATAGGCGGTGCTGTGTGATTTGTTGAAACCGTATTTCCCAAAGGTTTCCATCTGTTCCCAGATCTTTGCGGCCCTGGCCTCGGGGATCTTCTTCTTCCGCGCACCTTCCAGAAACTTCGGTTTTTCTTTCCCTTCCATCTCCTCGGTCTTCTTCTTGCTCATGACCTTGCGGAGGGTGTCCGCCTCGGAGAGGGAATAGCCGCCGACGGCCACGGCGATCTGCATCACCTGCTCCTGATAGACGATAACGCCATAGGTCTCCTTCAGAATCGCCTCTAATTCGGGCGCCTCATAGACGATCTTGGTTCGACCCTGTTTTCTCGCAATGAATTCGGGAATATTGTCCATGGGACCGGGGCGATAGAGCGCGATCAGGGCGATGACATCCTCGATGCAGTCCGGCTTCATCCGGACCAGAACGTCTTTCATGCCTGAACTTTCAAGCTGGAAAATCCCGTCGGTATCGCCCCGCATGAGCAATTCATAGGTCTGCCGGTCATCGAGCGGAAGGTTGACAAGATCGACCTCAATCCCCCGCCCCTCACGAACAAAGCGGAGGGCGTCTCTGATGACCGTCAGGGTTTTCAATCCGAGAAAATCGAATTTTGTCAGCCCGACATCGGAGATATCGTTCATGGAAAACTGCGTAACGACGTCCTCCTTGGGGCTTTTACAGAGCGGAATTCGATCCACCAGGGGTAGATCCGAGATCACAACCCCCGCCGCATGGGTTGAAGAGTGGCGGTTCAGCCCTTCCAGCGCCAGGGAAAGGTCGATCAGTTTCTTGATCCGGGGATTGCCCTTCTGCTCATCCTGAAGACGGGGTTCCCTTTTAATCGCCTCCTCCAACTTGATGTTGAGGACGTTGGGAATCAGTTTGGCGATCCGGTCCACCTCGCCGTAGGGGATGTTCAACGCCCTGCCGACATCCCGGATGACGGCCCTCGCCTGCATTTTCCCGAAGGTGATGATCTGGGATACCTTGTCGCTCCCGTATTTTTCCGTCACATAGCGGATGATTTCATCCCTTCCCTCCGGACAGAAATCGGTATCGATATCCGGCATGCTGATCCGGTCCGGATTGAGGAATCTTTCAAAAAAAAGGTTATAACGAATGGGGTCGATGCTGGTGATTCCGGTCGCATAGGCGACGAGGCTGCCGGCAGCCGAGCCCCTGCCGGGTCCGACCGGAATATTCTTCTTCTTGGCGTACTGGATGAAATCGGAAACAATGAGAAAATATCCCGCAAATCCCATCGAACGGATGATCTCCAACTCCTGCTGGAGTCTTTTTTCATAGAGGTCCGGGGACACCTTGCCGCAAGGTATCCCCCTCTCATCCTCTTTCTGACCCTTCAGGATGTTCGGCAGAATCATCGCGAGACCTTCCCGCGCCGCCTTTTTCAGGCGTTCATCCAGCGTTTCATCGGGGTTGATCTCAAAATTGGGCAGGAAGAACTTGCCAAATTCCAGGGTAAGGTTGCATTTTTCAGCGATTTGGACCGTATTCGCGATCGCCTCCGGGCAGTAGGAAAACAGCCGGATCATCTCGTCGGGGGAGCGGAAATAGAACTGATCGGTCCCAAACCGCATCCGGTCTGAATCTTCAATGGTCTTGCCCGTCTGAATGCAGAGCAGCACCTCGTGCGCCTCGGCGTCCTCCTGCCTCAGATAGTGGCAATCATTGGTCGCCACCAGCGGCAACCCGAGTTTGCGGCTGAGCTCGATCAACCCCTCGTTGGCCTTCTTCTGTTCGGGAAGGCCGTTTTCCATGATTTCAATGAAGTAATTCCCCTCACCGAAAATAGCCCGGTATTCCTCTGCCGTCCGCTCGGCCTCTTCGGAATTTCCCCGGAGCAACTGGGCTGCAATTTCTCCATGAAGGCAGGCGCTCAGCCCGATCAGCCCCTCGCGGTGCTGTTTCAGGATCTCCTTGTCGATTCGCGGGCGGTAGTAAAAACCGTCCAGAAATCCCGCGGTCGATAATTTCATGAGATTCCGGTATCCCTGCATGTTCCGGGCAAGAACGATCAAATGGTGCGCCGTCTCCCCGGTTCCATGACCGGTCTTGTCAAAACGGCTTTTCGGCGCCACGTACAGCTCGCAGCCGATGATCGGTTTGATCCCGTATTGATAGGCATGCTTATAGAAATCGATGGCGCCGTAAAGATTGCCGTGATCGGTCATCGCCACGGCGGGCATCTGATACTCTTTCGCCTTCCGGAAAAGGTCATCCAGACGAATCGTGCCGTCGAGGAGGCTGTACTGCGTATGAACATGCAAATGGACGAAATCGGCGTGTTTCATCATGCTAATCCAACCAGTAGTTCGGGGCTTCTTTGGTAATGATCACGTCATGGACATGGCTTTCCCGAAGGCCGGCGGAAGTGATCTTGACAAAGCAGGCCCTCTGTCGCAACTCGCCGGTGGATCGGCATCCGACATAACCCATGCCGGCCTTGAGACCGCCCAGTAATTGGAGGATGCTGGCCGACAGGGATCCCCGGTAGGGGACCCTTCCTTCGATCCCTTCCGGCACCAGCTTCAGATTGCTTTCGATGTCATCCTGATAATAACGGTCCTTGCTGCCCATCTTCATCGCCTCCAGCGATCCCATCCCGCGATAGACCTTGTAACTCCGTCCCTGAAAGAGGACGGTTTCTCCCGGGCTCTCCTCCGTCCCCGCGAAAAGACCGCCGATCATGATTGAATGGGCGCCCGCCGCCAGCGCCTTGACAATATCGCCCGAATATTTGATCCCGCCGTCGGCGATGATCGGAATATTGAATTTGGACGCAATTTTATAGGCGTCCCGGATTGCACTCATCTGGGGTATCCCTACGCCGGCGATAATTCTCGTCGTACAGATGGAACCCGGTCCGACACCCACCTTGACGGCATCCACCCCGGCCTCGATCAGGGCTCGGGCCCCCTCCGCCGTGGCGACATTTCCGGCAATCAGTTCACATTTCGGGAAATGGGCCTTCGTATCCCGGACGGCGTCCAGAACGCCTGCAGAATGGCCATGGGAGGTATCGATCACGATGACGTCGGCGCCGGCCGCCAAGAGCGCGTCGATCCGCTCCTCCCGGTCGATAATCCCCACCGCGGCGCCGACCCGGAGTCTTCCGAGGGGATCTTTGCTGGCAAGAGGATATTTCCTTATTTTTTCAATGTCTTTGATGGTGATCAGGCCTGTCAGGTTATAATTTTCATCGACAACGAGAAGCTTTTCGATCCGGTGTTTATGGAGCAGTTTTTTTGAGTCTTCGAGAGAAATGTTGGACGATGAAACGGTAATCAGATGTTCCCGGGTCATCACATTGGCGACCGGCTGTTCGAGATCGGTTTCAAAGCGGAGATCCCGGTTTGTCAGGATGCCGACCAGCCTCTTTTTCTTGACGACCGGCACGCCGGATATCCGGTAACGGTTCATCAGTTCAAGGGCTTCGTGCACCTTCTGTTCCGGTTCGATCGTGATCGGATCGACAATCATCCCGCTTTCCGATTTTTTGACCTTATCGACTTCAATCGCCTCTCTCTCAATGCTCATGTTCCGGTGAATGATTCCCAGCCCGCCTTCCTGGGCCAGGCAGATCGCCGTTCTGGACTCCGTCACCGTATCCATGGCCGCGCTGATGATCGGAATATTGAGCGTGATGTTGTTGGTCAACAGGGATGAGGTATCCACATCCCGCGGCAGGATGTTCGACGCCGCCGGAACCAGCAGCAGGTCGTCAAAAGTAAGCGCTTCTTCAACATGATCCTCTAACATAGGGGCCTCCAATTTTCCAAAAAATCCGTCTGCTATCCAAAAGCATCGCGCCGGCATGTTAGCAACAAACCCGGCCGGCTTCAAGTTATTTGTACGGGGACGCCTTGCCGCAAGGTGTCCCCGTCTATTGTCACCGATCCGATTCGCCAGAAAGATACCGGCGGAAAGGTCAACAACAACGAACTGGTCGAGGCCATCGGTCATTTGAAGCGGGCCGGCTATCGATCCCAGGATATCGGCATCTATATACTCTGCGGCCTGCCGGGACAACCCGCGGATGAGGTCAAAGAGAGTATCCGCCATGTGCAAGCTTCCGGGGCGCGTCCAATCCTTGCCGAATATTCCCCGATCCCGGGAACGGACTTGTGGCGCGCCGCTGTGGCCTGCTCGCCCTACCCAATCGCAGAGGAGCCTCTATTTCAGAACAATACGCTCCTTCCCTGCAAAAGCGCCTCGCTGACCGATCCCCTCTATCAGAGTCTGAAACGCATGACGCGAATTCCGCTTCGGCCTTAAAGAGACTTGACAATCGGTCTGGATATGGGTATATAAGGATCGACGGCGGGTCTGCTGTGCCCGTTAGTGAATCGTGATGCTGGATTGCAACACTTAAAGAACGACAGGGTCCTGTGGTGAGAATCACCCGTTTGAGGGCCAACCTTTCTGGAGATTGACTTTCCAGCGCACAGATACGACGGCACAAGCGGATCTCGTCGTCACCTTATTTTGAGCCCCATCCCTTCAAAGGAGAAGAAGTCCATGGGTTCAGGCCTCTGGTGGGGGAAAATGATCCTGATCGCCCTTTTTTCTCTTTTTTTTCTCATCTTCGGCGTCGAGAACCTGGTCGGCGCGTTTCATCTCAGAAACCCATTGGAATTCATCATGTATTTTTTCTCCTCCAGTCTGATGATTCTGGTAAGTATCGTCGGAATCCTCTATCCGGCTTTTCAGGTTCACGCACTTCTTTCGTTGGAGAAGAATCAACCCGATGAGAAATAATTCATCCTTTCTCCGGCGGCGTCGCTTTGGCAAATCACCATTCATTCCGCGCGTCATCTTCACAACCCTGGGAATTCTCCTCTTCCTGCCGCTTCTTCTCCCCTCCCCCCTTTTTCCCTATGAGCTGGCGGAAAAGGTTCAAACCTTTACCCTCAAGAATGGTCTCCGGCTGCTCATGTTGGAGAGGCATCTCAGCCCCACGGTTGCCATTTACATCCGTTATCGGGCAGGCGCCGTGGACGAGGCGGACGGCAAAACCGGAACGGCGCATCTGTTGGAACATATGATGTTCAAGGGAACGACAACCATCGGCGCCCGGAATTACGCCGCAGAAAAAAAGCTCCTGCTCCGGATCGAACGGGTGGGAACCGCCCTGGATCATGAAAAGGCGAAAGGCAAAGCGGCCCATTCTCCGCTTATCGCACGGCTGACCGATCAATTGTCCGCCCTTCAGAAGCAGCAGCGGCGCCTTACCGTATCGAACGAAATTGACCGTCTCTACACGGAAAACGGCGCGGTCGGGCTCAATGCCTCAACAGGCCAGGACCTGACCACTTATCAGGTCAGCATCCCCGCCAACCGGATCGAACTCTGGGCCAGAATCGAGGCCGACCGCATGGTTCATCCCGTATTCCGCGAGTTTTACACGGAGCGGGATGTCGTCATGGAGGAGTGGAGGCAGCGCTCCGAATCGGATCCGGACGGCAAGCTGCTCGAAAGCTATCTGGCCGCGGCGTTTATCGCCCATCCCTATCGGCGGCCGGTTCTGGGCTGGCCGTCGGACATGCGTTACCTCGATATCGCTTACATGACTAAGTACTTCCGGGATATGCATGCACCCAACAATACGGTCATCGCCATGGTCGGGGATCTTCAGCCGTCCGCCGCTTTGAAGATGGTCAAAAAATATTTTGGCCGGATCCCCGCACAGAGGCTTGCGTCTCCGCCAATCACGGAAGAACCGCGTCAGTACGGGGAAAGAAGGGTTGAAGTGATTTTTGATGCGGAGCCACAGATGATCCTCGGCTACCACAAACCGCCCCCCCCGGTCTTTGCCGATTACCTCTTCGATATAATCGAGTCCATTCTGACGAAGGGGAGGAGCTCACGGCTTTTCAAAACCCTCGTTCAGGAAAAGGGGCTGGCGGAAAGCGTTCAGGCGGCAAATGGTCTGCCCGGCGCGCGCTATCCCAATCAGTTTGTTATCTTTGCCACACCGCGCCACCCTCATACCCTGGGCGAGCTGGAACAGGCGATCGAACTGGAGATCGAAAGGCTTCAGCGGGAACCCGTTTCCGAATCAGAGCTGGAAAAGGTAAAAAATCAGATCCGGGCGGATTTCATCCGGGGACTCGATTCCAATGCCGGCCTTGCCGGGATGCTCTCCTATTATGAGGCGTTGCTGGGTGATTATCGCTACCTTGTTGAATACACCGCCACCATTGACCGGATTACGACGGACGATATTCGGCAGGCGGCCAGAACCTATTTGACGCCGGAAAATCGGACGGTCGCAACCCTGATCAAGAAACGCTGAACGATGAAACGGAAATTTTCTTACAACTCGTTTGTGATGATCCTCTCTCTAAGTTTGATTCTTGTTGTTAACGGAATCGCCTCCGCCGCATCGCCCACCGCGCTGCCCGACCCGAATCGCATCCGCTACAAACCCCTCTCATTTGACCCGCCTCGGGCCGAGCGCCTCCGGCTCGAAAACGGCCTGCTCCTCTACATCCTTCCCGATAAAGAACTGCCCCTGGTCAAGATCAAGGTTGTCGTCAGAACCGGCAGCATGTATGACCCTGCCGGCCGTGAGGGGGTTGCCGAACTGACGGCCGCCATGATGGGGACCGGGGGGATCGCCGGCATGAGCGGGGATGCGGTGGATGAAACGCTGGAATCGATCGCCGCCACGTTTCATGCCTCCGTGAATCGCGACTCCGGCGTATTCTCCTTTTCGATACTGAAGAAGGATCTGGATCGGGGATTCGCGCTCTTTTCCCGGATTCTGACACAGCCCTCTTTCGAGGAGCTGAAGCTGACCCTGGCGAAGGATCTGAAATTGGAGGAACTGCGGCGGATTATGGATGATCCGCAGAAACTCGCCTTCCGGGAGTTCGGTCGTCTCATGCATGAGGGAACTCCCCGCGGAAGATTGACCACATCCGCATCCATCCTCGCGATCCAGCGGGATGACCTCCTTTTATGCCACAAGCTCTTCTATCATCCGGAGAACGTGATGATATCCATCAGCGGTGATATCGAAATTCCGGAGGCCAAGGCCCTGATCGGACGTTATCTCGGGGGCTGGCGCTCGTCGGAAAGGAGACCGGAAACCCCTCCCCTCCCCCGGCAACAGAACGGTGGAATTTATTTCCTGACCAAAGATGTACCCCAATCGATCGCCATTTTCGGCTGGCTGGCGCCTGCCAAAAAGGATGCCCAATTCTATCCTTTTGAGGTTCTGGACTTTCTCGTCGGGAGCGGGGGATTTCGTTCCCGGATTTTTCAGGAAATTCGGACCAATCTGGGGCTGGCCTACAGCACGGGCAGTTTTTACAACGCAAAGGGGGATTATGGTCTCTTCGGCGCCTATGCGCTGACGAAATCCGCGTCCACCGTCCAGGTGATCTCCCGGATCAAGGAGATCCTCCGGGAGATGGGTCAGAAACCCGTTTCCCCTGAGGAGTTGGAAGGGGCGAAGAAGGCGATCCAGAACAGTTTCATTTTTTCCTTCACCTCTGCGGAGAAGATCGCCTCTCAGCAACTGATGATCGCGTATGAAGATCTCTCCGAGGATCATCTCCTGACCTATCGCTCCAGAATCGAAAAGGTTACGGCAGCGGATGTCCGGGATATGGCGATACGGCTTGATCCGAAGAGGGCGATCCTGCTCATTGTCGGAAACGATGATGTTTATCGGGAGATTGCATCAAAATTTGGGAATGTCACCCGCGTTGAAGCAAACTTTTAACGGCGCCGCGCCCCATTCAAGGCCATCGGTTATGCCGATAAACCGCGCCATAAAGGATGGAGGCCATTTGAAAGAAAAGACGAAAACAGCCATTGCGGAGCGTGTCGATTTTGGCAACAATGAAACCCTGCGCAATCTCTGTGGAGAGCAGGACAGAAACATCCGACTCATCGAGAAGATCGCGGCGGTCCATCTTGGGATTCGGGGGAATGGGATCTCCATCACCGGCGACCCCATCTCCGTCCTCCATATCCGGAATCTTCTTTCGCAATTGTATCAAATATCGGGGAAGGGATACCCGCTTTTCCCGGCGGATATCGAGTACGCCCATCGGATCCTCTCCGAAGACGCCGCCGCGGATCTGCAGCGGATCTTTCTGGATACGGTATTCATTTCATCCAAGAAGCGGGTCATCGCCCCCAAAAGCATCGCACAGAAATCCTACATCGACGCGATCCGGAGCTCGGATATGGTCTTCGGCATCGGACCGGCGGGTACGGGGAAGACCTATCTGGCGATGGCCATGGCCATTTCCGCACTGCTCGAAAAGAAGGTCAACCGCATTTCCCTGGCCAGACCAGCCGTCGAAGCCGGTGAAAAGCTGGGATTCCTTCCGGGAGACCTCGCGGAAAAGGTTAACCCCTATCTGCGTCCCCTTTATGACGCCCTCTTTGACATGATCGATTTTGACCGGGCCTCGACCCTGATCCACAAAGGGGTGATCGAGGTAGCGCCTCTCGCCTTCATGAGAGGCCGAACCTTGAACGACTCCTTCGTGATCCTCGATGAGGCCCAGAATACGACCTCGGAACAGATGAAGATGTTCCTGACGAGGCTCGGATACGGCTCGAAGGCGGTCATTACCGGGGATGTGACGCAGATCGATCTCCCGACGGACAAGATGTCCGGTCTCGTCGAAGCCGAGAGGCTCCTCTGCAAGACCGATGGCATCCGTTTCGTCCACTTCTCAGAACTGGATGTGGTCCGACATCCGCTCGTGCAGGAGGTGATCCGCGCTTATAATCATCTCGATGATAGAAAACGGAAGGATGGACCGGCAAAGAGGAAAACATAGTGCTGAGGACTGAGTACGGAGAATCAGCACTTGCTTTTACTCAGCACTCAGTCCTCGGCACTATGTTTCATAGGGATAGCATAGAAGGAGCTGAGATCAGAAGAAGATGACCATTTCAATCCAAAATCGGCAGAAACGGCTTACCGTGGATGTCGGCAGGGTGCGACGAAGCCTGAAGCGGCTTCTGAAGGAGCTCGGCTTCAAGGATAGCGAAGTCAGCCTTCTTCTCGTCGATGACGCTCAGATCCGGGAGATCAACAAGAGTTATCTTCACAGGGATCGTCCGACCAACGTGATCTCTTTTGCGATGACGGAAGGCGCGTTCGGCGACGTCCATCCGGAGATCCTGGGGGATATCATCCTTTCCGTCGAAACGGCCGCCCGGGATGCGACGGCCGGCGACATTGATTTTATGGAGGAGATTGAATTTCTGCTCATCCACGGTCTTCTCCATCTTTTAGGATACAAACATGAAAACGTGGACAGCAGAGAAGCGGAAAAGATGAAAAAGCTGGAACGGGAACTCTTTTTCAGCCGGAGGCATTACCACCTCGATTGATCATGACCGGCCTTATTGAACCAGGATCCGTTGCCCCGGATGGATGACTTCTGTTCGCCGCATCCGATTCAGCCTGAGCAGTTTGTCGAGGGAGATCTTGTTTTCCCGGGCGATCCGGTTCAGACTGTCGCCCCGTTTGACCGTGTACTGCTTCGGTGCTGTCGATTCGGAAACCTTCCCGGTGACCGGTTTTCTCCCGGTATCGGTTTTCTCTTTTTTCGTAGGGCTCTCAGCTTCTTTCCGCTTCCCGGTTTGGGTCTCTTCCTCGTTTGCTGTTGAAATCTGAAGCGTCTGGCCGATTTTCAGCATATTATTTTTTAAGCCGTTGATCTTGCGGATCTCCGTAACGGGAGTGCCATATTTCACGGAAAGTGAAGAGAGGGTATCCCCTTTTTGAACCCGATGACTCCTGGCTTTGCCGGACTTATTTCCCTTCTCGGCAGACTCTGCTGCCCTTGTGCTGTGGACCGGGATATTCAACCGCTGACCCACTGCCAAACGTGTCTTCGTCAACCGGTTCGCGGAACGGATCGCCGCGATGGAAGTCTTATATTTCTCGGCGATGGCGGAGAGAGTATCACCCCGTCGCACCTTGTGTCTGATGAACACCCCGCGGACCGTCTGGAAAGAGGTGCGCGGTTTTGCACCCAGTGGAATTTCAGAGACCGTCTTGAGGAGCAACTCCGCCTTTTCGATTGGAACCTTCAGCTTATAGAGTCGGTCCGGCGTCATTCGATGCCGGAGTTCGGCGTTCAGAATATTGAGGGTCTCCTCCGGCGTTTCGAGTTTCCGGGCGATATCCTGCAAGCGCATGGATCGATTGATCTCGGCCACTTCATAAGACAAAATGTCGGTTATGGGGTCTCCCGATCCGAGATCGATACCGTATTTCTGCGGATCCTTGACAATGAGCAATGTGGCCACAAAACGGGGGACATAGCGTGCTGTTTCGTTGGGAAGGCGCTGATAAAGGTCCCAAAAGCGATCCAGATAATTGATGTGCTGAGAGGCGATCGTACGGATGATGCGCCCCTCACCGCAATTGTATCCGGCAAGGACTGTCAGCCAGTCGCCAAACATCGCGTGCAGATCCTTGAAATAATCGATGGCTGCACGTGTCGATTTTTCGACATCCATCCGTTCGTCTACCCATTGATCCCGGTTCAGTCCGTATTTATAGCCTGTCGATGGGATGAACTGCCATAAACCAAGTGCCCGCGCGGACGACAGTGCACTGATCTTGTAGCCGCTTTCCACGAGCGGCAGCCAGGAAAGCTCCTCCGGCAGACCTGCCTTCTTGAGCTCCCGTAAAATCAGCGGTCGATAGATCCTTGACCGCTGGTAGGATGCGACGAAGAAATCGCGTTCCACCGTCTGAAATTGACGGATCTCCTTTTCGATGTCCGGATTGGTAACGAGCGGAATTTCACCGCGCTTGCCCTTGGCAACGGATTGGTGTGAGTTGTAGATGGCCAAAATTCGCTTCGAAATCATCAGACGGAGATCATCCTTCTGCCGCACGATATCGGGATTGCCGTTCGTGTCCAGCAGGAGCGCATACGCCTGATCCAGCATTTCAAGGGCATCTTCCAGTTCGCCGTTCACCCAGTATTTCTGGGATTCATCCAACAGCAGAAGGGCTTCCTCCATGATATCCCGTTCCGACTCCTCCTCACGCGTACTGCGCGCTTCCCGAGGATTCAATTTTAAGGGATTCTGAATCTGAACAGGATGGGTTTTTACCGCCTCGCTCTTCGTGGACAACTCCGAAGATATGATCGGCGAAGGAGCATCGACCGCTCCGGCGGATTTTGCGATCCCAGCACTTTTTCTCGGAATATCGGGGGAATTCGGCGCCGGGGAGAGATTCGCCGGATGCCGAGGCTGTTCGACCGCATCCTTCGCCTGGGAATCGGTCTTTTGATTTGAGAGAGGTCCGATCGCCACGGGATGCTGCGGCAAAGAAGGCTCCTCCGCACGAGCTATCTCCTGGACGGACAGGTCGGTTCGTTGTTTTATCACTTCCGGATTGGATACCGAACATGATGAAATGGTCAAACCGCTAAGACAAAGGATTATCAGAACAATCGGGATCGTCGAAATCTCATTTCGGAACATCGTTGACTCCTTGCTGGCCTGTTTCCATTCGCCCATGATGGCTATGCCGTCGCCCCGTGCCCGTCCAGCGCACGGTCTCTAACCCATTTTATAGCGACCCAAGCCCTAACAGGCGCTTGATCATTGAGAAATTCCTTTGAAGTTACCCAGAAGGCGCGCAGTCCTATACCATACTTTTGCCCTTCCCCAAAATATTAATGCAGCAGATAGGCCTCGATGAAATCGTCGATATCGCCGTCCAAAACCCGGTTGACGTTGCCGGTTTCGAGGTTCGTCCGATGATCCTTAACCATTCTATACGGATGCAGCACATAGGAGCGGATCTGGCTGCCCCAGGCAATATCTTTTTTGGTTTTGTTGATCTCATCGAGCCTTGCATTCTTCTCCCGGAGTTTCATCTCATAGAGACGGGAACGGAGGTATTTCATGGCCATCGCCTTGTTCTTGTGCTGCGAACGCTCGTTCTGGCACTGGACCACAATTCCCGTCGGCAGATGGGTGAGCCTCACCGCGGAATCGGTCTTGTTCACGTGCTGACCGCCGGCGCCGGTGGAGCGGTAGGTGTCGATGCGCAGATCCTTTTCATCGATTTCAATCACAATCCGGTCGTCAACCTCGGGATAGACAAAGACGGAGGCAAATGAGGTGTGACGGCGCGCGCTGGCATCAAAAGGGGATATCCTCACCAGCCGGTGAATTCCGATTTCCGCCTTGGCATAGCCGTAGGCGTATTCACCCCGGAGGGTCCAGGTCACGCTCTTGATGCCGGCCTCGTCACCCGGCAGATAATCGATGATGGCGGCCTCGAGACCTTTTCTCTCCGCCCAGCGCAGGTACATCCGCAGCAGCATCTCCGCCCAGTCCTGCGCCTCCGTTCCCCCCGCGCCCGCATGAATCGACAGGATCGCGTTCATCGGATCCTGTTCGGCGCCAAGCATCATCTTTACTTCATCGGCCCGAAGGGCGGCATTGAGCCTTTCCAACTCGGAGCGGATCTCTTCCTGGGTCTGATCATCCTGTTCCTCGGAGGCGATTTCGGAAAGAATCCGCAGATCTTCGAGGCTGTTTTGCTGCTGTTTCCATTTCTCGACCGCAGCCGTCAACTGGCTTTTTTCCCGGAGGATCCCGCTCGCCTTTTCCGGTTCATCCCAGAAACCGTCGCGCAGGGATTCCTTGTCCAGCTCTCGGATGCGCAGCTCTTTTTCAGGGATGTCAAAGACAAACCCCGAAATGTTCGACTCTCCGGGCCAGATCGATCAGGGTCTCATGAATTCCTTCCAGCATTTTTCCTTCTCCTTTGTAGAATAAAATAGTACGGGATCAACACGATTCCGCACAGGTAAACAAACACGTCGCCATATGCCGCATAAAAGGTCTTTTCGTCAATGTATTTCACCTCACCCTTCAGAACGGTTCTTTCAAAGAGGCCCGTTTGGGAGAGGATTTTCCCCGTCGGATCGATGATGGCGCTGATCCCGGTATTGGCCGCCCGGACGAGGTAGAGCCGGTTTTCGACCGCCCGGAAAACTGTCATGGAGAGATGCTGAAAAGGCGCCGATGATTTCCCGAACCAGGCATCGTTGGTGATGTTCACGAGCAGGTCGGCGTTCTTCCGTTTGTAATCCCTTGCCGATTCCGGAAAGATGGCTTCATAGCAGATCAGGACGCCGATACGGCGTCCGTCGCTTTCGATCGGATTGAATCCCGTTCCCGGCCGGAAGTCGCCTACGCCGGCGACAAACTTGCCGATGAATGGAAAGAATTTTCTCAGCGGCACATATTCACCGTAAGGCACCAGATGCACCTTGTCATATCGACCCGCAACCGTGCCGTCCGGTCGGAGCATGTAGGCGCTGTTCATATAGGAGACCTTTCCGCCAGCCTCATCATAACTCGGACTGCCGAAGAGAAGCCGTTGACCGGACGCTTGGGCGACATCGACGACGAGCGCCCGCAGCGGATTGGCGCCCTCAAAGTAGAAAGGCGCCGCCGTTTCCGGCCAGACGATCAGTCCCCCTTCCGCCGGGAGGGAACGAAGGGACAGGGAACGATAGATATTCAGCGTTTGCAACTGATAGCGGTCGTTCCATTTCATGTTCTGATCGATATTCCCCTGAACGAGCGCCACTTCGATGGAACTTTTCTTCTGAACAGATTCCCGAATTTCCGCCGCGCGAAAATGACCATAGCCATAGATGGCCGCGATTACGGCAAACGCGATCGCGATTTCCCTTCGCAGATGCCTTTCCCGGAATCGGAGCGTCAGCAGATTGTAAAGAACCGCGTTCACCATAACGATCACAAATGATATTCCATAGATACCCGTTATATCGGCGATCTGGATGATGTTTTCGTAAAGGTATTGGGAATAGGCCAGATTTTCCCAGGGAAAGCCCGTGAAGAGATGAGAACGGGCAAATTCAAGGATGGTCCACAACAACGGGGCCGAGAGAAGGAGGGCGCCTCCTCTTCTTTGGAGAAAGACGACGCCCATCGCAAAACAGGCCGTATAGAGGCTCAGGTATGCGGCAACCAACAGCATGGCCATGATCCCCATGTAAACGGGAAGATAGCCATATTGTGCGACGACATAGGAAATCCAGTAGAGGATTCCGATGTTTGCAACCAGGCCCGCAAGAAAACCGGTTTTAAACCCCTCCCAGGGCTCTGCATCCCGCAGCGCATAAAAAAGGGGAATCAGCGCAATCCAGGCCAGAACCCCGCTTCCAAATTTCGGAAAGCTAAGAAACAGAAGAAGGCCGGACAAGAGGGCCGCGGTCCGATTTGAAGATGCTTTCAAATGCGTTATCAATTGTTCAAGTGTTTCGATCATTCTCTACACGGGTTTCACGGATTGCTTTTCCATAACAACAAGAAGGGGGGTAACCATGTGGTCAACCCCCTTCGGCGATTTCCATCATGGAGCGCGATTATAGGGGGAACCATGAAAAGAATCAAGACAGAATATCCGGGCAGGCTGAGGATTGAATCCGCAGGCATGAGAGAATTTGGCCTTGTTGAGTTCTTCCCCTCCCGATGCTCAATTTCGTGGATCAGTCGTGGATCGTACATGGTTTGATGATTCCTCCGAACCGCGCCCTATCAGTTCCGCCTGACCGCCCGGATGAGAAGAACCGAGGAGATGGATCGCGGCGACAGACGGGCGTCCAGCCAGATCGGCACGCAATAGAGACGATTCAGCCATCGAAAGACGGTGACGACGAATACCGATGATGACACCCCTTGCCCACAGTCCCGTTTGCCCTTCCAGAAGCGTCCGAACAACGCGATCAGTGAGATGACCGACATCATGGTGATCTTCTCAAGTGGGCCCAGAACCTTCTGAATCTCTAACGCGTTCAGTCCGGCTTCCTTCAGATTCGCTTCCATCTCGTCCAGTTCGTAGCGGCGGAAATGGTTCACGAAACGGTCGTCACAGGCAAAATAAGAGCGGCGGTGGGGAAAAGTCAGGATCAGCGAGCCTCCCATTTTCGTGACCGACGCGATCTCGCGCAGTGCAGGCCGATCCTCCGGCAGGTGTTCCAGGACCTCCGAACAGATCACCTGAGAAAAGGAACCGGCCTTGAAGGGGAGATGCGTGGCGTCAGCCACCACGAAATAACCCCGTCCCTGCCTTCTTTTCAGCGTCCGGAGGGCCGGAAAAGAGAGCTCGGAATAGACGATCCGCTCCGAATCATCCACCATCGGAGAGAGACCGCTTCCGACCTCCAGGATTAGATCCCTCTTCTGAAATTGCATGCATTTTCGGATTGCACGCCTTCTCAAGCGATAATTGTAGAGATGATTTTTCAGGGAGACATAAGCGTCATCCGCAAAGAAATCTTCAAATCGGTTGCTGCTTGACGGAGTCACGGGTTCACCGGAAACAGTCTGGAATGGATGATCCCCATTCTGGTCAAACGGAAGTTCAGCGCCGTCCAGAGACAACCCAGGCCGTAGCGGATGCTGCGCCGGAGGTTGATCGAGGAGGCCTCCGTGAAGTATTTCGTGGGGCAGCTCACCTCGGCGATTGTGTAGCCCTGCCAGATGATCTGCGCGAGCATCTGGTTGTCGAAGAGGTAGTCGTCCGAATTGCCGTCCATGGAAAGGCTTTGTAGCAGTTCCCGGGAGAAGGCGCGGTATCCGGTATGGTACTCGGAAAGCTTCGCACCCAGAAGGATGTTTTCGGCCAGTGTGAGAAACCGGTTGGCGATGTACTTCCAGACCGGCATACCCCCCTTCAGCGCGTATCCCCCCAGGATCCGCGATCCGAGAACGCAGGGATAGAGGTCGTTTCCGATCATCGCGGCCATCGCCGGAATCAGCTTGGGCGTGTACTGATAATCGGGATGGACCATGATCACGAT
>Ga0210051_1000241_pt1 | contig 47027 bp, 40 predicted proteins | sample CryGey092014_all_FD_185464 | JGI IMG/M metagenome (GOLD analysis project Ga0210051, IMG submission 185464) | Groundwater microbial communities from aquifer - Crystal Geyser CG23_combo_of_CG06-09_8/20/14_all (SPAdes) (version 2) | ecosystem: Environmental > Aquatic > Deep subsurface > Groundwater...
CGTGTTTTGATAGAATGTGTAAGCGGGCGATGCAATTCCCAACGGGACATCCGCCTGCGCGTTAAAAGCGCAAATTATTTCATAGCCATCGATATCTTCCGGCTGAACGTCAAAGGTGGCCTTCCAAATATATTTAAAATTAGGATGATCCATCACCTCGCTTAAAGTGTCTGCATGATTTGGAGCAACCAAATCCAAAACAGCCACTTGATACCCTTTCTTTAATAATTCTTTTGCAAGGCCGCTCCCTCCAAAACCAGCCCCTCCAGTAATTAGGATTTTCATATTTTAAATTTTATTAGTTATTTTTTAGATCTCCACTTAAATATTTTATCGATAAAACTTCTCTCCTTGATGATATTTTTCAAAAGAACGCTGTTCTTATTAAGCCAAATAATTTTAAGTTTTTCCGGCGATGATAATTCAGGTTTTTTAGCTAATTGCTGGATGAAATAAATCATAATGCTGTGCCGTGCACGATTTTTTGAAATATAATTCCACACATCCAACAAATCAGGCTCACTTTTAAGAGAGTAATTTAATTCTTCCCTTAATTCCCTGTTTAATGCTTGGAGAATTGATTCTCCCCATTCCATTCTTCCTCCGGGAAAACTGAATACGCCGTTTTTATGCCCAAGAATCAGCGTCTCGTTTTTGTATCGAAATATGATTTTTGCGGTTACGTTTGGGTATTTTTTCATATTATTTTTATTTTTTAATTGCCATGATGCAAACATCTTCCTCTGGCCTGTTATGAGTAAAAGGGAAACTGGCCAAAGGATCTTTAAAATCTACTTTCTGGATTTTATAGAAAAGCCCAGAGAGTTTAAGTAAATATTCCAACCCATCATAATCATAGCACCATTTATGCGGTGTGATAGGTAGACTATAGGCAAAAACCGAGAAATAGAAACTGTCGGGAGCGTCCGCAGGTATTCTCTTTGTTGCCCATTTTTTGATCCACCAATCATAGGTTTTCCACTTTTTATACTTCCCATTTATGTATTTATTAGCATGAATTTTCAAATCGGGGACGGTTGCAATAAAAATCCCCTTATTTTTTAAAATTTTAGCGATTTTACTGACAACGGTTAGTCCCTCTTCGTAAGAAAAGTGCTCTAAAACGTGCTGCATTCTGATAAAATCGAATTTCCCAAGTAGTTTTAGGTCTTTATTTGCCGCTTTTAAAATATCTAAGCTAAAATATTTTTTTCTATATTCTACGGGAATCTTTCCTATCGGCCAAGTATCCAAATAATAAAATCCCACCTCGAAGTTTTTATTGCATCCGACATCCAACCATCTATTTTTATTTTCTTTTATTAATTTTTCACAAAGCGTCATATAATTGTTTATTTAAAGAAGGAGCCCCACGTATTAATTAGTGAGGCTCGTTGAGATTTTCTCCTTGCGGGCTAAGCCGTTGAATAAGCCTGCAAAGTTGCTTTTGCCTCCCTCCATAATTAATTTTGAATTCTCGATAGAATTCAATCAGCCCTATCAGCACCAGTATTTCGTAGAAAATGTACTTTGGCGAAGAAAAATCAAATTCGTGCTCTTGTACAAGGCTGTTCCAAAGGACACCGTGACCGTATCTCATTCCAAAAGTTGCCAGATCGTACAACGAATCACCGAGTATTGCATTCTCCCAATCGATAATCCATACCTTTCCGCAATTTCCCTTGATAAGATTAGACGGTTTTATGTCACGGTGAACAAGACATGGCTTTGAATCCTTAAAGTCGATATTATCGATTAGGCGATATAATATTTGGAAATGCGATTCTTCCAGTATGTTCTTTTCCAAAAGCAGTTTGTGATAGTATTGGGTATACAACAGAAGGAACGCTTGCCAGCTTTCACTAACACCGGTCATGGTGAAAGGATTTATCCAGCCCCAACCGCAATCAAGCGGAGTGTTGTTCAGGACCCGTATTTGCTCTCCCGCCTCAGACATGCATTTAATATTCTCCTGTGAACAGCGCCACAGAAGGGATTGCCCCTGTATTCTTTCTAGCACAAGCACTTCTCTCCCGTTTTTGTCGTGATAATAATCTATCACGTTGGGTACGTTAATCCCCCTTGCTTTCGCTTGAGCTAACACCCAACTTTCAACCTTCAACCGATACGGTCTCACCGATTCTTTAACTATACTGGTTTTCTGAATGACCTCGTCGCTGATAAATTCAGTAACGTTCAACCTTCCTCTTCGCGTTTTCACGTTATCACCTCCTTTTTCTCTATCCCGATTTAATTTTTATGTGCAGTTGCCTATCCCTTAATTAAACATTTTTTTATCCAACTGTCAAGACGTTATAAAAAAGGCCGAAGCGTCTCATTTTTATAAAATAAAAACAATCGAAACTATGAGCTTATCAAAAGAATCAATCCAAGAGTTCAAAGAGATATATGAGGTAAAGAAAAACACGGGATTAAATATCTCGTGTTTTTCTATACGTCTCGGTTGCTCGAACCGAAACTAATTTGCTCCGCGGGTAGGATTCGAACCTACAACCTAGGGATTACACTTAATCCTTATGTTTCCAAAAGGCGTGGACTATATCTTTACCGTAACCAATTTTAGTTTTAGGTATTTCGGTATCTAGTCTCTACGGGTCCCCGGTATTCGCCGGGGTTCCCACGGTATTGCCATTGAAGGTTCCACCGTTATCCCGAAAAGTTCATTCCGAAATTTCTTTCGGAAGCTGCTTTAGCCCGGCGTGCAATTCTCTATGACAATTTGAACAAACTAAGACACATTTTTCAATTTCCTTTCTTACTGTTTCCCAAGATCTTGTATAATCTTTATCAGAAATTCCGAAATCTTTTTCTGTGCTATTAAAATGATGCAACTCTAAAGATTGAATACATTTGTCATAACCACAGAATACACATTTGCCACCCTTATAATCTATCGCCATCTGTCTAACTTTTTTTCTTCTCTTAGCTACCGCTTTTATATAAGATATTTTGCACGATCGGCATATTTTCTTTTCTTTGGCATATTTATTAATTATATTTTAAATTGCCGAGAAAAAGAAGGTTTACAGTCCCCCGCGCTACCATTGCGCCACCGCGGAATATTTAATTATAACCAAAAATTGAAAATTTTTCAACTAATTGAAAATTAGAAATTAGAAATTGAAAATTGTTTGTTAGTAGCCTTTCAACTTTTTAAGAGCTTGGTGCTCTCTGATTCTTTCCAAAGATTTGGCTTCGATTTGGCGGATTCTTTCTCTGGTAACGCCAAATTCTTGGCCAACCTCTTCTAAGGTATGGGTGATTCCATCTTCTAAACCAAATCTCATTGATAAAATTTTTTGTTCACGAGGAGTTAAATCAACTAAAATTTCTTTTAATCTGTCCTTAAGCAAAATTCTGGCTGCCTCCAAAGAGGGCGGAGCCACTTTTTCATCTTCAATAAATTCAGCTAAAACGCTATCTTCTTCATCTTCTCCTACTGGCGTCTCCAAAGAAATAGTTTCTTGGGAAATTTTCATTATATGATGGATTTTACCTACTTCAATTCCCATCTCGGCGGCAATTTCTTCGGGAAGAGGTTCTCGACCGAGATCCTGTAAAAGTCTTCTTCTTGCCTGGGTATATTTTGATATGGTTTCTACCATATGAACCGGGATTCTAATGGTTCTCGATTGATCTGCCAAAGCCCTGGTAATAGCCTGTCTTATCCACCAGGTAGCATAAGTAGAAAATTTATAGCCTTTTCTCCAGTCAAATTTCTCAACTGCCCGAAACAATCCCAAATTTCCTTCTTGAATTAAATCTAATAAAGTTAAGTGGGGCGACCTACCGGCATATTTTTTAGCGATAGAGACAACTAATCTAAGATTTGCCCTGGCTAATTTTTTATTTGCCTCTTTATCTCCTTTTTCAATTTTTTTTGCTAATTCCTTTTCTCCCTCAGCAGTTAAAAAAGAATAAGAACCAATTTCTTTTAAATACATTTGGACAGGGTCTATAATTACTTCAACTCTAGGAGCTTTTTTTTCTTTTTTTGTTAATTCGTCCGGAGCTAAAAATTCTTTAGATTCTTTAATTTCAATCCCCTCTCTATCTAAGGTTTCATAAAGCTTTTCCAGGCCTTTAATATCTCTTTCTACTTCTGGGAAAGAATACAAAATTTCTGAGAAAGTAACGAAACCTCTCTGTTTACCTTTCTCAATTAATAACTGTAATTTTTCCGGGAGAAAAATTTTTTTAGGACGACCCAGTGAAAGTTTTACTTTTCGTCTTTTTCTACGAACTTTTTTTATCAGTCGGCTGATTTTTCTCTTTTTCCTTTTTTGTTTTATTTTTCTCTCTCGTTTTTTTCTCATAATTACGGATGAACGAAAGAAAGTGAGTAATTATATAGCAGCGAGGAAATATCTCCCTTTTTTCTATAACAAACTAAAAGTTTGGTATATCAAGGCTTTGCTTTGTTATAAAATTTCTTTGGTTAAATTATTAAATTGTCGCATTAATTCTTCAATTTTTTTTGAATCTTTATTTTTCTCAGCTTTTTTAATCTCTTGAGAAATCTGTTCTAATTTATTTTTAACTTCTAAGGATTTAATTTCTTTTAGACAGTTTTTTATTTCTGGAATTATATCTTTTTCTTCTATTTCTTCAATTTCGGCTCGCAAAGAAAGATAATTGAAAAAATCTGCTAATTCAGGAGAATTCTTAAAATCGTAGTTTTGATTATTTTTTAGATTAACTAAAATTTCTTTGACTTTCGGAAAGAAATAGGAAATTTTATTTTCTTCAATTAAATTGAGGTTTTTGGGGAATTTTAAAACTATTGTTAGCAACCTTTCTTCTAAAAGTTCTCTTCGAGATTTCCGGGGAAGATTAATAATTTCCTCTGGCTCTAAACCAAAAACATCTTCTTCTAATTTGACTTTTTTTAACTCCTCGCGCAGGTCATCTTCTCTTGATTCTAATTCTTCAGCCAATCTCTGAATCCAAAAAGATTTCTCAATTTGATTCGGAATTCTTTTTAAAACTGGCAATAAAATTTTTGCAATTTCTTTTTTTCCATCAGGAGTATTTTTATCCTTTCCAGCGAAAGCTGATTCAAAGTAAAAATCAAGGATTGATTTTGTATTTTCTATTGCTTTTTCCCAGTCTTTTGGATTTTTTGAAATAATCTCGGCAGCATCTTTACCTTCTTTGAGTCTAATGACTTTTATATTAAATCCTTGAAGTTGGGCCAAGTCAATTCCCCGTTTAGTTGCCGTATCTCCAGCCACATCCATATCAAAACCCAAAGTTAAATTATCAGTGTACCTTTTTAAAATTTTTAATTGGTAAGGAGTTAAAGCAGTGCCTGAGGTAGCCACAACATTATTAAAATCTGCTTGAGTTGCCATTATTACATCGGTGTATCCTTCTACTAAAACACATTTGTCTTTTTTTCGAATCTCTACTTTTGCCTTATCCAAGCCATATAAAACCCGACTTTTGTCATATAAAATAGTATTTGGCGTATTTACGTATTTTGCTATCTCGGTTTTATCTTTTTCTTTAAAAACCCTTCCGCCAAAACCGACTATCTGGGAATTTAAATCAAAAATTGGAAAAATAATTCTGCCCCGAAATCTATCATAAAAGGAACCCTGTTTAGAAGTTAATCCCAATCCGGCTTTCTCAACTTCTTTTTCGCTATACCCCCGCGAAGTTAAAAAATCGGATAGCCCCTGCCAGACATCGGGAGCATATCCCAATCTCCATTTTTTTATTGATTCTTCTGAAATTCCTCTATTTAAAAGATATTTTTTAGCTTCTTTACCAGTTGAGCTTTCTTCAAGTTGTCTTTCAAAAAATCTTGTCGCCAATTCACAAATCTCATACAATCTCTGTCTTTCACTTTTTAATTGAGCATATTCCGGTGTTTGCTTTTTTAATTCCACACCTGCTTTTTGAGCTAAAATCCTTAAAGCGTCGCCAAATTCAACTCCTTCGATTTCCATCACAAAATTGAAAATTGAACCTCCTTTTCCGCAGCCAAAACAATGCCAGATTTGGCGGGCGGGTGAAACAAAAAAAGAGGGCTTTTTTTCTGAATGAAAAGGGCAAATAGCTCGGTAATTTGCTCCGGCTTTTTGAAGTTTAATATAACCTCCAATAACTTCAACGATATCTAATCGGTTTTTAATCTCATCAACGGGAAATGAAAGCATGTCATAATTTTAGCAAGTTTTTATATAATTTCAAATATTCTTTGGCTGATTTTTGCCAGGAAAAGTCTTCAGACATTGCTCTTTTTACAATCTCATTCCACTCTTTTGGTGCTTGATAATACTTTAAGGCTTCTCTTATGGTCCCTAATAAAGCTGCGCTTTTGTATTTTTCAAATACAAAACCATTTTTTTTATGTTTAACCGTATCAGCTAAGCCGCCGGTTTTTCTGACGATTGGAATTGTTCCATATCTCATAGCTATCATTTGGCCCAAACCGCAGGGTTCAAATTTTGATGGCATCAAAAAAATATCACAACCGGCATAGATTTTTTGTGCTAAAATCGGATCAAATTTAATTTGGCTGGAAACATTCTTTGGATATTTTTTACCAAATTCAAGAAGTTTTTTTTCATAATCAACTGAACCAACTCCTAAAATTATCAACTGGAAGTCCCTTTTGACTAACTCTGGAATAATTTCAATTATTAAATCAACGCCCTTTTGGGGGGTTAATCTATTAATAATTCCTATGAAGGGGATATTTTTATTTTTTGGAAACCCGACAATTTCTTGGAGCTCGAGTTTGTTTTCAATTTTTTTCTCAAAATTTTTTAAAGAATAATTTAATTTTATATTAGGGTCTTTTTCTGAATTAAATCTTTCAACGTCTATTCCATTTAAAATACCGTAAAGTTTTGATTTCTTTTCAGAGAGTGAATTTTCCAATCCCTTTCCATATTTTTTAGTTAAAATTTCTTTTTTATAAGTTTTACTGACCGTATTTAAGAGATTAGCATTTAAAATTCCTTGCTCCAAAATGTTCAAATTTCCTTCTCGGTCTCTTATTTTTAAGCTTTCAACTTCTTCTCCTTTTAAACCTAAAAAATCTAAAATCTCTTTGACGTTCAATTTTCCTTGATTAGCCAAGTTATGAATGGTCAATAAATTTCGAATTTTAAATTTCGAATTTCGAATTTGCAATTTTGCCAGTACTGGCAAAATTGCAGTGTGCCAATCATGGCAGTGTAAGATATCTGGAGTCCAGTTAATTTTGTGGAAAATTTCTAAAACGGCTTTAGAAAAAAATAAAAATCTCTCAATTTCTTTAAAAGAACTAACAAAGGCTGTTTTTTCAAAATAAATTCCATTTTCACCAAAATATTTTTCATTTTCTAAGAGATAAACCGGAACTTCGCTCGCCGGTAAAAATCCCTGATAGATATTTACTTCTTCATTTTTCACTTTAATATTCTTAACAATCAAATCAAATTTATATTTTCCAAAATCAATTATTTGGTATTTTGGCAGACAAATTCTAACATCAACCCCTAGTTCTTTTAGAGCTTTTGGTAAAGAACCAATAACATCGCCCAAACCCCCTACTTTGGCAATGGGAGTACATTCAGCAGAGGCAAATAAAACTTTCATATATTTTTGAGATATTGCTTTGTTTTTAATAATAGTGATTTAATTTTTAAAATGAAGTTGCTTTTAGTATTTTTATCCATAAATTTCCATCCCTTTATTGTAAAAACAGTGTAGTAATAGATTTGATCTAAGAAAATTTTTATTAAAAATTTTCTTAGATCTTTTTTGATTTTAAGATAGTCTAATCTACGCAACCTACAATATTCTTTTAAAAAGATATTCTGAAAATCGTTAATCTGGTTTTTGGAAATTTTTAGTTCCCATATCTCTTTAGGAAATTCCAAAGCCCCATAAAAAGTAGCGAGATCCATCAAAAATGGACCAGAACCTGCGCGGTCAAAATCGATACCAAAAATATTTTTCCCATCTGAAACAGAGTTGCCCGGATAGAAATCATTATGAATAAGTGTTTTCCTGTCTCGCCAGATTTGATTAACAAATTTCAGCTTATTAAGAGGCGGTAGATCTTTTTTCAACTCTGGCATATATCTTTCAATTTTTTGAAAAATATTTTTGTAGCCCAAGAACCCATTAAAGATAGCCTTGGGGAATTTCCTATTATCAAAAGACAGATTGTGTAATTTAACCAGCCACCTGGCCGTATTTTTTAGAATTGTTTCAACTTTTTTGCCGTTTTCCTTTTCGATTACCTCAGTCAAAGTGACCCCAGGCGCTTCTCCATATAACAAGAGATTGTAGCTGGGAATAAAATCAAGAGGTTTAGCGATACGCAGATCACCTTTACTAAAACTATTGCGATAAAGATATTTCATTAAGTCAAAAGTCGCCTTCTTTGATTTGTGGGTTCTTGCCGTTCCTCTGACGATCTTTTGATTTTTATTGTCAAATAATATTTTATACCTTACTAAGCAGGTTCCTTTTGCCCAAACTGGAGAAGTCCTTTCTATTTCAATCGCCGAAATTTCTTCTTTTATTGAAGGGAAAAAAAGCTTTTTTTTCCTTTCAAAAAGCTTTTGAATGAATGTCTTATCTAAGGCCTGAAATATTTTTTCTTCTACTAAACCCATTTTTATTTACTGAGGCTGAATTTTTGATCGCCTTTTTTGGCTCCTTTTTGGATAATAAAAAGATGTTATTTTATCCTCTTGGTTTTTTAACTTTATTTTCTAAACAGTTCTCCTCTCGGGTTGTCCGGGCTTTATTTTTTCGTAATTTTTTTTATACCTATCCATTAATTTCTTGAGTTGAGGATCTGGTACTTCTAGTCGCAAAAGGTCAACGGCATGGATAGCATCATAGATGTCATTTTTAGTTTCTAATTTCCAAATTGCGTCGCGCCAAAGAATTGCCCTTTCAAAATTTTTCTTTTTAGCCGCTTCTAACATTTTCTTTTTCATTGTGTTAATAAAGGCAAAATAAACCTCTGGTTTGTCTTGCTCTAATGTTCTTTCTCTAAATGGAATTTTTATTGCCTCTCTATATTTTTTTGCCAGTTTTTCAATTTTCCCACTTCTTTGCCACCAAAAAGCAATTGATAAAATATTTTTATAATAATCGTGGCCGACTTTCTGGTTTGATTTTGTAAGTAATGGTAAAGATTTTAATGCTTCCAGGAGCGCCCAAGCGCCTTTCTCAATCATTTCAATGCTCCACCAAGGTTCTCCCGATGCCCAGAAAAATTGATCTGAGGCCATAGCATTATCAATTTTCTCTTGAATTTTTTTTGAGCATTTCTTTTTGCTCAACAATTGCAAAAGATAGTTAAGGAATTTCCATTGAAATTGATGAACTTTATTTTTTGGATTTTTCCAAGAGAAAAATTGAACCCCTTTTTCGATATCATCCCGAGAGGAAGCCCAAGTTGCTTCAATTGGTTTGATTTTATTTTCTGCCTTGAAGTATTTTGGTAATTCTGAAAGAAAAATTTGTTTTGGTCTATTGGAGGAAAGAATCTTAAAAAGAGCTTTCTCGAGTTCGGGCCGATGATGACCAAAAGTTTCACCATCCATAGCAGTACAAAGATAAATATTTTTATTTAAATCATCTTTTATCAAATCAAGAAAGTCCTTTTTATTTCTTACTATCGCACTCATAATGCAGTTGGAAACTCTTCTTTCTCTAAAAACAATGATTAAGTTACTTTCCCCCTGTATTTTAAAGAGTTGGTCTCTCGGTGGTTCATTTATTCCACCATTATAAGAAATTTCATCCAGAATAATCATCTTATAATCCATTTGAGATATGACCTTTCCTACTTTTGAACTGTAGGCCATTTCTGGTGGAAAAAAACAAGCCGGAAGATAAGCCTTTCCAAAATATTTTTTATTTGTTTTATAATTTTCAATAATTTGGCGGGAAATTGCATCTTTTTTCAAAAATGGTAAAAGAGGATGATATTTAGCTGTTTCAGTGAATTCCAATCTTCGGCTTTGGGCAAGTTTTTTAATATTATCAACAACATCGCTATATCCTTTTTTCATTAAAAGCTCGGTAAGAACGCCACTAATATTTAAGTTTATTTTTAGATTAGGAATCATCAAAAGACCCTTGAATAAAAGTCTGTATGATTCATTAACTACTCTTTCTAAAATTTCATCTGATTGAACGGGTGGCTGATAAATGTGTAAAAAATTTACCCAAATCATATTTAAGGAAGAGAAATTACTCTTTTGTAAAGTTCGAGATATTTTTTAGCCGAGACTCCCCAGGAAAAATCAGCTTCCATCGCCATTTTTATTAATCCTTGCCAGACTTTTTTGTATTTATAAGTTTCTAAAGCCCTAATGATAGATCCAAAAAGGGCAGAGGAATGGAATTTTTCAAAAACAAAGCCAGTTCCCCTGTCTTTTATTGGATCAAAATCTTCAACTGTATCAGCCAATCCGCCAGTTTTTCTAACGACAGGTATTGCCCCATATCTCATTGCCTCCATTTGGGTAATACCACAGGGCTCAAATTTAGATGGCACCAAAAAAACATCAGAACCAGCAAAGATGTGCCTAGCTAAAGTAAAATCAGACATCAGGTGGCAACCAACTTTCTTTGGGTATTTCTTATTCATCTCTTCAAAAAAGCTTCGGTATTTTGGTTCTCCGCCTCCCAGGATTACAAATTGACAATTAAATTCAGAGATTAAAGTTTCAAAAATTGGAAAAAGTAAATCGATTCCTTTTTGTTCGTCCAGTCTAGCAACCATTCCTATTATCGGAGTTTCTGCAGAAACCTCTAAACCAAATTCTTTCTGTAACTGTAGCTTATTTTCAGCTCTTTTTCTTAAAGTCGCTAGATTAAAATTAGTTACTATCATCTTATCCGTCGCAGGATTTAGTTCTTGATAATCGATGCCATTTAAAATCCCAAAGATTTTTGTTCTTACCTCTTTTAATAAGGCATCCAAACCTTCACCATATTCTTTTGTCAAAATTTCTTGGGCATAGGTTTCAGAAACAGTATTAATAAAATCAGAGTAGATAATTCCTCTTTTTAGAAAGTTTTGTTTTGGAAGCCTTTCTGAGAAAAAGGAGGCGATGGGGGCCTTTCCATCGTCAAAATCAAGCTCAGAGACAGAACGGTGATCAAAAACTCCCTGATGGTAAAGATTGTGGATTGATAAAACAGTTTTAATTTTTGAAATTTTTGTATCACCTTTATAAATAGTTTTCAAATAATTTGGCAAAATCCCAGTATGCCAATCGGCACAGTTTATAATATCGGGAGTCCAATCGGAATTTCGCAAAAATTCCAAACATCCCCGAGAAAGCAAAGCAAAACGAATAGGGTCATCAGAATAGCCATAGATATTCGATCTCTTTTCATAATATTCTCGATTTTCCAAAAAATAGATTGGAACACCATTTTCAACAGGCGTATATTTTTTAACATTGCAAATTGTCATTCTTTTTTCCTCTACTATTTCATCAGTCGGAACTTTTAATCTCCTCTGGACCATTTCCAAATGATATTTCTTTTCATCAATTAAGGCATATTTTGGCATAAAGATTCTGACATCAATTCCTAATTTTTTTAAAGCTTTAGACAATGAAGAAATTGCCATCCCCAGACCACCAACCACAGCATAAGAATAAACCTCGGCAACTACAAAAAGAACCTTTAAAGGTTTTTTAAATGGAGGAAATTTATTTAAAATTGGTGAAGGCATATAAATTTAATGTCAAACGTCAAGGCTCAAATGTTAAATTTTTGGATTTTGAGCTTTATTTGTTATTTGGACCTCGGATTTCTTAGCAAAATAAAAGATGTATATTATTTCTAAAATAGCAAGGGTGTTTAGTAAAAATAAAGCAATAAACCATTTTTTGTGGCCGTTTTTCGCTGCCTTCCATAAAGCCACTCCCTTCCAGGGTAGAGTCCAGGCTAAAATTAAATAAATATTCGGTGAAGTTAAAAGAGTTTCTTCCATATTATTTTATTTTCTTATTTTCAAAATTTTGTCGACCATTCCGATTTCTTCCAAAATTCCTTCAATTAAATCATAATTTTTAGCTTCCTCATAAGTCACCCATTTATAATCGACATTTTCCTCATTTAATTTAACATCGCCGGATTTCCAATCGCAGTAATAACTTAAAGTAACCACTGGAATATTGTCGGGCCGAATAAAAACTAAATCTAAAAGATATTTTATTTCTCCAACCTCCAAGCCGACCTCTTCCTTTATTTCTCTCCTTAAAGAATTTTCTATCGCATAATACCAGGCATCTGGTGTGGTTTTGGGAGTATTGATATAATCTGAAACTTCCAATCCCCCACCTGGCACCGTCCACCTGCCAGGAAAAGCTTTTTTATTAGGACTCCTTTTGACAATTAAATATTTCCCATTTTTATAAATTATTGCTGTTGAAACAATTCTATGGAGTTCGATATTTTGAATTTCCATTTTATTTCCAAATATTGCAAAAAGTGCTTAAAATTTTTATCGCTTTTTCAAGATTTTTTTCTTCAACTAAAATATAATTTGTTTCGTAGGTTGAAATGTCAAATATACTAATTCCATTGTCGGCTAAAGGTTTGGATAAAGAAGAAATAATTCCCACCGAATACATATCAACTATACCTTCTAGTCTGAGAGCTCTCCAGTCTTTTTCAAATAAAACGCCGCCGGGGATTTTATCCTGAGGATAAACAATGGATAGTTCCTGATCGGTTTTAGTTATTGAAGAAAAATTTCCTTCCAAAGCCCATTCAGGAATAGGACTATTCTTATCAAAATGACAAATTCCCAATTTCTCCGGCAAAATAGATAATGTAAGTTTCATATATTTAATAATTAATTTTTTATTAAAAAGACCTTGGCGGAAGGGGCGAGATTCGAACTCGCGATACCTTGCGGTATATCCGCTCTCCAAGCGGACGCACTAGACCACTATGCGACCCTTCCCTATTTTGGCAAAGAAGAAATTATCTTAGCTATCGCGGGATGTTGAATTGTAAATTTATAATTCAGGATTTTTAAAATTGTCAGAAAATCAGAAACTTCTTTTCTCAAGGTTTCTGGACCAACAAAAATTTCCCAGAATTCTCTGATTAGATTTTTAGTGTAATTATTGATAACTTCATAATGCCCTTCTCTTTTTAAATATTCAATAATTTTCTTGAATTCTCCTCGATCTAACCAAATGCCTTGGCATAGATTACAAAAATCAACTTCAATTTTTGAGCGACCGTAATTGACTTGATAAAGGGGTAATCGACAGGAAGGACAGAGTTTTTCTCCAAGAGAAATTCGAAAAGAAGTTTTTTTCTTCCAGAGATCAATATCCAACCAATTTAAATCCCTATCTCTCATATCTTTTGCCAATCTTAACTCATCTTTCTCAAACCAAAGCCCAAGGCACTCTGGACAATAATCTACTTCCACCCCATAGAAAATTGCTTTGGCTAAATTTTTTTTACAAGCTTGGCAAATCATATTGACATTCCTCTTAAAGCTTTTATTCTTTCTTCCACTGGCGGGTGGGTCATAAATAATTTTGCAAACCAGCCGACTGATTGTTTACCCCGAAAAGGTGAAGCGATAAAAAGGTGGGCAGTGGAATTGTTGGCAATTTTCATTGGATTTGGATCTTGAGAAATTTTTCCTAAAGCTCTGGCTAAACCCTCGGGATAACGGGTTAATAAGGCGCCCGCAGCATCGGCTAAAAATTCTCTTTTTCGGGAAATAGCCAACTGAATTAAGGTGGCGGCAATAGGAGCCAATATTACAGCTACGATTCCCAAAAGGGCAAAAATATTTCCTCCCTTAGAATCGTTGTCTCTCCTTCCCTCTCCGAAAAAACTCATTCTTAAAAATAAATTTGAAACGTTGGCGATAATTCCCACTAAAATCACGACAATTGTTTGCAAAAACATATCTTTGTTTCCGATGTGAGACAATTCATGAGCTATTACTCCTTCCAATTCCGTTTTTTCCAGTTTTTCTAAAAGTCCTCGGGTAACAGCAACTACCGCGTGCTTTGCATCACGACCCGTAGCAAAAGCGTTTGGTTGAGCTTCATTAATAATATAGATTTTTGGTAAAGGCAAGCCAGCAGTAATACAAAGATTTTCAACAGTATGATAAAGTTCTGGGTTTTCGCTGTGTTTAATTTCTTTAGCCCGAGTCATTGCCAAAACAATTTTATCGGAATACCAATAGCTGAAAAAACTGCTTAAAACGCTGAAAACCGTTGCGATATATAAAATTGACTGGTCCTGATAATAATAAGATAGAAACCAGCCGATGCCGATTATAAGAAGAAAAAAGAAAGTCAAATACAGCCAAGTTTTCCGAATATTGGATTCAGCTTGATTATATAATGTTGCCATATTTAAATTAAAATTTTACTTTTACGGGTTCCTTAGCGGCTGCTTCTTCTATCTGAAAAAAATCTGCTTTCTTAAAATTAAAGACAGAAGCAATGATATTCGCCGGGAAACTCTCAATTTGGATATTCATATCTCTGACATTTCCGTTGTAAAACCTTCTGGCTGCCTGAATTTTGTCTTCTGTATCGGTAAGTTCTCTTTGTAATTCCAAAAAGTTTTCCGAAGCTCTTAATGCCGGATAATTTTCGGAAACGGCAAAGAGAGTTTTTAGGGTTCCCGATAAGATATTTTCTGCCTCTCCTTTCTCTTTCATTGTGGTAGCTCCCATGGCTCGAGCCCTAGCTTCGGTCACTTTCTCAAAAAGTTCTCTTTCGTGAGCGGCATAACCTTTGACCGTTTCCACTAAATTCGGGATTAAATCATATCTTCTTTTTAATTGGACATCAATATCCGCCCAAGCCTCTTTTGTTCTGTTTTTTAACGTGATTAAACGGTTAAAAACAAATATCACCCAAACTGCTATTACCGCAACAATTATTAAAATAATTTGAGTCATAATTTTAAAAATTTATCTTAATCTTAGCGACCTTTGACTAATGTTTAGTATAGAAGATTATGCCATTTTTGGCAACAAAAAAGCCCGTTTCCCAGAAGAGAAACGGGCGAGTGGAGTTTAATGAAAAGAAAAGGCTATTTCAGGTTTGTCTTAATTGCCGCATCTATTTCTTGGCTAAGTTCCTTGTAAAATTTATCCATTTCCTCGGCGGTGGTAACGAAAGCTGGCTTATAAATAATTTTATCCGCTAGTCCGAACATTCCATTAATGCCGACTTCTTGATCTGGAACTGTTCGGAAATCAGTGCGCACACAAATGACTAAGGGTTTGTTCCAATCACTCAGGTTTTGGACCTTTTCGCCAGAACCTATCCCCAATTTTTCCCAAAGGGCAATTCCTACCTCTACGGCTGTTCCCGAATCAGCGTCCGGCCCATCAAGATTGGCCACGACAACATGGCTTTGCGAAGCTTGCTTCGCGCAATTCTCGATAACTGCACGAAGGTCAAACTTTCCATCCTTAAAGAATTTGACCGCCTCCTCCTGTGGCAAAATTACTATGTAACCTATTTTCCTAAGCTCTCTAGCTAGTCGCTGATTGTGGCATCTCTCAGCGATATTAAATAGTGGCGCCGCTAAATAAATTATTATTCTTTCCATTATTCCCTCCCCCGGATTTGTTTTTGGTTTTTTAAGTGTTAATGTCAAGGTGCTATCCTCCTTTTTTTAATTTTTTATTTTAACAAATCGGAATAAAAAGTCAAACTAAAAAGCCCCGCACAAAGTGCGGGGCTTTTTCAGTATTATTTTAGTATTCCTCGCCGTAACCCTCGGGAATTTTCGAGCCTTTTTCTTCTTTGGTCGGCTGCTCAGCAACTACCGTTTCGGTCGTTAATAACATTGAAGCAGCAGAGACCGCATTTTGTAAAGCAGTTCTGACAACTTTAGTCGGGTCAATGATTCCAGCTCTTACTAAATCCTCATAAACCATTTTTTGAGCATTAAAACCTTCATTGATTATCATTTTTTTAACTTCGGCAACTGCTACTGAACCGTCTACTCCAGCATTCTGAGTAATTTTTCTCAACGGCTCTTCCAATGCTCTTTTTAAAATATTGAGTCCAATTTTTTCTTCGTCTTCAACCTCAACTCCTTCTAAAACTGTTTGACATCTTAAAAGCGCCACTCCACCGCCAGGAACAACTCCTTCTTCAATTGCCGCCCGGGTAGCAGATAGAGCATCTTCGGTTTTGTGCTGTTTGGCTTTTTGTTCAACTTCGGTAACTGCTCCCACTTTAATCACTGCCACTCCACCGGCTAATTTTGCCAATCTCTCTTGCAATTTTTCCTTATCAAATTCTGACTCAGTTTCTGATAACTCTTTTTTAATTTGTTTAATTCTGGCATCAATTTCTTCTTTCTTTCCTTTTCCTTCAATAATGATGGTATTTTCTTTTGTTGAAATAACTTTTCTGGCTACGCCGAGTTGTTCAATTTTAATATTTTCTAATTTCAGACCTGCTTCCTCGGAAATAAGTTGAGCTCCGGTAACTACCGCAACATCCTGGAGCATTTCTTTTTTTCTGTCGCCAAAACCAGGAGCTTTAACGGCCAAAGCATTGAAGATGCCCCGAAGTTTATTAACTACTAAAGTGGCTAAAGCGTCTCCTTCGACTTCCTCGGCAATAATAACCAATTCTTTTCTGCCTGATTGGGCTACTTTTTCCATTACTGGCAGGATTTCAGTTAGAGCTGATATTTTTTTATCTGTGACTAAAATATAAGGGTCTTCATAAACTGCCTCCATTCTCTCAACATTAGTAATCATATAGGGCGAAATGTATCCTTTATCAAATTGGAGACCTTTAACAATTTCTTTTTGAAGACCAAAGGTCTTTGATTCTTCAACCGTTACCACGCCATCTTTTCCAACTTCCTCCATTATTTCGGCTATTAAGTTACCGATTTCTGAATTTTCAGCTGAAATAGTGGCCACTTGGGCAATTTCTTCTTTTGTTTGAATTGGCTTGGAAATTTTCTTTAAATTTTCAACCACTGCCTGAAATCCTTTATCCAATCCTCTTTTAATTGCTAAGGGATTGGAACCTGCTGTCACATTCTTTAGACCCTCGGTAATAATTGATTGGGCAAGTAAAACAGCAGTAGTGGTTCCGTCACCAGCTACATCATTAGTTTTTTCGGCCACCTCTTTTAGAATTTCTGCTCCTAAATTTTCAATTTTATCTTCCAATTCAATTTCTTTGGCAATAGTGACGCCATCATTAGTGATAGTTGGAGAGCCAAAACCTTTGTCTAAAACAACATTGCGACCTTTTGGTCCTAAGGTGACAGTAACGGCATTAGCTAATTTATCAACTCCGTTCTTTAATTTTTTTCTTGCTTCTTCAGAGTATTTTATTTGTTTGGCCATATGTTTTAAAATTTGGATTTAAAAATTAGAAATTTCGCAATTATTCTATAATTGCGAGAATATCTTCCTCTTTGGCAATTAAATATTCTTTATCATCAACCTTTATTTCATTTGGACCATATTTGGTAAACAAAACTCTTTGACCAGGTTTAATATCCAAAGGAATATATTCTCCTTTTTTGTTTTTTTTGCCCGGTCCCACGGCAATCACTCTTCCCTGTTCAGGTCTTTCTTTATCAGCTGTTTCCGGAAGTAAAATTCCACTTTTTGTTTTTTCTTCTTCTTTTATTGGTTCAATCAAAATATGATCTGATAATGGTTTTATTTTCATAAAAGCGCAGATATTTTATGAATATTTTTTTATCAATCTTGACCTTTAAGTGTTAATTTCTACTTTTTAATATTAAAGGATCGAAAAAAACTTGTCAAGCCATATAAAGAAAAAGAAGCGCGCCGAATGGCGCGCTCCGACAAATTAGCCTCTGCTTTTTTTGTTCGATTATCCAAAAACCAAGTCAAGGCATAATGAACCATTTCTTCTGCTTCTTCATTGCTCACATTCCAGGGAATTCCAATAAAACATCTATTCCGGTCTAGCCATCTTCTTGCTTCTTTCTCGGTCCAGGGGTGAGCTTTGACTTCAACAAATATTGTCTCGCTCCAAAACCCTATCTCGATATCTATAGCCCGTTCGTCCTCTGGGCTAAGATGTGGAGTGGGAGTAACACTTACAATCACTCCTACCTCGGAAAACTCTACCTTCCTTTGCTGAAGATGTTTTAGAATCCGCCAAGCCATTTTTTCAGCAAACTGGCCCTTCTGTCGAGCAAAAGTAATGGGATCCCCCATTATCCAGTAGGCTCTCTCTACCTCTGGAACTTCCACAACTACTTTCCAGCTCTTTCTTCTCAACCGTGCTTGCGACTTTTTCTTTCTTGCTTTCTTCTCCACTTTTAATCACCTCCTTTTCATCCCAATAAGCTTTGGCTCCTTATGTTAAAGAGCTCAAGAACTTAAAATTAAGTTAACCCTAATTTCAAATAATGTCAAGAGGTTGCATACGTCAATAATATTTTGAAAAATCCAAGGTTTTCAATAAGATATTTTGGCAGACCCTGATTGTTTAGAGAAAAGTGTTAATATGATTTAAAAACTCCATAAGTTATTTAAAGTATGGGAACGCCGACGATTAAGGCAAAAAGCCAATTGACAATTAAAACTATCCACTGAAAGAGAAAGAAAAGGATGAAAAGTAAAATGAAAATCCCGAATTGACTCAAAAATATTTTTAGATTTTCCATTCCGGGTGGAAGAAAAGTAAAAAGAATATGGGAACCATCTAAGGGAGGGAAGGGAAGTAAATTGAATACTGCCAAAAGAAGATTAATATAGATAATGTAAGAAAACATCAAATTAGGGCCCGGAATGGTAGAGATAACTGGAAAAAATCTTAAAGCCAGTCCAAAAACTAAAGCAATGACTAAGTTTAATCCCGGGCCAGCCAGAGCTACCTTGGCTGAGCCGTATTTTTGATCTCGGAAATTATAGGGATTGATAGGAACTGGTTTTGCCCAACCAAAAATAATTCCCCCGCCAGTAAATTTGGTCATTAAAATTAAAAAGATAGGCAAAATAATTGAACCAAAGGGATCTAAGTGCTTGATTGGATTTAAAGTAAGTCGGCCAGCGTATTTGGCAGTTGAATCTCCCAAATAATTTGCTGCCGCTCCATGAGAAACTTCATGAATCACAATAGAAAATAAAAGAATGATGATTAAGAATAAATATTCCATAATCCTGCGGGTTACGAATTTTTACGCCCCAGCAGTAGAAAGGAACTTTCACTTCGGGGCTGCCCCGTAGCGAGCTACGCTCTGCTACCGGGGCGAATATACGAATATTTTTTATCATAACATATTGTAAAATTTTTAAAAATGTTTTATATTAAAATATATGGCAAAAAAATGTGTAATTTGCGGAAAAAAATATCAAGTGGTTTGGCGAAGAATAAAGCTTCGAGGGAAATATAACCCAACCATCAAAAGAAAGCAAAAACCCAATTTACAATGGGTTAAATTAGCTTCTGGCAGTCAAAGAGATAAATCTCTTCTTCAGCCACCGAGCTTTCGCGTAGCGAAAGCGAAGGTGGAAAAGAGAACGCAGTTCTCTTTGACTTCGCTACGCTCGGGTAAAAGAGTTTTAGCCTGCGCCAAATGTATTAAAGCAATGGGAAAACGAAGGCGATGAATCTAAAGATTCATCTTCACCTTCGCCGAGCACATAAAAGTTATGTGCTCGGCTCGGTAAGTAATTTTCGGGGTGTAGTATAACGGTTATTATACAGGGCTGGGGGTCCTGGGATCGGAGTTCAATTCTCCGCACCCCGACCAATCAAAAAACCGCAGAGAATTGCGGCTTTTTGACGGCCCTACTTTACTTCTAAAGAATCTTCTGGAAAAGAATCCAAGTGGGTGTCCTAGATGTAGCTCACAAGCTACACTCATATCGGACTCCCAGAAAGAGCGTTTGTCCCAGAATCTAACTAGAAGAAGCAGGACCACTTTTATTATATATTTTCATCAAATGGTCTGTCAACAGAATGCATAAATCAAAGAACCTTACCAGAAAAAACTTCTCTCAAGTATTTACCAGTATGAGATTTTCGATTTTTAACTATATCATATGGAGTGCCCTCAACCACAATCTCACCCCCTTCATCCCCTCCTTCTGGCCCCAAATCTATTACCCAATCGGCGTGGCGAATAACCGAGAGGTTATGTTCACAGACAAGCACCGTATTTCCTTTGTCAACTAATCTTCTTAAAACCAAAATTAGCTTTTTAATATCGTCTGGATGAAGCCCTGTGGTGGGCTCATCTAAAATATATAATGTTTTTCCAGTGGCTTTTTTGGAAAGCTCAGTAGATAATTTCACTCTTTGAGCCTCACCACCAGAAAGTGAAGGTGCGGGCTGGCCTAATTGAATATAACCCAAACCAACGTCGTTTAAGGTTTTTAATTTTTGGAAAAGACCCGGTATTGCCTTGAAAAATTCCAAAGCCTCTTCAATTGTCATCTCTAAAACCTGAGCGATATTTTTCCCTTTATATTCAACAAACAAGGTTTCTTTATTAAATCTTTTTCCTTTACACTCAGGGCATTGAACATAAACATCGGGCAAAAAATACATTTCAATTTTTTTTACTCCCTGACCTTGGCAAGCCTCACATCTGCCGCCTTTGACATTAAAAGAAAATCGGCCAGGATAGTAACCTCTGATTCTAGCTTCTTTTGTCTTTGAAAAAAGATCTCTAATATATGAAAAAGCTCCTGTATAAGTAGCTGGGTCTGACCTCGGAGTTCTGCCAATTGGCGACTGATCGACCAAAGCTAATTTGTTTAAATATTCGGTTCCCAAAATTTCCTCATGTTTCCCTGGTTCTTCTTTTGATTTATAAAATTTCTTCATTAAAGCCCGAGCCAAAATATCATTCATCAAAGATGATTTCCCCGAACCCGAAACCCCGGCAATACAGACAAACCTCCCCAAAGGAATTTTAACACCAATATTTTTCAAATTATGCTCTTTTGCTCCTTTAATTATCAAAAAGTTTTGAATTTTAAACTTTGAACTTTGAGATTTATTTTGGAATTTAGACTCCAACCCTCCCGCCACCCTGCCGCCCTGATGGGCTCCTTTTGGATTTTGGATTTCCACTTTCTTTCTCCCTGACAGATATTCTCCAGTAAGCGTGCGTGCTTTCAATAATTCTTTCGGCGTTCCCTCAAAAATCACTCGGCCACCATGTTTTCCTGCTCCCGGGCCAATATCAATTATCCAATCAGCTGCTTTAATTGTTTGAGGATCGTGTTCGCATATAACCACCGTGTTACCCAAATCTCTTAATTTCTTTAATGTCTCAATTAATCTTCCCTGGTCCCTTGGATGTAGCCCAATTGAGGGTTCATCCAAAATATATAAAACCCCGGTCAGCTTTGAACCAATTTGAGTAGCCAATCTTATTCTCTGTTCCTCTCCGCCAGCCAAAGTAGCTGCTTTTCTGCCCAAAGTTAAATAATCTAAACCAACATCGATTAGAAACTGTAAACGATTAATAATTTCTTTAATAATCGGGTAAGCAATTTTCAACTCGTTACTCACGAGTTTATGCGAATATTCGTTTTTATTCGCTTGTGATTCGCTTTTTGTTCGCGAAAGTTTTTCAAAAAATTCTTTTACTTTATCAATTTGCATTTCCACAACTTTATCAATCGACTTTCCAGCTACGGTTACTGCCAGCACTTCTGGTTTTAATCTCTTCCCATTGCAAGTTTCGCATTTTTTTTCAACCATATATTGTTCAATTTCCTCTCTGGTATATTCAGAATCAGTTCCATGATATCTTCTTTCTAAACTGGGAATAACGCCCTCAAAATCATTTGTGCCATATAAAACTAAATCAAGTTTTTCTTTTGGCAAATTTTTAATCGGCGAATACAAATCAATTTTTTCTCTTTCGGCTAATTCCTGGAGTTTCCACCAGAAAAATCCCTGCCTGCCAACTTTAGTCGAAGAGATAAAATCTCTTCTCCGCCCCTTCATTGCGATTTGGGTATGAGAAGCGTGAGCCCAGGGAAAAATTGCTCCTTCAGCAATCGATAAATTTGGATTGGGGATAACTAATTTTGGGTCAACCTCTAATTTCTCACCTAAACCTTGGCAAGCCAGACAGGCACCATAAGGAGAATTAAAAGAAAAAAGCCTGGGCTCTAATTCTGGTAGAGAAATCCCGCACTCCTCGCAGGCAAAATGCTCAGAGAAAACCAAATCTTCGGATTTGGTTTTCAAATTTTTAATGTGCGAAGAAAGCTCCGCTTTCTTCTTTCGCCTCGTTTCGTTATCACGAAACTCAGCTTTCAATTTACAATTTACAATTACAATGCCTTTTCCCAGTTTCAATCCTGTTTCTAATGAATCGACTAATCTCGATTTATCCAAATCTTTATCTAAAACTAATCTATCAACTACCACTTCAATATTATGTTTTTTGTTTCGGTCAAGGGTTTTTTCAAGCACTTCTTCTATTGCTGAGCTCCGCGAAGCGGGGCGAGGTGGAAGATGAGGTAAAACCTCATCGACCCGGTAAATTATTCCATCAATTCTTGCTCTGACAAAACCAGCCCTTTGAATTTCTTCTAAAACTCCATGATGTTCTCCTTTTTTCCCCCGAATTACCGGACCCAAAATTGTTATTTCAGTTTTCCCCGCACCAGAAACTTCGTTTCGGTGCGGGACTGGTCCAGCACCGAGCTTCGCTCTGGTGCTGGGTTTAGGAAGTTTCAAAATTTGTTCTGTAATTTGGTCTATCGTTTGTCTTGTGACAATTTTTCCGCACTTTGGGCAATGTGGTACACCCACTCTGGCAAATAAAAGACGGAGATAATCATATATCTCTGTGATTGTTCCCACGGTTGACCTTGGATTATGAGATGCCTTTCTTTGGTCAATTGAAATAGCTGGTGAAATTCCCTCAATCTTATCCACATCGGGCTTATCCATTACTCCTAAAAATTGCCTGGCATAGGCAGAAAGTGATTCTACATATCTCCTTTGTCCTTCGGCATACAAAGTATCAAAAGCTAGAGAACTCTTGCCCGAGCCAGAAATCCCAGTAATCACCACCAGTTTATTTTTCGGTATATCAACGTCGATGTTCTTAAGGTTGTGAACTCTTGCTCCTCTAATTTTTATTGCATTCTCGCTCATATTTTTAGATTGCTTGCCCCGTTAGAAATCGAAGATTTTCTAATGGGGTGCACTCTTGCCCCCCGAATTTTAATATAGTCCTTTACCATAGTTATTTATTATAAACCGATTTTGAAAATTTTTCAAGAATATGGTATTTTTACCTGTAGTATGGGATTTAAATTTTTACCTCAAGAAAAAATTGAGAAATTACCCAAAAGTTCTGGTATTTATGCGTTTAAGTCCGGGAAAGAAATTTTATACATCGGCAAGGCGGCAAATCTTAGAGAAAGAGTGAGAAACCATTTCCAGCAGCCCGCTTATCGAGACAATTTGTTTGTTGATCAAGTTTCTAAAATTGGCTACCTGAAAACTAATTCAGAAATTGAGGCCTTGATTTTAGAAGCACACTTAATTAAAAAATATCAACCAAAATACAATATAGTTTGGAGGGATGATAAAAATTACTTTTTTGTAGTTATTACTAAGGAAACTTTTCCGAGAATTTTCTGGACCCACCAGAGAAAATTAAAAATTAAAAATTTAAAATTTAAAATTAACTTTATCGGTCCTTTCGTTGATGGAAAAGCTCTAAAACAGACTTTAAAAGTTCTGAGAAAAGTATTTCCTTATAGAACTTGCAAAACTTTGCCAAAGCAGCCTTGTCTTTGGTATCAGCTGAGCAGATGTCCGGCTCCCTGTTCCTCTAAATCAAAGTTGGGAAAGTTGATCCCAGGAGTAGAAATTAAAATAAAAAAAGATTGTCAAAGAAACGCTAAAAATCTACTAAAAATCCTTGAAAAAGGCAAAATCCAAGTTTTAAAAGATTTAAAAAAAGAAATGAAAAAGGCCTCCAGAAATCAAGATTTTGAAAAAGCAGCCAAAATCAGAGATCAAATTTCGGCTTTGGAAAAGATTTTGGCTCATGCCAAAATATTTGAGTCTGTTGATATTAGACATCAACAAAGCGAAAATTGGCAGACTATTCAAAAAATTTTTCAAAAAATACTAAAAACTCGAAAAGTAATTTCCCGAATTGAGGCGTATGACGTTTCTAATATACAGGGACAAAATGCGACAGGGTCAATGGTTACATTTATTAATGGCCGACCAGATAAAAATTTTTACCGGAAATTTAAGATAAAAATTGCTGGAAAGCCAAATGATATTGCTATGATTAAAGAAGTTTTGAAAAGAAGATTTAAGCATCCTGAGTGGGGATGGCCAGATCTGATTCTAATCGATGGCGGAATCGCGCAGCTTTCAGCCGCGCTCAAAATCAAAAATAAAAAATTAAAAATAAAAAATAAAATTATGGTTATGAGCTTGGCTAAAAAACATAATGAATTGTTTGTCGAAAGGCAGAAAAAACCGATTTTACTTAAAAACCTGCCAAGGGAAATTTTTAATCTGATTTTACAGCTCCGAGACGAAGCTCACCGATTTGCCAGAAAATACCATTTAAAATTGAGGGAAATTGACTTGGGTTTAAAATAGTGATAAGATTAAATAATTGTGGCTCGCCTAATTTTTCATGTTATAATTGGAGTTTTAAGCTTTTGGTTGGCTATTAAATTTGTTTCTGGAGTAATGTTTACCGGAGGAACCAAAGAACTATTGTTAGCTGGTTGTGTCTTAGGCTTAATTAATTTTTTTATCAGACCACTTCTAAATTTAATTACTTTACCTTTAAGAATCCTAACCCTTGGCCTTTTTGGTTTAGTAATAAATATGGGAATTATCTGGGTAGTAGATTTTTTCTTTCCAGAACTAATTATTTCAGGAATCATTCCTCTTTTTTGGACAACTTTGATTATTTGGGTATTATATTGTTTCTTAGGTTTTTATACCCGGAAAAAGAAGAGGAGTTGATTAAAGAATAATAATTATGCAACAATATTTACCAATTGTTCAAATTGTCATCGCTGTATTTTTGATTGTCTTTATTCTTTTGCAACAGAGGGGGCAGGCTTTGGGTTCGGCTTTTGGCGGGGAAGGTGGTTTTTATGCTACTCGGCGGGGCATTCAGAAAAAAATTTTTTGGGCAACTGTTGTTTTTGGCGGACTTTTTATCATTTTGGCTTTGTTAAATTTGGTTTTTTAAAATGTCTCTTTTATCAAAATTAAAGGCTTTTTTAATTAAGGGTCTTTGGCTAAAGAAGTGGCCTTCCAGATCCCAATGGTGGCAGTTTTTTAAAGCCCCCCACCAAATTTTTGGAGGGAGAGAAAGGATTGTTTTTTTTACTTTTTTGGTTTTATTTCTTAGTTCTTTTTTCTTTCTTGTAATTAATTTTTATTTTAAAAATACTGGAATAATCGCAACTGACGGCGGAGTTTTCGTAGAGGGGGTAGCGGGACAACCAAGATGGATTCAGCCAATCTATGCTTCAACAAATGATGTTGACAGAGATTTAGTCGAACTCATCTATTCTGGTTTGATGCAATATGATAAAGATGGTCGAATTATTCCCGACTTAGCCAAGGATTTTCCAAAAATTTCAGAAGATGGAAAAGTTTATGAATTTTATTTAAAAGATAACCTCTTTTGGCAGGATGGGAAACCTTTAACTGCTGATGATGTAATATTTACAATCCAAATTATCCAAAATTCTGATTATAAAAGTCCTCTCAGAATAAGTTGGTTAGGAGTTCAAATAGAAAAAATCTCGGAAAAGGCATTGCGTTTAAAATTAAAAAATTCTTATAGTTCTTTTCTTGAAACCACTGCTCTTAAAATCTTACCAAAACACATCTGGCAAAATGTCTCTCCAGAAAATTTCCCTTTAGCAATTTATAATCTAAAACCTATTGGTTCTGGTCCTTTCAAGTCAAAAGAAATAAAACAAGATGAGACAGGAAGAATTCTTTTAATGGATTTGGTCAGAAATCAAAAATATTATGGAAAATTGCCTTATTTAAATCAGATTTCATTTCGCTTTTTTGAAAATGAAGAAGATTTGATAAAGGCTGTAAAAAACCGAGAAGTTGATGGTTTTTCCTTATCCTCAGCCAAAGACTTTAAAATCTTTAAAGAAAGAGGGTTTTTAGATTATCATCTTTCTTTACCGAGGTATTTTGCTGTATTTTTTAACCCCAATCCGCCAGCTGGCGGATCTAAAATTTTAGCTGAAAAGGAAATAAGACAGGCTTTAAATTGTGGAATTAACAAAAAAGAAATTTTAGAAAAGGTTCTTTTAAATAAGGGGATAATCATTGAGTCACCGATTCTGCCGGAAATCTACGGATTTAATAAGCCGTCGGAAACTTACGAATTTAATCTAGAAAAAGCTAAAGAGATTTTGGAAAAAGCTGGGTTTACCGAAAGCGAAACGGGTGTAAGAAAAAAAATTATCAAAAAAGAGACGGCTTTTAAATTTAAAAATAATTTAAGTGTTGGCTCTAAGGGCAAGGAGGTTGAAGAGCTCCAGAAATGCCTGTCTCGGCTTCCTGAAATTTATCCCGAAGGTCAAATCACTGGAATTTTTGGCGAAAAAACAAAGGAGGCTGTAATTCGCTTTCAAAAACAATATACCGATACAAAAGGCACAGGCTCTGTTGGCACAAAAACGAGAGAAAAATTAAATGAAATGTGCTTTAAACCTGGAGAAGAAGAACTTATTCTTAAATTTTCTCTAATTACCGTTGATGAAGCACTTTTGGTTGAAACAGCTAACATTTTAAAGGATCAGTGGCAAAAATTAGGAGTAGAGCTTGAAATTAAAATGCTTGATGTTTCAACCCTTGAATTTGAAAGAGAAGTTATAAAGCCTCGAAATTATGAAATTCTTTTATTTGGAGAAGTCTTGGGAACTATTCCCGACCCATTTCCATTTTGGCATTCTTCCCAAAAAATAGACCCGGGGCTAAATTTAGCTGTCTACGAAAATAAAAAAGCAGATAAATTATTAGAAACAGCCAGGCAAACATTAGATGATAATAAAAGAAAAGAAACCTTAGAAGAATTTCAAGATATTTTAATAAAAGATGCTCCAGTAATATTTTTATATAGCCCTGATTATATTTATTTATCTTCTAAAAAAATTAAAGGAATTGAAGCAAAAAATATTGTTGATCCTTCAAAAAGATTTACCGGAATTGAAAATTGGTATATTAAAACTAAAAGGGTATTAAAATGAAAATTTCAAATTTCAAATTTCAAATTTCAAAAAGGGTGGAAATTCGTTATTTATATGATATGGGGAAAGTCCTCTATGATCAAGAGTGGCTGAAAAAAGCTAAAAATTTTCCAGTCTATTATATGTATCGAGGGGTGAAGAAAAAGGGTGATTTAAGATATGATATTACAGCGATTCCGCCAAAAATGTTAGGAGAGGAATTTACAAAAACAAAAGGTAATTGTAATTCAAAGAGTTTCCAAGAACTCTATACTGTTCTTAAGGGAAATGTAATTTTTTTAATGCAGAAAATGAAAGGGAGAACCGTCAAAGACATTTTTGCCGTAAAAGCCGAGAGGGGAAATTGGGTAATTGTTCCTCCAAAATATTATGTCATTAGTATAAATCCCTCAAAAAATATTTTAAAATTAGGAAATTGGATTTCGAAAAAAAATAAAAATATTTATAAAAATTTGGAGATAATGCAGGGAGCGTGCTATTACTATACTAAAAAAGGTTGGATAAAAAACAAAAACTATAAAAAAATTCCCAAACTCCGCTTTGGAAGATTCATAAGACAAATACCAAAAAATCTCGATTTTTTGAAAGGTTAGTTTTGCGGGCATGGCGGAATAGAAGACGCGCTAGGTTCAGGGCCTAGTGGGAGAAATCCCGTGGGGGTGCAAATCCTCCTGCCCGCACAATTTATGAAAAAAATTACTAATTTACGAATTATTCCCCTTGGCGGACTTGCTGAGGTTGGTCGCAATATGATACTTCTCGAATATAAAGAAAGGATTTTAATTATTGATGCGGGTTTTCGTCTGCCGGAAGAAGATATGCCAGGGGTCGATTATATTGTTCCCAATATCGAATACCTGAAAGGGAAGCAAAAAAATATTTTGGGGTTAGTTTTCACTCACGGCCACTATGATCACATTGGGGCTGTTCCTTATTTAGTTCAAAAGATTTGGCATCCCAGTTTAGATATTTTTGCCTCTCCCTTAACACGAGGAATAATTTTAAAAAGACAAGAAGATTTTCCCAACCAACCAAAGTTAAATATCAATGAAGTTAAAGACAATGAAACTATTATTTTGGGCCCCTTTCGAATTGAGTTTTTTAGGCAAAATCATAATATCCCTGACAACCTGGGTTTATTTATTACTACTCCCATTGGCAACATTTTACATACCTCAGATTTTAAATTTGACCATAATCCGGTTAATGATTTGCCAACTAATTTTCAGAAACTTCACAATTTTAGCAAAAGAAAAATTCTCCTTTTAATGCAAGATTCAACTGGAGCTGAAGAAGAAGGACATTCGCTTTCTGAAAAAACAATTGAAAAAAATTTAGAGAAAATTTTCGAAAACTCTTCTGGCAGAATCATCGCCGCTACTTTCTCCTCTTTAATAAATAGAATTCAACAAATCGTTTCTCTTTCAGAAAAATATGGAAGAAAAGTTTGTTTAGAAGGTTATTCAATGAAAACTAATGTTGAAATTTCCAAGGCTCTTGGATATATAAAAGCTAAGAAAGGAACTTTTATTCCAACAAAAGAAATTCTAAATTATCCAGACAACAAAATTACAATTTTATGCACCGGTGCCCAGGGAGAGTCAGAAGCAGTGCTAATGCGGATTTCAAATCGAGAACATCGTTTGATTAGATTAAAACCGGGCGATACGGTAATTTTCTCATCATCAGTCATTCCCGGAAATGAAAGAACAGTTCAAATTATGAAAGATGAAATTTTGCGTCAAAAAACAAGGGTTTTTCATTACAAAATGATGGATATTCATGCCGGTGGCCATGCCCAAAAAGAAGAGTTGGCTGAAATGATTAGAATTATGAGACCGAAATTTTTTCTACCCATTCACGGCCAATATTCGATGCTAATTGCTGCAGCCGAAATTGCAAAATATCAAGGCATCCCAGAAAAAAACATTATTGTCGCCGAAAATGGCCAAATTATTAATTTAACCGGATATCAAATTTCTCTTGCAAAAGAAAAGATACCCGCTAATTATGTAATGGTGGATGGCTTGGGAATAGGTGATATAGGTGAAATAGTTTTAAGAGATAGACAACAACTATCTCGGGATGGAATGTTTGTAATTGTTGTTGTGGTGGATAGAATAGCTGGAAAAGTCAAGGGTTCTCCTGATATAATATCAAGAGGATTTGTTTATTTAAGAGAATCGAAAGAATTACTAAGAGATACCCGAAAAAGAGTAATAAAAATTGTTGATGAAGCAGCAGGTTCTGGCGGAGCGGTCAATTGGAGTTATATTAAAGATGAAATCAGAAACAAAATTGGCCAATTTCTATTTTCTAAAACCCAAAGACGACCTATGGTATTACCGGTTGTAATCGAGGTTTAATAAAATTCCAAATTTTTAATTTAAAAACAATTTAAAATTAAAAAATTGTTTTAAAATTTGAAATTAAAAATTATTTAGTATGAGGGTTTTTAGCGGTATTAGACCAACTGGAGAATTACATATTGGAAATTATTTAGGAGCGATAAAACAATGGATTGAACTCCAAGAAGAAGATGAGTGTATTTTTTGTATTGTTGACCTTCATGCTATTACCACTCCTTATAAAACTGAGGGGTTACAAAAGAATATTTTAGATTTGGCTATTGCTTATTTAGCTGCTGGTCTAAATCCGGAAAAATGTATTCTCTTTGTTCAATCTCAAATAAAAGAGCATTCAGAACTTGCCTGGTTATTGGGAACAATGATTCCTTTGGGAGAGCTCCAACGGATGACTCAATTCAAAGAAAAAGCAAAAAAGCATCCAGAGTATGTGAACGCTGGTCTTTTAAATTATCCCCTACTAATGGCAGCTGACATTTTGCTTTACCAAACCGATTTTGTTCCAGTAGGTAAAGACCAGCAACAACATGTTGAGTTGACCAGAGAAATTGCCCGGAGATTTAATAAAAATTTTGGGAAAGTTTTTAAAGAACCGAAGGTCTTACTTCCAAAAACTGGTCAAAAAATTATGTCTTTACAAAATCCTAAAAAGAAAATGTCAAAAACCGATGAGTCGCGAGGATGTATTGATTTATTTGAAGAACCAGAGGAAATTAAAAAGAAAATAATGTCGGCGGTTACTGACGCCGGAAAGCAAATTAAATATGACGAAAATAAAAAACCAGGGATATCAAATCTCTTAACCATTTATTCTCTATTTTCAGGACAGGGAATTAAAGAACTTGAGAAAAAATTTAAAGGCAAGGGCTATGCCGAATTCAAAAAATCTCTGGCTGATTTACTAATTAACTCTCTCGAGCCCCTCCAACGAAAAAGAAAAGAACTTCTTACCAGAGAAGTTTATGTTAAAGAGATTTTAGAGCAAGGCAGAAAAAGAGCTCAAATCATTGTCCAATCCACAATGACCGAAGTCAAGAAAAAAATGGGCCTGATTTAAATTTTACCCTTTAAATACTTCGAGGTTTAAATTTATATCTGAATTCCAATTTATCTCCTTATAATTAAGGAGCAATTTTTTTATATAATCCCTTAAAAATTTATATTGCTCTTTTATCTTAGCTTCAAATTTAATCGTCAGGTAAGGAGCATTTTGAGAATAACGAATAACAAACATTTCATCAGGCAAATCAAGCCGAACTCCATCACCAGCCCGTTCATCATCAATAACTTTTGCCTGGGGAAAATCTTTTTTAAGTATGGGGCTAATTTTACTCATTAATTCTACTTTTTTATCATCAGCGCAATATATTTTTATTTCTGGACTTGATATATATTTAGGAAGCGAATTAATAGCTAATGAAAGCGACTGATTAGTTTTTTCTAAATACCTTAATAAACGTAAAGTTGAATAAAGCGAGTCATCATGATTATAAAAATCAGCTGAAAAGAAAAAATGTCCTGATAATTCTCCAATAAAAGCCCCTTTAACTTCTTGATTTTTTTTCTTTAAAAATGAATGGCCTGTTCGCCACATAAAAGGTTTTCCACCGTATTTTAAAATTGTTTCCTCAACAACTTTTGAACAAAGAGTGTTATACATAATAGTTGCTCCTGGGTGCTCACTTAAAACATCTATTGCAAAAAGTGCTAACAAAACATCATTCCAAATAATATTTCCTTTGTTATCAACTATTCCTATACGGTCGCCGTCAGCATCATAAGAAAAACCAACATCGGCTTTCTCTCGCAGTACTTTGTTTCTTAAACGTTGAGCAACGGAAACACTGGTTGGGTCAGGCACGCCTAAAGGAAAAGATGAGTTTAATTCACAATTACTTTCAACGACTTCGCACCCAGCTTGCCTCAGCAAATCAGGAACAATAACTCCTGCCGTCGAACAGCTCGGGTCAACGACTACCTTAAATTTCTTTTTGAGCGGCAATCTTTTTAATAAATCAACGAAATATGCCTTACGAATATCTTGTTTTTCAATTTTACCTATTTCTTCTGCCTCTTCAAAATCTTCCTCTTCTACTATTCGTCTTAATTCTTGAATGCCATCGGAGACCAATGTTTCGGAAAAACCATTAGCTAATTTAAGGCCATTATATTCAGCTGGATTATGAGAACCGGTAACATAAACGCCTCCTTTACAATTCAAATAATATTGTGACCAGTAAAAAGTTCCTATAAGTTCCATCCCAATATTGATTATATCGATACCAGCCCAATTCAATCCTTTACTAATAGCTTCAGTATATTGAAAACTATTGATACGACAATCATAAGATACCACAGCTTTTTTGATGCCGTTCCTTTTTAAAAAAGTACCGAATGCTTTTCCTATACACTGTATAATTTCTGGGTTTAAATCTTTATCGACTATTCCCCGAATATCATAACCACGGAAGATGTAAGGGTTGATTTTCATATACCGAGCTTTTATTTATAAAAGCGAAGGTGAAGAAGAGGACGAAGTCCTCTTCGTCTAAATATATTATATCACCCCGTTAGAAATTTTGCGAGCGATATCTCTTTTTATTGTAATTGACACTTAATTTCTAACGGGGTATCATATCAATATGTCATTTTCAGTAGGTATAGTTGGCTTACCCAATGTAGGAAAGTCAACACTATTTAAGGCTTTGACGAAAAAGCCAGTTGAGATTGCTGCCTATCCTTTTACTACCATTCATCCAAATGTTGGGGTGGTTACTGTTCCCGATGAAAGACTTGAGAAAATTGCAGAAATTATTAAACCTGAAAAAGTTACCCCGACAATTATTGAATTTATTGATATTGCCGGCTTAGTTAAAGGAGCTCACAAGGGTGAAGGTTTAGGCAATCAATTTTTGGCTCATATCCGAAATTGTGATGCTATTTTGGAAACGGTAAGATGTTTTGAAGATTCGAAAGTTGAGAATGTTTTAGGCCAAATTAATCCGGAAAAAGAAATTGAAATTGTTAAAACAGAACTCTTAATGAAAGATTTAGAGATATTAGAAAATTTAATGAAAAAGTTAGAAAATGATATTAAATCAAAGGATAAAAAGATAATTAAGAAATACGATTTACTTAAAAAAATAAAAGAGGAGGTATCTCAGGAAAAATCAATTTCAGAAATCAATCTAACTGAGGAAGAAAAATTAGAAATTAAGGAATATCAATTTTTAACTCAAAAACCCATTTTCTACGTTTTAAATATCAACACCAAATTTGTAAGGTCGGACCTTACAGGACTGAAACATTTTTTGGCGGTGAACTTAAAAGAAGAAGGAGAAATAGCTGAACTTTCGGAAGCAGAAGAAAAAGAACTTGGTTTAAAATCACAGCTTGACCAGTTAATTTTAGCTTGCTACAATATCCTTGATTTAATTACTTTTTATACCGTAGCCGGAGGAAAAGAAACAAGGGCCTGGACCTTAAAGAGAGAATTAAAAGTGCCTCAGGCTGGCGGGGTTGTCCATTCTGATTTTGAAGAAAAATTTATCCGGGCAGAAGTAATCCCCTGGCAAAAACTATTAGAAGTTGGAAGTTGGGCAAAGACCAGAGAGTTTGGCTGGCTAAAAACAGTAGGCCGAGATTATGTAGTCCAAGACGGAGATGTAATAGAATTCAAGATATAATTTTAAGATGAAACTTTACGAATTGACATATTTAATATCGCCTGACTTATCAGAAGAAGAAATCAAAGAATTTCAGAAAAAAATTGTCTCCTTAATTAAAGAAAAGGGGGGGATTTTAAATGAAGTAGGCTTAATTATTAAACAGACTTTGGCTTATCCAATAAAAAAGTTTAGCCAGGCCTATTTAACAACTTTAAATTTTCAATTAGAGGCAGAAAAAATTAGTGATTTAGAAAAGAAATTAAGAACCGAAAATTTTATTCTTCGTTACTTAATTTTTTCTAAAAAAATCCAAAAAAGAATAGTTGGAAGGAAGCCCGCAATAAAGGGAAGAAAAATGGTAGGTTTGAGTCTAACTAAAAAACCGAAAAAAATAGACGAAACAAGGGAGAAAAAAGTAGAATTAGAGGATATAGAAAAAAAATTAGAAGAGATATTAGGAAAAACTTAAACCCTGTTAGAAATTACCCATTTAAAACCTCTCGCTTAATTTTCTTCAATATTTATTATTTGATAGAATTTCTAACGGGGTAAAAAGGTCGAAAAAATTTAAAGAAACCATGAATGAATAATATTTATGAATTTAAATAAAGTTATTTTAATTGGAAGACTTACCAGGGATCCTGAATCACGGGCTTTACCAAGTGGTCAGGCGGTTGCAAATTTTGGATTGGCGACTGACAGGTTTTTTGTTGATAAATCGGGCCAAAAACAGCAACAAACAGAATTTCATAATATCGTTGCTTTTGGTAGGTTGGCTGAAATAGCTAATCAATTTCTAACTAAAGGTTCTTTGGTTATGATTGAAGGAAGAATAAGAACGAGAGGTTGGCAAGGTTCCGATGGCCAATCGCGTTCTAAAACTGAAATTGTTACTGAAAGACTTCAATTAGGACCGAGGTCAGCCGGTAAAATCGCTCCTCCCGAAAAAGAAACAAAAGCACCCTCTGAAGAAATTCCAATTATTGAGGAAAATGAAGATGAAATAGATGTCTCAAAAATACCTTTTTAAATCAATGGGATACCTTGCTGGGTCTTAAAAAGCCTGCAGTTATTGGAGAAAAGGTAAAAATCATTTAATAAATTTTTAATTTTGATTGTTATGAATTGTTCTCTTTGCCAAAAAAATATTAGAGATATCGATTTTAAAAATACTAAACTTTTGGAAAAGTTTATTTCTATTTTGGCTAAAATTAAATCTAGAAAAAAGACTGCGCTTTGTTCTATGCATCAAAAAAAAATATCACGAGCTATAAAAAGAGCGAGGTTTTTAGGGTTGCTACCATATACGACGAAATAGTACCTGGTATTTGACGCAAAGCATACGGGGAAAGTATGTAGGAAAAGTAATGACTAAATAGTTTATACTAAATACTCAAGATGGCTTCCTTAATTTTTTTTACTATTTCTGGGTTCTCTTTTAAAAATTGTTTTGCTCCCTCTATCCCCTGGCCAAGTTTTGATTCTCCAAAACAAATCCAGCTTCCTGATTTTTTGATAATTCCGTATTTCAAGCCGGTATTTAAAAGGTCGGTTATGAAAGATATTCCTTCATTATAATAAATATCAAGCTCAGTAGTTTTGAATGGGGCAGCAACTTTATTTTTAACTATTTTAGCTTTAATTCTATTACCAATAATATCGTCGCCACGTTTTATCTGGGCTGCTCTTCTTAAATCAATTCTGACTGAAGCATAAAATTTTAAAGCTAAACCTCCTGGGGTTGTTTCAGGATTACCAAACATCATTCCGATTTTCATTCTGGTCTGATTGAGAAAAATAACTACTGTTTTTGTCTTAGATATAATACCAGAAAGCTTTCTCAAAGCTTGACTCATTAATCTTGCCTGAAGGCCAATTTGAAACTCGCCCATCTCCCCAGCAATTTCAGCTTGGGGAACCAAAGCCGCCACTGAATCAACGACAATAACATCAACTTCGCCCGACCTAACCAGGGTCTCAACAATTTGCAGAGCTTGCTCCCCTGAATCTGGCTGAGAAATCAAAAGGTCTTCAACGTTTACTCCAATTTTTTGTGCCCAATCGGGATCTAAAGCGTGTTCAGCATCAACAAAAGCTCCCACCCCTCCTCTTTTTTGAGCTTCTGCTAAAATATGAAGTGCCAATGTGGTTTTTCCTCCGCCTTCCGGGCCATAGATTTCAACTACTCTCCCTCTTGGCACTCCGCCAACTCCCAAAGCCATATCCAAAGAAATTGAACCGGTGGGAATAACATCGACATCAACTGCTCTCACCTCTTTTAATTTCATTATTGAACCTTCTCCAAACCTTTGTTTGATTTCTTCAATAGCTTCCTCTAAATCTTTTTTTTCTCCGCCATCTGGCGGATTTTCTTTTTTCTTTACCATATATTTAATAATATCAATTTTTTAAATTTTTTTCCATCCCCCTTCTTCTTCCTCGGTTTTAAAATACACTTCCCGGGGTTTTGCTCCTTCTCCTGGTCCAACCACTCCCTTTTCTTCTAACATATCAATAAGTCGAGCCGCTCGAGCATAACCAATTCGTAAATGTCTCTGTAAAAGAGAAGCCGAGGCTTTTCTCGAGCGAATAACTAACCTTTTGGCCTCTTCATAAAGAGGATCTTCGCCAAAAGGAAACTCTTCAAATTCAGTCTCCGGTTTCTCTAGAGCTTTCTGTAAATCTTCAGCTAAAAAATTTTCCAGAATTCCTTCTTCAATTTTTTCCACTTTCAGTTTTGCATTTTGAGTTTTGATATAATTGACCACTTTCCTTACTTCTTTTTCTGAAACATACGCTCCTTGGATTCTCCTTGGCTTAGCAATTTCAGCTGAAACGAAAAGGAGGTCGCCTGAACCCAAAAGTCTTTCCGCTCCAGCCATATCTAAAACCGTTCTTGAATCAACCTGAGAAGCAACCTGAAAAGTGACGCGGGAAGTAATATTGGCCTTAATTAAACCAGTAATCACTTCAACTGATGGTCTCTGGGTTGCCACTACCAAATGAATTCCAACTGCCCTCGCCATCTGGGCTAATCTAACAATTCCAACTTCTATTTCTTTTCCACGAGCGGCCATTAAATCAGCTAACTCATCAATAATTAAAATAATATAAGGCAAAATAGGCTCTTCTCTGGATAGGGCTATTTCATTAAAACTAAAAATATCTCTGGCCTTGGCTCCAGCTAAAACTTCAAATCTTCTTTCCATTTCTGAAATTAACCACTTTAAAGAATTAATCGCTTTTTGGGCATCGAAAATCACCGGGCATAAAAGATGGGGGAGCTCTTGATAGACCGGGAATTCAACCCTTTTCGGGTCAATTAGAACTAATCTTAAAATTTCTGGAGAGTTTTTATAAAGAAGACTTAAAATTAAATTATTTAGGAAAATGGTTTTTCCCGTCCCGGTAGAACCTGCCACTAAAAGATGAGGCATTTTAGTCAAATCAGAATAGACGGGAAGACCAGAAACATCTCTGCCCAAAACAAAATTTAAACCTGATTTAACTGCCTGAAAATTTTGATTTGCAATTAAATCTTTAATTCTAACTTTGGCTCTTATCTTATTTGGAACCTCAATTCCCACCAGGGCTTTACCAGGAATAGGAGCCTCAATCCTAATCGGATGGCTGGCTAAGGCTAAGGCCAAATCGTTACTAAGAGCGGTAATTTTAGATAATTTTACTCCTTCGGCTGGTTTAAAAGTATACTGGGTAACAGTCGGTCCAATATTTATCTCAGCCATTTCAACTTCGATGCCAAAATTTTGCAAAGTCTTTTTAATAATAGCTGAATTTTGTCTAACATCACCGCTATTGGGAATTTGGCGATCGGTTTCTAATAAATCAAGGGGTGGGGGTTGATATGGTAGAAGACCAGCCAATTTTAATCCTTCGGTTACCGGTTTGGTTTTCAATTCCACCAGCTTTCTCTCAGGCAAAAATTCTTTTTCTGTCGGAGAGGGTGGAACTTCTTTTACTTTAAAATCGGGTTTTGTTATTTTAAACATTCTGGTAATTAAAGATTCTTTTCTTTCTTTAACTTCTTCTTCTTCTTCAAATTTTATTTCTTTTTCCTTCTTGGAAAACAATGGTTTTAAAAATTGTCCAAAAATTAAAATACCAACAATAATTAGAGCTATAAAAATAATTTGGGTAACCAAAAAACCAAAAGCTGAAAGTAGGGGCTTAGATAATAAATAGCCGAGCCAGCCGCCTTCGCCTGGTCTTTGATCCGGGGATAAATTTAAAGTTAAAATACCGGCAATTCCTAAAAGTAAAAATAAAATAGCCAAAGTTATTGGCCATTTTCCCTTATATTTCGAACTAAAAAACACTAAACCGCTTAAAATAAAAAGTAAGGGTAGAGAAAAAACTGCTTTGCCGATTAAATAAGGAAAAGCAATCATTATACCTCTACCAACTGCTCCCGCCTTAGAAAAGAAAGAAAGGGCAATGATTACTGCCACCAAAAACATTATTGCTGCCCAAATGACACGTTTAGTTTCTTCCGGTAAAACAAAGTGGAAAAATTTCCTCTTCTTGAAATTATTTTTTTTTAAATTTTTGAATTTTTTGTTTTTAGCCACGGAATTGAATTTCTATCTTTAATATAGCATTTTCAATTACTTTCTGAAACCACATTAGAAATTTAAGAAGCGAGGCAGGACTGTGGGGGGAGCATTGCGCAGTCGAGCTTTTTAATTAATTTTAATTTCACTTAAGAGTTTGTAAGGCTCGACGAGCAATAGGCGCGGCGGAAATAGAGTTTGTATTATTACCTTAGCCGACGCCGTGCTCCCCGAATCAGCCTGCCGAGCTTCTATTTCCTGAAGCCAGTGCCAGCTGGAATTAGTTTACCAATTATGACATTTTCTTTTAGTCCTCTCAATTTATCTTCTTTTCCTTCAATTGCCGCTTTAATTAAAACCCGAGAGGTTTCCTGAAAAGAAGCGGCTGACAAAAAAGAGTCAGTGGTTAAAGCCACTCGGGAAATTCCAAGCAAAATTGGTACACCCTTGGCTTGAGTCTTTTTTTCTTTTTTAAGAATTTCATTTTCTTCTAAAAATTTAGCTCGTTCTACAACTTCACCAGGACTAAAAGAACTGTCGCCAATATTCTTGATTCTAATTCGAGAAAACATTTGGCGAACTATTACTTCAACGTGTTTATCGTGGATTACTGCTCCTTGAGAAAAATAAATTCTTTGAATTTCTTTAACAATATAACGCTCAGTTTCTAACTTGTCAGTCATCTTAAAAAATTCCTGTAAATCTAAATTTCCCTCGCAAAGTTGTTGTCCTTTCTTTATAATTTGGCCAGGTTTTACATAAATTGCCATATTTTCTGGAATTTTGTATTCAACTATTTCAGTTTTTGGATTTTTGGAAGCGACGACTTTAATCACTCTGTCTTGAGTTATTTCTATTACTTTTCCTTCAACCTGAGAAATTTCTGCTTTTCCTCCTGGTATTCTTGCTTCAAAAATTTCCTGAACCCTTGGTAAACCAAAAGTAATATCGCCTCCCCCGGCCACTCCACCAGTATGAAAAGTTCTCATTGTTAGCTGAGTCCCCGGTTCTCCAATAGCTTGGGCAGCTACGATTCCTACTGCTTCGCCTAATTTAATCAATTGGTTCTTCCCGAGGTCCCAACCATAGCATTTTTGACAAACTCCCCTTACTGATTTACAGGATAAAGGCGAATGGACTCTAACTTTTTCAATTTGAGCATCAACGATTTTTTCAGCCGCTTTCCAATCAATAATTTCTCCCTCTTTTAATATAGTAGTTTTCGTTTCTGGATTTTTAATTTTATCTAATGTTATTCTTCCAATAATTTTGAAAAGAAAATTTTGGCCAATTTCATCAGCGTCTTTTCTAAATATCTCAATTCCAGTCCTATCTCCACAGTCTTCCTCAAAAATCATCACCTCATGAGAAACATCAACTAATCTCCTTGTTAAGTATCCGGCAGTTGAAGTTCGCAAAGCGGTATCGGCTGTTCCTTTTCTTGCCCCATGAGTGGAAATGAAATATTCCAAAACGTCAAATCCTTCCTTGAAAGAACTTTTTACTGGCAACTCAATGATTTGGCCTACCGGATTAATAACTAAACCTTTCATTCCGGTCATTTGAACCGGTTGAGCCCAAGAACCCCTCGCCCCGGCATCAATCATTTGAAAAACCGGCCCATGTTCCGGTAAGGTTTTAGGAACTAATCTTTCAATCTCTGTCTTAGCTTTTGTCCAAATTTCAATAACTTTAATGCTTTTTTCTTCTCGAGATAATAAACCCTTTTTATAGTGGTCTTCTATTCTACTAATTTCTTTTTCTGCCGCTTCAATAATTTTTGGCTTCTCGGGTGGAACAATTAAATCATCAATTCCCCAGGTAATACCGGCTATCGTGGAGTATTCAAAACCTAATTCTTTAACTCTGTCTAAAATAGCCTCGACTGTTTCAATCGAATAGTTATCTAAAATTTCCCCAACAATTTTTTCAAGTTTCTTTACATTTATTTCTTCATTAGAGAAAGGGTAGTCCTCGGGCAAAACTTGATTAAAAATAATTCTTCCAACAATGGTCTCAACAAATTCCCGACTCTTTTTTCCTTTTATTCCTCTAACCTTTATCTTTTCTTTTAAATTGATTATGCCAAGATCAGAAGCTAAAATGGCTTCCTCGGGGCTACCAAAAAGCGGAATATTATTTCTTTTCTCAGAAGATGATTTTATTTTAGTTAACCAGTAGCACCCCAGAACAATATCTTGATAAAGTGTAACAACCGGGGTACCAGTGGCAGGTTTCAATAAATTAAAAGTAGATAGCATCAACTCTCTCGCTTCTTTTTGGGCTTCATCTGATAAAGGCAAATGAACTGCCATTTGGTCCCCGTCGAAATCAGCATTAAAAGCTTTACAAACCATCGGATGAATCCTAATTGCTTCTCCTTCAACTAGAATTGGTTGAAAGGCTTGAATACCTAATCTATGTAAAGTTGGCGCTCGATTTAAAAGAACCAATTTATCTTTCACTACTTCCTCTAAAATCGCCCAGATTTCGTCGGTTTCAGCCTCAATTAATCTTGATGCTCCTCTAACATTGTAGGCAAGTTCTTTTTCTAAGACTTTCTTTATAACAAAAGGTTTAAAAAGCTCTAAAGCCATCTTTTTGGGTAAACCGCATTGACTAATCTTCAATTCTGAACCGACAACAATCACCGACCTTCCTGAGTAGTCAACTCTTTTACCTAAGAGGTTTTGTCTAAATCTTCCTTGCTTTCCCTTAATCATATCGGCCAGAGACTTCAATAGCCTTCTGCCGCCAGTAGTGGCTTGGATAGTAGTTCCCTTTCTCATTCCATTATCAATTAGAGCATCGACCGCTTCTTGAAGCATTCTTTTTTCATTTCTAACAATGACATCCGGAGCTCCAATCTCCAAAAGATATTTTAATCTGTTATTTCTATTAATTACTCTTCGATATAAATCATTTAAATCAGAAGAGGCATATCTACCGCCATCCAATTGAACCATTGGCCGAAGATCGGGAGGTAAAATTGGCAAAACAGTTAAAAACATCCATTCTGGCCGAATACCGGCTTTTTTCATCCCTTGAAAAAGTTTTAGTCTTCTTAAAATTTTCCTCCGAGTTTCGCCTTCGCTATTCTCAAGTTCTTTTTGTAATTTTTCAATTTCTTTTTTTAAATCAATTTTTTCAAAAATTTTTCTTAAGATCTCTGAACCCGTCCCTGCCTCAAAAACTTCTCCATATTTTAACGATAAATTATGATATTCGATCTCAGATAAAATCCTCAGGGGTTTAATTGATAAAACCTCTTCCTTCACCTTATCCCTCACTAATTTCAATTCTTCTGATTTTTTCTTTTTTTCTTTAGTTTTTAATTTTTCGAACTTGATGGGCGAAGAGGACTTCGTCCTCTTCTTCACCTTCACTTCCATAGATGGAAGTTCGGTTTTTGATTTTCTTTTGTATTCTTTCTCAATTTCTTCCAAAACTTTCTTTTTTACTTCCTCATTAATATCAGTAATAATATAAGTAGCGAAATAAATTATTCTTTCTAATTGCTGCATTGGAATGTCTAAAATTAGCCCCATTGTTGAAGGAACTCCACGTAGAAACCAAATATGGGAACAGGAACTGGCTAATTTTATATGACCCATTCTTTCTCTTCTAACCAAAGCTTTGGTTACTTCTACACCACATCTGTCACAAATTATGCCTTTGTAACGAATCCTTTTATATTTTCCACAATAACATTCATAATCTTTTTCTGGTCCGAAAGTTTTCTCACAAAAAAGGCCGTCTTTTTCTGCTCTCTGGGTTCGATAATTAATGGTTTCTGCTTTTGTTACTTCTCCGTGCGACCATAACAAAATCTCCTCCGGCGAGGCTATTTTTATACGAATTGATTCTAAATCGGTTACTCTCATAATCTTAATTTTTAATTCTTAATTTTTAATTTCAAAACAATTTTTAATGACTAAATGTTTAAAAATTAAAAAATTAGAACATTGTTTAAAAATTAGAAATTAAAAATTGGAAATTTAAGAGGTTTGCTCTTTTGGTTTTTCTTTTACCTCAATACTTAATCCTAAAGATTTCAGTTCTGAAACCAATAAATTAAATGACGCGGGGATATTTGGTTCTTGAATTTTCTCCCCTTTTAAAATTGCCTCATAGGTGGCTGCTCTTCCTGATACATCGTCAGATTTTATAGTCATCATTTCCTGCAAGATATGAGCTGCTCCGTATCCTTCCAAAGCCCAGACTTCCATTTCTCCGAATCTTTGACCGCCGAATTGAGCCTTTCCTCCCAATGGTTGTTGAGTAATTAAAGAATAGGGACCGATAGAGCGGACGTGAATTTTGTCTTCAATCATATGAACTAATTTCATCATATAAAGGAAACCAATGGTGATTTTTTCAGAAAACGGCAGTCCGGTTCTGCCATCATATAAAGTAACTTTCCCATCTTCAGGAAGACCGGCTTCTTTTAGTTCTTCTTTTATGTCTTTTTCATTAGCTCCAAGTAGGGCGGGAGAGATAGCAATATAACCTAATCTTTTAGCTGCCAAAGCTAAGTTTGTCTCTAAAATCTGGCCAAGGTTCATTCTTGAAACAACACCTACTGGATTTAAAATAACATCAACCGGCGTCCCATCTTCTAAAAATGGCATCTCTTCCACCGGTAAAACCTTAGAAATTACTCCTTTATTTCCGTGACGTCCGGCTAATTTGTCTCCAGCTTGAATTTTTCTAATTTCAGCCACTTCGACCTCAATTCTTTTTATTACTCCTGGCTCTAATTTTGCTCCTTTATCTCTTTCCCAAATTTTAACCCCGATTACTCTTCCTCGTTTTCCATGCTCCATTAATAAAGAAGTGTCTTTTACTTCTCTGGCTTTTTCGCCAAAAATTGCTCTCAGTAATCTTTCTTCGGCAGTCAAATCAGCTTCCCCTTTTGGTGAAATTTTCCCAACCAAAATATCATTTGGTCCAACCTCTGCCCCAATTCTAACAATTCCTTCCTCATCAAGGTCCTTTAATTTTTCCTCTCCAACATTAGGAATATCACCAGTGGTAATTTCCGGTCCTAATTTTGTTTCTCTAATGTCGCAGGTAAAACTTTCAATATGTAAAGAAGTATAAATATCTTCTCTGACTAATCTTTCGGAAATTAAAATGGCATCTTCAAAGTTTCCCCCGCGCCAGGGAAGGAATGCCACTAAAGCATTATGACCCAAAGCTAAATAACCTTGGGAGATACTCCCGCCATCAACCAAAACATCTCCTTTCTTAATTTTTTCACCTTTTTTAATAATTGGTTTTTGATTGAGCGAAGTATATTGATTAGTTCTAATAAAAGTTTTTAGATTATAGACTTTTTCTTTACCTTCTTTAGTTTTAATCTTAATCTGATTAGCATCAACCTCAGTTGCAATTCCATCTTCATCAGCTATTATTATTTGTCCCGAATCTCTCGCTACTCTTTCCTCTACCCCAGTACAAACTAAGGGAGGTTCTGGTCGAATTAGCGGCACAGACTGACGTTGCATATTGGAACCCATCAAAGCACGGTTTGCATCATCATTCTGTAAAAAAGGAATAAGAGAAGTGGCAATGGAAATACTTTGGTTGGGACTAACATCAATAAAATCAATTTCCTCTTTTTCAATCTTTCCTGGCTCGCTTTTTATTCTGGCTTCTACTTTATCTGCCAAAATGTTTCCTTTTTCATCTATCGGTATTCCAGCTGAAGCTATATTATATCTTTCTTCTTCATAAGCATTGAGGTATTGAATTTCTGAAGTAACTCTGCCCTTTTCTATCTTAAAATAAGGAGTTTCAATAAAGCCATAGGGATTAATTTTAGCAAAAGAAGCTAAGTGACCAACCAATCCAATATTGGGTCCTTCCGGTGTTTGAATGGGGCAAATTCGACCATAATGAGAGGGCTGGACATCCCTAACCTCAAAACCAGCCCTTTCTCTGGTCAATCCTCCGGGACCTGTAGCTGATAATCTTCTCTTGTGTTCTAACTCGGCCAGAGGATTCTCGTTATCCATAAATTGAGATAATTGAGAAGAAATAAAAAATTCTTTAACCACCGATATTACCGGCCGAGGATTAACTAACTGAATTGGTGTTAAAGTATAAATATCAAGGGTAGACATTCTATCTTTAATAATTCTCTCCATTCTCATTAAACCTATTCTTAATCTATTAACCAATAACTCATTTAAAGCTCTCACTCTTCTATTTCCCAAATGGTCAATCTGATCAGGTTTTCCTTCGGGGTCATTATTAAGACGGATAATTTCCCTTAATACAGCAATCACATCTTCTATTTTTAATACTCTATCTTTTACGGTAATCTCCTCCTCGTTATCTTTGACTTTTGGCTTTTGACGTTCGCTGAGGCTTCGCCTCATCTCACGCCTCGCCTCGCTTCGCTCGGCTCGGCTTTTGACCTCAACATCTGAAAGGCGCTGTCGCATTCTCCATCTTCCCACTTTGGCTAAATCATAACGTTCGAAATTAAAAAACATATTCCAAATCAGCTCACGAGCCGTATCAGAAGTGGCCATATCCCCCGGTCTCAATCTTTGATAGATTTCAACTAAGGCCTCTGCTTGATTATGAGTTGAATCTTTTTTTAAAGTTTCTCCAATAAAATCTATCTCTCCTTTGTTAACGTCCTGGAATTTTTCTTTAATATCTAAATCTTTATCAACGCCAAAAGCACGCAAAATGGTAGTTGCTGCCACTTTTCTTTTTCTATCAATTCTCACTCCAATAAAACCTGAGTTTTCCGTTTCAAATTCTAACCAAGCTCCTCGATTAGGAATAAGTTTTGCCCCAAAATAATTTTTAAAACCTATTTTTTGAGCAGTAAAAAAAGCACCAGGAGAACGAATTAATTGAGATATTACTACTCTTTCCACTCCATTAACAACAAAAGTTCCCCTATCAGTCATCAGGGGGAAGTCAGTTAAAAATACTTCCTGTTCTTTAATTTCTTTGGTTTTAAGATTGACGAGTTTAGTTCTGACTCGCAGGGAAGCCTCATAAGAATCATTATTTTTCTTTGCCTCTAATTCCGTCTTATAATTCGGCTGCCCTAATTTAAAATCTAAAAACCAGAGCTCCAATTCCTTTCCAGTATAATCTTTAATTGGAGACACCTCTTCTAATAATTCTTTTAAGTCCCTTTCCCAAAAAGTTTTCCAGTTTTCTTTTTGTAAAGATAATAAATAAGGTAGAGGAAGAGAAATTTTCGCTTTCCCAAAATTTTTTAACTTAAATCTTTCCATAATAGATTAGAGTGTTGAACAATTATTTTTCAGCGTAATTTCCGCGTATAGTTCAGCGTGGTTCAGCGGGAAGATGGTTTAATCGCAGAACTACGCGGAACAACACGCGAAACTACGCGGAATTATTCAACGGTCTTAGACAGGAGAAGGTTAAAATCTAAAAAATACCCTAAATATCTTTTTTCTTTTAGGGCTATTAGGTTTCTAGTAAATTTTCAATTTAAAAAACCAGAAAATAATCTTAAAAAAACTAAAACTTTAACATCCGCCCTCGCCTTCGTTTTGATCCGCTCCTCTCCGGCTCGGGCTTAATACAATACTCATCTTAATCCTTTTATAAAAATTTGTCAATGGGTTAATCTCGTTATTTATTCTCTTCCGGAGTTGAGGTAGGCACAGGTGTTGACGCTGGTTTTTTCAATTCGTCAATTTTATTTATGACATCTTGATTCCCCGGATTTAATTCCAAAACCTTCTCAAATATCTTTATAGCCTCATCCTTTTGGCCCTTTTTTTGATAAGCCATTCCTAAAGCATAAAGAGAATTGGAATGATTCGGGAAAAACTGAATGACCTGCTGAAACTGAGAAACTGCCTCGTCTGTCTGATTATTATTATAATAAATCCTTCCCAATTGGAAAAGGGCTTCAACTGATTGAGGATTTTCAGCCACTATATTCTTTAATCTATTTATTGCCTCTTGAAAATTTTCTTCTTGCTCAAAAATCAAAGCCATTTGAATTTTAGCATCTAAATAATCAGATTTCAATTGAATCGCTTTTTCAAATTCTTTTTTTGCCTCATCAGTTTTTTTATCGTCTCGTAATAATTTTCCGATTTCAGCGTAAAAAACTGGATTTGTTGGTTCAAGTTTTATGGCTTTTGAAAAAGAATCAACGGCCCAACTACTTGCTCCTTGAGCAAAACCTCTAAGGTCCCGATAAATCATACCTAAATTTTCGAAACCTACTACCCAATTAGGTGAAATTTGGCTTGCTATTCTTGCTCCATTAATAGTTTTGGCAAAATTTAATTGGATTTTTTGAACATCCTGGCTTTCCGGTGACTTTTGAAGCTCATTTGAGGCCTCAATAAAATAACCTCCACTTAAAGCAATCCAATAATTGGCTCGGGATTGATTATATTTCACCGCTTTTTCTAAATTTTCCACCTTGTTAAGGGCGATTCCTTCTTTATATTTGAGGTCAGCTAAATAAAATCTCGCGCCAAAAAACCAACTGCCTAAAGTTGCTAAAAAAATTACAATTAAAACTATATTAAAGACCAAACTCATTTCTGGAAAATCTTTAAAAGAGAGAGATTTCTCCTTCAAGGGTATTTGCCAAGAAATTACCCCCATTCCTAAAATCAGCCAAAAAAGAAAAGCTAAAGTAGTATTTTGATAATAAACAAATTGAGAAATCAACAATGCTAAAAATCCAAAAATTAAAGGCAATTGATAACTTATTTCGCCTTTTTTTATTTTTTTAAGCAAATAATAACTCATCATCAAGAATAATCCTATTACTGCCAGCCAGCTCAAAAATCCTAAAATTCCCATCGTAGAAATAATTTCAGCAACCTGCGATGCTCCCTTATCAAACCTTAATTGCCAGAAATTTGTTTGATTAAAACTTTCTGGTTTAAATTTAGCGAAATCGTGAGAGAAAGTGCCAATTCCTGACCCAAAAATCGGGTAATTTTTAACCGCGCCAAAAGCAACCCTCCAAGTCATCTTTTGGTCTAATAAAATTTCTTTTGGTGAATCTAAAACATTGAAACCGGCGACTGGAAGATTAAAATTGGCAACTCGCAGGAAAGAAAAGGCAGCCGAAATAATAATTAAAATTATCGGTATCAAAAGTAAATTAACTCTTTCTCGGAAA
>Ga0210051_1000242_pt1 | contig 46927 bp, 42 predicted proteins | sample CryGey092014_all_FD_185464 | JGI IMG/M metagenome (GOLD analysis project Ga0210051, IMG submission 185464) | Groundwater microbial communities from aquifer - Crystal Geyser CG23_combo_of_CG06-09_8/20/14_all (SPAdes) (version 2) | ecosystem: Environmental > Aquatic > Deep subsurface > Groundwater...
AGCATACGCAGCCATTTTAGACCGTATCTGGCTAATCTGACAAAACCTCTTACTTGATAGCTTAATCTAATTATCTGCATAGCTTCTTGGATCTAAAAGAGTCCAAGATGTATGTGGCCTTGTATAGTACCATTCATAATCTAGGGTAAAAAAACCGGGAAAGGATCCCGATTTTGTTTCAAATCTCCAGTTTATTGAATGATTTTATCCACTATGCCGTATCTAGCTGTAAAAAATATCCCCTAGTGACGATTGTCATAGGGGATGCTAGGGACTCTGTTGTTTGTATCGATTCAGCAACTTATAATACTTGTTTCGTTGCGTATAAGTTGTAGAGAATTCTATCAACTGTCTTGCTTCAGAGTCGGGGAATTGATGCAGAAGCTCAATGGCGTCAGCGCACAGCTCAAGAGCTTTTTTTCTTCCTTGTTCGATTGCCCCACATCGGACCATAATGCTTCTTACAACATCTATTTCTTGTGCCGACAAATCTTTACGGCCTAGTAGAGCTGTTAGAGCTTCCCGGTCTTGACCCGATGCGTTGTTAAGGGCAAAAATGATGGGTAGAGTGGATTTTCCTTGACGGAAATCTTCCAAATCTTTTCCAAAATCCCAGCAATCATTGGAAAGAATGTGAGCCATGCCGATTTTTTTGCCAATTTTACCGAGTAATTCAATATTTGGGTTAGCACTTTCTCTAAGAAGGCCGCCGATTTTCAAAGCCTGTTCCCAAAAATTGTATCCCTCGACCTTGCCCATGTAGAACTGTTCATCAGTCCCATGCATTACCGAGTCAATGATTCCCGCTTGAAGGGTATTGGCATCGAGATTAGACATTTCTTCAAGGATGCGCCAGAAATATTCATCCGAAAGACAATGTCTTATGGCACGGGTCATGTCATGAGCAATTGAGTAGAAACCAACAGCCTGTAGTATTAGCCGATCTCTGTCTTTTTTGCTAGTTGGTTCTTGGTCAAAGAAGTCATCCAAGCAGTAGTAAGCCGTTTCCTCGACTTCAATTGCAGCGCAGACGGGAATGATTTTTTCCCAATCGTTACCTCCTACTAATTCGTAAGCAAGTCTTACTAGGGCGGGTCTTAGTTGAGGATTGCCAAACCGGTACTTAGAGAGAAACATTTCTGCTGCCAAGGGGTATAATTTAAAGTGGCTTCGCAGAAATTCTTTGACATACGGATCAACCCTTGTTGCTGTATAATGCAAGTAGTCAAAGTACTTTATTTTTAATTTATGTCTCTCTCTTTCTCGTTGTCTGTAACTCATCATTTGCCTCCGTTTTATTTCTTTTTGTTGTGAAAGATCAATTCTATACTAGAATGGACGTTACATAATTTAAACACATATCGGTTTTGACGTCAAAAAGCCGAGGTTTTACCTCAGCTTTTAGTCGGTCTATAAAGAGTGTTTATTGAATAATTTTATCCACTATGCCGTATTTTTTCGCTTCTTCAGCGGACATAAAGTAGTCTCGATCGGTGTCTTTTTCTATCTTTTTTAAAGGTTGGCCGGTATGTTTGGCAAGAATACTGTTAAGCCGGTCCTTTATTTTAAGGATGTGTTCTGCCCTAATCTTAACGTCAATGGCCTGACCTTCTGCACCGCCCATTACTTGATGGATCAAAATTTCGGAATTCGGAAGGGCGAATCTTTTGCCTTTTTTCCCGGCCGCTAACAAAGTGGCGCCCATTGATCCGGCTAGCCCGACACAAATAGTCGAGACATCGGGAGCAACGTATTGTATGGTATCGTAAATGGCCATTCCGGCGGTGACTGATCCGCCCGGGGTATTTACGTAGAGCTTAATGTCTCTTTTCTTGTCTTCGGAATCCAAAAAAAGAAGCTGGGCAATTACAGTGTTGGCGATATTATCGTCAATCATATCACCCAGAAAGATTATCCTTTCTTTCAGCAGCCGGGAATAAATATCATAAGCCCGCTCGCCATAGTTGGACTTTTCAATGACAGTTGGGATTAGGTACATGTTTAGGTTGTTAGCTTTATTAGTTCCGACACTTCGGTCGGAATTCCGACTTTACGTCGGAACTTATTAGAATTAATGGTAATTGTCAGTATAAGACAATTTAGGAATTTGTCAATCTTCTAAACGATTTTCCAGCCGCTCTTAGTTTCTTCTATCTTCCCTTTAATAGTGAAGCCGGCGGCTTTTTTATGACCGCCTCCTCCTAAAACTCGAGCTAATTTTGATACGTCTATGTTATCTCGGGTTGTTCTAAGGCTCCCTTTTATTGTCCCATCTGATTGTTCTTTGAGCACCAGGACCGCTTTAGCCCCGTTCAAATTATTCAAAAAATTGGCAATTCCCTCGGCGCTTTCGTTTTCCACCTTACACTCCTTAAAATCCTTTTGAGTAACGACGGTAATCGCAATATTAGTATGGTTGTTTTTTATTAAACGGGAAAAAGCGCGGCCCCATAATTTTAACACTCCAATAGACTGCTTGGTCAGGGCATTATTTATTATATCCTTAGCCCGAGCGCCATTAATTAGCAGTTCGGAAGCGTTAGAAATAGCCTGGGGGGTAGTGGCTAGATTAGAGAAACTGCCGGTGTCGGTAATAATTCCGGTAAGCAGGCAGGTAGCAATATCTTTACTGATTCTAAAACGGTTGTGGTTGAAAATCCGAAACAGGATATCGGTAGTGGAAGCGGCATCGGTTTCTACTAGATTAATATGACCAAAATAATCGTTAGTAGGATGATGATCAATGTTCAAAATTTGAGGTGAATACTTAAGCTCTTGGAGATGCGGCTTAATCCCGCTGTATTCCAGGTCCCCTGAATCCAAAACCACAATAGTATCAAATTCGATTTTTTTTAGAATTAAAGGATTGGTTTTGATTCTTTCTATCGTTGGCAAAAAACTGAAAGAAGGAGCGGGGATTGTTAAGCAAAAGATATGGTTTTCACCAATGGTTTTATCCAAAAATTGGGAGAGCGCTAATACCGAGCCGATCGCGTCACCGTCCGGGTTTTGATGAGCAACTAAAAGAGTCCTCTGAGATTCAGAGAGTCTTTGAAAAATATCTTCATAAAGGGAGGCATTGGGATACATAAAAACACTTTTGCTTTAAAATACGTTTTATCCTAGGTTGGTATTCATAGGTAAAACAGGCCATTTTATCGCTACTTCTTAAGTGTGTCAAGTAGTTGATTAATATGCTCTGCTTTTTCCGCCGAATCGTCAACTCTAAAGCTGATTTTGGGGGTATTCCGGGTCTTTAAGCGTGGGTTGAAGATTCTTTGGATATTCCCCGCCTGAGCTGATATAAATTGGAGCCCCTTTTGTTGATAATCGGTTGGGAGAATGGATAACCAAATATTGGCATGCTTTAAATCAGCGCTTGTTTCTACCTTAGTTATTGTCACTAAGCAACTAGGAGGAAGTTCTATCTCTTTGGCGATAATAGAGCTAACCTCTTCTTTGATCAGTTCGTTAATTTGTTTAATGCGTTTGGAAGGCATTGCCCCTTTTCAAGGTAAAAGGAGTTAAATTCTAGAGTGAACTGTCAATTAGATATTCCAGCGGGCTTTCTCTGGATTTTAATCTTATTTTTTTTATCCATCCAGTCTCACCACAGCTGGAAAGGAAAAGTTAAAATTCTAGTTTACGATTTTTTTGTTCTTCTTTGTATAATTCTAAAACGTCGCCTGCTTGAATAGCTATATCCGATTTTATTTTAAGACCGCATTCTGAATCTTTCAGTACTTCCCTCACATTTTTCTTTTCTGATTGAAGTTGGACTATTTTACCTTTTCCTATTTCTTCCCCCTTCCTCATAATTCTTACCAAAACGTCATTTTCTACTTTTCCTTTGGATACTTTTCCTCCAATGATCTGGTATTCCTTTTCCTCTTTGAATAAAGCTAGAATTTCTATTTTCCCTAAATCAACAAAGATGATTTCCGGGGATAATATTTTTTCCAGTTCTTCCTTGATATAATCAATCAATTCATAAATAATCGTAAATATTTTTATTTCTACTTGGCGATCTTTCTGAATTTCCTGAGCTTGGGGGGTCAATACCACATTGAATCCGACTAAGCTGGAATCGTTGGAGTCGGACTGAATAATATCTTTTTCCGTAATGTTTCCTAACCCCTTAGAGGTAATCACCACTTTCACTTCAGGATGTTGTAGTTTATCTAACGATTCACAAATTGCTTCTTGCGAGCCGAAGGTATCGGTCTTTAAGACAATGTTAAATTCCTTTTTTTTCTCTTGCTCATCGTCCGTTTTCTTCTGGGCAGTTTGCTGATCCATTTTCTTTTGAAGAGAATGAAGACGATGTTTCTTTACTAAGGATTTAATTTCGGTCCGATCTTTGGTTACATACAAAATATCGCCTACTTTGGGGGCATCTTTTAAACCCCAGATTTGAACTGGTTTGGACGGCTCGGCGCTGGTTACTAGTTCCCCTTTCCAGTCTTTCATCGCTTTTACCTTGCCGTGGATGTCTCCGACAATGATATAGTCAGATAAATGCAGGGTGCCCGTTTGAATCAAGGCGGTCGCTTGAGGGCCGGCTCCTTTGTCAATATGCGATTCAATAATTGTTCCCATTGCCTCACGTTGGTAATTCGCTACTATATTTTTCTTTTCCATTTCCGCTATCAACAAGACCATATCAATTAATTCTGAGATACCAGTTTTTTGTTTGGCTGATATTTCGCTGAAGATGGTTTTTCCACCCCATTCTTCCGGTACGATTCCAATTTCAGATAGTTCCTTTTTCGCTTTTTCCACGTTCGCCTCGGGCTTGTCTATTTTATTAATAGCAACCAAAAAGGGAAGCCTGGCTTTCTTGATAATTTCGTAAGCCTCTTTGGTTTGGGGTTGTACCCCGTCGTCTGCTGCCACTACTAAAATAGCGATATCAGCTACCCGCGCCCCTCGAGAACGCATGGCAGAAAAGGCTTCGTGTCCTGGCGTGTCAATCAGGGTGATCAACCCCCCCTTATTCTCTATTTGATACGCTCCAATCGATTGGGTTATTCCCCCCGCTTCCTTTTCTACTATATTTGTTTCTCTAATAGCGTCTAAAAGCTTGGTTTTTCCGTGATCAACGTGCCCCATTACCACCACTACCGGAGGCCTGGTTTCGGATTTTTGCTGATCTTTTTCTAAGACTTTCTCTAAAATCTTGACTTTATCTTCCTGAACTTTATCTTCCTCGCTTTTCTTAATCGCAAAGCCAAGATCCTCGGCGATAATTCCGGCGGTTTCAAAGTCAATGGATTCATTCATAGAAGACATAATCCCGTTTTTCATTAGTTCCGCAATAACCTCAGTAACTGGCAAATTCATTTTCTCAGCCAGTTCTTTAATTACGATTGTTTCCGGAATGGCAATAGTTTTTTTATCACTATCTTTAGTTTGAGATTCTTGCTGGTTCATTGAAAGGATGTTTTTGATTATTTATTCAGCATAGTCTAATATTGATTATTGGTCAACCTTTAAAATTAGTATTGTTAAGCAGCAAAAAAATCTATCACCTAAGGATAGATTCTTGTTTTTAGTCTTGGTTTTTCATTACTAACTTAAGCGATGAATCAAAATTTTCTTTCCTTTCCCACGATTAATTTAAGTTTTTTAGGCGCCACCTGTACTAGCACCGGGGTTTTTATTACGGTTTCTCCATCAGCGATAAGGGAGAGGGAATTACTACTTTTTATTTTAATTTTTCTAATTGGGAATACGCTTCGCTTATTGAGATCGAGACGACTTCTACCCAAAAAGCTAGTAGTAGGAGTGAAGATTGCTTCCAGCAACCCATCTCTTGGATCACAAAATTTTCTTGATCCGACCTCCCTCTTTAAAGGAGTATAAGTTAAATTGCAAATCTGAATAATATTGCTGTGATTTGTAGAATTAATCCTGAAATGCCCGCCGTTGCATTCGAGAGTTAAATCTTTTGATTCTGGAATATTCAACTCCGAAAAAAAATAAAAATCATTCGCTTTGCCTAGATCTATTCTTTCAATCAAACGGGAAGACAGAATATCACAAGCTTTTTCTCCGAGAGGGATCCCTAAAAATTTAGCTATGGCGTTTTCCACAACTGGGATAAAACCCAAGGTAATACCGTTCTGTTTCGCAACCAGGGGGACTATTTTGGCAAAAGTTGCTTCGTTTCCTACGGCGACAATCGTATCCGCTCCACTCTTGATGTTGTCTTCTACAACTTCTTGGGCGCTTTTTAAGACACTCAATTTTTCAATCTTGCCATTTATTCCTAGGTCGATAAGACGATTTTCTATCTTAGCGAGGATAGACGTATATTTCTTATTATTTAAAAAAGAATCGTAAAGATAAAAATACATATGTTTGCCGGCGATAAGGGATTGTCCTTTCTAGAACTCTTCCTTTTTTAAGTTATTGTTCCGATTATTTCTAATTTTTGGTTTTGGACTTTCTTTTACTTCCCCGATCCCATTGCCACTGGTACATTTGCCGTTTAAAACAGCACCTGTTTCAATAGAAATGACTTTGGTTGTAATATCTCCGGTGACTTTGGCGGTGCTTTTTAATTCCGCTTTCTCTTTAATTTGGAGATTGCCTCTTACTTCCCCAGCAATTAATACATTAGCGGCTTGAATGTCAGCTTTAATTTTGGCATTAGCCCCAATTCTTAGGTTCTGATTAGTCCGGAGGGTGCCGCTGACCTGTCCTTCTACCACAACACTACCTTCCCCATGAAAATCTCCTTCTACTTTTACCGAAGGACCAATAATAGTTTCTGTTTCTCCTTCTTTAATTTCTCCTTCTTCTTTTTTAAACATATTCATAAAATAAATTATTAATTAGAATAACAGTTTCATTTTAGTATAAATCAGGGCTTAATGTCAAAGGATTGGTAATTGGTAAATTGTTATTCCGATCAGCTCTGAATTTCAGTTGCCTTTTGCTTAGTTACTTTATTTCGACAAGTGAGGAGCGAATAAAAACAACAGTTTTCATATCGACCGACCTGCCTGCGCGAAGCCGGAGCTTCGCTTCGGCGAAAGCAGGACGCAGTCTCCGCCCGAGGCGGATCCGCCTTCCTTTAAATCTTATAAATAATGTGGCGGAGAAATACAAGGTATAATACCTTTAAGACTTGTCTCGCTTCCATTCAATCCCGCTTTTGTGGGACGGCGTGAGGCCTCGGTCGAACGCTTGCCCCAGGGTTTAATACCTTTTATTGATTATTATTTTTCGAACATTCGAATTGATCAAATCGAATTTTACTAGAAAGAGATTTTTCTTTGAGAGATAGTTTTTAATTTTTTCCGCCCATTCAATTACACAAATAGTATCTGCTCTTTGCCAGTATTCATCGATTCCTAAAGCAAGTATCCCGCGTGGTTTTGGCAGTCGGTAGAGATCAATGTGACAGAGATATTTTATTCTTGACCGATGGGATACTTTATACGATCTCCAGAAAACAAAAGTAGGGCTGGTTATTCTTTTATTAATCCCCAGCGCTTTGGCGATTCCTTTGGTAAAAACAGTTTTCCCACTCCCCAGATTGCCGATTAAAGCGATAATCTCGCCTCCCCTTAACTTTACGGCTAGGTTTTCCCCTAGTTTTTCTGTTTCCCAGGTATTTTTGGTGATATATTCCATGGCATTTGTATTACTAATATAGCAAATAAGCATTCCTTATTCTAATGCCCAGTTTAGGCCCATTTAACCAAACCCTTGACAGCCGTTAAGGAATTATATATATTTATTTACTTGTAATTAATAAATAGTTCTAAAATAGCTTAATTTCTGCGATTTATGGTCTATTCTTCTAAACAACAGATTTATGAAAATGTAAAAAGAAGCAATAGCATTCTCATTTGTCTTCCTAAAGACCCGACAATTGACGCGATTGCCGCTGGTTTGGCTTTGTTTTCCGTCCTGGAAAAGTTAGAAAAAAAAATCAAGGTGATGTGTAATGAGTTTTCTTTGCCGCCTCAGCATCAATTTCTACCAAAAAGCGGTGAAATCTTAAAAGATCTTACTTCTTTGAGAAAGTTTATTATCTCATTGGATGTTACTCAAACCAAGGTGGAGGAATTAAGCTATGATATTAAAGATGAAAAGCTTGATATTTTTATTACTCCCAAAAACGGAGTTTTTAGAGAAAGAGATGTAAGTTTCTCTTCTACTAATTATGAGTATGATTTAATTTTTGTTATTGATTCTCCCGATCTGACAAGTCTAGGTAGGCTCTATGACGATAATACTGAATTTTTCTACCACACCCCCATTGTTAATATCGATCATAATCCTGGTAATGAACATTTCGGTCAGATTAATCTATTGGATTTAACCGCTACCTCCTCTTCTGAAATTGTTTTTGAACTGATTAAAGATTGGAAGGAGGATATTTTGGATGAGTATATCGCTACCAGTCTTTTAACTGGTATAATTTCTAAAACCAAAAGTTTTCAAACCACGTCCGTTACCCCAAAATCATTGGCAATTGCTAGCCACTTAATTTCTTCGGGGGCAAGACGAGAAGAGATAGTTCAGCATCTTTATCAAACCAAATCAGTAGAAACGTTAAAATTATGGGGCCGGGCGTTGGCCAGACTGAAACTGGACAAAGAAAATCGAATTGTCTGGTCCTTGCTTAATAAAGAAGACTTTGAAAAAGTCGGAACTTTAGATGAGGAGGATATCTTTAGCGTTATTGACGAACTGATTGTTAATGCCCCCGAAGCGGATATTATCATGATTGTTTATCAGATAGAAAAAAATATAATTCGAGCAGTAATCAATACACCACCCAATATTGACGCTATCGAAATGCTGAAAGAATTTAAACCGGTAGGCAGCAAAGACTTTACCAAAATCGTAATAGCAGGCGAAGATATTTTTTTGGCCGAAAAAAAAGTGCTAGAAACGATAAAAAACTTCTTAAAGGCTAGTAGATAAAACGGCAGAGTGAAAAATTAGACTAAGTTGCGCAAAATAAAGCGCCTTACAACTAAGAGTCATAAGGCGGTGTTGAAATCAATACTACGTTGTCGGATGCGATTGTAAATTCTTTGAGCTGAAGGTTTCCCCAGCCGGGTTTCTAATTCAGGTACTCTGCACCTGCAAATATCACTAAGAGTGAAAATGTTATGGCTGGCCAACTTTTTGACTACGCTAGAGCCAAATAGTGTTTTGAGTGAGGGATCATCTGCTTTGGGTTTAAGCAAGACCACAGGAGAGGTTGAAGAGACAATTTCTCTCTTGGGTAGAGCCGCTGGTTGAGCAATAATGTCTGGAGAAGAAGTTGGGGCCGGCAGAACCTTAGCTGGTTTTAACGGGGATGGTGGCGTTTCTTTCTTCCGGGATCGGTCTTCCACTGGCACGAGGATTTTTTGCTCGCATACTGTAGTTTTTCCATGAGAATGAATAATAAAGGGAATGGGAGAAATTACCTCCCTTTTTTCAAAGACCACTTCCCCTCGTTCCGCAACCTCCTTTAGGGCTTTCCAGAAAGGGCTCTGACAACTAGCAGGCTTCTGACAAGAACCAGTAATAATGCTCCGTAAACAGACATCGCAGCTGATTTCATGGTTTTTCATGGTACAAAAGTATGGCTGCTGACAATCCGTAAGCTCCTTTTGCATCCTGGTTATGAGCATGCTGGCGGCAGTGCATCCATTAGAATGACGGCTGCCGCACTCGCCATTCAGCAAGCAAGAAGCAATTTCTTGCAAAGGCGAAATAGTCCGACAGTTGCCGTTCATGGCATTCTCCTTATAATTATTCAAATTGTTGAAGGTTCGATTTGTTTCAGAATAGCAGTTGCTAATTAATAAGTCAATTATTTTCCCATTGGCAGTTTTTTACAAGAAATCTAAGATTGGTTATACTTAGGAACATGGATCAAACAATCAACGATTTATTAAATGGGTCAGAAAACGGCAAGCTCCAGGTATCATCGGAGGAAACGGAAGAGAAGTTGAAACACAAGATAGAAGAGATAGAAATTAAAGAAAAAGAAAAGCTGGTGGCAGAAAAAGCTTCCCCGCTAGGTTTGAGCTGTATTAGTCTAAAAGGATTTCCTATTGAACCGGAAGCGCTTTCCTTAATTCCCGAAGAGAAGGCAAAAGCCATCAAAGCAGTTTGTTTCCTTAGGACCGAAGAGGAGTTAAGAATCGGTGTGGTTGACCCAGCTAATCCGGAGATTTCGAAAATTATCGGTGAATTTAAAGAAAAATTTCCACGTTTAAACACTGAACTTTATTTAATTTCGGAATACAGCTTGCAGCAGGCCCTTAAGCTTTATGCCGCCATTCCTAAAATAAAAAAAGTGATAGCAGGAGTAGAGATAAGTGGAGAGGAACTGAATAAGTATCGAGCGGAAATCAAATCTTTTCGGGAACTTAACAACAAGTTGAAAAAAGTCTCACTGACTGAGATGGTAACCATAATTTTAGCTGGCGCCATCCAGGCTCGCAGTTCCGATATTCATATTGAAGCGGAGGAAAAAGATATTAAAGTCCGTTACCGGGTTGACGGGGTACTGCAGGATGTGGCGGTACTGCCCCAAGAATGGTGGCCGAAGATAATTAGTCGGATAAAAATTATTTCTGGGCTAAAGATAAATATTGTTAATCGTCCCCAAGACGGAAGAATCACCATTTATCTGGAAGACGATAAGATTGATGTTCGGGTTTCTACTCTTCCTTCGGCTTTTGGCGAAAGCGTGGTAATGCGTCTTTTAATGTCCCAATCGGTAGGATTAAAATTCGAAGATTTAGGAATCAGAGGGAAGTCTTACGAAGATTTAAAGCGGGAATCAAAAAGGCCCAACGGGATGATAGTTACTACCGGGCCGACTGGATCGGGAAAAACGACCACGCTCTACGCCATTCTTAATACCCTTAACCGCCCAGAAACTAAGATTATCACCTTAGAAGACCCCATCGAATATAAGCTTAAGGGAATTGTCCAAAGCCAAGTTAGTGGCAAAGGAGAAGGCGACGATGAAGATTTGAAGACCATTTTAAGAGAGGGCTTAAGTGGAGGGGGAGGAGGCAAAAAGGGGTATTCTTTTGCCCAAGGGCTAAGGGCAATTTTGAGACAAGATCCTGATATTATTATGGTAGGAGAAATCAGAGATTTAGAAACGGCCGAAATTGCTATTCAAGCGGCTTTAACCGGCCATTTGGTGATTTCCACTATTCACACTAATGATGCCGCGGGCGCCATTCCTCGTTTTCTATCAATGGGAGCAAAACCGTTTCTACTCGCTCCTGCTCTTAATGCAGTAATTGGTCAAAGGCTAGTGAGGAGGATTTGCAAAGAATGCCAGGAAGAAATCAGCTTAGATGAAACAATCCTTACGAGAGTTAAAGAAATTCTTTCTCAAACACCGGAAAATTCCGGCGAAAAGGTAGACTTGGACAATCTTCAATTTTTTAGGGGAAAAGGATGTGACCAGTGTAATGGCATTGGCTACAAAGGCCGAATTGGAATCTATGAAATATTTACTATGAATAAGGAGATCGAAGAAATTATTCTTTCGGGTAAAGTGTCGGAATATCAGATGAAAGAAGTGACGGTAAAGCACGGAATGATCACTATGGTTCAGGATGGATTATTGAAGGCAAAAGATGGAATAACTACAATAGAAGAAGTATTTAGGGTGACTGAGTAAACGAACTCGTTGAAATAAAATAGCGATCCCAGAGTAATTCTGGAATTTTAATTATGAGCAAAAACTTGACTTCCTTTCCGTTATTTATATAATTAAGGAAGATCCTTAAGAATTAAGAAACACAAAGATAATCGTTTAGTCTAAAGACTAAACGCCGGGACTCATTCCCATACCTTCGGTGAAGGTATGGGACCGGAAACTGAGGCCTGGCGTATTAGTTGCCGGGCTGATCTAGACCATTTGGGTTGAGCACCTCTTGAATGTGTGATAGAGACAGAGGGATAAAGGTCTAGCGCAAAGCGGGTACGGGTGTAAGTCCTTGACCTTGGGCCCGCGCGGAGTGACAAACGGACAACATTTATTTTTGTACCTAATGGGGGAACTGACAGAAATGTTGGGAAACTATTGGGTTCCCAGTACAAAAATAAGTCCCGCCTACGCCTGCCTACCGGCAAGGCAGGCGGGATTCGACCGAGACATAAGGTTGAGTGTTATTAATGAATATGCACCTTAGCGACATGGCGTTCACCACAACAACGCCATTTTTTATTAGCTAAGGTGTCTATTTCGTTCTATTATTAAAATAAAAAAACGGGCCCTGATCGATAGGAACCCGCGAGGATAGAAGCGAAAGAAGATCAAATGATTTCTATGGTAACCGTAGGATCATCCCCATCGCAAGCGCTGCAGCTGGCTGTTTTCAGATAGTTTCCTTCCAAAGATGCCGGGAGAGAAACATTGGTTGGACGAACCATAATTTCTGCGCCACGTTGAGTAAGCTCGACGTAAGTACCGCAGCCGGTACAGAATAATCGAACAACAGAATCAGGGCCTTCTAACGGTTTTTGTAACCTTCCTAAATCAGGTGTGTGGCCACCCGTTGCTTCTATTTTTTTGACTTGGCCAAAGAACGATTTCTTGATTTCCTGAGAGTTGTCATCGTTGGTCATAGAACCTCCTAACGTGTATGCCGTTTATTATAATGACTTAGTGACTTAGCATATTACAGTTTAAAAAAAAATGTGTCAAGTCTTGGACTGATGACTCAATTTTTCCAAAATTTCTTCAGCTGTATTATTGACTAATTCCGCAAATTCTTCTCTATCTTCCTTAGGATCTAGTCCTTCACTTGGTACATAGATCAGTACATCCGCCTTATAGCTTTCGCCTTTTTGAGGGTTAATTGTGATATCTAAAGTAACCCGCTGCACTGCCTTTGGATTATTCTCTGGATCGGTATGCCATTCAATAAAAGCGTCTACTCCGTGAAACTGGTCAAGATTAGAACCAACCGCTGTATAAAATTCTAGATGTTTATAATCTTTTAATCTTAGGGCGTCAGCAATAGTGGCGTGAAGATCATTAGCAAAACGGGGATCCGGATCACTGGGGTCAAAAGGCTGATTTTCTCGAACAAAATCCAGGGCCTCATTATAGGGCTGATACTGTTCCTTTTCTATTCCTTTTCTTAATTCTCCTAGCATCTCGCGTTCCACTAAGGCTCCGGTGTAGTTTGCGCCTCGACTTAAAAATTCTCTTACCATAAATTATCTTTAGGTAATTAGGTAGTTATAAATACTTGAGCTTTTTTGTAAGTTTCTTGATTATTTCTTCCAATTCCTTCTTTTTTGTTTTTTCGCGATCAACTATTTCTCGAGGAGCTTTTTGGAGAAAGTATCTATTGGTGAGTTTTTTGTTTAGTGATTCATAATACCTCTTTTTTGTCTGTAATTCCAATCCAGTTCTCTTTCTTTCCTTTTCAATATCAATTAAATTTCCCAGTGGAATAGTAAAATCGAGCTGGCCAATTGTCAGACGAATTCCTTTTTTAACAGCAGAAAATTTTACTCGAGCCAGTTTAGCGATGATTTTCTTCTCTTTCTCGATTAGAGGATTCTTTTTAGCTGAAATTGAAATTATGGTAGCAGGCGGAATATTGTATTCTGCTCGGAAATTTCTTAAAGCTATGATTACGTTTTGGATCTTTTTAAAATCCTGACCAGCTTTGGTTTGGTCTTTTTGAACTTCTGGCCAGGGCTCAACCATTAACAACTTATTCTCTTCAGCAAAAGCGGTCTGCCAGATTTCCTCGGTAACAAAAGGAACAAACGGATGCCATAAGATTAGAATTCTTTTTAAAACCCACAGAAGGATATCATCTTTATTTTTTTCAATTTTGGCGATTTCTAAATACCAATCGGCCAGCTGATCCCAAGTAAAATATCTTAACTGTTCTCCAGCCTGGGAAAATTCAAAACCAGCTATTTTTTTTGTGACAATCTCAATAGTTTTTTCCAATTCCTCCAAAATCCATTGATCACTTAAGGTTTTAACCCTAGGCGCTGTTTTAGGATAAGCAGGATTTTTTACAGCAGAAAGAATAAAGCGGCTAATGTTCCAAAGTTTGTTTACAAAATTGCGGTAGCCTTCAATTTTTTCTTTATAGATTCTCACGTCATTTCCGGCGCTGGTTCCAATAATCATAGAAAGCCTTAAGGCATCTGCTCCGAACCGTTCAATCATATCCAAAGGATCAACCGAAGTTTCCGGATCCGATTTACTCATTTTTTTACCTTCTTTTGTTCTTACCAGGCCGTGCAAATAAACATAGTCAAACGGTTTTTCTCCTAATAGGTAAGTGGACATGATAATCATTCTGGCTATCCAGAAGAATAGGATGTCGTAGCCGGTTTCCATAACGGAAGTGGGGTGGTAATTTTTTAAATCATCGGTCTTTTTTGGCCACCCCAAGGTGCTAAAAGTCCAAAGGCTGGAAGAAAACCAAGTATCCAAAGTATCCGGATCTTGGGAAAGAGTTGAGTTTTTGCAGTTAGGACATTTGTTGGGTTTATTAACAGAAACAATAATTTCCCCACAGCCGTTTTTGTTGGGTTTATCAAGGGAAAATTTATAGGTATAAATAATTGCCTTGGTTTTAGGAGTTATTTTTCGATCAGGGTGATGTTTTTTAAATGCTGCAATCAATTCCTCAACCGTATCATAGGTTGACCTGTGAGCTTTGTCTTGTAAATCGATTTGGCCAACGGTGGTTTCCTCGATATTTTTAATAACGCCATATCCAAATATTTTTTCTGATTGACTATTTTCAAAAGCAACCCGATCGCCAACACTAAAACCATGATCCCGTAAGCGGTATGTTTTTGTTTTACCTTGATATAATTGAGGAACCACTTTTTCATGAAAGCCCATTTTTTTCTGTTCGTTTCCACAATACCAAACCGGAATCTGGTGCCCATACCAAATTTGGCGAGAAATGCACCAATCTCTTAGATTATCCATCCACTGAAAATAGGTTTTAGTAAATCTTTCGGGAATTATCTTAATCTGGTCGCTTCTTACTGCCTCGCTGGCTAACTGTTTCAATGATTTACCGTGAGAAGTTTTTTTATTAACATCCACAAACCATTGCTTAGAAGGCAGGGGTTCAATTGGTGTATTACAACGGTAGCAGAGGGAAAGATTGTTGGTATAATCTTCAATCTTTTCTATTTGTCCCGCTTTTTCTAAATCATCACTAAATCTTTTGCGAGCGGTTAAAACATCCAGGCCAGCATATTTGCCGGCGGCTTTGGTCATTTTTCCTTGCTCGTCAATTACTTTAATAATTTCTAAGTCATGCTTTTGGGCCCATTGATAATCTTGCAGACTATGGGCTGGGGTTACGCCAATAGCACCGGTTCCGAATTCCATATTTACGGCCCTATCCCCAAAAACTTTTACTTTGATTTTGTGTCCAGCCAAGTCAACATCCAGTTTTTTTCCGATTAATTTCTGATAACGCTTATCATCAGGATGTACTGCCAAACCTGTATCGCCCAGTTTTGTTTCTGGCCGGGTGGTGGCGATAGTAACAGGACCATATTTGATATAGTACAACTTTCCTTTTTCTTCTTGGTACTCCACTTCGTCATCCGCCAGGGTAGATTGGCAGTGCGGACACCAGTTTACTACTCGGTCGCCACGGTAAATAAGCCTGTCATCGTACATTCTTTTAAATGCTACTCGAACCGATCTAGAAAGATCTTCGCCTAAGGTGAATTTTTCTCGAGACCAGTCTAAAGAAGCACCCATAGCTTTCAGCTGTTTTCTGATAGTGTCCTTTGATTTTGCCACAAAGTCATTAACCTTTGCCAAAAATTTTTCCCTCCCTAAATCATGGCGAGTCTTACCTTCTTTTTTTAGCTCTCTTTCCACAGCATTCTGGGTGGCAATAGCGGCATGGTCCATGCCCGGAAGCCAAAGTGTTTTATCGCCCTGCATGCGGTGAAAGCGAATCATAATATCCTGATAAGCCAGCATGGCGGAATGCCCGATATGCAGCTTGCCGGTGACATTGGGAGGAGGAAGGCTAATCGAAAAAGTTTTAATTCTTTTTTCTGGAAGCCCCGCCTTTGCTCTCCGAGCTACGGCGGGCAGGTCGTCAGGATTAAAGTAGTCCGAATTCTCCCAGAGCTGGTAAATTTTATCCTCCACCAGTTTTGGATTGTAAGTTTTTGGCAACTCTTTCATATAGGTCATTTTAGCTTAAAAATGGTATAACGTCATCTTTATTAAGATAATAAGGTTGACGATTAATATGGGTTTTGGTAAAGTAATTAACTTGTACCTAATACTCGTACGTTAAAAAAACACTTTCGGTTTTTTAGAGAAGCTAATGTTCCATTTCACAAGTAATTGTAGAAATCTTAAACCCTCAAAGGAAGGAGTTGCCAATGTTTACGTTGGAACAAGTTACCGGCATATTGGTGGTCGGTGCAGGCAAAATGGGCGGAGATGCCATTGCCCAATTTTTGGAAGGCGGATTGAATGTATTCGCCTACGATCAAGTCTCTGCGGTCAGAGAAAGTCTGAAGGGACGGACTCTAAAAACGCTCCAGTGGATTGAGCAGAAACGGAAAGATGCCGATAAGCAACGGGTTCACCCCTGTGGATTCGCAGATGAGGCAATCAAAAGACTGACGGTTCTTGATTCGCTTGAGAAGAACCTCGTGGAGCCCGATTTCCAGATTGTCTTTGAAGCAATCTTCGAAGACATGAAAGCCAAACAGGAGCTTTTTGACTCTATTGTAGGCGAGGTTCCGACGAGCTGCATTTTCTGGACCAACACCTCCAGCCTGAATGTGCTGGAAATGGGTCGTCCCGCCGGCATCGAAGAGCACTTGGTTGGCACCCATTTCATGAACCCGGTTCACATCATGAAGGGTGTGGAAATGGTCTGGACCACCGAAGTTGATCCTGAAGTATTCAAGTTGAGCGCAAGGGTCATCGAAGAAAAGCTGGGCAAATTTCCCTTTGAAGTAACCAACGTTTCCGGATTCTGGGTCAACAAAATCTTCGTGCCAATGGCGCTCGAGGCAATGCGGGCTTTGGAACGGGGAGAAATTGACGTGCCGAATGGGGATAAAGGACTGAAAGTCAGTCTGGGACATCCGCAAGGAATTTTCCAGCTGTGCGATCAGATTAGCATACCGACCATGTATCGGGTGGCAATGGCAATGTATATTGCTACGCAAGATCCGCGACTGTACCCACCCTCCATTCTGGCGCGGATGTTCAAGAGTAAGAAGCACGGCGTGGCAACTGGTTCCGGATTCTGGAACTGGCAAGATGGGAAGCAGACTACACCAGTAGACTTTACTAACTGGCAAATCAAACAGTCTGACACCCAGCTCTTCGCGTAGCAACCGGTTCTCCAATTTGTTCATTTATTAAAACGGGCTATCTGTTTCAATACGGATAGCCTTATTTTATTTATTAAAAACCTCACCCTTCGGCTACGCTCAGGGCTGGCCTAACCTCTCCTTAGAAAGGAGAGGGATTAACCAAGCTGCCAGATAGGATCTACTTCTATTTTTTGCCATGGAGTGAAACCCTTTTTTACAGCATAATAATATCCTATTGCCGCAATCATGGTGGCATTGTCAGTACAAAGTTTAGGAGTGGGGAGTGAGAGGTGGGAGAAAGGAAGTTCTTTTTTAATCTTTGTCTTTAAAGATTCCCTAAGCAGTTCGTTAGCGGCCACTCCTCCAGAAAGTAAGACTGATTTTACATTATATTTTTTGGCCGCTTTGATTGTTTTTTCTACTAAAACATCAATCGCTGCTTGCTCAAAAGAAGCGCAAAAATCAGCAATTGTTTTTTTATCTTTTAAGTTGTATTTGCCAGATTGAATTTTATATAGAGCAGCGGTTTTTAAACCGGCAAAACTAAAGTCAAAATTATTTTCTTTAATCATCGGCCGAGGCAGATCAACCGCCTTACGATCCCCATCCTTTGCTAATTTAGAAATAATCGGGCCGCCCGGGTAACCAAGATTCAAAAGCTTGGCCACTTTATCAAAAGCTTCTCCAGCCGCATCATCTCTGGTTTGACCGATCACTTGGTAATCCAGATGCTTCTTCATTAAAACCAGCTCAGTGTGTCCTCCTGATACCACTAAAGCTAGTAGGGGGAATTGAATTTTGGTCCGCCAGCTGGCGGAAATAAAGTTAGCATAAATATGAGCCGCTAAGTGATTTATGGCAGTTAACGGTTTATTCCAGGTATAGGAAAGAACTTTAGCGGTTTCTGCTCCTACTAGCAGAGAAGTAATTAGACCGGGTCCGGCAGTAACTGCAATCGCGTCAATTTTGTGATAATCCATACTTGCTTTTTTAAGCGCTTGGTCAATAATCGGCAGTATATTCTTAATATGCTCCCGGGCGGCTACTTCTGGAACAATGCCGCCGGTTTTGGCATGGATATCCACTTGCGAAGAAACAACGCTGGAAAGTATCTCAAAGCGCTCGCTTTTATTCTGAACAATCGCGGCGGCGGTTTCATCACAGGATGTTTCGATTCCGAGAATAATCATGGTTGTATTCTAGCAGAAAGGTTTAGAAAAAAGAAAACCGCCCTTTCGGGCGAATTCTTTTGGCTTGCCATCCGAAGCTTTAGCGTAGGATGGCACCGCCTAGGGCGCACCTTTTGACGATTTCAAGTTTTTCTCTGTCGGCAAACTAGATTCTTGCTTATGCTCGATCAGTTGATATCCATTTATTGCACAATAGGAGATCATCGCAGTCTCTGCACTTTCTTTGGTGTCGTATTTTTCGGGAGACGCAAACTCATTATATTTAGTATTTTCAGTTCCTGATGTTAGTATTTCCCCACCAAATCTCCACCCACCTTTAGCTAATTGATATACGCGGCCGCAAACTTTAGTCATGTGTAATCCATTAATAATTAATCTTACCTTAAGTAGCAAAAGTTAAAAAATATACCAATTTATTTATATTTCCGTAATACATTGTGGATCTTTGCTATGTCATCTTGATTAAACATAAAATATTTTTGATATTTGTCGCCAAATTGAATATAAAGCAGTTTTTTATTTAAACTACAAATAACCTTATTAATATTCATAAATGGAATAAATGCCCCCTCGTGATAGCTTCTTGCAGTTAATGACAATGAATACTTTTCAATATTATTAATAATTAAAATTTGCTGCTTATTAAGGTTTTTTTGTTGAATAAGACCTTTTATGGCTGCCCCGAACAAACCAGCTATCTCAAGATTAGGTACGCTTGTTTGATCGCAAAGGATATAAGCGATACCTTTCGTTGTCACCGAAAATATTCCAGTTTGATCGTCACGTCCATTATATTGAAAAGGGGAAAGAAATAAAATATTGCCTGACCTGTTTTTCTCTTCATTTACGAGTGAATTTAACTCCTCGTTTCCAATATTGTTTTTCTTAAATATAGAACCAAAATCCCTACCCATACCTTTACCTGATTCTGCTATTCGATTTATAATCTTTTTAGGCGCTCGCTCAAATGGGTCAACTTTAAAAACATGATCCGTTTTTTGTTTTTTGGCCTTACGCTCAAAAAAGATATCTTTGATATCCTGATACATACTTAGTTTTATCTCTATACCTTTACTAGGATTTTCTTCCTTATAGAAATGAAATTGTTGCATAGACTATGAAGTTATTTTTCTTACGCTAGAAAGCTTACGAGTGATTGTTTGTAAACCTTAGCAATATTTTTCAATTCAATTACATCGATTTTTCTCTAACCAACTTCAATTTAGAAATATATGACTATGATTTCCTTGAGCGTTTAGTTGCCTCGACCTTACCTAATCCATCCTGTTTACGAGCATGTATAAGTCGTAAACGAGCCCTTACACTCTCTAATATATATCTTCATATATTGATTGTGGCACCGCCTAGGGGAATCGAACCCCTGTTGCCAGGATGAAAACCTGATGTCCTAACCACTAGACGAAGGCGGCGGGTTGTTGATTGAATTATGTATTTGTTTTTTTAGTATTTCTCGCTCTTGACCTTTATGTTTAAAATTCCATTCCCTTCTCGTTGCATCTTTTTTGTTTTTATATACTTCGTAGTATATCAGATATAAAGGAGTCTTGTGTTTTAGGGATTTTGTTTTGCCTTGGTTGTGTTCCTTGACTCTTTTCTGCAAATCCGAAGTTTGCCCAATATACAATGAATTATCTCTTTTGCTTTTTGAGACATATACGAAATACATATGTGTATGAAAGGATGCCCGCCTGCGGTGGGTCCGCCGTAGGCGGAAAAACCTGATGTCCTAACCACTAGACGATAGGGCCAAGCAATAATTTTCAATTTTCAATTTCCATTTGTGGTATGTAAAATTATCCTAGCTGAAATTCTAGCCTTCGTCAATTCTAGCAACAAATGATAGAATAATATTATGCTAGTTTATTTTCTTATTTTTCTCCAATTCATCCTGTTACTGGTTGCTATTGGTATCGTTATGTATATAGGATTAATCATGATTAGCTTTAAAAACCCGGTTCCTTATGTGCCCACTACTAGCAAAGTTATTCGAAAGATGGTTGAAGTGGCCCATATTCATAAAGAGGATAAAGTAATTGACTTGGGGAGCGGAACTGGTAGGATAATATTTGCCGTTGCCAAGGAGTATCCGGTAGAGGTAATTGGGGTTGAACACTCCCGCTTACTTTATTCTGTTTCTAAAATAAAATCAGTCATTAAAATAAAAAGAGGCAGGATAAAGATTGTCCGAGGAGATTTCTATGATTATCCGCTGAGCGGTATCAACGTGGTATTTTGTTTCCTTACTCCTGAAGGTTTAACAGGAATCCAAAGCAAATTAGAGCGAGAGCTTTACTCGGGAGCGCGAATAATTTCTTATCTCTTTCCGCTAGAAAAAAAAGAAGAATTTAAGGAAGAAAAAGTATCGATTAAAGATGGAAAGAAGTTAAGTTATATTTTTGTTTATAATAAGATATAATTAGCACGTAGCAAGTGGCTCGTGGCTTTACTTAAAAACAACCATGAGCCATACTACGTGTTATGAGCCAGAAAGAAAGGGGGTGAAAAAATGGCAGAAGAAAAAGAGATCGGAAAAATTACTCATTATTTCGGCAAAATAAGCGTTGGCATCATCGAGTTAGCCGGTACTCTTAAAGTAGGAGATAAGATTCACATTAAAGGTAATGCTACCGATTTTGAACAAGACGTTAATTCAGTGCAAATAGAACACGAAGATGTTCCAGAAGCCAAGGCCGGTGATTCAATTGGGATTAAAGTTAATGAACAGGTACGGGAAGGAGATCTGGTTTACTTAGTGACCGAATAGTGTTTAAAAATGAATATTCTTAAGAACACTCTGGTCCGGGTACCTTTTAAGGTACACGGACCTTTTTATGCCAAAATAAAAAAGGAACTATGTAGATACATATTCCTTTAATTCTTTTAATCTGTTTAATTTTGTCAAGGTTCCTGATAGTAAAAAAAGAGGCGGAAACAATACAAGGTCATTTCCGCCTGTGAAGGACTAACTTCATTTCGGTTCTTCGAGGTATCCTGCAGCTTTCTTGAATTTTCTAAAGAAAGCCCATTTAATGGGCAGAACACCCAAGAAGCCGCCCAAGACGACGATAGTAGTCTCCACCATCTGAGATGGCATCTCGTAACCATTATTTGGCTGCCAAGCACGAACAAAGAAGAAAATCAGCATTGACAGCAACCAGAGAGCGACGAGCAAGCTTCCTTTTCGGCTCTGGATGTCGTGCAGTTTCCACCGCACGCCCTCCTTGATCAGGATGTACATTCCAAGGATGATCCAGCATGTTTCAGGCATCTCTGTGGGTATGGGATGAGCGTGCTTAGAGAAAAAATCCCAGTAGTACAATCCTAATAACGAGAGAGTGGGAGCATCTACCCACCAGCCGCGATAGGAATAAAGCCATTTTATCCATCTCTTCCATAGTCCTTTCGATTTTTCACGTGACATGAGTATCACCACCTTTCAGTTCTATCGGTTAACATTAACTTTTTCAACAATGAGGATATTAATCTTCATTTTCAGGTGCTGGATTGTTACAACCCGGGCATACCTAATCCGGAGTTGTTTATTTATTTGCCTACTATTTTCAAAAAGCGAACATTAAAGATTAACGCTAAATTAGTATTTTGTCAAGCCCATACCCCCTTAATTTACATTCCAAAGGATTTATTCTATAATAAAAAAGCTTATTGAGCTAATAAGGAGATTCGATTTATGGCAAAAGAAAAAATAATAACTGGTGATATTGCGGAAGAAGAATTCTGGTCCGATCAAATTAAGGAAAAAGAGGAGAAGAACTCCCTTACTGTTGAAAATACCTCTGGCGAAGAGTCGGAATGGTTAGATGAAAATTATGACGGCCAACTTTCGGTAGATGTTTACCAAACCGAAAGAGACGTGATTATTAAATCAACAATTGCTGGAGTGAAACCAGAAGATATTGATATTTCGTTTAACAACGATATGATTACTATCAGGGGCGTTCGGGAACAGCAAGAAGAAATAAATAAAGAGGATTATTTCTACCAAGAATGTTATTGGGGCGGTTTTTCGCGTTCAATCATTCTGCCGGTTGAGGTTAAAAGTGATAAAGCGGAAGCAGTGTTAGAAAATGGAATTTTGATTATTACTTTACCTAAGGCCATTAGGGCTAAGTCAACCACGATTAGGGTAAAAGAAAAAAAATAGTTTTGATGACTATAAAATTTAATGCGGGAACTTTAGAAGTAGAATTGAATATCTCGGAATCGGATATCAATATTTCATTTTAATCAAAATTATCTTAAAAGAATGGAGGCACGTATTATCCGCATTGCGGAAGATTATGCTATTCTCAAGTTATCAAACCAAGAGGAATTAAAATGGCCGCGAGAAAAACTGCCGCCCACAGCAAAAGAAGGAATGTCTCTTTGGCTTGAGCTAGAAATTCATCCTTCACCAAAGACGGAAAGTAAATTTTCCAAAGATTTTTTGAACGAGATTTTAAAAGAGGATAGTAAGATATCATAAGTCCCATCTAGGCAAGGTGATTGATTCCTATGTCAAAACCTAAAAAAAAATCAAAGCAGTCCTCTAGAAAAAAAAACAAGCATCGCATAGCCGCAATTCTAATTATAAGCGTTACTATCGTATCAATTATTGGAATTGCTGTTTTGATTTACCCTTCTTATTACCGAAACAAAGTTTTTCCGGGAATAAAAGTGGGTAGTATCAATTTAGGCGGCAAGACTTATCTAGAAGCCCTTGATTTGATGGATATCCCTATTAACTCATTCAGTAGAGAGGGATTAATTTTTATTTACCAAGACGAAAAGGTAGCTCTTCAGCCGACAATGGTGGGAACCGATATGGATTCTTCTTATGATATATTGACCTTTGATGGTAACGTCACTGTTCAAGAAGCTTATGCTTTGGGGAGAAGAGGTAATTACTGGTCTAATTTAAAAGAACAACTGGCCGCTCTGATTTATGGTCAGCCTGTTATTTTAAACTATTATTTTAATAATAGAGAGGTAGAAAATTCCCTGAAACAAAATTTCAGCCAGTTCGAATCTCCCCATAAAGACGCTTCGTTGAGTTTTAATCAAAACGCATTTTTTATCACTCCGGAGGAGCAGGGTCGAATATTTGATTACCAAGCAATTGTAGACGAGATGGCTGATAACGTCAGGAATTTAGAATTCGAACCGGTTTATCTGGAACTTAAGTCCGATCCGCCCCAAATAATAGAAACCCAGGCTGTTAATCTTTTGAATCAAGCCGATAAAATTGCTGATCTCGCTCCGCTTACCATTCAATATGGTGATAAAAGCTGGGAAATTGATAAAGAGACATTCAGTACTTGGCTTGATTTTCGTTCTTCAAGTTCAGATTTTTTAAGCCAAGGGGGAATCTGGATTGGCTTAAATCCCGAAAGAGCAGCGGAATATCTAGAATCACTCAGAGATGACATTGATGTTCCGGTAAAAGAAGGAAAATTTAAAATAGAAGATGGAAAAGTGACTCAATTTCAAGTTGGTCAGCCAGGAATCAGTCTGGTGGTTTTACCGAGCGTTCAGGCTTTAGAGGACGCTTTTATTAAAGGTGGTAAAGAGGAAGCGGAATTGATTGTACAAGAAGAACAGCCAGAGATTACCACCGAGAATGTGAATAATTTAGGTATTAAAGAATTAATTGGAGTAGGCCGCTCGGATTTTACGGGCAGCCCCAGAAACAGGCGAGCCAATATTCAATTGGGTGCTGAAAAACTGAACGGTATTTTAATTAAACCAGAAGAAGAATTTTCTTTACTGAAAGCTTTGGGTAATTTTGAAGCATCAGAAGGCTGGTTGCCTGAATTAGTGATTAAAGGCAATCGTACTATTCCGGAATTAGGAGGGGGAGCTTGTCAGTTTGGAACCACCATGTTTAGGGCGGCTTTGGATACGGGTCTGCCCATTACTGCTCGACAAAATCATTCTTACACCGTTTCTTATTATCATCCTATCGGAACAGACGCCACCATTTATGATCCTGCTCCGGACATGAAATTTGTGAATGATACGGGGAATCATATTCTTCTTCAAACCAGAGTGGAAGGTAATGAACTTATTTTTGAAACGTGGGGCACTAAGGACGGTCGGATTGTAGAAAAAACAGATCCTCGCCTTTCCGGCTGGCAAAGTCCTCCGCCCAGAAAAACAATTGAAACCGAAGATCTGACACCGGGCCAAGTTAAATGTACCGAAAAGGCGCATAAAGGGGTTTCCGCGGAATTCGATTATAAAGTGACCTATGCTGACGGTGAAATTAAGGAACAAACTTTTCAAAGCAAATACAAACCCTGGCAAGAAGTATGTCTGGTGGGAGTAGAGAAGAAACCAATGGAAAGTCTGCCAACTTCCGATGAGGAAAAATCAGCAAATTAAAATCCCCCAAACAGTGGGGGCTGATAATATCCGCTGAGCTGCGCTCAAGAGAATTCATCTGAGGAAAATCCTAGGAAAACCCAGAAAAAACCTGAAGATGAATTCCCATGCTTGTCGTGAGCGCAGATCGGCAGATACTAATGTCAATTTACCGAGAAAGCGTCTGGTTTTTTGTTTGTTTTTCTAAAACAGGCAATCTTATCATATTAGTAAAATCTTGTCAAGAGTCCGATTATTTGCTAGAATTCTGGTACAAATTAGCGAAAAAATTAGAAAAAATCATCAATCTAAATGGCCCAAGATCGCATAGTGACAGCTAAAGAGAAAACGGAAGACAAAACTCTTGACCTTACCTTAAGGCCAAGGAATTTAAAAGAATTTGTCGGACAGGAAAAGATAAAAGAAAACCTTTCCGTTTTTATGCGTGCTGCTAAACAGCGCAAAGAACCAATTGAACATGCTTTATTATATGGCCCGCCTGGAATTGGGAAAACTACTTTAGCTCACATTATTGCCAATGAAATGGGAGCAAATATCAGAGTAACTTCTGGACCAGCGATAGAGCGCGCCGGAGACCTAGGGTCCATTCTTACTAATCTGGAAGATGGCGACATTCTTTTTATTGATGAAATTCACCGCTTGCCAAGAACGGTTGAGGAAGTGTTGTATCCTTCGATGGAGGAATTTTTACTGGATATCGTAGTGGGTAAGGGTCCAGCGGCTAGAACACTCCGGCTGGAGCTGCCACGCTTTTCTATTATTGGCGCCACCACGCGAGCAAGCCTTCTTTCGGCTCCTTTAAGAGATCGTTTTGGTATTACTTATCGCTTGGATTTTTATGCGGATGGGGATGTTGGTAAAATTATTAGCCGTTCCGCCAGAATACTTGGTATTGTAATAACGGATGATGCGGTAAAAGAGATTGCTAAAAGAGCCAGGCGCACTCCTCGGGTAGCCAACAGGCTTTTGAAGCGAGTGCGGGACTTTGCCCAAGTGGAATCCCTAAGTAAAATAAATTTGGATGTTGCTAATGAATCACTAAAACGTTTAGAAATTGATAATCTGGGGCTGGATTTAATTGATCGCCGCATTTTGGAAACCGTTATTGAAAAATTCAATGGCGGGCCAGTAGGAGTCGGCACCATTGCCGCCGCTACCAGTGAAGAAAGAGATACGATTGAAGAAATCTACGAACCGTTCTTATTGCAGGTGGGCTTTTTAGCCAGAACGCCCCGTGGTCGTGTGGTAACTGAATCGGCTTATCGACATTTAGGAGTAAAACCGCCAGCCGATCTTCAAAGTAAACTAATTTAGCTGATACAAAGTAGCGGTAATTCATGAATTGCTACTACAAACAAACATGACTTTCCCTTTATATCTTATTTTGATTCTCTATTTATTAGCGATAATATTTTATCTGATTTTGAGCGTGGTGTTGCTGTATCACATTTTCCGGTTCGGATATTGGGATTCCTCGACAAAATTGATGATTTTTCTGTATTTTGCCGGATCGTTAATTATTTTAGTTTCCGCCGGTATTTATATTGCAGGAATTGATTGGAGTGAAAACGTATCAATCTTGAATAATACGGAATTTAATATTAATTTTTTCTAATTCCGATTTTTTCCGCCAAAGGCGGATCAGCCTCCGGCTGAAACTTTACTCTTTTAACTTTAAACTTCCCGGGATGGACCCCTACAAATATTTTCCAGACCGCAGACCAAATGAAGAAATAGTTATGTTGTTAAGACGACATTGGCATTCTATGTTGCGTCATTTTTTATTGTTTGTGGTGGAGTTTTTCCTGCCTCTCGCTGCCCTTTTTGCTTTCTTTTATTTTACCGACTTTGTTTTTGAAAAGGAAAGCCCAGTAGGCATCGTGATCATTTTAGCGAGCAGTGCTTATTTCCTCTTTATTTGGCTCTTTTTCTTTAATCACTGGATTGACTACTATTTGGATGTTTGGATAGTCACTAATCAAAGAATTCTGAATATTGAACAGGAGGGATTATTTTCCAGGACTATTTCTGAACTTAATTTAGAAATGGTGCAGGACGCAACCAGCGAAGTAAAAGGCAAGGTGGCTACCGTGCTTAATTTTGGTAATGTTTATGTCCAGACTGCCGGCGAGGAAAAACGTTTTGTCTTTGAAGAAATACCAGCTCCCCGGCAAGTAGCGTCCAAAATTATTGAATTACATCAAAGTGCCGTAAAAAGGGCGGCCGTAGAGGAAATGAAAGAAGCCACATCGAAATCCCTAGGAGAAAAAGACACCATTTCGTCCCCCCAGAAAAATGAAACTAAAACTTTTTGATTACCAGCTTCCTAAAAAGTATATTGCTCAAAAGCCAGTAACCCCTCGAGACCACTCGAGGCTTTTGGTGTTAGATCGAAAAAGTGGAAAAATAACACATTGGCGATTTTACGAAATTGAAAAATTTTTGAATCCCGGTGATATTCTAGTAATGAATAATTCTAGAGTAATCCCCGCCCGGCTTTGGGGTAGAAAAGAAACCGGCGGAAAAATGGAAGTGCTGCTCCTGAACAAAATCTCTAATCAAGTTTGGAAAGTGTTGATCGGAGGCAAAGGAAGAAAGAAAGGTTTAAAAGTGCTGTTTCCCAAAAATTTAAAAGGAAAAGTAATAAAAAAATTGCCTGATGGGATCTGGCAAATGAAATTTAATGCTGGCGGATTAAGATTTAAAAACATAGTAAATCAAATCGGTGAAGCGCCCACTCCGCCATATATCAGACAAAAATCTGATTTAAAAAAATATCAGACTGTTTATGCTCAAAAAGAGGGATCGGTGGCAGCTCCTACCGCCGGATTTCATTTTGCCAAAAGTTTAATGAACAAATTAGAGAAAGAAGGAATTCAGATTGAATATATTACCCTGCACGTTGGCTATGGTACTTTTCAGCCGGTCAAAGAAGAGAATATTCAAGAACACAAAATGTACCCTGAATTTGTGGAAGTCAAAAAAGAGGTTTTAGAAAGATTATTAAAAGCTAAAAAAGAGGGCCGAAGAATAGTGGCCGTCGGGACAACTAGCGTGAGGGTTTTAGAGACAGTTCTGGGTAGGCCGCGAATTAATTCGCGGCTACCCCTGCGTAACGTGCGGAAATGGATTAATCTTTTTATTTATCCAGGATATAAATTTAAATCCGTCGATGCGCTAATCACCAATTTTCATCTGCCGAAATCTACTTTGTTAATGCTGGTATCCGCTTTTGCCGGCAGAACCAAAATCCTTAAAGCATACGAAACAGCAAAAAGAAATAAATATCGTTTTTATTCCTTTGGAGATGCGATGTTGATCCTTTGACAAAATTTTGAAGATATGCTAATATAATACGTTAAGTAATTTTTGTTCTTTTACATAGGGAACCCGCCCCCTAAAAGTGGCGGCAGACATACAAAGAAAGAAAGGACTGACCATGAAGAAAGACATGCTCGGTCAAATAAGAAAGAAGCTCGTTCGGCTCCCTGAAGGAACATTAGGGTCGCTGTATGACCTTCTGGAAAAACTCACTGGTCCTAACAGACGGATGTGGCTTTCAAATCTTAATAAGTTTCTCCGCAAAGAACCTTGTTTGGAACTGCTCAAGTACATCTCTAGCTTTTTCATCAAACTTGAACCTGGTCCGTTCATTGTCCGCGAACACTTCGTAGTGGATACCAGTGACGAAGCTAAGGTGAAAATCTCCAAACTTGGAGACAATTTCTGTGAGTGGATGCTTGATCTGGTTGAAGAACAGCCGCCCACTGAAGTCAATATTTGTTGTCATGAACTACTCGAAAAATCAGAGGACAGGCAGATCATCACCAAACTCGGTGGTGAGCAGAAAGTAGAAACTACCCTTTATGCGATCTTCGCTTTGATGAAAAAACAGCGTAACGGCGAGAGGGGTGTCTTATTGACTAACTGTGACCAGGCAAATATCTTCTATGTCCGCAATGTAAAAAACGTCCTTCGCGCTGTCCGCGTCATCTGGTATGGCGGCGGCTGGTGCGTGAGCGCCTTTTTGGTCGAGGATCCGTACAGGTGGCGCGCTGGCTACCAGGTGTTCTCTACCAATTTCTTAGAATCCTAGGGCTTTTATTCCTTTGATTCTAGATCACTTTGACCCTTTTGGATTGGTGAATTTATTCACTTGGTTCAGGAGGGTCGTTTTTTTTGTTCAAAATAATTTTTTGATAAAATATTTATTCTTTTAGTGATATGATGTTAATTATTTAAAAACTCTTTTTTAAGAAATAGAAATCATTAGTAGAATTAATCCCTTACTAATATTTATTTTAGTTACGGTATTAAAAAATAAGGAAGAGATAATTTATAATTCATAATTTTAAAAAACAGTCGCTAGTGTTGCGACTGTTTTAAAGTACTAAAACGATTTGGTACCAACCACCTTTTCTTTGCAGGATAATGAAGATAATTATCTTTAGAGGGTCGATACCATGAGAAAAATAGTAATTATCTATTTTTCTCATCTCGGATGCTTGTTTGTAAGATGAATCCCAGCCAGAATAAACCTGTTTCAGCCCCTGCTCATCAACTTCCGCTCTAACTTGAAATAACTGGTAATTATTTTTTTTAAGAAGAATACGCTTTTGATTTAAATGATAGTATTCTTGAGTGACAATAATTACCGTATCGTAATATTTCTCTAGGGCGTAGTTGACACCGTCTAATTCCTCCTGAGTCAATCTGTCATTTTTAATAAAATGAACAGAACTACAGGAGGCAATCAACAGACTGAATAGGAAAATAGTTCCTAATCTCATTTTACCTCCCGCAGTTTTGACAGTTTCAAGGTGTTGACTTCAAGATAGCTTACTAAATACAGTCTTTTATGTCAACATAAACATGATTTAAGACCCAAAGTTAATAATCCCTAACCTAAAAGAGCTAACCAACTAATTCCTAATTAGTAAATTTTTTCAATTGCTATACCAGTATAATAATACTGTAAAATATCTTTATAACCTTCTCCATCTTCAGCCATTGCTCGGGCACCATAGGCGCTCATTCCTACTCCGTGCCCCAAAAGTTCCATTCCTTGGCAAGCGGGATCCGGAACCGAAACCAACCAAGGATATGGCCCGCCGGCCCAAACTTCTTCCCAAGATCTGGTTCGGCCATCGGTTTGAGAAAAGTATGGGGTAACCACAATTTCATTTTCATAAGTGACCATTTCTCCTTCCGTATCTAAAATTGCCTGAGTAATATTAGGTGCTCGCAATTCAAAGCCGTATCCCCGATAAACCTGATCATAGGTAGCATCAACGGTGAAATTTTCATCGTCATGTTTAGTGCCTGTTTGAATATGGTACATTGCATAGGTGCGAGCCGCAATCATCAAAGCTTTAAGATAATCTTCATCATTCTCATTCCCTGCTTCGGCAACCCCTCTTAAATAAGATTCTAAAGGGAGTTCATTAATTACCCATAATCGGTCGGTGCTTTCGGCATAACGTATTTCTAAAATTCCTCGGAAGCGATTGTCATTCAGTTCTGCATTCCAGGCTGGCCGATTTTCAAAATTAGTAAGTTGTAAGATGGTATTTTTTTTAGGAATAAATCTTAATGGCAGACTGGACGTTTTTTTTACTCCGCTTACGCTCAGACGATAACTATTATTATTGGCGTTATAATTAATGGTACTGATTACATTTTTATTGTAAGTGCCAATCAGCTTATTATTAGTATCCCGTACCTCATATTGGCCATTGCCGGTAATTTTGACTGCACTGGAAGTAGGGTAAAGTCCTACCCTAATATCTGGCTCTCCTTGTATTTCTGCTACCGGCTCTGGTTTGACAGCGACGATAATCGGAATTTCTAAATATCCTCCATTAATCCAAGTAAGATTCTCAGCTACCAAGTTGAATTTTTCAGTATAAACACCCGGTGCTTCAGGAGCTTGCAAAGCAAACTCAAAACGGCCTATTTCCCCTGGCTTCACCACCTCTGTTTTCATAATTGCTGGTCGATAATCCTGGGGCCAAAAGATATGACGGAAAATACTCTCTCTTCCTGGCGGATCAGTAACATTTAAAGCGATAAAATGGGCGCTATCCCGATACCAAGTTTGAGAACCGGTGTTTTCAAAATCGACCCGAAAAGTAATTGATTTTCCCGGCTCGATGGTAATATCCTGGTAGGCTTGTTTTACTTTTCGGGCCTGAAAATACGGTTTCGGATTGCCAACGCGCATAGCAATTTCTAAATCACCGTCTTCAATCCAGATTAGATTTTCAGCCACTAATCCGAATCTTTCTACGTACTCGTCCGCTTTATCCGGTGCCGTTAAGGCAAATCGGAATAAACCCGTCTCTCCTGGTTTTACCACCTCTGTTTTCATAATTGCCGGCCGGTAATATTGTGGCCAGAAAATATCCCTAAAGGTACTTGCTCTTCCCGGCGGATTGGTAACATTCAGAGCGATAAAATGATCTCCTGAATTGTACCAAGTTTCAGTTCCGGTATTTTTAAACTTTGCTTCAAAAGTAATTCTCTTTCCCGGAGCGATATTTATAACATTAGTAGTTTTCCAAACTAGCTCTGCCTGGTAAGGCTTTTTTTCTACCTTCACACCCAGTACTTTTGGCGCTTCCTTAATTTTAACTACAGCTGGCTCGACGTTAGGGTTAAAAGGAACGGAAATAAAATAATCGCCCACATAGCCTCTTTTTAGCAGAGAACTTATTTGAGTGGTGGTTTGGAAATTCGATTGACTGGTATCGATTATTGAATCTTCGGCCGTGCTGGCCAGTACTGAATTTATTGGGGATCTAGTTTCGTAATAGTGATTGACTTTATTAAGGATCAGCGAGGCCCCAACTACAAGTACTAATACTAAAATTATCCAGCTTATTTCCTGCATTAATATTTTTTGTTTTTGTTTTTTCATGGTAAAACAAAAAAGCGCTTAAATTGGAGTTCAAAAGCACTTTTATCTTAAGAAGGTTTTTCCTTATGAATTTATATTATCATAAATCCAGTCATTTGTCAACACGGAATGGTGATGATATTATTCTGATAAGAGAAAGCTCTAAATGTCTAATTGCTAATTAATAATGAATGCTTAATGATTAATTATGAATTAGATTTAGGCATTAGACATTTTTACATTGGTCATTCCTTAGACATTAGTCCCGAGGCCGCGGGATAGTAATTAGAAATTGAATACTCTTTTATGTCTTTAACCCAGAGAATAGCCCGAAATACGATAATTCAGATTGTAGGAAAGGTAATTTCCACAGCCATTGGTTTAGTAGTGGCATCGATGCTTTTCCGCTATCTTGGCAAAGAAGGGTATGGTAACTACACCACCGTAATTGTCTTCTTGCAGTTTTTTGGCATTTTAGTGGATATGGGCTTATATATTATCCTGACTAAAAAAATTTCTGAAGCCGGAGCGGACATTGATTCCTTAGTCGGGAATATTTTTACCATTAGACTAATTTCGGCCGTTCTCTTCTTAGGACTAGCACCGATCATTGTTTTATTTTTTCCCTACCCTCATATTATTAAGGTGGGGGTAGCTTTTACCAGTTTTTCCTTTTTGTTTATTACCTTAAATCAAATATTGCAGGGAGTATTCCAAAAGAATCTCAAGATGGGATGGGTGACTATTTCCGAAATACTGGGACGGCTGGTATTATTAATCGGAACCTATTTAGCCATCTATGCTAAAAAAGATCTCTTGACCGTCCTTTTTATGGTGGTTTTGGGATCTTTCACCAATTTTATATTTACCTTTCTTTTTTCCAGAAAATTTGTCCGGATTCGTTTGAGTTTTAATTTTTATGTTTGGAAAAAAGTGATTTGGGAGGCCTATCCCATTGCCTTAGCAATTTTATTCAATTTAGTTTATTTTAAAGCGGATACCATCATCCTTTCTTTATTTAAATCCCAGGCCGATGTCGGTATTTATGGTGCTCCTTACAAAATATTAGAAGTGCTTACCACTTTCCCGGCTATGTTTGCCGGTCTTACCATCCCAGTGCTTACTTACACTTATACCAAACAGGATGCAGAAAGATTTAAACGAGTGCTAAGAAAGGCCTTTGACTTCTTAGTGCTGATTTCTCTGCCCATGGTAGTAGGAACCTATTTTATTGCAGAACCAGTAATTAATTTTATTGCTGGGGTCGAATTCGCTGCTTCGGCTAAAGTTTTACAAATTCTGATTGTGGCGACCGGAATCATTTTTGTTGGTAATTTATTTGGGCACACCGTAGTGGTGATTAACAAACAAAAACAGATTCTATGGGCTTATGCCGCCATTGCCGTAATATCAGTGGTCGGCTATTTAATTTTTATTCCCAAATATTCTTATTTTGGTGCGGCCTGGATAACCGTAGTTTCTGAACTGCTTATTACCCTTGCTTCAATTTACGTAGTCTGGAAAAACACTAAAATTTCTCCTTCTCTAGGCCTATTTTCAAAAGCATTTTTGGCCAGCATCGGAATGGGGACAGGATTATTCTTTTTAACCGGCCAATCGCTATTGGTAATGATGATTGGGGGCGGTTTAATTTATTTGCTAATACTCCTCCTACTGAAGGGTTTTTCTAAAGAAATGATTAAAGAGATTATCTCTCTAAAATCTAAAGACGTTTAAATGACCAATCGTAATGTTCTTATTTTAAAATTTCCTTACTCCTCGCTTTTTGGAGGCGGTGAGCAACACACCCTTAATTTAGTGGAAGGATTAAGAAAACGGGGATTTAGTTTTTTTCTTATTTCGTCCTGTTCCGTTTTATTAAGGGAATTTCAAAATCGTAATTGGCCCTGCAAAAAAATTTGGGCTCCCAAAGAGCCAGTAGCCAAAGGAAGTGTGATTTTATTTCCCTTTCTTGCTCCTTATTTCTTAGTTAGACTTTTTTTATTATTAATTATTTATATCGCCAATTACCGGATAAAAATTCTTTACTGCTTTTCTTTAACAGAAAAGATATTGATTACTTTACCCGCTAGAATTTTAGGAATAAAAGTAGTTTGGATTGAACATGTTACCGTAGAACGCTGGCTGACCCTTAATCCTTTTAAAATTTTCTATCGCTTTTATTCCCACTTTGCTAAAATTGTGGCTATTTCCGAGGCAATTAGGAAGCAGTTGATTGAAGAGATAAAAATCAATCCCAAAAGAATACTGGTAATTTATAATGGCGTTAATCTTCCTCCCGCTAATTTTCATGATTTTAAGTCCAGGGTAAACAAAAAAGGATTTATCGTTGGAGTAATCGCTCGTTTAGAAAGAGAAAAAGGAATTGAATATTTACTGCGGGCCATCGAAATAGTGAAGGAAATTATTCCCCAGATTAAGCTGATCGTTGTCGGAGAGGGAAGCCAAAAGAAAAATCTCCAGTGGCTGGCTCGTAGTATTAACATCAATAATCTAGTTCAGTTTGTGGGATTCCAAGAAAATATTAAAGGCTGGATTCGTAATTTTGATGCTTTAGTGTTGCCCTCGGCAAAAAGAGAATCATTTGGTATTGTTCTAATTGAGACGATGGCTAATTTAAGGCCGGTGATTGCCAGCCGAATCGGAGGGATAACAGAAATTATTGAAGATAAAAAAACCGGATTGCTGGTTGAACCGGCCAATTCCGAAGAGCTGGCTCAAGCAATCATCTATCTTTATAATCATCCCCAGGAAGTACTGCAAATAATTAAACAAGCCCGCGTCAAAGTGGAATCATCTTTCACTAAGGAACAGATGATTAACGCTTTTGAAAAATTATTTATCACCTTACTGAGATAATTCCAATTTTATGATTGCCGGTAATAATCCTGAGCATTATTCTAATCGATATTTTTATTTGTTGGTTTCAATTGCCCTTATTTTGGGCGTCTGGTTGGGATATCTTAGTTCCATAACGGCGCCGCTTTTAGTCATAGGCGGTCTATTGCTGGGAGTTATGGCCGTATTCATATTTAAAAAACCGGTCATCGGTATTTTTCTGATTGCTTTTTTTTTGCCCTTAGAAAGAATCGGAGCTTATGAATTTGGAGAACTAACAATTCGCATCAGCCAAGTTTTAGCCATCATTACTATTTTGGGGTGGTTTTTCTATCAATTGTTTATCAATTCCTTTGCTCTTAAAAAGAATCCTTTGATTCTCCCATTGACTGTTTTTCTCTTGGTTAATTTCGCCTCTTTGGTTAATGCGGAAAATTTGGACCGTTCGGTATCGGTTTTGATTTATACGGCATTTACTATAATCTTTAGCCTGATCATTCCTCAATTAGTGGTCAAAAAGGAACAAGTTGATAAAATAGTAAAAATAATTATTATCAGCGCTTTTATTGTAGGAGTATTTGGAATTTTTCAATATTTGGGCGATGCCATTGGCCTTCCTCAGTCTCTTACCGGGTTACGAGATCTTTATACCAAAGAAGTGTTGGGATTTCCGCGCATTCAATCAACAGCCCTAGAACCGCTCTATTTCGCTAATTATCTGCTCATTCCCTTAGGTCTGCTTTGCGCTTTATTCTTAAGCAAAGATCCCAGATTCAAATACTATCAACTCGCCTTTCTGCTGGTTCTGTTGGGGACTAACTTAGTTTTGACCGTGTCGCGAGGAGGATATCTGGCTTTTATCGCTTTATTAGGGGTAATCGGTATTTTCTATTTCCGTAACCTATTTACTCCTAAAAAAATAATCATTGGAGTAATAGCGGTTGTTTTAATTTTCATTATCGCCACTCATTTTTTGGGGCTGGGTGACTCTTTAAATCTGGAAACATTCAAAGAACATGTGGTCAATGTTTTTTACGGAGCGGCATACAGTGAAAGGGTAGAAATGCTTCAAACAGCTCTTACCGGATTCCATCTTCATCCTTGGATTGGAATTGGCGTGGGAGGGTTTGGTCCTTTTGCCGCTATTCATCCTTATGTTCCTCCTCCCGAAGGATGGCAAATTGTTAATAACGAATTTATCGAGTTATTGTCAGAAATAGGAATCTTAGGTTTTTTGAGTTTTTTGGTGGTAGTCTTAATCATTCTGTTTCGTTCGCTTAAAGCAGTTCAGGTAGTTAAAGACAGAAATCTTAGAGCAGTGATGATTGGACTTTTGGCCGCTTTTGTCGGAGTGCTGGTTCAATATCAGACCTTCTCTATACTCTATATTATGCATATTTGGTTTTTGATTGGTTTTATGATTTCGGTGCAAAATATCATTCTTAAGCAAGAATAATGGAAACGATTTTACTTATTATTTTTAGTATTTTCTTCTTCTGGCTAGTCTGGAAAAGAACAGATTTAGGAATAGCAGTGATTATAATCTTGTTGCCCAGCTATCTAGTTAGATTTGAAATATTAGGCATCCCGGCGACTCTCTTAGAGCTAATGATTCTATTACTGTTCCTCGCTTGGCTGACTAAAAAACAGTTTTTTCTTAAAGCAGAAAAAACAGTTTTTTCGCAATTTTGGTGGCTTACGCTGTTATTCTTGCTATCGGCAGTTTTGGCAATTTTTATTTCTCCCGATCTAAGGGCGGCCTTAGGAATATTTAAAGCTTATTTTTTAGAACCCCTTCTCTTCTTTTTGGTTTTGATCAATACCATTCGGTCTTCTCAACAGACAAAACTGATTCTTGGGGCGATAGGAATTTCAGCTCTGTTTGTTTCCATAATAGCTTTGTGGCAATATCTTAACCTGCTTCCTAGTTATGAACCGTGGATCTCGGAATTTCCTAAAAGGGTTAGTTCAATTTTTGAATATCCTAATGCGGTAGGTTTATTTCTGGCTCCTATTGCAGTGCTGTTTTTGGGTATTTTACTGCTAGCTCATCCAGTTGATAATTTTAAGAATAAGAAGCTGAAAAGCAAAACCAGGCATTTTATTTTGGGAGTGATCATCTTTTCGTTACTGGCCATTATCTTTTCTTTTTCTCGAGGGGCAATCTTGGGCATTTTGGCCGGCGTTATTTTCTTTAGCTTTTTTAGCCGCTATAAAAAGTGGATTTGGGCCATCCTGGCTTTAGGAATCGCTTTAGCGCTAATCATTCCCCAAAGCCGGACGCTTATTTACGAAATTGTGACTTTTCAGGATGTTTCCTCTGATGTTCGGACTGTCTTGTGGCAAGGAACTTGGAATTTATTGAAAGATCGGCCGCTGCAAGGTGCTGGCTTGGCCGGTTTTCCCACAATATATGATCAATACCGTCTAATTAAACATACGGAACTATTGCTTTACCCACACAATATCATATTCAACTTCTGGACCGAGCTAGGATTGGCTGGTTTAATTATTTTTATTTGGTTAATTGTAAAATTTTTTTCTCAAGGAATAAAATTCAAAAAAGTGCGTTTGACACTTAATTCCTCTTTTTCCTTCAGTCTTCCCTTAGTATTGTTAGGAACGATGATTGCCGTACTGGTTTATGGTTTAGTTGACGTTCCTTATTTTAAAAATGATTTGTCCGTTTTCTTTTGGCTTTTAATTGGCTTATTAGTGGTGGTAGAAAGAATAAGAAAATCAGAAGTGCTGACCATTGAGCTTGCCAAGGAAGAAAAAGAAACAGAGAAAAAAGTTGACAAATAAAAAGTATCTGCTATTCTTAATATTATTCGCTGATTTTTTGATAATTGATTTATCCAAGACTACCTGGGGATACCAGTGGGGGATACCAACACTTATCCCTAATCGCATACTTTGGGTTTATGCCCAAAGTACGGGTAGTGTAGTAAAGAGGTAGTCTTGGATTTTTTTAGGGGTTGTCTAAAAGACTTCCCTTACCCCAAAGGATATTTTCCTTGGTTTCCCTCGCCAGGTTGAGAAGATTCCTTTGGGGATTTTTTATTTTAGGTGGACAAAACCAGCAAAATGCGCTATAATTAAAGCACAAAAACAAAAATAAAAAGCAAATGAAAAAAGGTCTTAAACTAACCAAATTTTTTACTATCGGAGCAGTTGCTTTGTTGTCAACTGTTTTTTTGTGTTCACAAGGGACTGCCTCGGGAAAAGCGAAAATAGAGCGGAGAGAAATTCGAGATAGCGCAATGGTAGTGAGCAACGGCGAATATTTATCTTCTGTTTTAAAAACTGATTTTAAATTTAACGTCTTTGGTGTTGCCTGGCAAGGAAGAGAAACAGTCGGAATTAGTCTCCGTTATCATGATTCCAGCGGATGGAGCAAGTGGCAGCAAATTGAAGATTACCTTGAAAGGGATGGCTGGTATTATTCCACCGATCCGATTGTGGCAAATAAAGGGACCGAGCTTCAGTACAAAGTTGACTCGTCAGCTAATTTAAAAAACATCAAGTTGATTTATCTAGGAGAATCTTCGGGAAGCAATTTTAAGAAAAGAAATATTTTTGACTTCCTTTTTTCCAAGGCTCAGGCGGCGGATAGTCTAGAGATTATTCCTCGCTCTGAATGGGGGGCGGACGAAGACTGGCGTTTTAGCGGTTCGGATAAGGAAATTTGGCCTGCTTCTTATCAAAGACCGGAAAAATTTGTGATTCACCACACCGCGGGCAGTACTGGCGGCGACAATCCCGCAGCAGCAGTGAGGGGGGTTTACTACTGGCATTCCACGGTCTTAGGATGGGGGGATATTGGTTATAATTACTTAATTGATCAAAATGGTAATATTTACGAAGGTCGTTATGGTGGCGACGGAGTGATCGGAGCGCATGTGTATCGCACTAAAATCTGTGCCCGATTCCGATTCGGCGGCGAGCAATATGAAGCTGATTTTAACAAGGGAACGATTGGTATTGCTGTCTTGGGCAACTATGAAGATGGCTTAACCCTAAACAGCAAAGTGAAGAACGCTTTAGCCGATTTAATCGCCGTAAAAGGAAAAGAGTTTGGAATTGAACCCAAGGGAGAAGGATACATGATTGATAACACTTATCCTCATATTGTTGGTCATAAGGATCTAGACTGTACCGCCTGCCCAGGAACAAACTTGTACCAGAAACTGGGAACAATACGCGATTTGGCCCAAAAAAAGTATGATGTTCTTAACGGAATTGCGGATCCTATTATCAAAGCGACTTATGTTCAGCAAAGCAAGCAGTCTCTCGCAATAGATACTGGTAAAGAGAAGCAGTTTTGGGTGGAATTTAAAAATGAGGGAAATGTCACTTGGCACAATTACGGAATTAATCAACCTTACGTTATTGCTAAAAATCCTCCATCGGTTTTGAAAGGATCTGATTGGGAAGCAGAATCAATAGTAGCTTATTTGGATTCTCCTAATGTAGCACCAGGCGAAATAGGAAGATTCACATTTAACTTAAAAGCTCCTATTGATCTATTAGAAACATCGGAAAGTTTCTCACTTGCCTTTGATAATAAAATTCAGAAAAAATCTGAATTTCAAGTAACGGTGAAGATTACTAACTTGCCTTTCGCTGCTAAATTGAAAAACCGTAGTATTAACCTGGCGATGTTTCTTAATGATACGCAATTAGTAACATTTGAATTTAGAAATGAAGGAATCAATTCTTGGAAAAAAGGGGAAGTAAGATTAAATATTTATGACCTAGATGATCAAATCAGTCGGTTTTATGATAAAAGTTGGAATGATCAGTATGGTCAATTAGATTTTGAAGAAACAGAGGTTAAAACAAATAAGATAGCAACTTTCACTCTCAAACTTAAAGCACCGCGCGAGCTAGGGATTTTCAAAAATATTTATCGTTTGATTGGTAAGAATGAAATTATCCAAGAAGAAAATCATTCCGTTACGCGAATCGATTCACCCTATCAGGCGAAGCTAGTCTCGCAGAATATCCCTTTAGCCGTTCTTAATTATTGGAAAATACCGGTAACTGTTAAATTTGAAAACACCGGAATTGGTACCTGGGATCAAAACCTGATACTTAATGTTTATGATTTGGGTAAAAAAACAAGCCGATTTAAAGATAGCTCTTGGGAAAATACCCAAGGGCAGTTTTCTCTAAAAGAAAAAGCAGTGAAATCAGGAGACATTGGCACATTTCAGCTTATTCTCAAAGCTCCCGAAGGAAAAGGCGTTTATCTTCACATCCTGGAACTAAAAATAAAAGGCAGTGACCTAGTAGTCCAAAACGGCGAAGCATCTCTAATTACTAGAGTAGATAGTTAAAATTAATCAAAACGAAAAAGCCCTCTATTATCCCGTAGAAATGGGAAGCAGAAGGCTTTTTCTATCGCAAATAGAATAGATTATCTCTTTCTTTTGCGACCACCTTTTTTCTTCTTAGCAACTCTTCTTTTTTTTGCTACTTTTCTTTTTTTTACTACTTTCTTTCTCTTTTTTGCCATTTAATTCACCTCCTCTCGGCAAAAATGTTTTTTTATTGAAAAGATATTATAATAATAAATCACTTTTGAAAATAAATCAAGATATTTTATTCACTTTAATAATTTTATTTTACCAGAAACAAAATAAAATTGCAATCTAATTATAGATAATATAAAAAATAATTCAATAGTATAAAACAAAAATACCTCGGTAAAAGGTATTTGGTGGACCGATGGGGATTCGAACCCCAGACCTTCCGGATGCAAACCGGATGCTCTACCAGCTGAGCTATCGGCCCTTTATAAATTTTCGAGAATCCTCCACTTCTTTAATTCTATATATTATTGTAAGTCGGGACAAATGTGGTGTTCTAACCAACTTAGTCTCGATATTCGCCATAGGCGAAATCGGGATCCCGATTCCCGCCTCAGAGGGACATCGGGACTAAGGGCCCTTATTAATTAATCCTCCCTGACGAGAATATTTTTCTTAAAAGCAACTGGAACAGTCCGGTCATCAACATAAAGCTTAAAACAATTGTCCCAATTCCGATTATTTTGTAAAAAAGACGGCTTCCCCCCTCGGTACCCAAATGTCGCTCGGCCCATTCAATTCGACCAAAGAAATCCAAAAACCACTCTGTTTTTATGACAAAAACAGCGCCGATGACAATTCCAATTATTCCTAAGATAATTACTCCCATGCTTTGTTATTAGTTGACTTAAACCCGTCAGAAAGGGAGGGCTAAACTAGTGGTGCGCGGGATGACCTTTTAGATCCGTCTGCCAAAGCAGCTCTCAATCTTTTAACTGTAAATTTACTGTCTGGTGGGTTTGAGAGGACTTGAACCCCTAACCTCATGGATGTAAACCATGCGCTCTAACCAGTTGAGCTACAAACCCAGTTGAAATATTTTTAAAAGATTTTTACGGCCGCGGCGGGCAGGTATAAACCATGCGCCCTGCCCGCTTTGACTGCCGTCAAGGCAGTCGGGCGGGTCTAACCAACTGCCTGTCCGCCGAGGTCCCGCGCCTGCGGGACGAAGGCGGAAGCTACGCACCCCTTAAGTGCCGCGGAGAGGACTTGTGTCCCGGGCAGCGCCGAATGCTGCGCCAGCTCGCATTCGTCGACGCTCTCTTAAGTCCCGCTTCGCGAGACTTACTCGCTTCTGCTCTTCAAGTCTTTGGCTTTAACTTGCCCGAGCTTACTAATAATCACTCGCCTGGTTAAAAAAGTTTTGGTGCCGCGGAGAGGACTTGAACCTCCAAGGAGTTACCCCCACTACCACCTCAAGGTAGCGCGTATACCAAATTCCGCCACCGCGGCATTTTATCGCCCAAGCTTATTTTTCTTTTAGCTCTTTAAGTTCTCGAGGTGAATGACGAAGATAGTAAAGTTTTGCCCGACGGACCTTAGGTTTTTTCAAAACCGTTATTTTGGAAATCAAAGGAGAAGCCAAAGGGAATATTCTTTCTACTCCGTATCCGCCTTCTGATACTTTTCTGACGGTAATTGTTCGATCGTTCTCTGTTTTTCCCTTTTTAGCGATTACCACTCCTTCGAACATTTGAATTCTAAATTTGTCACCTTGAGCGATTTTTTGATAGACCTGAACAACATTTCCTGGTTTTAAGTCAGGAATATTTTCTATTATATCTTTATTCTTTTTTTTTGATTTCTCTTCTGTCATTTAGATATTTTAATTGCTTAGTGTATAGCAGTATACCAAAAATATTGATTAAGTCAACAGCCTTTTAATTTTATAAGATAATTTTTTAATTCACTGGACAAGTCAACCTGAAACCTTTTTATTTCTCCCTGTATTCCCGTAAATTGAAGAAAGCTAGCATGAAGAAAAATTCGATCAAGATCTTTAGCCGGTTTTATACTTTTTATCTGATATATTTTATCTCCGACAATCGGATGACCAAAGGAGAAAAGATGCACTCGAATTTGATGAGTCCGGCCGGTTTTAGTTTTAATCTCTAATAAAGAATAATATCTATATTCCTTGAGAACACGGTAATAAGTGAGAGCGGACTTCCCTTCTCCTTTTTGTTTCACCGACATGCGAAACGGCTTTCTTTTGGAACGCCCAATACTCAAATCTATTTTACCCTCCGCTTGGTTTAGTTTTCCATATACCAGCGCCAGATATTTTTTATTGATTGTTCTTTTTAAAAACTGCTCTTTTAGATGTAAAAATGAAAGTTGGTTTTTTGCTACAGCAATCAATCCAGAGACTTCTTTATCTAACCGGTGGACAATTCCGGGCCTAAGAGCGTTATCGCCAACTAAGGCGATGGAAGGATTGTGGACAAGAATACCATTTACTAAAGTATGCTCGGGATTGCTCTGGGAAGGGTGTACCACCATTCCCGCCGGTTTATTAATTATTAGAAAGTCTTGGTCTTCAAACACAATATCCAATTTGATAGAGGAATCAGGATTTAGGGATATCTTTATTGGTTCAACTGGTTCAATAGTTACTTTATCATTTTCTTTAAGGAGAGTATGGGCGGCTATTTTCTGGGCGTTAACCGATACTTTTGCTTCTTTGATTAATTTTTGGAAGTGCGAACGGGAATAATTGGGAAATTTTTTTGCTAAGAGCTTATCTAAACGCTTTCCTTTATCTTTTGGTTCTATGGTTATCGTTTCTTTTTTCATATTTGTATTGTAAAACATTTATTAAAAAAAGGCTCGTCCATCTCGGAACGAGCCATAATAATCCCCTAAACCGCTTGGTTAGGCGGATTGTAAAATTTTAAATACCGGATCCATCTTGCCGCAGTCGCATTGCCAGCCAGCGCTGACTTCTGGCACTTTATGCATTACCGAGAGGATAGCAGTAAGAACCGCTTTCTTAGCCTGGCGGACAACATCTTCAACGGAACTCCCATTAACAGAGCCTTCCTCGAGGGGCAGATCAGCCACAATGCAAATCGGACAATAATGAACCGCTATCTCTCGAGCCAGTGATGCTTCAGGAGGAATGGTCATTCCTAACAGCCGTGCCTCCGGATGAAAGTTTTTTATCATTGCAATTTCCGCCCGTGTTTCGTAGCGGGGTCCCGGCACACTGGTGTAAATTCCACCCTTTTGGATATCAGCTTCTGGAAATAGCTTTGCCATTTCAGGGCAAAAGAGACCTGCCGGGGGACGATAGAAGGCTAAAGGATGAGTATGAGCTGGATTGTTAAAAGTATATGACCCTTTAGTAAGATCAATAAAGTCTTCGGGAATAACTAAAGAGCCGACTTCTAAACGGTCAAATCCAGCCCTGTTAATGCCGCCCACTGCGGAGGTAGCGAAGATGAATTGTACGCCGTTGTCGTACAGCATCTTCATGTAAGCAGCAGAATTGATTTCATGGGGACAGCAGTACCGTTTTGATGAATTGTGCCGGTCAAGCCACAGAAATTCTAGACCATCACCTCGGACAATTTGGGCGCGTACCGGACCTCCATGAGTAGTTCTAGCAACGTGTTTTAATTCAGTTTTAAAGACAGGTAGCCCAGTTTTTTCCTCGGTTTTGGGAGAAAATAGTTCATCCATCCCTGTACCGGTAATAAGAGCTATGGGAAAAGACATGCTCGGGTCCTCCTAAAAATTGTGCAGCAGTTTATGATTTAAAGTTTTTGTACTCAGTTATTTGTAAAAGAGCGTTACTCTACCTTACTGGAATTAGGAACCGCTGTCAATAAATAAACAAAAAACCGGTTTTGATCGGTGTTTTATTTACTGGATTTTGATGGATTTTTTGTTTTTTTTGAAAATTTACTGCTTTAGCGATAGATTCTTTTTAGAAAAGAAAAAAGCGGCTTTGTTTTGTTGATGGGTGCCGCTTTACCCTTTGGTTGTTCGATATTTAGCTTACAATTGAGAAGTGGTGATTGCTTTCCAGTTTTCGTCTGTCGCCTTTGGTTTGATGGCAACAGAACCCATTTTACAGAGAGGACATTTCTCTGGATCCCAATCTTGGACTCTCCATTCAACAACAGGGCAGATTTTAAATTCACCGGTTCCTTCCACAAAAATGATTTTCAGCCCTCCGCGATTGATAATTACTGGGTCGTAAGGTATGAATTGTGCTTTAGGTTGGGCTGCTTTGATTGCTCGTACCGCTTCGGTGAAACCAGTTCCCCGTGTACAGAAATCCTCAACCACTAAAATCCGCTCCTGGGGATCCACTGGCGACGAGGAAACAATTTGACCCTCGATCTTTCCCATCTTAAGGACATTTATCCCGAACATTTTGCCAATATCCTCGCCAATCTTAGTGGCCCCGTCTGGGACGCCCACAACGCCACTGGGCATGTCATTCTCACAGAGAGCTTCCTTAATCCTCATAACCATTTGGCTGGAAATGATTCGTCTGATGTTTTCTGATGCCAGCAGGATTCGGGAGATGAAAAAGCCGTCGCTGTGAAGACCAGACTTCAAGCTGGCGTGCATTCCAACATTCCCTTGTTTGGCCGCTTCGTAGTTGTAGACCCAGAATGCTCCGCGAGTTTTGGCTATATGTACGACCTCTTCAGGAGTTAAAGAACGGCTAACATCTTCAACTCCAAGTGTTAAAAGCTCTCGTTCTGTCATTTCTAGTATGTTCATAATTTTACCTACTTCCTATCGGTACTGGTTGATTGCGTCGCGGAGCTTCTCTGTTTCGCGGCGAGCCGCTTCGGCGAAGTCTGCGTCTTTCGAGGCAAAAATGATGGCGCGCGAACTATTGATAATCATGCCCTGTCCGCGGCTGTTCTTAGCTACGGAGACAGTCTTCTCTACATCGCCGCCTTGGGCGCCGATTCCAGGAATGAGAATTGGCATGTCGCCGACAATTTCGCGTACCTCCCGAAGTTCATCAGGATAGGTGGCGCCGACGACGAGCGCGCAGTTGCCGTTCTTATTCCACTCACTGGCGACGCGACGCGCCACGAAAAGATAGAGCGGCTCGTCGTTCACTGACAAATCCTGAAACTCGCCCGCACCTGGATTGGAAGTACGGCAGAGCACAATGATGCCTTTCTCTGCTCGTGCCAGAAATGGCAGAAGTGCTTCAGCTCCCAGATAGGGATTAACTGTGATTGCGTCTGCTTGTAGAAAGTCAAATGCTGCTTCCACATAGCCCGCATTGGTGTTGCCAATGTCTGCCCGCTTGGCGTCGAGGATCACCGGAACATCCGGCGCTAGAATGTGGATATCAACGATAGTTCGGTGTAAAGCAGCAAGCCCCTCAGCACCATACGCTTCATAGAACGCGCTATTCGGCTTGTAGGCACACACAAGGTTCTTGGTTGCTTCCACGATTGCTCGGTTGAACGCGACGATGGTGTTAGCGATACTGACATTGCTTTCACTGCCACTTTGGAGCATGGACTTTGGAATATTATCCAACCTGCTGTCGAGTCCAACGCAGACGAAGTTACCGCGAGACCATTGATTCTCCAACAGTTTTCGGAAATTTCGGTTGTTCATGTGCTTTCTCCTTTTTTCAGAAATAATGATTCTATCTCTTGCTTCTATTTTGCACTGGCTTTATTATATCGGTTTTTTAGGAACAATTTTCTTAAGGTAACTTACAATAATCTGAAGGAAAAAGCAAGCTAAAATCAATATAACTGCTTCTTTACTTCTGCCCGTTCGAATCCCTTCCCCTGATACTAAAAGTCGGTAACAAAAAATATCCTGTTTTTTTCAGGATACTTTACTATGGTGCGCCGTGAGGCCTGCCTGCCGGCAGGCAGGGATTTGAACCCCCGACCGTACGCTTAAGAGGCAACTGCCCCGCCTGCCCGATCATCCCATAGATGCGGGATGGACGGGCCTGCCTTGCTTTGATATTTCGGAATTTAACATAATTTATTGGTGGGCGCAGAGGGAATCGAACCCCCGACCGTTTGCTTAAGAGGCAACTGCTCTACCTGGCTGAGCTATGCGCCCGATAAAAATATGTAAATTTGTAAAGAGTAAAAGGGGCGGATCTACTAATTGAGCTATGGGGGCTAATGTCGGTTACTTTATCTTGCTTTTAATAAACTCTCTTCCTCTATAACTTTTTAATTCTTTTTCTCTTTTTATAGCGTCTTTTCTTGTGGATGATTGTTCACTATAAATCAGTTCCCATTTACCTTTATTTTTGCTAGTAAAAGACTTCTTTTTATTTTTTAATATGCCATTATGGCGTTTTAATCTCGCTTCTAAATCCGAAGTATACCCAATGTAAATTTTATTATAAATTCTATTGTATACTACGTAAACACTAAACATTATGTTTGCTTAAGAGTCCGCCAGCTGGCGGATCTACCTGGCTGCCCGCCCGGCACGCCTTCGGCGAGCCGATGGCGGACGGGAGCTATGCGCCCGAGTATTTTATTTAAATTAACTTTTAAAACCGCAAGGCAAAACGCCCGCCCGCTTCGAATGCGAAGCAATCGGGCGGGGGCAGGTCTACCTGGCTGAGTCCCGACGTTCTCCTTGCGGGGAAGTCGGGATCCCGATCCCCGAATTTACTTAGGGGCATCGGGACTAACGGCGCCCGTGTTTTTTTGGTGCGTTTATTTGACCAAATCCGAACCTATTTTGAACGGAACTGACAGCGCGCTTCGCGCGCCAAACTGAACGCTCGGGCGGGCAAAAAGGAAGGGGGTTGGGGGGAAGGAATTTTTGCCCGCCCTCGCTTTCCGCCGCCGCCGAATTTCGTGCCAGTGAAACTGGCGCGCCGC
>Ga0210051_1000245_pt1 | contig 46665 bp, 51 predicted proteins | sample CryGey092014_all_FD_185464 | JGI IMG/M metagenome (GOLD analysis project Ga0210051, IMG submission 185464) | Groundwater microbial communities from aquifer - Crystal Geyser CG23_combo_of_CG06-09_8/20/14_all (SPAdes) (version 2) | ecosystem: Environmental > Aquatic > Deep subsurface > Groundwater...
ATATTCTCCGCGTTCTCCATTATATTCAAAACCAATTAATGCTTCATAAAGTTTAGCGGGTTTGTAATTAAATTCATACATAAACTGGTTACTGCGTGAATCAAACCAATAATTAGATTCACCACCCACCCAAGCATCATAACCTTCCCATCCTTTTCTTTGTATACCAACAAAACCATAAGTAAATTTATGGGAAAGAAAATCATTAATTCTATTACTTAGATAGAAGGATCCGATATTCTGATGGAACCTTGCTGTATTATCAAAGTCATCAGAAGGAGGAGCAGTATTACCATTATCGTAATTATATTTCGCATAAGAATAACGATGAGATGCTCCTATGTCCAAATTATCCGCTAATGCATAATCCAAACGTAAAGACGTGTTTGTATTTCCAAAAGGATCCCGCTCGTGATTACCATTTTTGTATTTAGCCGAATAGAATGAATTTACATCAACCCTGGAAACTCCTAAAGAATATGCTAATTTACCTAACTTGCCCTGCGAGGCAACCTTTTCCCTATAGGTATTATAAGAACCAAACTCCTGTAAATAAGAAAATGTTGGCTTGCCTGAACCTTTATGTGTAATCATATTAATCGAACCGCCTATGGATTGCGAACCGTAAAGAGTACTATAGGGCCCCCTAGAAATCTCAATCTTATCAAGATTATCTAATGATAGATAATTATAATAGGCAAAATAACCTTGCGTGTTAATCGGGTCATAAACCCTGATACCATCTAGCATCAACTGAGTATGGTAAGAATCTGCCCCTCTTATATAAACACTAGAAACGCCTGCTAACCCTCCTGTAACTGCATAATCTACTCCTTGAGAGCCTTTAATTGCATCAATAAAACTAAATTTACCGGATGATTCCTCATCCCCCACGTTAATTACAGTAGTAGAAGATGGGTTTTCTTCTGCTGAAACATCACTGCGGTACGGCGTAACTACTATCTTTTCTAATGCTATATCTTCTATATCTTGAGTTTGCGCGAAGGAAAACTCTGTTAGGTTAATTAATAAAGTAATTGTGATTAATGTGAGTGTTTTCATTTCTCTTCTCCCTTATCATTCAATTTATATTCCTGAATATCCAGAAACCAGTAACTATTAATCAGGACTTTGTCTGTTTTTATAATATCTATCCTTTTGTTAAAAATCGGGCCGTCGTAAACAAAGCTATGAAATTCTCCATTTTCGCCGCATAAATCCACATTGGGCACTGATTTCAGGTCTTCGATGAATTTTTCGTCGATGGCGCGGCCTACCCAGTTTTCATTAAGTTTTTCTGCCTGTGCGCTTGTCAAGACTGCTTTAAATCCTAAGCTAACGAATTCTCTCAGCAGATCTTCTCCCGAATTGCCCCATATCGGAGAAATTACGCCTATTCCTTCGCTGACACAAATATTCTCTACCCAATCCCTTAAGTCAAGAAGAAAAATATCGCCGCGCACAAGTTGATGGATATTCTTTTCTTTAAGTTCGGTCAGAGTTTTTCTGAATACTGCTTCGTAATTATCTTTGGTGGTTTCTCTCTGCAGTAACGGTATGCCTAGCGCCTGCGACTGAAGGTTCACTAATTCTGCCGGTGCACCATGGAAGGCTACCCTTTGGTATTCGTGTGAGATAAAATTGACGAGGTGCTTAATTTGAAACCCAGAACGGATGGCCCTATACAGAGCCAAACAGCTATCTTTGCCGCTGCTCCAGGAGCAAGCCGCTACTAAATCTTGCAAATTGTTCTCCTTTCCCGGACTAAACACCCAAACATATAGGCACCTCAACATAAATGATTGTTGAGTGTCCCGCCTCCTGCGGGAATTGTTTGGTATGCCCTTGCTGGGCAATAAAAAACCCTTGACAATAATATTGTCAAGGGTTGCACCCTAATTTTATCTTGGCCCTTATCCGCGAGGCACTTTTACCTCATTATACAGGCAGGTTTTCTGGCTTAAGGATCATCCTACTCGCTCTACCTTCCCGGCTTTTTGCCAGTGGTATTTAAAGAGCTTTCGTTCCCTTATACAGCAGCGGGACTGCGGCCGCTTTTACGGCCTTCCCTATCCTATATAAATTATTTAATTTGTTAAAAGAACTTTAGATAACTTTGTATCTTTAACAAAATGCGCTACTGATTCATAAATACCGCAGAAAATAGCCACATAAAATAATGTGGCGAATGTAAAATTGCGTAAAAATGGCAACGCCATTACATAGCAAGTAATGAGGCCCTTTAAAGTATGGGGATACCAACCCATGAGCCAAACACCGAAGTTAGAAATTATATAAAATAAAAACGAAGAAATAAGAGAAGTTGATATAATTCCCAAAATACTCTTATGTCTTTTTAACCACAGGCCTAAAAGTGCAATCAATAAAAAGCTACCCCAGGTAAAGATAACTACATTGTGGAAACCAATTATAAAATCGCTGATTACCATAAGTATTAACGGAATAAAAAGAACATATTTCTTCTTTAGATATGCTCCACTAAATAAAGCAATTGCTGCGACGGGAGTAAAATTAGGGGCATGCGGCGCTAATCTTAATAATATACCTAAAATAATTAAACCTGTTGCTAGCATAGATACCTCCTTTAGTGTTTGGTATATGTTAATGCAAAATAATATCTGTGTCAAGCAAAATCTGCCCTTTGGGCTGAGATTTCTGGTGATTTTGCGCATACCCCGACGAGTATGCGGAAATTATCCAGAAAGGATAGCCCTTCCTATACCTATTAAGGAAGGGGCTTATCGTAGAAAATTTCCGCATATCTTAGGCCCTTCGTTTAAGGAATACGAAGGCCTACCCTTTTTAGGGTTACAAATCGGGGTAAATATAATTTCCTATGCTATCAAGCAAAAATTTAAAACTCAATACCCTTCCTTGCTGTTATGCCTTTTCTATAATAATGCCTTCTTTCCTTTATTTCACTTATCAAATCTGCTATTTTTAGAACCTTAGGATGCGCATAACGACCCGTAAGGATTAACTCTATTTTTTTAGGAGCATTTTCAATAAGTTCGACGACATCTTTTAATTTTAAAAGTTTAAGATTTAAAGCGATGTTGATTTCATCCAATATCACGAGGTTATAAATTCTTTTGGATATAACTTCCCTTGCTCTTTCCAATCCCCTTTTTGCTAAGGCTATATCTTTTTTATCCGGTTTCTTTTTGATAAAACAGCTCTTTCCGTATTGCTCAATTTTTATATTCTTAATACTTTTTAATACTTTTAGTTCGTTATAATATCTTCCTTTTACAAATTGTATGATGAACACCTTAAAACCAGCTCCCGCTGCCCTTATTGCCTGACCTAAAGCGGCTGTAGTCTTTCCCTTACCGTTACCAGTATATACTTGTATCAATGTACTACCGCCCTCCAGCTAATTATACCTAAGCCGCATAGCACTGAAACAATTAATCCTGCGCCGATAACACCGGCTAATATAGCAAGAAATGCGTATCTGAATTTAATTTTAAATAGCGATGCAGCTATTACGCCGCTCCAGGCACCGGTCATTGGAAGCGGAACAGCAACAAATATAGCCAATCCCAATGCCTCGTATTTCTGTATCGTATCTGCTTTTTTCTTTGTCCGTTCAAAAAGCCAGTCAAAGAAACGCGACCAGATTTTAAATCTTCTTAGCCTATTAGAAACCGGTTCTAATAGAAAAAGCGCCGGCGCAACGGGAATGCTGTTGCCGAGCACTGATAACCAGAATGCTTTGGTCATAGGCATGCCGAAGGATAATGCTAAAGGAATCGCACCTCTTAATTCTGATATAGGCAATGCCCCCACAAGCATTACGATATATTCTTTCGGTACGTCCTTTAACCAGTTTATTATTATATTAATCATTATCTAGTATTTAGGGACGTTCTTGTAACTAAAGCTAAGGGTGTCCCTCTTTCTTAGTAATAGCAATTTAAGGGACATCTTTCCGATTGGATTCAAAGACGTCCCTCGATTGGATTCAAAGGCGTCCCTATTTTCTCTGTTTTCTTAATCATCTTTTTTGTTACCCCAGCCGTGTTTTCCAATCAAAGGCACAAATACGCAACCACAGATATCTATGGATTTAAGTTTACCCTCTTTCTTTTCAACCAAAGTTAAAACTTGGCTGAAACTTTCTCCTAAGGGTAAAATAAGCTTGCCGCTATCCGCAAGCTGCTCAATCAAGGGCAAAGGAATTTTAGGGCTTGCTGCCGTAATAATAATCCTATCAAATGACGGTTGCTGCGGCCAGCCTAAGGTTCCATCGCCTATTTTAATTTTAATATTTTTATAACCCAATTCGTTAAGTATATTCTCTGCCTGTTTCGCCAAATTTTCAAATCTTTCTATGGTATAAATTTCTTTAGCTAATTCAGCTAATATTGCTGCCTGATAACCAGAGCCAGTGCCTATCTCTAAGACTTTCTCTTGGCCAATTAAATCTAAGCATTCTGTCATAAGAGCAACTATATAGGGTTGAGATATAGTTTGACCTTCTCCGATGGGCAAAGGAAAATCAGCATAAGCGCTGTTTCTCAAATTTTCAGGTATAAATTTATGCCGTTCTATTTTAGAAAAGGCATCAAGCACCCTCTGGTTTTTTATGCCGCGGGGAATAAGCTGTTCCTCGACCATTCTTTTTCTTAAAATCGCGTAATCCATAGTTCTCTTGCGATAAACCTAATAAATCTTAAGGTATCTATAAAAGGGTTAATCTGGCTTTTCTCATCTCCATATATGCTCTTGATAGGAACGGGCTCAATCTTAAAGCCTAAACGCGAGGCCTCGATTAAAATCTCGGATTCGGTTTCATATTTACGGGTTTTAAGGTCGATATTTTTGATGACATCCCTTTTTATCAAGCGGAAACCACATTGCGTATCAGGAATCTTTTGTTTTACAACTTTAGAAATCAACCAGGACATAAATTTATTAGTTAAAAGCCTCAACCACGGCATACTCTTAGGTCTAGACATACGATTACCAATAAAAATTCCACTATCGGAATATGTGGCCAGACGTATAAAATAAGGTATATCCGAAGCCAGGTGTTGGCCGTCACCATCCATAGTAATCACAGCATCGCAATCTCTATCTTGCGCATAATGGAACCCCTTGACCAAAGAAGCGCCTTTGCCCTCGTTGTTTTCGTTGCGTAAGACAATGGCGCCGTTATCCTTGGCGATTTCAGATGTGCTATCCTGCGAGCCGTCATCGATAACCACAACTTCTAATTCTTGCTGCCGGATTTTTCTTATCAGGCTAGCAATAGTTTTAGCTTCGTTGTATGTTGGTATAACCACACAAAGTTTCACCCCGCCCTTCCTTTTAATTTATAACCCCTACCATTCCTAATTTTCATAATCCTTTAGGAAGGGCGGGGTTCATTTTGAATTATTTTTCCAGAATCTCCTGAACACATACCATTGGTCAGGATATTTTAGAATATAGCCTTCAAAAATATTTTTATAGTGCGCAGTCAACTCTATTAAATCAGTATTCTTATCACCTGTAGAAATAAAATTTAATGGTTTTTCAAATTTTAGCGTAAAACTATCATCTTTATTTCTTAGCATAAATCCCGGTATAATCGTTGCGCCTGTTTTTAATGCCAGCGCTGCTGGCCCTTGAGGAAAAATAGTGGCCCTGCCAAAAAAATCCAAAACTATGCCTTTCTCACTAAAATCTCTATCTCCTGCCAGAGCCAAAACCTTGTTTTCCCTTAAAACATCTAGAGATTGCCTGACTGCTTTTCCTAATGGTATAACTCCCATACCTTTGTTTTCCCTTTGAAAATTAAAAAAATTATCTACCTTCTTATATTTATGTGGCAAGGCAACTGCCCAAAAAGGGTATCCCAAGAGCGCAACTACCACTCCACCTAATTCCCAGTTTCCTAAATGAGCAGTAACTATAATAGCGCCTTTGCCTTTAGAAAGCACTTCATCGATATAATGTATATTTTCTATCTTGATATTTTCTTTTATATACTGAGCATCTAATTTCGAGAAACGGAAGAAATCCACCAGATATTTAGCAAAGTTTCTAAACATTTTTATTCTAATCCTTTTGATTTCTCTGTTCGATTTTTGAGGAAATATTACTTTTAAATTATCTTTGGTTATGCGACGGTCATCAACGGCAAATATATAGTGCAGATCAGAAAAAAGTATCGCTATCTTATAAGCTATTTTTAAAGGCAGGCGTAGGGCGATAAATTGACCGATCCTATAGAGGATATAGTTAAACATAAGTGAGTGCACAATTTACGGAACGAAGTGAACCCCGCTCTTGCGCGCAAGGGCGGGGTGAACGTAAGTTGTGGCTTCATCTAACAGGAGTCTGGCTATATCTAAACTGGCATAGGGTTTACTTATACGACCGCAAGCTTTGGCAAGATGTCTTAATTTTCGCGGGTCTTTTAATAAATCCTCAACAGCCAAGTTTATATCTTTTGGTTTATCTATTTTGATTGCTGCTTTGTTCTGCGTTAAATAGATAGTATTATTTACTTCCTGACCGGGTAGAGGCTTAACAATAATCATGGGGATCTTTTTTGCTAAGACCTCCGATGTAGTTACGCCGCCGGGCTTGGTAATAATAATATCTGCAATACCCATCAACTCGTTAATATTTTCAACATATCCAAAGACCAGGATTTTTTTCTTGTATTTTTTTACCCTTCGCTTTAGAGATTTATAAAGTTTCCTATTTGTCCCAGCGACGATTAATTCCTGAAAATCTATTTTTGTTTTTTCTAAAGACCTCACCATCGTTTTTATGGGGCCTAAACCCTGGCCTCCTCCCATAATCAATATGGTAGGAAGGTTAGGGCTCAAATTAAGTTTTGGCATAACTTCGCTTTTTGAAATATTTTCATTGAATTTAGGCTCAATTGGAATTCCTAAAGACTTTATTTTATGCGCCGGTATGCCTTTCTCTATTAAGCGCCCAGTTACCTCTTCAGACGGCGTAATGTAATAATTTACTGTGTCATATATCCAGTAAGAATGGGGTATATAATCGGTAAGCACTGCCACGAGAGACATATCTGAATTATAGGTAATTTTATAATCCGCTACCATTCCGCAGGGAAAAGCCTGCGTGCAGACAACGGCGTCCGGCCTAAATTTATCAAAAAGGTTTTTTAATTTTGGGGAGTTAAATTTATGAATGGTTTTTTTAATATTTTCTATTTTTTTTACTACCGTGGGATTATCATAAAGATAGTCCCAAATTTGCGGCGTCCGTTTGATTACTGCCATATAAAGACGATTGACAATCTTCTCTGAAATAGGATTGGTGTAACTGAAGGCATTGATATTGAGTATCTCTGCATCGGGTTGTAATATTTTTAGCGTTTTTTCAATTGCCAGGGTAGCGCTGTGATGACCGGAAATTTCTGAGATATACATTAAAATTATGCGTTTAGGTTTATTAAACATGTTTTTATGGTATAGGAAAGTATAAATATAACACCACTGAAAATCGCACCTTAAGGTTATCGCTGAAGGCGATTTTCTTGAGATTCTTCAATAATAGCTAATACTTCACCGATGTTTACTTCGTCTCCTTCACGAAAGAAAATCTCTGAAAGCATTCCCGAACATGGGCTGGGTAGATTAAATGTAGCCTTATCAGTGGTAAGCTCTACTAAATCGTCCTTTTCATTTACTTTTTCGCCTTCTTTAAAATACCAATAAGAAACGGTTGCTTTTTCAATCCCTTCCCCTAATTCTGGTAAAACTACTTTAGTCATTATTTCCTCCCTTTGGTCGGAAAAATTACGCCGTCCAATTTAAACGATTTCTGAATTTCAATATAAGATTGTTTTTAATATCATCTATTTCGATATCTCTGTGTAATATACTTTCTAAAGAGGTCATCTCTATGTCCATGCCGCATGGTTTAATGAGACTAAAATTATCTAAATCATCTTTCTTGACATTTATGCTCATACCGTGAAAGGTAATCCAATTTCTTATTGCGATACCAATAGAAACAATTTTCTGTTTATCCAGCCCTTTCTCGCTTGAGTCATACGCGTTATTTAAGAAAGGGCAGGATTTATCAATCCAGACTCCGGTTAAACCTTTATACCTTAGCCCTTTGATTCCAAAATCCGACAGCAGTTCTATAGCTAATTCCTCCAGTTGTCTTAAGAAGAAATGGATATCTTTTTTTAGATAATTCAGATTAAGCACGGGGTAGGCAATAAGTTGCCCGGGGCCGTGATAGGTAACGCCTCCTCCCCGTTCTATTCCATACATATGAATTCCCCTGTTTTTTAATTCGGTTCGTGAAACCTTGATATTTTCTGTAGTTGCCTGCCTACCTACGGTGATTACAGGATAGTGCTGGCAGAGAATCAGTGCGCCATTAAAAGAATCATTTTTTATCTCTTTAAATATTTCTTTTTGAAATTGCCAGGCTTTTTTAAAATCTATTAAGCCTAGATTAAATATCCTAAAGTCCATGCCCTTCTTTTAATGCGCTTATTATGCCTTCGGATAATGTGGGATGAGCTAATATGGTATCCCGGACCCGCGTAACCAAAAGGCGAGATTGTATGGCTACGGTTAAAATGGCGATTAATTCCGTTGCCCGCGGGCCGATTATAGAGGCGCCCAAGATTTCATCTGTTTTCTTATCGGAGATTATCTTAATAAAACCTTCTGTTTCGTCTAATATGCGTGCCATACCCGAACCCAGAAAATCAAACTTATTTATTCTTATATCGATATTTTTATTTTTTGCTTCTTCTTCTGTCAGACCAACACTACCTATTTCCGGGTCGGTAAAGATGCAATTAGGGATGTTAGAATCATTCAATTTCTTAAGATGCGATGGCTGTGCAATATTTTCTGCGGCAATGTATCCTTGATAAGCGGCAAAATGCGCCAGCATAATTGAACTTGCGCAATCACCAGCGGCGTAGATATTAGGAATATTAGTTTTAAGGTATTCATCGACGATAATTCTACCCTTTTCTAGTTTTATATCAAGCTCCTCCGGGCCCAAGCCCTCTGTTACAGGGATTCGCCCAATACAAAGTAATACCAAATTATAGTGTGCAAGATCTAAATTCTTTGCGTCTGTGGTGGTGGCAACTTTAATACCCTTCTTTCTAAAAATTGCCTCTAATTTTTTGGCTATTTCTTTATCTGTGCCCGGTAATAATTGGGGGGTTAGTTCTACTATTGATACAAGGCAACCCAAAGCGGAGAATAAGCTCGCAAATTCGCAACCAATAACTCCTCCTCCTATAATTAAAAGTGAATTCGGAATTTCTTTTAAATCTAAGATTTCATTGCTGGAGATAATCTTTTTTCCATCAAATTTGATATCTTTAAGCCCAAGAGGTTTTGAGCCGGTAGCAATGAGTATAAACTTCGTATTGAGCTTCTTCTGTCCCATTTCTATAGTATCGCGGGATAAGATTCGGGCTTCTGCATTCAAAAAATCAATGCCTCCAAGCATAAACTCCATTCCTTTTTGTAGTTGCTGAATAATTTTATTTTTTCTTGCTTGAATTTCAGAAAAGTTTATTTGGGGGTTGGTTGTTTCTATACCGAATATCTTAGATTTTTTTGTGAGGGAATAAATCTTAGCGGATTGCAGAAGCGCTTTGGTAGGGATACAACCGCGGTTAAGACACGTGCCGCCTAAATGTTGCTTTTCAATAAGAGCGACCTTTAATCCATACGCCTTTGCTCTTAGTGCAGCATTAAATCCTGCCCAACCCGAGCCGATTACTGCCAAATCATAATCCATGATAAAAAGGTTTGATTAGCTCTAAATTTTTACGAGTGGATTCAACCGAACTAAGGAAAAGTGCTCTTTCCTCTTTATTTAAATCCAACTCAATGATTTTCTCGATGCCTTCTTTTCCTAATCGGCAAGGAACACCAATGCAGGTATCTTTGATTCCGTATTCGCCGCTTAAATAAGCAGATACACCTATCGTCAGCTTTTCATCTTTTGCAATTGCTCTAACAATTGTTAGTATTGCCTGCGAAGGAGCAAAATAAGCGCTACCGCTGCCTAATAATGACACAATCTCCTCACCCCGCTTCAGAGTTCTTTTAATCAGAGCTTTTATTTTTTCATCTGAAGCGAGTTCATTCAATTCCACGCCTTTTACAGTTGTAAATCGGGGTAACGGTAACATTCCTTCTCCATGGCTTCCTATTACACAAGCTTCAATACCTGTACCAGGGATATTTAATTCTTTGTTTATAAGATTAGCGAACCTGGCTGCATCCAAACTAATCCCCATGCCGAATACTTTATTTGATTTAAAGCCCGTAATTTTTAAAGCGAGATACGTCATTAAGTCCAAAGGATTAGTCGCGACTATCACAATTGATTGGCCGGATATATTTTTTATTACCCGACACACGTCTTTTAATATCCGGGCGTTTTTATTCAGTAAATCTTCCCGGGTCATTCCGGGTCTACGGGTGAGGCCCGCTGTAATGATAATAATATCTGAATCCTTTATGTTTTCTATATCATCTGTTCCTCGGATGCGATAGTTATATTTCAAGATAAAACCGGCATCTTCCAGATCAAAGGCTTTGCCTTGAGCAAGGCCTTTGATTATGTCAACTAAGACTATATCGCCAAATCCTGCCTCGGAAAGGCGCATAGCAGTTAATCCGCCAACATTACCGGCACCGATTATGCTAATCTTCATATAAAAATTAGGCTAAGATTAAGGCTAAGATTTAGCTCTTAACCTTAACCTCAACCTTAACCTTTTATTTTCTCAATAATGGCGTCTGCCATTTCTTGCGTTCCTACACTTGCGGGGTCATCGCGGCTGGGTTTTAAATCATAGGTTACTGATTGACCTTGCGCCAATACTCTCTTTACTGCAGCTTCTAATTTATCCGCAGCGCTATCTTCTTTGATATATCTAAGCATAAGGACGCCGGATAATATCATCGCAGTAGGATTAACCTTATTCAGGCCTTTATATTTAGGCGCTGCACCGTGCACTGCTTCAAAAAGAGCCATCTCGTCGCCGATATTTGCTCCAGGAGCAACTCCCAAACCACCTACCAGGCCTGCGCATAAATCAGAAATTATATCGCCGTAAAGATTAGGCAATACCAATACGTCGTAATCTTTGGGTTTTTGCACTAATTGCATTGCCATATTATCTACAATTGCCTCCTCAAAAATTATCTTGTCAGAATAATCTTTTGCAACTTCACGCGCTGTTTTTAAAAATAATCCGTCGGTAAACTTCATAATATTCGCTTTATGCACAACCGTAACTTTCTTACGGTTGTGTTTTATGGCGTATTCAAAAGCGAACTTTACAATCCTTTCTGAAGCATATTTAGAAATAGGTTTAATTGAGATGGCCGAATCCTGGCGTATTTGTTTTTGACTATACCCTTCTATCTTGGCAATGAGTTCTTTCGTTTGGGATTTACCTTCTTCAAATTCAATACCTGCATACAAATCCTCGCTATTTTCCCTGATGATTACCAAGTCTATATCTTTATAGGGACTTTTTACCCCCGGATATGATTTTGCCGGCCTTACACATGCATACAGGTCTAAAGCCTGCCTTAGCGCCACATTTACTGAACGGAAACCTTCGCCGATAGGGGTAATAATCGGGCCTTTTAAGGCAACTTTATTCTTTTTTATAGACTCTAAAACACTTTTGGGCAATATATCGCCATAGTTATCTTTTGCGTCTTGACCGGCAACAACCACCTCCCATATTACATTAACTGCGGTTGCCTCAATGCACCTTCTTGCTGCCCGGGTTACTTCCGGACCGATTCCATCACCAGGGATTAAAGTTATCTTATGTGTCATTTTTAATGAGCCCAAACAACTTACGGCAACATTAGTGACCGTAAGTTGTTTGGGCGAATTAATCCCGAAGCGTGCGAAGTAAATTTTAGGCGCGAAGCGCCAAAATTTACGAGCGTTTACGCAAGGGATAGTTCAGACTTATCCCGACGTAACGTCGGGATGTCCTCACTTATTTTCAATTCTCCATATTTTTTAAAGTAATTGACGATTCCGCCCTGTCTTAATATTTCCTGCATAAATTTAGGTAAAGGTTTAATTTTAATCTCTATATTCCTGGTTACATCTTTTACTATTCCTTTATCCATATCTATAAATAGGCTGTCATTTTCATCTAAATTTTGCGTGTCAGTTTCAATGAGAGGTAAGCCGATATTAAATCCGTTACGGTAAAATATACGTGCGAATGTTTTAGCTAAAACAGCTACGATTCCGCATTCCTTTATCACCAGTGGCGCCTGTTCCCTTGATGAACCCATACCGAAATTTTCACCTGCCACAATTATCGATTTTCCGGGAATTATTTTTGCAGAAAAACCGGGGTCTATATCTTCCATTATGTGTTTAGATAATTCTTTGATGTCAGTTATCGAGAATTTATATCGCCCGGAAATAATAAAATCAGTGTTTATATTATTGCCCAATTTTATGCTTATGCCTTCTATTTTCATTCGGGCTCCAAAAACTAATATTTTTATGATTACTTAGATTAAAAACCAGATTACACAGATTAAAATTATGACAAGAAATCTGTGTAATCTTACATAATCTGTGTAATCAGTGCAATTTTTATAACAATTTTTATTAGATTGCATCATAACTGTTTAAATTCTTCGGGATTCTTAACTCTGGACAGCGCTACGTCTAAACTAATAAGCCCCTTTTGGTATAATTCTTTCAAAGATTTATCCATTGTTTTCATACCATATTGACTGCCTGTTTGCATAAGTGTCGGTATCTGTTCAATCTCTTGCTCACGAATAAGATTTCTTATACCAGAAGTCCCCAGCATTATTTCAGTAGCTAGCACTCGTCCTCTGCCTGATGCCATAGGAAGCAATAATTGCGACATCACGCCTTGCAAGCAATTTGCTAATTGTAGCCTTACCTGTTGCTGTTGGTAAGGCGGAAATACATCGATAATTCTTTCAACGGTTTGAGGCGCATCGGGCGTATGTAGCGTTGCTAAAACTAAATGGCCTGTTTCAGCAGCAGTAAGAGCAGTGGATATGGTCTCAAGATCGCGCATCTCACCTACTACAATAACATTCGGGTCCTGCCTTAAAGCGCGCCTGAGTGCTTCAGCAAAAGAGCGTGTATCTGTATAAACCTCTCTTTGTTTAATAATACTCTTTTTATTTATATGCACAAATTCAATCGGGTCCTCAATACAAATTATAAGGCATTCCTTTTCATTATTAATAAGGTCGATAATTGCTGCTAAGGTTGTAGTCTTGCCCATTCCCGTCGGCCCGGTTACTAATACGAGGCCATTTGGTTTACGTGCCAAATCTATAGCTATAGGTGGTAAACCTAATTGTTCGATGCCGGGTATTGTTAAAGGCACGCGCCTGAAGGCTGCCTCTACAGCCCCTCTTTGTATATGAATATTAACCCGGAACCTGTCCATGCCCGGGAGGGCAACAGAAAAATCTAACTCCAGGTCTTTTTCCAGCATCTCCTTCTGGTTATTAGTCAGGGCGCTGTATATTATCTTCTTCAGGTCTTCTCTGGTTAAGGCAGGATAATTCGTACGGTTTAATTTTCCGTCAAGGCGCAATATAGGCGGTTCTTTTTCGGTTAAATGCAAATCAGAAGCCTTTTTTTCAATACTTAATAAAAGCAAATCGCGCATTTCCATATTAGCCTCCCCTTTTAATGAGCACATAACTTATGGAGGCGATAGCCGACATAAGTTATAAGTGCGAATTAATCCCGAAGCCTATCCCGAAAATATCGGAGAGATTTTCGGGATGATTAGCCCCTTCCTTAAAATGTTCAGGAAGGGCGGTTAGGCGAGGGATATACATTATCAATCTATCCCGGCTCATAAGCTATGCCAAAATTCTCTTCGATAAGGCCCTTCCCATAAGGATGGGAAGGCCTATCCTTTCTGGATAATTTTGGCATATTCGCCCTGAGAAATTCATAGAATTTCTCAGGACTAGTCCTGGGCAATCTTTCAGATTGACCAGGGCCGGGATAAGTTCGCACAGATAAGTTATGTCGCTAAAGCTAATTAAATAGCAGACTCCATAACTTATGTGCTCACTTATAAAAACTCTCTCGGATCCGCAATATAACCTTTAATAGCAGATGCAGCTACTGTTGCCGGCGATGCAAGATAGATAAAAGCATTGGGATTGCCCATTCTGCCTTTGAAATTCCTATTAGCAGTTGATATGACTGCCTCTCCGTCAGCAGGAACTCCATTATGCGTTCCGACGCAAGGGCCGCACCCAGGTGAAACCAATACAGAACCTGCCTTAATAAATATTTCTATAATTCCTAATTTCAAAGCTTCTAAAAAGATTGTGCGTGAAGCAGGACAAATAATAAATCTTACTCCAGGAGCAATTTTTCGGGATTTTAATATCGAAGCGGCTATCTTTAAATCCTGCAGTCTTCCATTAGTGCAGGTACCTAAAAATGCCTCATTTATCTTTATTTTTTTTAATTCATCAACGGATACAGCATTATCTACGCTATGCGGACGAGCGACTTGAGGCCTGAGCCTTGAGATATCATACTCCAAAACCTCTATATACTTTGCAGGCTTATCTGCTGTCACTGGCTTTATCTTTTTATTTTTAATAAATCTTGATTTTAACCAAAGCATTGTTTTTTTATCCTGGGGCATAAATCCTGCTTTTGCGCCCATCTCCACGACCATATTGCACATAGTAAAGCGGCCATCCATATCTAATTTGTCAATTACATCGCCGCTAAATTCTATTGCTTTATATGTTGCGCCACCCGAGCTTACATTACCGATAATATGCAAGGCTATATCTTTAGCAAATACTCCTTTGGGTATCTTGCCATTTACTATTATTTTAATAGTTTGCGGCACTTTAAACCAGTTTTTTCCTGTTGCTAAAGTAATTGCCAAATCAGTAGAACCTACACCCGTAGCAAAAGCGCCTAATGCACCGTAAGTACATGTGTGAGAATCTGCCCCTATTACTAAATCTCCAGGCAATATTTGCCCTGATTCAGGTATCACTTGATGGCAGACACCGCAACCAATATCATAAAGCCCGGTATCGTAACGCTTGGCAAATTCGCGCATTCTTTTATGGATTCTGGAAACCCCCTCGCTCGGTGAGGGTGCGTTGTGGTCAATAACCATACAAAATTTTGTTTTTGTTTGTTTTACTCCGAGCTCCTCTAGTCTGTCCATAATAATAGAGGAAGTTCCGTCTTGTCCGAAGGCGAAATCAACTTTACATATTGCAAAATCTCCTGCCTTTAGTTCTCTTCCTGCGTGATTGCTCAGTATCTTTTCCGCAATAGTCTTTCCCATATTTATATTATAGAGAGACCTAATTCCTACCTACTACATACTACCTACTCTCGTAATTACAACTTATTAAGCCATTCCTCAATTCTATCCATACCTTTTTCTATTTGCTCAAGATTTGTAGCAAAGCTTATGCGCACATAGTCATCCCTGCCAAACCCTATCCCCGGGATGAGGCTCACATAAGCTTCATCTAGAAGGCGATTAGCAAATGTTAAAGAATTTAATCCAAGTTTGGAGATATTGCAGAATATATAAAATGCACCTTTTGGTTTTACAAAGCCGATGCTTTTTATTTTGTTTAATCTTTCAATTGTATAATCCCTTCTTTTTTGAAACTCGTTGCTCATCAGTTTAGAGAAATCATCGGGCGCATTTAATGCTGCCACAGCTGCCTTTTGACTAATAGATGTGGGGTTTGATGTAGAGTGATCCTGCAGTTTAGATACAGCATCGACAATGTCAGCAGGCCCTGCCAAATATCCGATGCGCCAACCAGTCATAGAATAACTTTTAGATAGGCCGTTGACAGTGATAGTTAAGTTATATATATCTTTATTGAAAGATGCAATGGATACATGCCTTAGATTGTCAAACATAATCTTTTCATATACCTCATCGCTTATAACAAAAATTTTCTTTGTCACGCAGATTTTAGCTATTTGCCTTAATTCTTCCTCTGTATAAATGCATCCCGTAGGATTGGAAGGGCTATTCAGTATAATCGCTTTCGTTTTTGGGTTGATATATTTTTCTAAATCTTTAATGGTTATTTTGAAATCATTTTGGGGCAAGGTCTCAATAAAACACGGCTTTCCTTCCGAAAGGCGAACCATTTCAGGATAACTTACCCAATAAGGAGAGGGTATTATTACTTCATCGTCCTTATTTAACAATACAAATAATGCATTAAATATGCTGTGTTTTGCGCCGCAGGAAACGACTATTTGGGATGAATCGTATTCGAGGGAATTATCTTTCCTTAATTTATCGGCAATGATTTTTTTTAATTCCGGGATGCCTGTGGTAGGGGTATATTTAGTGAACCCTGCCTTTATTGCTGCTATCGCAGCATCTTTAATGAAATCGGGAGTATCGAAGTCAGGCTCACCTGCGGCAAAATTTACAATATCACATCCTTCGGATTTTAATTTTTTGGCTTTTGCGGTTATGGCTAAAGTTGAAGAAGGATTTAAATTCTTAGTACGTTTTGCTAACCTGATATCTATTCGCATATCCGTCTAAACAGGCTAAACGAATTTATAAAGAGTCCCGCTCTTTCTTAAATATTCTTCGTAAACCTCCTAAAAACTTCTTCGTGGGTTTCTTACTAATAGGTGGTTTTTCTTTTATTGCTATTTCTGCCCGGGGCTTCTTTTCCTCTGGAGGTTGCTCTTTTGGAAGCCCCTCTTTTAATATTTCGGGTTTTTGCGCCTCTTTCTTCTCTACTTCAACTTTTGGTTTCTTAGGCCCTTTCTCTTTGATTTCGGTAAGCGCCAAGATTACTAATTGCGCATTATCACCCCGCCTTGAACCTAGATTAAGAATCCGGGTATAGCCTCCGATTCTATTACTAAAACGAGGAGCGATATCATTAAAAAGTAAACTTACCAACTTATGATCGCCTAATATTCTATAGGCCTGCCTTTTTGCAAAAAGAGAATTATTTTTGCCCAAAGATATAAGTTTTCCTATCAAAGGGTTCACTGCCTTAGCTTTTGCTTTTGTGGTTTTAATCCTCTGATGTATGAGCAGGGCTTTAGCTAAACTCGTCAATGTAGCCTTGCGCCAGCTTGTACGACGATTTAACTGTAATTTTGCTTTTCTGTGTCTCATAATAACATCTCTTAGAGTATATTATGATTTCACAGATTAAAAAACAGATTGCACAGATAAATTTTGGTTCACTAATCTGTGTAATCGAATTTAAAAATCTGTGTAATCATTTTTACGCTTTTTTTAATTTCTTGGGGTCAACCTGCATCCCTAAAGTCAGCCCCATTCCTGCAAGGAGTTCTTTGATTTCTACTAAGGATTTTTTACCGAAATTCTTAAAGCCCAGCATTTCTTCTTCCGTTCTCTTTACTAAATCGGCAATAGTTTTAATGTTCGCCTCTCTTAAGCAGTTAGAACTTCTTACCGATAATTCAAGTTCGGATATTGGAAGCCTTAATTTTTCATATAAGATTAACTCCTCTTTGGTCATTTCCAGCTCTTCTTCTATGTCTTCTGGTAACTGGCCGAAGTTAACAAAAATATCTAAGTGCCTTTGCAATATATTAGAGGCATAAAGAAGCGCATCTTTTGGGCTTATCGCCCCATTCGTCGATATTTCTAATATTAATTTATCGTAATCAGTTCTTTGTCCGACGCGTGTATTCTCAACTGAAAAACTTACTTTTTTTACAGGAGTAAATACGGAGTCTGTTGGAATCACACCTATGGGAAGCCCGTCTTTTTTATTTAGTTCGGAAGGTACATAACCCCTGCCTCTTGCTATTTCCATTTCCACATTAAACTTCGTATCTTTAGTTAAGGTAGCAATGTGTAAGTCAGGATTAATCACTTCTATCGTCTCATCTACCTCGATATCCTTTGCTTTAATCTCACCTTTGGTATTTTTTTTTATGTATATTGTCTTGGGTATTTTTGAATGCGAGTTTAATACCAGAGTCTTTATATTCAGAACTATCTCAGGAACGTCTTCGAGTACCCCTGGTATAGTAGCAAATTCATGTTGCACACCCTGTATCTTAACCGAAGTTACAGCGCTACCTTCTATAGAAGAAAGTAAAACTCGTCTTAAAGAATTACCCAGAGTTACGCCGTAACCTCTTTCAAACGGAGCAGCTGAGAATTTACCATAGGTATCGGTGTAGGTGGATTCGTCGCATTCCAATCTCTTCGGCAGCTGAAAATCTCTCCATTTTATACCCATCTTACCTCCTTACTTATGTTCGTCGGAGTGTAAAGTGTTTAAGTGTAAAGTTTTTAAGTCATTTACTTACAAACTTACACACTTACAAACTTACACACTGAAATATTACTTAGAGTATAACTCTACAATTAATTGCTCTTGAATTGGCTGTTGGCTATCTTCTTTCTCGGGCAACCTTAAAACCGTTGCTTTTAATTCCTGAGGATTGAATTCAAGCCAAGAAGGAACGGTCCGATCACTAGACAGTTCAAGATTCTCTTTAAGTTTCTTTAGTGCTTTTTCTTTTGCTTTTATCACAATATTATCGCCTTTTTTTACTAAATAAGACGGAATATTTACGCGCCTAGAATTTACATATACAAAGTTGTGACGGACAACCTGCCGGCTTTGAGCCCTTGAGATACCCAGGCCCAATCTAAATATAACATTATCTAATCTTCTCTCTAATAGCTGCAAGAGTACCTTTCCGGTTACACCCTTAGATTTAGAGGCAATCTGGAAATATCTGCGGAACTGTCTTTCCAAAACTCCATACATCCACTTTGCTTTCTGCTTTTCTCTTAGCTGTAAACCATAGTTAGAAAGTTTCTGCCTGCCCTGTCCGTGATCGCCTGGGGCATAAGCTCTTTTAGATATAGCGCATTTTGGGGTAACGCACCTTGTACCTTTTAAGAATAATTTTACCCCTGCACGCCTACACAGTCTACAAACAGCATTTATATATCGAGCCATTTATTTTACACTCTCCTTTGCAACCACAGAGGCACTGAATGATTTTTAAAAAATTCTTTTATGAAACACTGAGTTATTTCTCAGTGCCTCAGTTTTTTCTCAGTGCTTCAGCGGTTACACTCTCCTTTGCAACCACAGAGGCACTGAATGATTTTTAAAAAATTCTTTTATGAAACACTGAGTTATTTCTCAGTGCCTCAGTTTTTTCTCAGTGCTTCAGCGGTTACACTCTCCTTTGCAACCACAGAGGCACTGAATGATTTTTAAAAAATTCTTTTATGAAACACTGAGTTATTTCTCAGTGCCTCAGTTTTTTCTCAGTGCTTCAGCGGTTACACTCTCCTTTGCAACCACAGAGGCACTGAATGATTTTTAAAAAATTCTTTTATGAAACACTGAGTTATTTCTCAGTGCCTCAGTTTTTTCTCAGTGCTTCAGCGGTTACACTCTCCTTCTCTTTTTCGCACGACAACCGTTATGAGGAATAGGCGTTACATCCTTGATAGTAGTTATGCTAAGTCCTGATGCCTGTAATGCCCTGATCGCTGATTCTCTGCCTGAGCCAGGGCCTTTTACACGGACCTCTACTTCTTTAATACCGATTTCTTTTGCTTTTCTTGCCGCATCAGTCGCAGCTATTTGAGCAGCAAAAGGAGTAGACTTTTTTGAACCGCTATAACCTACAATACCGGGTGCGGACCAAACCAGGGCATTGCCTTGCTTATCGGTTATGGTAATTATGGTATTATTAAAACTTGCCTGGATATGGGCTATGCCAGCAATTATACCTTTTGCAATCTTTTTCTTTTTTGCCTTATCTTTTATTGCCATCTTCCTTGCTCCTTTCGTCGCTCGGAGTATAAAGTGTTCAAGTGCCTGCCTGCTAAATTATTTTGTTGGTTTAGGCGCTATTGGTTTTACAGGTCCTGCTTTCTTAGTAACCGCCATGCCTCTCTTACGAGGTCCCTTTCTAGTTCTTGCGTTTGTGCGCGTGCGCTGGCCTCTTACAGGAAGCCCTTTTTTATGGCGCATACCACGCCAAGAACCGATGTCCATCAGTCTTTTTATATTCTGCGAGATTTCCCGACGCAAATCTCCCTCAACTTTATAACCGCCTTTTTGTATGGCATTCGTTATATACGAGATTTCATCCTCGTTCAGGTCTTTCGCCCGCTTATCGGGATTAATACCTGCTTCTTTAAGGATTTTATTTGATAGGTTTCTGCCTACTCCAAATAAATAAGTCAAAGCAATCTCAATTCTTTTTTCTTTGGGTATATCTACGCCTATAATTCTTGGCACGTTACTTCGCTCCCTTCATAACCCATAACTCATAACCCATAACTTTATTCTAGCCTTGCCTTTGTTTATGCTTTGGGTTAGGGCATATTACTCTAATGATACCTCTCCTTTTAATAATTTTACACCTATCGCAAATTTTTTTAATTGAGGCCTTTACTTTCATGCTTTAACCCTAAAGGTAATCCTTCCGCGGCTTAAATCGTAAGGAGAAAGTTCTAACTTTACTTTATCACCGGGCAATATCCTGATAAAATTCATGCGCATCTTACCTGAGACATGAGCGAGCACGCGATGTCCATTTTCCAATTCAACCCTAAACATGGCATTAGGCAATGCCTCTATTACCTTGCCTTCGGTTTCAATCAATTCCTCTTTAGCCATATTTAATGAGCCCACAACTTACGCAACGATAGTGACCGTAAGTTGTTTGTGCGAATTAACCCCGACAGCAAAACGCTTCGAAAATTTCTGGCACGAAGTGCCGCAAATTTTCTTGCAGCTGTCGGGATAGTTCGGACTGATAACTTATGTCGGCAATATTTTCAAAATTAATCTCCATAACTTATGTCCTCGCTTAATTGGTTAGAATTTCCGGTCCTTCTTCTGTAATTGCTACCGTATGTTCAAAATGAGCAGAAGGCAATCCATCCTTTGTAACCGCAGTCCATCCGTTATCGAGAATCTTACATTCCCACGAACCCAAGTTTACCATTGGCTCGATTGCGAAAACCATACCTTTTTTTAACACTTCGCCTTGATGTGGTAAACCAAAGTTAGGTATCTGAGGGTCTTCATGTAAACTACAACCTATGCCGTGTCCTACAAATTGCCTTACTACAGAAAATCCTTGGCTTTCAACACAGGTTTGTATGGCATAAGATATATCCGATAGATGATTATTTATCCGTGCCTGTTTTATTCCTTCTGATAACGCATTTCTGGTTACTTCAATTAGTTTCTGTAGCTTAGAATCTATGCGTCCTACAGGCAGAGTGATTGCAGCGTCAGAGAAATAACCTTTATAATTTATACCCGCATCTAAACTTACGATATCTCCTTCTTTTAACCTTTCTTGGCCGGGTATGCCATGCACAACTTGCTCGTTAACAGAGATACATATATTTGCCGGAAAGCCATTGTAACCCTTAAAAGCGGATATTACAAACGCATCCTTTATCAGTTTTTCCGCTAATTGGTCGATTTCAATTGTGGATACCCCTATCCGGATAAACTTTTGAAGTCTATGCATTATTTTAGATAGGATTTTACCCGACTTCTTAAGCATTTTTAAATCTTCTTTAGACTTTATGGGAATCATTGTATTCTTTTGCCCCGTTAGAAATCTTGATTTATCTCATTTTAGCTTTGGTATTTCTAACGGGGTTTGCCAAATCAATAATTCTCTTTAAAACTATATTTTTATCTCCATCTGCCAAAAGGCGATGAAGCCTATGTTTACTATTGTAATATTGAATTAACGGAGCAGATTCTTCCAGGTATACCTGAAGACGTTTTTTGATAGTCTCATCTAAATCGTCGCTTCTTTGGTAAAGTTTACCGCCGCAGTTATCGCAGGCCATACGAACTTTAGGCGGCATATTCTTTGTGTGAAAATTTGCACCGCAGACACTGCAAACTAAGCGGCCGGACAAGCGCTGTATAATTACAGGAACGCTCGTATCAAGATAAATTACAAGATCTATCGCTGTATTTCTTTTTTTTAAAATGTCGTCTAATGCCTTTGCTTGATTTATGTTACGCGGATAACCGTCTAAAATAAAACCTTTTTCAGTATCGGGTTGGCTAATGCGTGATTTAAGCATCTGGGTAACTAATTCATCAGGCACTAATGCCCCCCCATTCATAAAGTCTCTCGCGAGCTTACCTAATGCTGAACCTTGCGAAACGTTCTGTCTTAATAAATCACCCGTAGATATGTGAGGCAACTTTAATTTTTGCGCCAATGCCTTTGCCTGTGTGCCTTTTCCTGCTCCCGGCGGGCCTAAAAGAATCATTCGCATATTTTAAGCGCCTTATCTTCTACCCCTGATGCGTCCGGATTTAATAAATCCTTCGTAATGATGCATAAGAAGGTGCGATTCTACCTGTTTTAATGTATCTAATATTACTCCCACTATAATTAGTATTCCTGTACCGCCGAAAAAAGATGCGATTAGGTAAGGAACCTTAAGCCAGGCCATAAGAAAATCTGGGAATATGGCGATAAAAGCAATGAAGGCTGCTCCTGCTAAGGTTATCCTTGTCATTACAAAATCTAAAAAATCAGTGGTGGATGTTCCGGGCCGGATACCCGGGATAAAACCGCCGTACTTTTTCATATTTTCCGATAAGTCAACCGGATTAAATACAATTGCAGTATAAAAATAACAGAAGAATATTATAAGTAATGAGTATAAAACCGTATAAAGCACGTGCCCTCTTACTAATCCCTGCGCCCATCTTTGAAACGCAGGATTAGGAATAAAGGAGGCTACGGTTGCAGGAAATAGAATTATTGACTGGGCAAAGATAATAGCGATAACTCCGGAGGTATCTACTTTTAAAGGTATATAGGTGCTCTGGCCTCCGAATATTTTTCTTCCTACAATCCTGCGCGCATATTGGACGGGAATCTTTCTTTGCCCTTGTGTTATCAAGATTACTGCAAATACTACACCGACCAGCAAAACCGCCATAATCAATAAAGTAAACGGCTGGATCTGCCTGCGGGACGGCGAAAAAGGTGAAATCAGGATAAACAGTTGGTTCATTGCCGGCCAGATTCTGGAAATGATTCCGGCGGTAATAACTAATGATATACCATTACCGATGCCTCTTTCCTGAATCTGTTCGCCCAGCCACATAATAAATATTGTGCCGGTAGTCAAAGTAAGAACAGTAAGTATCCTAAACCCCCATCCGGGATACAAAACTATCTTTAGGCCTTCAAAACGCGCCGGGTTCTCCAGCCACATGGCGATAAAGAAAGATTGAATTATTGCAAGGGCTACTGTCCCATAGCGGGTGTATTGATTTATTTTTTCGTAACCGGCTTTTCCTTCCTTGGCTAATTTTTCCAGAGTTGGTATAACCGCAGTCAAAAGTTGTAAAATAATTGAAGCGGAAATATACGGCATTATTCCTAAAGCAAATATAGTGAGCCTTTCCATTGCACCGCCGGAAAACATATTAATTATGCCGAATAATGCGCCACCCTGGGTTTTGGCCATACGGGTAAAGAATTCGGCTAATGCCGCGCCATCAATGCCCGGCGTAGGTACATAACAGCCAATGCGATAGATAGCAACGAGTATAGCTGTTATAATTATTCGCCTTTTCAGGTCCGGAATCTTAAATGAATTAATCAGCGCACTAAACATTTTAAATGAGCACATAACTTACGAACACGTAAGTGTGAGTAAGTTATTGTGCGAATTAATCCCCCACCACAATTACCTTTCCACCGGCATTTTGAATCTTCTCCAGCGCCTTCTTTGAAACTGCGTGGGCTTGGATATTAATAGGGTTTTTAATTTCTCCGTCGCTTAATATTTTAACTAATCTATTCGTATCTTTAATGAGGCCTTTTTCTTTTAATAAGTCAAGGCTTATAGTCTGTTCTTTTATCTTGTTTAGGTCTTCTAAATGGATAATTTGATATTCCAATTTTGTTTTTGCTTTAAACCCGCGCTTAGGAATTCTGCGGATCAAAGGCGTCTGCCCCCCTTCAAACCCGGGATAAAAATCCCGTCCTGAACGTGAGGTTTGGCCTTTGCTGCCTCGCGTAGAAGTCTTGCCGTGTCCGGAACTAGGGCCTCTGCCTAAAATTTTCTTACGCTTATGGCAGCCTTTCGGCGCCTTTAAATTATTGAGCGCTATCTTCTCACCAGAAGCGAATTTTCCTTTAATGGCAGCTGCTGAACTTTTTTTACTTTTGGCTCTCTTTGTTTTCATCCCGTTAGAAATCCTCTTCCCGTTAAAAACTTAAAATTTCTAACGGGATTCATTTTTTGTGACCTTCAAATTCTTTAATCCTTCTACCGTTGCTTTAATTACATTTAAAGGAGTATTCGATTTCAGGCATTTGGTTAAGATATCTTTTATGCCAACTGCTTCGCATACAGCCCTGACCGGACCGGCAGCGATTACGCCCGTTCCTTCAGAAGCGGGCTTTAGAAGAACTTTAGCTGCTCCAAATTCACCTATAATTTCATGCGGTATGGTAGAGCCTTCCAGAGGAACGCTAAAAAGTTCTTTTTTTGCCTTTGTCAGGCCTTTACGGATTGCACCAGCAACTTCGTTTGCCTTACCTAAGGCAAAACCCATATGGCCTTTAGTATCACCTACAACTACCAGTGCGCTAAAAGAAAGTTTTTTGCCGCCTTTAGTTACCTTTGCCACGCGGTTAATGGTAATTACCTTCTCTATTAATTCCTGGTGCTGCTCGATATTTAGTCCTTGCATTTTTAATAAGCCCACAACTTACGCAACAGCAAGTAAACGTAAGTTGCTTGGGCGCATTAACCCCGATAGCTGCAAGAAAATTTCTGGCACGAAGTGCCGCAAATTTTCGAAGCGTTTTGCTGTCGGGATAGTTCGCACATATAAGTTATGTCGTTAAAACTAGCAATAGAAAGCTCCATAACTTATGTGCTCACTTAGAACTCCAGTCCAGCTTTTCTCAAGCCCTCTGCAAAAGCCCTGATTCTGCCTTGATATAAGTAGCCTGCACGGTCAAAGACTATCCTTATAATTCCTTTTTCTTTTGCCCTTCTGGCAAAAACCTCGCCGAAAAATTCAGCTACTTTTACATTTCCTGCATAAGCAAATTTATCTTTTACTTCTTTATCAAATGCAGTTAAAGAAAATAGCGTTTTATTTTTTGTATCGTCGATAACTTGAGCGCTGAGGTTCTTTAATGTCCGATGCACGAGTAAACGCGGCCTTTGATCCGTACCAAACATATGTAAGCGTATGCGCCGATGTCTTTTTAACCTCGCCAGTTCTTTTTTATTTTTCATGCTTATTTCGTCGTTGTGGCTTGAGCTTTACCGACCTTCTTCTTTACGTATTCACCCGCATAACGGACACCTTTACCTTTATACGGTTCGGGTGGATATATGGCACGTATTTCAGAAGCTATTTCTCCCACCTTTTCTTTATCAATACCTCTTACTACAATTCGTGTCTGCTTTGGTGTCTCTATCTTTATCCCTTCGGGAATAGGAAAATTTACCGGATGAGAAAAACCCAGCTGCATATTTAAGTTATTGCCCTGAACTTGCGCGCGGAATCCTACGCCTATTATTTCTAATTCCTTAACATACCCTTCAGTAACACCTTTAATCATATTAAAGATTAAGGCGCGGTAAAGACCGTGGAGAGATTTATCAAGCTTTGTATCGGATACCCGCTTTAAAAAGAGTTGGTTATCTTTTATCTCGACGACAATTCGGCCTGATAAAGGCCGGGTTAAATTACCCTTAGGGCCTTCTATGCAAACTTTACCCTCCTTAACTTCGATTTTTACGTCTTTAGGAATAACTACTGGTTTTCTGCCGATTCTTGACATAGACTTATGTCCTCACTTACCAGATATAACCAATGACTTCTCCGCCCAATCCTATTTTTTTTGCTTCCTCGCCGGTTGTTATACCTTTAGAGGTTGAGATAATCGCCAGGCCCCTGCCCCTTAAGACAGAAGGAATCTTCTGGTGATTTACATATACGCGTAATCCGGGTTTAGACACACGCTTTATGCTTTTTATTGCCGGCTCACCTTTGGTATATTTTAAATAAATCCTCAATGAACCCTGTTTTTTATCTTCTATTAGTTTAAAATTATCTATGTAGTTCTCTTTTTTTAAAATTTCTAAAATAGACTTTATTTGTTTAGATGCAGGCACATCTACATTTTCTTTTTTCGCCATTATAGCATTGCGAATCATGGTAAAACTATCTGCAATTAAATCGGTTCTAGACATCTTTAATGAGCAGGCAATTTACGGAGTGCAACGACGTAAATTGTAGCTGCTTCGTTAACTAATCTCCAGCGTCTGCGAATTAAACCCGAAGCGTATCCCAAAAATATCAAAGAGATTTTTGGGATGTTTACGCGAGGGGCAATATTATCAATTGTGTCTCGACTCGTAAAATGCACTAAAATTTTCAAAGAAAATTTTAGTGCACTCGTCGAGATAAGTTCGGACAAATAACTTATGCCGCTTATCTTTTCAATACAGGGCTCCATAAGTTATGTCCTCACTTACCAGCTTGCCTTCTTAACGCCGGGTATTAAACCCTGCCATGCAAGTTCCCGAAAGCAAATACGGCAAAGCTGAAATCTTCTTAAATAACCGCCGGATCTACCACAAATAGGACAACGATTATATTTACGGCTAGAAAACTTCGGAGGCCTCTTCCATCTCGCTATCTGTGAATTTTTGGCCATTTTAATGAGCCCACAACTTACGGAATGAAATGACCGAAAGTTGTTTGGGCGAATTAATCATTTGCCGTGCGAAAAGGCATACCAAATAATTTCAATAACTCTCGTGACTGTTCTTTGGATTTTGCATTTTTAATCACCAGGGTAATATCCATACCCTGCATCCGGCTTACTCTATCATAATCTATTTCAGGAAATATGCTCTGTTCGGTAATACCCATAGTATAATTACCGGATTCGTCGAATGAATCAGGGGAAATACCTCGGAAATCACGGATACGGGGAAGCGCAATACTTATTAACCTGTCGAGAAATTCATACATAATTGTCCGTCTAAGAGTAACTTTGCACCCGATAGGTTGGCCTTGTTTAATTTTAAAATTTGCAATCGCCTTCTTTGCTCGCCTTAAAATGGGTTTCTGCCCCGTAATCGTGGCGAGTTCTTCCATGGCTTTCTCCAAAATCTTCATATCCTGCAAGGCCTCTCCCACCCCCATATTTACTACTATTTTTTCTAACCGCGGAACCGCCATTCTATTTTTAAAAGAGAAGGCCTCCATCATCTTGGGTATAATTTCATTCCTGTATTTTTCTAATAAACGGGGAGTCATGTTAAATGAACCCACAACTTACGCAACAGAAGTGAACGTAAGTTGTTTGGGCGAATTATACTGCCTCTTTACAATTTTTACAAAACCTTGCTTTTGTTCCGTCCTTTAAGATTGTAAAACCTATCCTCCTGCCGCGATTGCAATTCTTGCAGAATAACATAAGATTGGTAAGGCTGATCGGCATCTCGATTGGTACGATACCGCCCTTTTCATCTTCACGGGTTTTGCGCTTGTGTTTTTTTACTAAATTTATACCTTCTACAATAGCGCGGCCATTTAAAGGGAAAACCTTAAGGACTTTGCCCTTTTTACCTCTATCCTTACCCTTAATTATCTCTACAGTATCGCCTTTTCTTATCTTAAACATTTAATGAGCCCACAACTTACGCAACAGAAGTGAACGTAAGTTGTTTGGACGAATTAACCCCGAAGCGTACGAAGTAAATTTTAGGCGCGAAGCACCAAAATTTACGAGCGTTTACGCAAGGGACAGTTCGGACATATAAGTTATGTCGATTACCTTATTTTTAATATATGTCTCCATAACTTATGTCCTCACTTAAATTACCTCTGGGGCCAAAGATACAATTTTTGTAAAATTCTTCTCTCTCAATTCTCTTGCAACCGGGCCAAAAACACGCGTACCCCTGGGGTTTAACTGCGCATCTATGAATACGATGGCATTCCGGTCGAATCTTAATACAGAGCCGTCCGCCCGCCTTATCGGCTGTTTTGTCCTAACCACTACCGCTTTAGCAACCTCTCCCTTTTTGACAGTAGCTTCAGGAGAAGATTCTTTTATATTAACATTAATAATGTCTCCTATCTCGGCGAAATGACAATTTTTCTTTCCGAAAACTTGGATAAAGGAAGCGCGCTTAGCGCCGGTATTGTCAGCAACGTCCAGAATACTACGTAATTGAATCATTATATTTGCTCCTTAATATCAACGCGGGGTGCCTGCGCTTTTTTCATAACCTCAATAAGCCTGAAGTGCTTATCTTTTGATAAAGGCCGGGTTTCTTCTATCCTGACCGTATCGCCTATCTTGGCGGCATTCTTTTCATTGTGAACTTTAAATTTATTATATTTTTTAACAATCCTGCCATATTTGGGGTGTTTGCTCATATGAGTTATCCTGACAATAATAGTTTTTTGCATCTTGTCGCTTATAACCGTTCCGATAAATCCTTTTCTTTTACCCATTTCCCTTCGCTCCTTCGTTGCTCGGGAGTGCAAAGTGTATAAGTGTAAAGTTTTTAAGTTTCCACTTACAAACTTACACACTTACAAACTTACACACTAACTTATTTCTTCTCGTTCAAAATAGTCTCAATTCTAGCAATATCCCCCTTGATTAAAGAAAACATATGCGGTTTATCCACCCTGCCGCCGTAACGTTGCATATTAAGCTTGAATAATTCTTCCTTAAGGGTTTTTTCTTTTTGTAATAATTCTTCCTTGGTGAGATTGCGTAATTCTTTAGTCTTCATTTTATCTATGCGTGCCCCGTTAGAAATTACCAAATCCAATAAGTTCCTATTTCTAACGGGGCGTGCGTGTTATAAATTTTGTTTTAACAGGTAATTTATATGCGGCTAACCTGAAACACCTGCGCGCAAATTCTTCCGGCACACCTCCTAATTCAAATAAAATACGGCCTCTTTTTATGACCGCAACCCAGTGATCGAGATCCCCTTTGCCTTTACCCATACGTACTTCTGCCGGTTTTTTAGTTATAGATTTATCTGGGAAAACCCTGATCCAGAGCTTTCCGCCTCTGTGCAGCTGACGGGCAAGAATTACACGGACCGCTTCTATTTGAGTATTCTTAAGCCAGCCATTCTCCAGAGACTTTAACCCAAATTCGCCGAAAGCCAAATCGCATCCGGTAGTAGCCACTCCCCGTTTGGTTCCACGTTGTAACTTGCGATATTTGACTCTCTTTGGCATCAAAAGCATTTTTATCCTCGCTTGATATTACGCTGGTTTTTGTGCGTCAGTTTCTATATTTTCAGTCTCAACTTCTTCGCTAACCTTCTTGATAAGGATATCACCTTTATAAATCCAGGCTTTAACTCCAATTAAACCGTATGTGGTGAGGCTTTCTGCGAAACCATAATCTATATCTGCGCGTAGCGTTGACAGCGGAATTTTTCCTTGTTTATATGTCTCTGTCCGCGACATCTCGGCACCCCCGAGCCTGCCTGCGCAGGTTATCTTTATGCCTTCTGCTCCTGAGTTCATTGTTTGTTCGATTGCGCGCTTTACCGCCCGACGGAATGCTATTCTCTTTTCCAATTGTAATGCTACATTCTCCGCTACCAATTGAGCATCTAATGCTGGTTTTTTTACCTCTTCTATATCAATGGATAATTCTTTTTTGAGCATATTATTTAAATCTTCCCTTAGGCGTTCAATATCAGCGCCGTGACGGCCGATTATTATTCCGGGCCTTGCAGTAAATATACGGATTTTAATCCGTTCCGCCAATCTTTCTATTATAATCTTTGAAATAGCTGCTTGCTTAAATCCTGTTTTAATAAACTTTCTAATCCTGTAATCCTCTTCAATAAATTTTGCATAATCTTTCGGTTTGGCAAACCACCTGCTATGCCAAGTTCTGATGATACCTATTCTTTGCATAAACGGATTAACCTTGTGTCCCATTTTGTCTTCTATTGCTATATTGCCATATTGCTATATTGCCATATTGTTTTTCTGATAAAACAATTTAGCAGTATAACAGTATAACAATATGACAGTCTATTATGCATTTTTAATATCTAACTCAATACTAATATGCGAGGTCCTTTTTTTAATAGGCATTGCTCTTCCAAATGCCGCTGCCTTAAACCTCTTCCAACTCGGTCCTTCATTACAAACTAACTTCGATATATAAAGCTGCTGGGGATTAAAACCTTTTACTTTTGCGTTAGCAGTAACCTGTTTTAATATCTTTTTTAAATATGCGCAAGGCCCCTTGTTCAAATTATTAAGCACTGCCGTAGCTTGCAAAACATCCTTATGACGGATTAAATCTATTACCTGCCTTACTTTTACCGGTGAAATCCTGATAAATTTTGCCTCTGCTTTTGCTATCATGTGTTATGTCTTTTCTGCAGCCTTTTTGGCTTTCACTCCGCCGTGTTTTCTGAATATACGCGTAGGTGCAAATTCTCCTAGTTTATGGCCAACCATATTCTCAGTTATAAAAACCGGTATATGTTTCCTACCGTCATGTACCGCGAAAGTTAATCCCACAAAATCCGGTATGATAGTGGAACGCCTGGACCAGGTTTTTATCGCCTGATGCACGCCTGAACGCCTCAATCTTTCCACTTTCTCTAATAATTTTTCATCTACAAAAGGACCCTTTTTCAGTGAACGTGGCACCTTCCCTCCCTTCGGTCGGGAGTAACCAGTTACCAGTAACCAGTAAAATATTTTCCACTGGTCGCTGGTCGCTGGTCACTAAATTATTACTTACGTCTCTTTATTATGAATTTATCAGAATATTTGGTTTTTTTCCTTGTTTTATAACCTTTAGTGGGTTGACCCCAAGGGCTTACAGGATGAGGATTGCCCTGTCCGGATTTTCCTTCACCACCGCCGTGCGGATGATCTACAGGATTCATCGCCGCCCCCCTGACAGTTGGCCTTATCCCTCGCCAGCGCATTCTTCCTGCCTTACCCCAGGTAATTGCCTCATGCTCTATATTACTAACCTGGCCTATGGTAGCGTGGCAATCCAGGCTTACACGCCTTATCTCTCCGGAAGGAAGTCTTATATGGGCGGATGTATCTTCTTTTGCCGTAATCTGTGCAGATGCACCCGCGCTCCTTACAATCTGGCCACCCATACCTTTCATTAATTCAATGTTATGAATCATTGTTCCGGACGGGATATATCTCAAAAGAAGCGTATTACCTATTTTTATCTCTGCATTCTTCTCATTAGAGGAAATAATTTCACTACCTACCTTTAACCCTTCAGGACAGATGATATACCTTTTTTCTTTGTTAGGGTACTCTACCAAAGCAAGCCTTGCTGTCCGGTTCGGGTCATATTCAATTGCAATTACTTTTGCGGGTGCATCAAATAAATCCCTCTTAAAATCGATAATACGCAACAACCTTTTATGTCCGCCGCCCCTGTGCCTTATAGTTATACGGCCATAAACGTTCCTGCCGCCGGTTCTCTTAAGCGGAAGGGTTAGTGACTTTTCTGGTTTATTTTTAGTGATCTCTGAAAAATCGTTCCCACTCATCCAGCGCCTTGAAGGTGTTGTAGGTTTGAATTTTTTAATGCCCATTTTATTTGGGGTATCAAAGTATCAGAGTATCAAGGTTAAATTTGTTTTCTTTGACACTTTGACACACTGACACTTTGACACATTATATATTATGTAACTTGTATTTTCTGTCCTTCTTTTAAGGTAACCGCTGCTTTCTTAAAGTCCGGTGTCCTTCCGAGTTGATACCTTACTTTTTTTAATTTTCCGCAAGAGATAAGCGTATTTACTGCCTTAACTTTTACCTTATATATCTCTTCTACTGCACGTTTAATTTGAATTTTATTGGCTGCTTTATCTACCAGGAAAAGATACTTAGCCTTTGGCTCAAGAAGAGTAGATTTTTCCGTTCTCAGCAATGCTTTGATTATATCTTGAGAAAAAGAAGTCATTTTTTCACCCCGTTAGAAATTTTGTTTGCCCCATTAGAAAATTTGGTATTTCTAACGGGGTTCAACCTATTAATTAATTCACGCAAACCGTCTCTGGTAACAATTAATTTATTTGCCGCCAAAACCTCGTATGCGTGAGTATCCTGTGCTCGATTGATAGTTAAAAAATCTATATTACGTAAAGCCAATTTTAAATTTTTATCTAATTTATCTAATAATAACAGTGTCTTTGCGGTTCTCGTTTTAGAGTCCTTTTGGCCTTTAAGCTGATTTATTTTAAAATTAGAAAATATTTTAACAGCTTCCTTAGTTTTTGGCTTCTCTATCTTAAAGCTATCCAGTACGATAAAGTTATTTTCGTTTATTTTAGCGTTTAGGCTGGATTTTAATGCCAACTTTTTTATTTTTATGGGTATCGTATAAGAAAAATCTCTGGGATGAGGCCCAAATATAACGCCACCGTGCCGCCATAAAGGTGAACGTATAGAACCAACCCTGGCGCGGCCAGTTCCTTTTTGCTTCCAGGGTTTACGGCCGCCTCCCGAAACCTCTCCCATAGTCTTTGTTGATGCCAGTCCTTTTCTCTGGCCTGCCCTATAAGCAAGCACTGCCTGGTATATAGCATCAGCATTGACTCTACCGTCAAAAATACCCTGGTCAAGTTTAATGGAATCTATTTCTTTGCCTTCTGTATTATATATAGGTAAGGTTATTGCTTCCATCTCGTTCGTAAGTTCGTGAGTTCGCAAGTTCGTAAGTCCATTATTATATCTGTGAGCATAAGAACTAACGAACTATAGAACATGAGAACTAAGTTTTCTTTTTTGCTTTCTTTATTATCAGATAACTGTTTTTATATCCCGGCACAGCGCCCTTTACCAGTAACAGATTGTTTTGTGCATCTACTTTTACTACTTCCAGATTTTGAACTGTTACCCTGCACGCTCCCATGTGGCCTGGCAGATGATGTCCTTTCCAAACCCTCCCCGGGGAGGTGCTTGAACCCAAAGAACCGATGCGACGATGCGACGTCGAACCGCGTGTCTTGGGCCCACCGTGCCAACCCCAGCGTTTCATTCCGCCCTGAAAACCTAAACCTTTGGAAGTGCCTGTTATATCTACAAAATCGCCTGTTTTAAATAAGTCTACCTTCACTTCCTCGCCAACCTTATATTCTTTGCCGGGTTCTTTTAAAACCTCTTTGATTATTTTCTGAGGGGCGATATTTAGTTTAGCAAAATATTGCGCAACTGGCTTCTTGAGACGTTTTCCGGCAACGGGGCCAAAACCCAATTGAATAGATTTATCTTTTACGGCTAATATAGGACACGGCCCTGCCTCAATAGCTGTAACGGGTACCATCTTATTGTCTTCGCTAAAGACCTGCGTCATGCCTATTTTTTTTCCTAATATTCCCGTCATTCGCTTATCTCTCAATCTATGCTTTTTTGCACATCTTGCAAACAATGCTTAACTTGTCGTGGGACAGTCCCGTTGGTTTCTTTCGTAGCTCTCTACGGGGACAGTCCCTACTGGCATTACTAGTTACTGAATTACTTTATCTCCACATCTACCCCTGCAGGCAGATTTAATTTCCTTAACGAGTCAATCGTCTTAGAGGTAGGTTCGAATATATCGATAAGGCGCTTGTGTGTAGCTAACTCAAATTGTTCGCGTGATTTCTTATCGATTACCGGAGAGCGCAATACTGTATAAATCTCCCTTTTTGTAGGCAGCGGCACAGGCCCGGAAATTTTTGCACCCGTTCTTCTTACGGTCTCCACAATTTCTTCTACCGCCTGATCTAAGAGCCGATGATCGTAAGCTTTAAGTTTTATGCGTATCTTCTGCATTTTAATGAGCACATAACTTACGAACACGTTAGTGTGAGTAAGTTATAAGTGCGAATTAACCCCGACAGCAAAACGCTTCGAAAATTTCTGGCACGAAGTGCCGCAAATTTTCTTGCAGCTGTCGGGATAGTTCGGACTGATCCCGACGTAACGTCGGGATGTCCTCACTTAAGCAATAATTTCAGTAACAACACCCGCGCCTACTGTGCGGCCGCCCTCACGGATAGCAAAACGCGATTCCTTTTCCATGGCGATGGGTATAATCAATTCTACTTCTAAGTTTACATTATCGCCGGGCATAACCATTTCTACGCCCTGAGGAAGTTTTACGCTTCCCGTAACATCGGTGGTGCGAAAATAGAACTGCGGCCTATAACCAGCAAAGAACGGAGTATGTCTTCCGCCTTCTTCCTTAGTTAATATGTAAACTTGGGCTTTAAACTTTGTATGCGGAGTGATGGATTTAGGCGCAGCTATAACCATACCGCGTTCAATATCGTCCTTTTCCACCCCGCGTAAGAGCAGTCCCACGTTATCGCCTGCCTGCCCTTCATCCAAAATCTTCCTGAACATTTCTATGCCTGTAACTACTGTCTTTCTTACCTCTGGCCTTAAACCCACCAGCTCTACTTCGTCATTTAATTTAACTCTTCCTCGCTCAATTCTTCCTGTTCCGACAGTTCCTCTACCTTCAATGCTAAAAACATCTTCCACAGCCATGAGTAGAGGTTTATCCAAATCCCTTACAGGAATGGGTATAAACTCATCCACTGCTTTCATTAAGTCCAGGATAGGCTTGGAATCTGGGCTGTTAGGATCTCCTTGCGCCTGTATGCATTTCAACGCACTTCCTTTTATAACAGGAGTCTTATCTCCAGGAAAACCGTACTTTGTGAGCAATTCTCTTACTTCCATTTCTACCAGGTCAAGGAGTTCCTTGTCTTGAACTACGTCTATTTTGTTCAAGAATACTACCATTGCCGGAACGTTTACCTGTTTTGCCAAAAGTATATGCTCCCGAGTTTGAGGCATCGGGCCATCTACCGCGGAAACTACCAATATTGCACCGTCCATCTGTGCGGCTCCGGTGATCATATTCTTGATATAGTCGGCATGGCCTGGGCAGTCTATGTGAGCATAGTGACGATTGTCGGTCTCGTACTCAACGTGCGCTACGGAAATAGTCAATATTTTACTCTCGTCTCTTACAGCGCCACCCTTGGCTATATCAGCATATTCTCTGGCTTGAGCCTTTCCTAATTTGGCCAACACATGTGTAATAGCAGAGGTTAAAAGCGTCTTACCGTGGTCTATGTGGCCGATAGTTCCGATGTTGACGTGTGGCTTTGTCCTTACAAATTTTTCTTTAGCCATTTTACTATACCTCCTTAATGAGCACATAACTTACGAACACGTTAGTGTGAGTAAGTTATAAGTGCGAATTAACCCCGACAGCAAAACGCTTCGAAAATTTCTGGCACGAAGTGCCGCAAATTTTCTTGCAGCTGTCGGGATAGTTCGGACTGATCCCGACGTAACGTCGGGATGTCCTCACTTAAGCAATAATTTCAGTAACAACACCCGCGCCTACTGTGCGGCCGCCCTCACGGATAGCAAAACGCGATTCCTTTTCCATGGCGATGGGTATAATCAATTCTACTTCTAAGTTTACATTATCGCCGGGCATAACCATTTCTACGCCCTGAGGAAGTTTTACGCTTCCCGTAACATCGGTGGTGCGAAAATAGAACTGCGGCCTATAACCAGCAAAGAACGGAGTATGTCTTCCGCCTTCTTCCTTAGTTAATATGTAAACTTGGGCTTTAAACTTTGTATGCGGAGTGATGGATTTAGGCGCAGCTATAACCATACCGCGTTCAATATCGTCCTTTTCCACCCCGCGTAAGAGCAGTCCCACGTTATCGCCTGCCTGCCCTTCATCCAAAATCTTCCTGAACATTTCTATGCCTGTAACTACTGTCTTTCTTACCTCTGGCCTTAAACCCACCAGCTCTACTTCGTCATTTAATTTAACTCTTCCTCGCTCAATTCTTCCTGTTCCGACAGTTCCTCTACCTTCAATGCTAAAAACATCTTCCACAGCCATGAGTAGAGGTTTATCCAAATCCCTTACAGGAATGGGTATAAACTCATCCACTGCTTTCATTAAGTCCAGGATAGGCTTGGAATCTGGGCTGTTAGGATCTCCTTGCGCCTGTATGCATTTCAACGCACTTCCTTTTATAACAGGAGTCTTATCTCCAGGAAAACCGTACTTTGTGAGCAATTCTCTTACTTCCATTTCTACCAGGTCAAGGAGTTCCTTGTCTTGAACTACGTCTATTTTGTTCAAGAATACTACCATTGCCGGAACGTTTACCTGTTTTGCCAAAAGTATATGCTCCCGAGTTTGAGGCATCGGGCCATCTACCGCGGAAACTACCAATATTGCACCGTCCATCTGTGCGGCTCCGGTGATCATATTCTTGATATAGTCGGCATGGCCTGGGCAGTCTATGTGAGCATAGTGACGATTGTCGGTCTCGTACTCAACGTGCGCTACGGAAATAGTCAATATTTTACTCTCGTCTCTTACAGCGCCACCCTTGGCTATATCAGCATATTCTCTGGCTTGAGCCTTTCCTAATTTGGCCAACACATGTGTAATAGCAGAGGTTAAAAGCGTCTTACCGTGGTCTATGTGGCCGATAGTTCCGATGTTGACGTGTGGCTTTGTCCTTACAAATTTTTCTTTAGCCATTTTACTATACCTCCTTAATGAGCACATAACTTACGAACACGTTAGTGTGAGTAAGTTATAAGTGCGAATTAACCCCGACAGCAAAACGCTTCGAAAATTTGGAACAAATTTTCTTGCAGCTGTCGGGATAGTTCGGACTGATCCCGACGTAACGTCGGGATGTCCTCACTTAAAAGCTTCTCCTTAAACCCAAGGATGTAAAACCTGCACTAATCTTCTCTGCTATATGTAAAGGCACCTCAGCATAAAATGAGGGCTCCATTGTATAGGATGCGCGGCCTTGAGTTAAAGAACGCGATATTGTAGCATAATTAAACATTTCTGCTAAAGGCACGTATGTCCTGATTGCGCGCACATTTGACCGTACGGCAAGCGAAGTTATCTTTGCCCGCCGAGAATTTAAATCGCCGATTACCTGTCCCATATATTCCTCCGGCACTACAATCTCCATATCCATAATCGGTTCTAATAAAATCGGGTTTGCTTTTTTAATGCCGTCATTAAAAGCAATAGCCGCTGCCATTTTAAAAGCCAGCTCTGAAGAATCCACTTCATGATATGAGCCGTCTATTAATGTCACCTTGACATCTGTAACTGGATAGCCTGCTAATACTCCGCTTTTTGCCGCACCCATAATACCTTGTTTTACAGAAGGGATAAATTCGCGCGGAATAGCTCCGCTTTTTATTTTATCCTCAAAGGTTACGCCTGTTCCCGGCATTTCCTGAGGTATCATTTCGATAACTACATGCCCGTATTGGCCGTGTCCGCCGGTTTGCTGAATGAATTTACCCGTAGAAATAACTTTTTTAGTGATAGTTTCCCGATAAGCAACCTGCGGCATACCTACTTGTGCCCCTACATTAAATTCCCGCAATATCCGGTCAATGATTATCTCTAAATGCAACTGGCCCATACCTGAAATGATAGTCTGGCCGGTTTCTTGATTATAATTTACGCGAAAAGAAGGGTCTTCTTCTTCTATTTTATGTAGAGCCAAGCCTAATTTTTCCTGATCCTGTTTGGTTTTTGGTTCAATTGCCTGCTGGATTACCGGCTCAGGAAACCGCATTGCCTCGATTAAAATAGGGTTAGATTCATCGCAAAGCGTATCGCCTGTCATAGTATCTTTTAGGCCTACGGCTGTAGCAATATCACCCGTAGAAATACTATCAATAATCTCCTGGTGGTTAGCATGCATCCTTAATAGTTTTGTAACGCGCTCTTTGATTCTCTGCGTTGCGTTATGTATGTAAGAGCCGACGCCTAAAGTACCCGAATATACTCTAAGATAATTAATCCTTCCCACATAAGGGTCTACGACCACCTTAAAACATAATGCGCAGAATGGCGCATCATCGGAAGCAACTATTTCTTCGTATTCGCCGGTTTCTGGTTCTATGCCTTTTATAGGCGGCAGATCAATGGGGCTTGGCAGGTAATCGCAGATAGCATCAAGAAGCAGCTGTATGCCTTTATTGCGCAGAGACGCACCGCATAAAACCGGGACAAATTTATTTTGTATGACTGTTTTTCTTATTGTTTCTTTTATTTGAGTTACGGATATTTCCTTACTATGCACAAAATTATCCATTATTTTTTCGTCTACCTCTGCTAATTTCTCCAATAACAAATTACGATGATTATCAACTTCGCTTATTAGGTCGACAGGAACTTCTAAGATATCAAACTCTTTACCCAATTCATCTTTGTATAAGATTAGCTTTTTTTCTATTAAGTCGATTATGCCTTTAAGATTGTCTTCTTGAATAAAAGGCAATTGTATTGCCGCGGCATTTGCTCCTAATTTTTTATGTATCTGCTTAATAACATCGAAGAAATTACTGCCGGTTCTATCTAACTTATTTACAAAGGCTATTCTTGGCACACCATAACGGTCGGCTTGACGCCATACTGTCTCTGATTGCGGCTCAACGCCTCCTACGCCGCAAAAAATAACCACTGCTCCGTCCAGAACCTTTAAGGACCTTTCTACCTCTACAGTAAAATCTACGTGGCCTGGCGTATCGATGATATTGATCCGGAAATCATTCCAGCTGCAGGTAGTGCAGGCAGCAGTTATAGTAATGCCTCTTTCCTGTTCTTGAATCATCCAATCCATCGTAGCGGTACCTTCATCTACCTCCCCAATCTTGTAAGTCTTGCCCGTATAATAAAGTATGCGCTCGGTAGTCGTAGTCTTGCCTGCATCAATATGGGCAATTATGCCGATGTTTCTGATTTTTTCTAATGATAATTCTCTCATTAATGAACGCATAACTTACGAACACTGTAAAGTGTGAGTAAGTTATTGCGTGAATTAATCCCGAAGCGTATCCCGAAAATATCAAAGAGATTTTTGGGATGTTTACGCGAGGGATATACTACTGTTTAATGAACGCATAACTTACGAACACTGTAAAGTGTGAGTAAGTTATTGCGTGAATTAATCCCGACTCGTAAGATGCGACAAAATTCTCTTCGATAATTTTGTCGCACTCGTCGGGGTAAGTTCGGACTGATAAGTTATGTCGGATACATTTTTAATATTACACTCCATAACTTATGTCCTCACTTACCATCTAAAGTGTGCGAAGGCCTTATTTGCTTCTGCCATCTTATGCGTATCATCTCTTTTCTTTATTGTTCCACCTTCGCCTTTATAAGCAGCCGTGATCTCTTCGGCAAGCTTATCTTTCATTGATTTCCCTTTTTTTGACTTAGCAAAATCTCTTATCCAGCGCAGGGCAATCGATGTACCGCGTTCCTGTCTTACCTCAATCGGTACCTGATAAGTTGCTCCTCCTACGCGTCTTGGTTTTACTTCTAAGCGCGGCCGCGCATTATCGACAGCCTTGTGAAAAACTTTTAACACATCGGGTTCGTTCAGCTGCTGTTTTATTATATCAAAAGCGCCGTAGACCATCTTCTCGGCAAGAGATTTCTTGCCTTTAAGCGTAACCATATTAATAAATTTGGCTACGATTTTACTGTTAAATTTAGGATCCGGTAAAACTTCTCTTTCTTGGGCTTTTCTTCTTCTCATGTCTGGTTCGCTAGTTCTCTGGTTCGCTAGTTCTCTGGTTCTTAAATATAAACTAAAGAACCTACGAACTTGAGAACTTAAGAACTAAATGTTATTTTCATTTCGGTCTCTTGGCTCCATATTTAGAGCGGGATTTTTTACGCTGGTTGACTCCAGCTGTATCAAACGTACCTCTTACAATATGATATCTTACTCCAGGTAAATCTTTTACGCGGCCGCCTCTCACTAAAACAATGGAATGTTCCTGTAAATTATGGCCCTCCCCCGGTATATAAGCTGTAACTTCTATGCCTGTAGTTAACCTCACCCTGGCAATCTTTCGTAAAGCAGAATTGGGTTTTTTGGGTGTCATGGTGCGCACCTGAAAACAGACGCCCCTTCTCTGCGGACACCCTTTTAAAGCCGCTGATTTTGTCTTTTTCTTTTTAGAAACGCGCCCTAGCCTAATTAATTGGGTGATAGTCGGCATTTATTTTACTTGCTTTCTGCAGCGCTGGCTTTCTGGGCTTCGCTGCCTGTTTTTGTAATTTCGATATTACGATGAGTGTGGAAACCTGTGCCTGCAGGGATAAGATGACCCACAATTACATTTTCCTTTAAGCCAAATAACTCATCTACTTTACCTGAAGCTGCGGCTTCAGTAAGAACCCGCGTCGTCTCCTGGAAGCTGGCCGCAGAAATAAAACTTTCGGTGGTAAGAGCAGCTTTGGTTATACCTAACAACAGAGGCGTAGCTATTGCTGGTTTTCCGTCTTTCTTTATTACGCGCGTATTCTCTTTTTGAAATTTCCATTTATCCACTTGTTGAGTAGCTAAAAATTCCGTATCGCCAGGGTCTTCAACCCTTACTTTTTTCAGCATCTGCCTGATAATTAACTCAATGTGCTTATCGTTTATGCGCACACCCTGGAGCCTATAAACCTCCTGGACCTCGTTTACTAAATATTCCTGCAAAACCTTATCGCCGCAGACCCTTAATATGTCTTGCAATACCACTGGCCCATCGGTTAATTGCTGGCCTGCTATGACCTTATCGCCCTTATAAACATTGGGATGTTTCCCATGAGGAATGATATATTCTCTCTGCATACCAGTGGGAGATTTTATAATAATTACGCGCTGGCCCTTCTTGGCTTCACCGAATTCTACAAAACCGTCTATTTCGCTTATAATTGCCGGGTCTTTAGGGCGTCTAGCCTCGAATAATTCTGCCACACGCGGAAGGCCGCCGGTGATATCCCTTGTTTTTACAAGCAATCGCGGTATCTTTGCCAAGAGGTCTCCGGCAGATATTTTTTGGCCATCATCAACTAAGATGTGCGCTCCCGCAGGAATAGGGTATATTCCCATAACCTCTTTTTTTTCATCTAAAATCACTATTTGAGGGTGATATTCCTGTTTATATTCCACGACCACGCGTTCAGTCAATTTTGTCACGGGGTTTAATTCTTTCCTAACCGTAACATCTTCGCGTAAATCCTCATATTTTACAAATCCAGATACCTCGGTAAGAATTGGCTGAGTATAAGGGTCCCAACGGATAAAAACAACATCCTTGCCTGCCTCATCATCCGCCGCAACGCTAATAAAGGCACCCTGTGGCACAGCATAACGCTCGAGCTCTCTTCCTTCTTTATCATTTATACTTATTGAACCGTTTCTATTTAAAACAATAAATTCTTTATGCCTTGGAACAACTCTAAGGCTATGATATTTAACTATTCCCTTATTCTTTGATTTTATAAATGACTGCGCAACAATCCTAGAGGCAGTGCCGCCGATATGAAACGTTCTCATGGTTAGCTGGGTACCCGGTTCACCGATACTCTGTGCAGCAATTATTCCTACTGCTTCACCTAACTCAACTAACCTTCCTGTCGCAAGATTACGGCCGTAGCACCTGACGCAAGTTCCTCTGCCAGCTTCGCAGGTTAAGGCGCTACGTATGCGTATTTTCTCAATAGCTAACTTCTCAATCATTTGCGCCTTTTCTTCGGTAATCTCGCTCCCCGCCTCTACAATAACCGCATCGGTAATAATATCTACTATATTATCTAGCGCTACCCTACCCACAATACGGTCTTTTAAACTCACCACTTCCTCGTCGCCCTCGATAATTGCGGATACTGTAATACCGTTTAAGGTTCCGCAGTCTTCGTCGGTAACAATAACCTCTTGAGCAACATCTACCAGCCTACGCGTAAGATATCCTGCATCTGCAGTCTTAAGCGCAGTATCGGCAAGGCCTTTACGCGCACCGTGGGTGGAGATAAAATATTCCAAAACAGTTAAGCCCTCTTTAAAATTGGCAGTAATGGGGCTTTCGATAATTTCACCTGATGGCTTGGCCATTAGGCCGCGCATACCTGCCAATTGCCTTACCTGCAACCTCGAGCCTCTTGCGCCTGAATCCGCCATCATAAAGATAGGATTAAAAGGTTCTAACTCCCTAAACAGCAAGTCAGCAACTTTATCAGTAGTATGAGTCCAGATATCAATAACTTTATTGTATCGTTCCTTATCAGTAATAATGCCTTTGTGGTACTGTTCTTCAATATTATTAACTTCGGATTTGGCTTCTTTTAAAACCTCTTGTTTTGCCTTGGGGATTTTAAGATCATCTATACCAATAGAAATACCGCCGCGCGTGGCGAATTCAAACCCCAATCTTTTAATATCATCAAGCAGCTGAATGGTCCTTGTGTGGCCAAAACGCTTGTAACATTCAGCTACAATGTCGCCCACATTACTTTTATTTAACTCTTTATTTACAAAACCAAATCCTTCAGGTAGTACTTGATTGAATATAACCCTGCCCGTAGTAGTAGTAATAAGTTGCTTTTCGGGTATAAGTTTTTTTTCATCCAAATCAAACAGTGTGTCTATTCTTAATTTTATCCTGGCGTGCAAATCTACTTCCCTGTCTTCATAAGCAATAATAGCCTCATCGCCATTAGAAAATATTTTATTCTCGCCTTTGCTCCCAGGTTTTTCCTTGGAGATATAGGAAACTCCTAAAATAATATCCTGGGTAGGGGTTACAACGGGCCTTCCGTCTGCCGGAGAGAATATATTATTTATGGAAAGCATAAGTATTTTTGCTTCAATTTGGGATTCTAAAGACAGGGGCACATGCACTGCCATCTGGTCACCGTCAAAATCGGCATTGAAAGCAGTGCAGACTAGAGGATGAATCTTTATGGATTTACCTTCGATTAAAACAGGCTGAAATGCCTGAATGCTTAAGCGGTGTAGTGTAGGAGCACGGTTCAGAAGAATCGGATGGTCTTTAATTACTTCATCGAGTATATCCCAGACTTCAATTTTTCCGTGTTCTACCATCCTGCGCGCACCTTTTATGGTATGCACAAATCCCTTTTCTCTTAATTTTTTGATAATAAACGGCTGAAATAATTCTAAGGCCATCTGTTTAGGCAGCCCGCATTCATGTAGTTTAAGTTCAGGGCCTACCACAATTACTGAACGGCCGGAATAATCTACGCGTTTACCCAGGAGATTCTGTCTAAACCTGCCCTGTTTACCTTTAAGCATATCTGCCAAGGATTTCAATGGCCTGTTATTTGCGCCCATTACAGGCCGGCCGTGCCTGCCATTATCCAAAAGCGCATCTACTGCTTCCTGAAGCATGCGCTTTTCATTGCGGATGATTATTTCAGGTGCGTTTAATTCAATAAGTTTCTTTAAACGGTTATTACGATTTATAACCCGGCGATATAAATCATTAAGGTCGGAAGTAGCGAACCTGCCTCCGTCTAACGGAACTAACGGCCTTAAATCCGGAGGTATAACCGGTAAAATACTTAATACCATCCAATCCGGCTTATTACCTGATTTCTTAAAATCTTCGACAATCTTCAGCGTTTTTAAGACCTTGAGGCTAGTTATCGTCTCTTTTGTTTTTTCTAAATCATGGCGTAGTTTACGGCAATATGCATCAAGGTCCAATTCTTTTAATAATTCCTGCACTGCTTCAGCGCCGATTTTTGCCTTAAAGGTCCCCGCATACTTATTAAGTGCCTCCTGATATTTTTCTTCGGTTAAGAGTTCTTTTTTCTTCAGAGGCGCACTACCAGGATCAACCACCACATATTCTTCGTAATAGATTATTTTCTCTAAATTCCTTAACGATATATCTAGCAATGCGGATAAACGGCTGGGGACAGTCTTAAAAAACCAGATGTGCGTAACCGGCGTTGCTAATTCAATGTGGCCCATACGTTCGCGTCTTACCTTTGATTGGTCCACGGTTACACCGCAGCGGTCGCAGGTAATCCCTCTAAATTTTTTGCCCTTATATTTACCACAATTGCATTCGTCCTCGCGCACCGGCCCGAAAATCTTCTCGCAAAACAGGCCGTCCTTCTCTGGTTTTAAAGTGCGGTAGTTTACGGTTTCTGCCTTCTTTACCTCGCCCTTAGACCAGGATTTTATTACCTGAGGCGATGCAATCTTTATAGAGATGCTGTTAAATTGAACAATCTCATCCATTATTTTAATGAGCCCACAACTTACGGAATGAAATGACCGTAAGTTGTTTGGGCGAATTAACCCCGACAGCAAAACGCTTCGAAAATTTCTGGCACGAAGTGCCGCAAATTTTCTTGCAGCTGTCGGGATAGTTCGGACTGATAAGTTATGTCGCTTACATTTCCTTTAAAATAAGGCTCCATAACTTATGTCCTCACTTATTTTTTCTTCTCCAGATGAATATCTAAACCTAAACCTTGTAATTCTTTTATTAAAACATTAAATGATTCAGGAGTGCCATGGGTTAATCTTTGTTCTCCCTTGACAATCGCCTCATATATGTGCGTTCTGCCCGATACATCGTCACTTTTAACGGTAAGCATCTCCTGCAAACTAAACGCTGCGCCATAAGCCTCTAGAGCCCAAACCTCCATTTCGCCTAACCTTTGGCCTCCAAACTGTGCCTTACCGCCTAAGGGCTGCTGAGTAACTAAAGAATAAGGGCCGATAGAACGGGCATGAATTTTTTCATCGACCAGATGAATTAATTTCATGATATAAATCCACCCTACAGTTATCTTCTGATCAAAGGGTTCACCCGTAAAGCCGTCGTAAAGAGTTATCTTGCCCTCTTCAGGTAAACCTGCTTTTTTAAGCAGTTCCTTAATTTCTTGTTCAGTAGCACCATCGAAAACAGGGCTGCTAACATAAAGGCCTAAGCTCTTCGCTGCCCAACCTAAATGGGTCTCTAAAATCTGACCTACGTTCATGCGGGAGGGAACGCCCAGGGGATTTAATACAACATCTATTGGTGTACCATCGGGTAAATAAGGCATATCTTCAGCAGGCTGAATCCTAGCCACCACTCCTTTATTACCGTGCCTACCCGACAATTTATCACCTTCTGATAATTTACGTTTTGTGGCAATATAAACAACCACTCTTTTTAAAATTCCGGTGGGTAATTCATCGCCCCGCCTGACCTTTTCAATCTCCTGCTCTTGTTCTGCTAATAATTTCTGCATTTGCTCATCAAAAGAGGAAGCCAGGATTTTTGCTTCTTCATTATTGTTAAAATCCATTTTCTCTATTTTTCTTTTATCCACGCCTAAAACCTGACTCAGCCGCGCTATTTTTTCGCTTTGAACAAATTCGAGCTCTTGTTTATAGTAAGCCTTTAGTTCTCTAATTTTAGCTAGCTCCTTAGTTTTATCCTCTTTGGATTTTCTTCCCCGCTCTTTGCGCTGAAATACGTGCACGTCTATTACAACGCCCTCCACGCCCGGTGAAACAGTCAAAGAGGTATCGCGCACATCGCCTGCTTTCTCGCCAAATATAGCGCGTAAGAGCCTCTCTTCGGGAGAAAGCTCAGACTCAGTTCTAGGAGTAACTTTTCCCACCAGGATATCTCCTGAGATTACCTCTGCCCCCATACGAATTATACCTGTCTCATCTAAATTCCTTAAAGATTCCTCGCTTACATTGGGTATATCTCGGGTTATTTCTTCATTACCCAGCCGCGTTTCGGTAGCTTCGATTTCAAACTTTTCTACATGTATAGATGTAAAGAGATCTTCTTTGAGTACCCTATCACTGATAAGAATAGCATCTTCAAAATTATATCCCCGCCAGGGCATAAAAGCGCATAATAAATTCTTGCCTAAGGCGAGCTCACCATTTTTGGTACTCGTACCATCAGCAATAACTTCACCGATTTGGACCTGCTCGCCTAATTTTACTAAAGGCCTCTGATTTAAGCAGGTATTTGCATTCGTGCGTAAAAATTTGTTGAGATGATATGTCTTTTTACCAATAGTTATTGATGAAGCATCAACAGCTGTTACCTTACCTGATTCCTCAGCTATGACTAGCGTACCAGAATCAAAAGCAACCTTATCCTCCATTAATGTTCCTACGATCGGCGCCTCATTAATCATTAATGGCACAGCTTGTCTTTGCATGTTTGAGCCCATCAACGCACGGTTGGCATCATCATGTTCTAAGAAAGGAATTAAAGAAGCAGCTACGGAAACAAGTTGTTTTGGGGATACATCCATATATTCGACCTGTTTCGGCCCGACTTTGGGGAAATCGCCTCTATAGCGGCAGGAAACCTCTCGCTCTAAAAAATAGCCATCGTTATCTATCGGGACATTCGCCTGCGCAATCATTTTTTCTTCTTCGATATCTGCGGTTAAATATTCGATCTTACGCGTAACCCGCCCGTCTTCTACCTTTCTATAAGGTGTTTCGAGTAACCCTAAGAAATTTACCCGCGCATAAGTACTAAGCGAGGCAATCAAACCAATATTCGGGCCTTCTGGTGTCTCAATCGGGCATATCCTGCCATAATGCGACTGATGTATGTCTCTGACTTCAAAGCCGGCGCGCTCCCGCGATAATCCGCCGGGGCCTAAAGCGCTCAAGCG
>Ga0210051_1000249_pt1 | contig 46441 bp, 46 predicted proteins | sample CryGey092014_all_FD_185464 | JGI IMG/M metagenome (GOLD analysis project Ga0210051, IMG submission 185464) | Groundwater microbial communities from aquifer - Crystal Geyser CG23_combo_of_CG06-09_8/20/14_all (SPAdes) (version 2) | ecosystem: Environmental > Aquatic > Deep subsurface > Groundwater...
CCAATCCCATTCCCTGCAAACTTCTTGAGAAATAAAACGTCTGCTTTTGCCAGGGTGTGCCTCAATAATACGCCTGACGATCTCGACATCTTCCGGGGTGACTGACCGCCTCCTGTATGTTATGATTGATTCCATTGCTGAGACTATAAATCATCGGGAACCGGAACGCAATCTTTTTCGAAGAAAAATTACGGTTAGGCGGACAATTTTAAATTGGAGCTACGATTGCCCGTGAACGGTTACCCCCAGTCATACGTTCCTTTTCTCCCTATCTTGCGAAATAAACTGGAAACAGTATGATTCTCTACCCGTGTTTCGTCAAGGCGGTTTTTTCAAACGTAAAAACCCCTTGTCGGCGGAAAAGGCTGCCGGCAAGGGGTTTTATTACGGTGTGAATCGCCGTTTATGGTTAGGGCATAATTATGCCCGGTCTGCTTCCGCTATGATGTCCGGCTTGGCCTCATTCCTGGCTGAAAGCATGCCTTTGATCATGGCAATCGCGATGATCCCGCCCGCGATGGCGAGGGCGGCAACCAGAGCCCAGAAACTGATCGACTCAAGAATAGCCACGGTGTCCGGGTTGAGCGGGGAAACCAGGTTCAATGCCTCAAGATAGCCGGGAATTTTGGCGCCGCGGCTGACCGATACGATGAGCATGGTGGCTGCCATGACGATTTTGATCATGTAGTCCTTGACATAGGTGGTGCCGAGGGCGCCAAGCTGGACGCCGATCAGGGAGGTGGCGAGGATGATCAGGGTGAGCCGGATATCGATAAGGCCGCTTAAGCCCCATTGGATCGAGCCCCACATGCCCATGAGAAAGGCGATGCCCAACTCGGTGGCGCTGGATACCACCGCGGAGGCGCCAACCACATAGATCATGCCGGGCACTCCGATGAAGCCGCCAACGGCAATGGTGGCAGCGAGCATGCCTGTAGCCAGACCGACCGGGATGGTTACCCAGAGGGAAATAGTTACCTTGGCAACCTTGAAATGTATCATCGGCGGCAGGTTGATCTTCTGCATCATCAAGGCAAATTTCGGAGTTTCGGCACCGGATTCACTTGTGCCCTGGGAAAGCTTATAGGCATCCATTGCCACATAGCCACCAACCACAATCAGGATGATAAAAAAGACCACGCTCACATAGAGGTTGGAGCCGGCATTGCCCCAGTGGTTGAGGATGTACTTCTGGATCATGACGCCGATCTGGACGCCCACAACGGAGGAAAGGGTCATGATGCCGGCCAGTTTCAGGTCGACCTGGCCATACTTCCAGCGTTTGAAACAGCCGATCATGGCCTTGGGGAATTTGTGGCACATGTTGCTGGCTACGGCCACGGCGCCGGGGGCGCCAAGGGTCATCATGGCCGGGGTAAGAACAAAGGCGCCGCCTGAGCCGATAAAGCCGCTCAGCAGACCGCCCACCAGGCCGACGACCAACAGGGCGATCAATCTCTGCAGGGTGATATCCATGAACATGATGTCTACACTTTTGATGACGTTCTCGCCGGCATCATGGTCCATGCTCACCAGTACTTTTTTCCCCAGTCGCAGGTTTTCTGGTTTGACCTTTTCACCAATGATCAGGGACTTCATTTCGCCTGTGACGTCCTTTTTTAGAACGGCAGTATGTTGTGCCTCGTTGATTTCGGTGAATACACCCTTCAACATGCTCTTGTCAGGCCCGGCGCCACCTGCATAGACAACACTTGCCAGGGGCAATAGAATGAGTGCAAACAGTATGGTTACAACAAACCTCTTCATCGTATTAACTCCTCGTGATTGATAATAATTTCTTGCAGGCATCGGGTTATTTCTTTTTAGGCTCGAGCCCTAACATGCTCAGCAGGTTGCTGGCAACGGTCCCATGGATAAAGGAAAAAAGAAATGCTGTCCCTACCGGAAATAGAGTGTAGATTCCTCCATGAGTGTAGATTTCCGTGACCAGTTTTTCATTGGTGAAAACCAAATAATAACATGTTAGGGAAATCGCCCCGAAAACAATGGTGAACAGGATCGTTCTTGATTTGCTTTGTTTTGTAGCCATTGAATAATAATACCCCATTTCTTTAATTGAATAAAGGGGCTATCCACTTAACGCAAGTGCCCCCTAGATGTTGTGGTTTCCTTGGACGATCTGCCTGTAAGGCAACGGGGCGGGCCATGACAGCCTGTTGAATGAGACGATAAAATAGCAGCCCCCGTGATCGCGATGTGCGACGGTTAAAACGGAACGTGTACTCATCGAGGTAATAGTCGAGATGCTTTCCACTGAAGGCTCCCTGATGCGTGCCCAGCAACCACCGCTTGAGCAAAGCGGCGATACGATGGACGCCGGGCATACTGACGTGGGCCGGGGCTCCAGTATCCTAAAAGATAGTCCTGTCATGTCGATAGCCGCTTTTCGACAATCCGTTGTAGCCGCCCCAGCCATCCGTCAGAATCTCGGAGCCAGTTTCTACTACATATGGGGTCCACTTGCGTCAAGTGGATAGCCCCTTTGAATAATTTGTCGTCCCATACCCGGGCGACATCATCGCATGTAAGACCAGCTCGATCGTTCGGTTGGTGGACAACGCCATAAGTCCTGGCTGTATGACTAATGAGTGTCAACGGCGAACGGATAATTGAAATCTTCAATTCTCATTCTTTAACGCCCAATCCATACGCTGGGCGCTTTAATCTGTTTTTGAGAATTCGTTGAGCAGTTGCAACCAAGGTTCGAATCTCCCTTGGATAAGGAACAGTCAACTTCTCAAAGATTTCAGTATGAATGCCAGCTTATGGCGTAGTATAGCATCTAGCGTGCCATTTGATTATTTTTTTGCTGGGTTCTGCCGGGGAAATCAAGCCCGAGCAGGTATTTTAGTATGGAATATTTTTAGTAACTATCCAGCATGCAGCTCTGGACACCGGCTACACTTCGTCAGTCTGTGAGCATGAATTGAGGGGAGCGGCCCTCAAACAGTAAACGCAATGCCTCGGATGCAGTGACACCATGTTTGCGGCACGTAGATAAGTAACTGCGGATTCGGCAGAATATCTTGGCTCCTTCAAGCGAACGGAAACAGCCGGAGATCTTCTGCTGGACCTTGGTCATCGCAGGTCGTTTTCGGCCTGATTGTTGGAGAAAGGGACATCTTTCTCGTCCATGAATCTCAAAACGTCGCTCTCGAAATCCTGTAGACGTTCCAGGAGATTTCGGGATTTTGTTCGGGGAAGCTTCCCTCTGCGGCCTTTTCGTTTTGTTTCATCCGGGGCGGGACACTCTTTCTCGGCTTCTTGCAGCAGATCCCGGTAGCGCCTGCGGTAAAGCTCCGACTCCCTGATTTCCAAACGGCCTCCGGCTTCGTGGGTTACTTTGTTGATTTCTTTGAGCAGGGCCGACATCTGTTGCGCCCACTGCTGACCGTCCTGCTCCCAGGCCCTTTCCAGTTCCCGTAAGTGGTGGGCGTTGCACAACGAATGAAAGGCGCCATAGTTGAAATAGGGCTTCCAGTGGTCATGGCACAAAATGCCATGAAACTCCGACAGAATTCCCATTTCATCCAAGGCTAAACTGCCTCGCTTGGCATGGGGATAATAACAGGTGTGCTTGGCCGTCGAGGCATTATGCAGCCAGCTCCGCACTCCGCCGATATTGATGCCGGTCTCATCGACATGAACCAGCGGCGATGAGGTGAGCTGCTTTTTGACCCACTCGTCAAAGGCTTCAAGACGATCATGCGCCTCTTTGTTGAAATTGCAGATCGAGCCGTTGCTGACCGGAATCTGCAGTTGGTCCTGAAAATGATCCTCAATCCGATTGTATGGGATCAACTGGTACTGGGACATGTACACCGAGTTGACCTTGACCCCGATACCGTACTGCACCGGCCGGATGACCCCTTCCGGAAATGGCGCGACATAGCGTTTGCCGTGGCTGTCTTCCAGGACCTCTGCTTTCCATTCGGTAACGACTCTACCGATGTCAAGATCGATGACTTGGCGGGTCTCGTATCCGGCTTGCCGGTACTGGCCATGCGGCAGCGTTGCTCTATCAGTGAGGTGATAAGAACTTGCTTTTTTGGGGAGTGAGAATAGCGAAAATGGACTTGGGTGTCAAGGAAAAAGAGACCACAACATCTATGGCATCGGATGGGAAAACGTCAAGCGCTTTTTCAGGGAATAGGAGATGGCTTGCAGGCAGGCTTTAACGAGTTGCTATTTAGCGAAATTAGCCGGAATTCAGGCGTAATTTGGGCATACCTGTGCATCGAATCCTCAATCGTGTAAAAAAATTATGAGGCATAAACCTCTATGGGGTACTCAGGGTCACAGTAGAGGTAGTCTTCGCATGGGGGAATCTGAGAAACCGATGCATCTGTGTAAGACTTGGGCAAGGGAGGCGGTCTGGCTTGTTTGTCCCAAAGGCCCAGATGCTTGAGTATCTTTTTAATGACTTCGTCATCCTCGATAAAGGCGATGATCCTCATCCGGCCCCGGCACTTGGGACACGTCAACGGATCGACCTCATAAATCTTCTGGATCAACCGTGCCCAGTTTTTCCGGTATTCCCTGGAAGATCCCTCAGGTTCAAGGATGGAGGGGATCTGATCGTCCTGTTCGTCTTGTTTACGTTTGCCGCGACTCACGTTACTGTAGTATCCATAGTAACGCACCATCTGCTCTCCTTTGTTCGGTACATGTGAGCACATGGCGGCAAGCCATTCAAGGGCATCGAATATTTTTTCCTCTTTGCCATCCTTCGATTGGTAAACGACCTTGGATTCTTCCGGGATGTAGGTCATCCTCTCCTGGGAAAAACAGGCGCGGATGATGTACCGGGCCAGGTTTTCCATCGCCTTTTCGTCACCCGGTTGAATTCTGGACCCGCAAAACACGTTGAAGCCGGAATGCCGCCATCCCATGATCATGCCTGCCCGCTTTGCCGCCCCCGTCAAATGAGGAAATGCGGTCAGAGCATAGAACCGTGCCGGCATGTCAACTTTTGGACTTTAAAACGCAAGGCAGGCGGGTCAACGGAATCTTGTATAATTTTTCCCTTTGAGAGGAGCATCTTGAAGACCTTGTGGCGGAATATCTCCTCCAGGTGTTTCAATGCAAACAAGGGCGCCACGCAAAACATTCCACTGCCGGAAAAACAGCCGTCCGTACACAGAATATGGAGATGAGGATGCCATCCCAGGAAGTCGCCAAATGAATGGATGGCGATAATGGCCCCAGGAACCGCGTCCTTTTCCGGGACGGCTTGCTGGAAGAATTCCTTCAAGGTCTCCCAGGCGCAGCGGCTTAACTCGGAAAGCAACTTTCGGTCGTAAAGGAAATACCGACGCAGGATCTTGGGGATGCTGAAGACAAAATGGCGGTGGGGTACAGCCCTGAGCACCTCTTCGCAAAGCCATTCACCAAATTCCACTACCCGTTTCTGACCTGCCCGCCATGGCCGCCTCAATTTTTTTGTAGATGCTTTCTTTCTCTCCCCCAATCAGGTTTCCATCCAGCGCTGGATTACTTCAGGCAAGGCAGGCGGGTGGCAGGATGGGCAGAAATGGCGGCGCTTGCAAGAAAATGCCAGCAAAAATTCATGGCCGCAGCCTTCACATTTGACCCTTGCAAAGCCGTTATGGAGGATGCCGCAGTCCAAAAAACGATAGATGACCTGTTTGACGTATGGCCGGAAAAACCCGTACCGGGTTGCGAACCGTTCATCATAGACCTGCTCCAGCGCCTCAAAATTGTCCTCAACACATTGATAGTATTGAGAGGTTTGAGGTTTTCTGGGCTGATAAACAGGGGATATATCGGGCATCTTACCTTCTCCTCAGGAAAGATTACCCTGAAATAAATACTGTAAGTGAAACTGTAAGTCAACACGGAAAGGATAGCAATCATATAAAGGGTGTTAAACCGCCACAGGTGGGTCCCGTGGAGACCGGCGGTGACATTCTTCTGTCCTTGATTACAGCTTGAACATCCTCATGAATTCGGCTACTGGCTGGATTTTCTGGGGAAGGAGTTTGATGTTCAGCTTGATGCGGATGACATGATCATAGACCAGTTCTTCCCCCTGTGGAAAAGCCTCTTTTCGAAAGGGTGCCTGGAGGAAATTGAAAAAGCCGCCAAGATGGATGTCACCGATTTTCATCTGCAAACGGAGTCATGGGTTGAAATCCTCTACGAACTGGCGGCGACCTTTCATCTATGGGATGTAAACCGCATGAAGCTTTTGGATCTCATGACACCTCTCTACTTTGCCCGAGTGGCCTCCTTTGTCAGGGAAAGCTGGGATATGAGTTCCCGGGAGGCTGAAAAATTGGTGGAAGATCAGGCAGCCAAATTCGAAGCCAACAAGGATTACCTGGTGAAGGTCTGGGATGATAAATCGGCTCAGAAGGCAGAAAAGCGCACCTGAACCGGAGAAACGGGTATTGATTTTGGTATCATGAACCTGGTCATCAGGGCCAAGCCGGAGCGCAGAAAAGTCTGGTAAACAGAGGTGTCCTTTGCGAAGGCTGGAAAACCGACTATTTGAAGGCAACCTACGATATTTGTTCGACTGATCTACCTTTTTTGACAATGCCGTATTTCTTTATTTTATAAGACATGACCCGCTCACTTATGCCCAATTTCTCTGCCGCATAAGCCTGGACCCATTCATTTTGCTCAAGCGCCTTATAAATTATCTGCTTTTCGAATAAGGCCACAACTTCGGTTAAAGACCCTTGATAGTCCAGTAAATCGGAGGATTTTTCAGTGGGAGGATCGGTTAATTCAAATGGAAGATCAGAAATTTTAATCATATTTCCATCGCACACCGCAATAGCACTTTCAATAGCGTTTTCCAACTGCCTCACGTTACCCGGCCAGGAGTAACCCTGCATTATCTTCAAGGCCTCCGTGGAAACAGTTTTAATATCTTTCCCGCTGACCTGTGAGTAATGCTTAAGAAAATGTTTAATTAGTGTCCATCCGGAAATGGCTATTTTCACCGATTTCGGCGTTGGCCTCAAATTTTAATCCTCGAAATACGTCAATGTATTCCTGTGGTTAAAATTATCGCCCGCCTTGACCTCGACGAAACTATCTCATTTCCGGATGGACACTAGCTATCCCCTCATGGTGGAAAAATATGCTATCCGCAGGGACAAAGGAGGCAGCGGTCAACAAGGCGGGGGCAAGGGAATCATCCGTGCTTATCGCTTTCTTTCCCAAGCACATATTTCTCTGTTGACCGAACGTAGAACAACGCAACCATATGGTCTTCACGGAGGAAAACCAGGAAAAAGCGGAGAGAATATCTTTATTCACGAACGAAAAACAAAAAAACTTCCAGGAAAAATAAACATTAATGCCGCACCGGGTGACAGACTCATTGTCAAAACACCCGGCGGAGGTGGATGGGGAAACAAAAAAAACTAAACACTGCTACTCGTCTTTGCTGCATTTCTCTTTAAGAACACACACTTCTTTCTTCATGAGAATTTCTTCAATTTCTTCTTTTGACAAAGTGGTATTTTTCTGCCGACTCACGAAAACAAGGCAATCGGAACAGACATTCAGTGCTGCTCGATAATCTTCAAGCTCACTGGCCACTACCCAGCACGGCTTGTCACCGTTTTCCCGGGCGGAACATTCTTCTTTTTCACACTGCATAATATTCCAGCAATGCCAGTCAGATTCCGGAGACATTCCATACACCTCATTCATCAGGGGTTGGGGCGGTCTTATATCCATCAACCGGGAACGCTAAACCGGGAACCGGGAACGGTTATGAGGGTTCAGAGGTTCACCGTTCAGGGTTTAGGGGCGATGGAAGCCCCCACTTCCCTATCTCAACTCAAGAAACAGGTTGTCCATCCGGCGGTTCTTGATATCAATATCTCCATTTTCGCAGACCAGGCAGAGGGCCTGCCTTGCGACGGGGAGATACCCGTATTTGAGCAGGTTATCCGTCGAGACATTCCCAGGGACCACGATGGAAAAAGAGCCATATCTGTCACTGATGGTTTTCTCGAACGAGGACAGGATGCGCCGTTTCTGGGTGTAGGACAACCCCGGATGAAAAATAAGCCCGTCCACCTGAAAATATTTGTCCTCATCCTTCACCGGGTTGGTAAAGCCATATATCAGCTCCTGCACGTTACCCACCCCCCCGAAATGCCAGGGCTACGCCGTTTACCCGCCCCTTTGAAAAAGAGATCCTCCGAGCCAGTTCCTCTTCCGAGAAATACCGCTTGATATCGTTGTCGCCTTGAAACTCGTGGATGAAATCCCCATAGTCTCTCGCGGCTGAGAGTGACCCGGTCTCCAGTTCGAGACCCTTGGGCAAATCGATCTTGGGAGGAAACAGCAGCGTAGTGGTCCTTATGCCAAGCCTTTCAAGGCGACCCAATTTGCCGATGGCTGCGCTCTTCTGATAATCAATGGCCTTTGCATAGAAATCGACGATCCTCTTATAATGCACCTTGGAGGGGTCTCCACCATACGTGCTGTAGGAACTGCCAGCCCAGGCATGGCGGATGTCGAGCCACACAAAACCCAAATTGCCGCTGCTCTTGAGCACGTTGCTGACAAAAGCAAGATACAGTGATTGGCTGATGCCCTTTCCTCGATAACCTGAATCGGTGCTCAGGCCGGTTCCGATATACCCGTGATACCTTTGTTTTTGTTCACCATCGGCAAACCCATGTGGAATCACCAAGACCAGACCGACCAGACACCCTCTCATCAGTGAAACGGCTGAAAAGCTATCGGATGCGATCGGACCAATGATAAACTCCAGGAATTCAGAACAAAAAGACATTCTCACCTGGTCCTCATAATCATTCGTCCAGCATCTCTCAATAAAGTCAGAAAGCTCCAGGTAAGACAATCCTGAATCGCATAGGGGGACCACATAGAGATCCTCCAGCTCGGGATGCTTCTTCAAGAGGGCGTCTTTTTGACGTTGCTCATCTTACAGGCTTACTGCCATTCTATTTCTCCGATACCCAGCCTTTCAGGAGGTAGAAAGGGAATCACCGTTTACTGCCAGGCTTGTCAAGGAACAGTTTCCATTCCCCAGGTTCATGAAACGCCGCGACGGGGAACCTGTGAATGCTCACTTTTGTGTTATTAACAGTCCCATAATTGTTTTTACACCGTCATTCCGGCGAAACCTGCCCCGGCGTAGGCCGGGGGCCGGAATCCAGTCCCACTACAGCGATATTTCTGGATGCCGGTCGAAGATCCCGTATCTGCGGGGATCGGGCCTGCCCTGTGCCGGATACGGGGTCCGGCATGACGGAAACATCAACACTATTTTGAGACCGTTAATATGTCTCGGTTCAGAAGTTTCAATTCAATTGTCCGAGGATCACGAGCGCAATGGAAAAGACCAAAAACAACAACGTTGCCATTTTCAATTCGAAAATACATTGCATAGGGAAATCGTCTGAGAAGACGCCTGCGGAAGTCACCATACACCTTTTGATAAAGGAGGGCATTTCGAGTAAGTTCACTGGCGCAGGCGTAGAACATCCTAAGAAATTCCTCTCCAAGACCATAGGCCTTTTCCTCGTACCATGATACCCGGCAATCGCATCTTCCTCGACTTCCGGAAGGAAGCGTAGATCATATTTCATTTTCTGCTCTGTATCCTGCCTTGGAGTTCTTCGAGAGACAAAAGATCACCGGGGTGGGCTTCACAACGTCTCAGTCTTCTATCCAATTCTTCCTTGTGGCTTTGGGGGACGGGGACGCCAAATTCATCGGACGATATTTCGTCCCAAATGTCCTCAACCAAAAGAATTTTTTCTGAGGTGTTCATGCTGTCAATTTGAGCAATATCGTCTAGTTGCATAGCTATCCTCCCAACTCAAGAATTGGTGATTAATCATGGGTTAGGTCAAATGGTTCTCCGTTCAGGGTTCAGGGGTTGTGTGCTGTGTCCATCAACGGGGAACCCTAAACCCGGAACATGTGAATGCTTACGAATGCAAACATACAGGGCTCCGGTGTCACTATCGCTCAGTTGAAAGCCGATAGCGCCAGTACTCAGGACGGCGTTTGAGGTGCGCAATTGCCACAACTCGAATCCGGTCATGTTCTACGGCAAATATGACGCCGTATGGAAATCGTTTCACTATCTTTCTTCGAATGGCATCACTCAGAAGAGGATACGCTTTGGGATTCTCACATATCACGTTGACAGCCTCTTCAACGGCATCAAGGAAAGAAAGACCCAGCCCCGATGATCTCTCTTCGTAAAACTGAGCCGCCTCGATCATCTCGGCCTCAGCGTCTTCATGGAACGTCGCCTTCTTCATGAGATAGCCGACCTTGCTCGCCGAAAAGCTTCTTCGGCAGGGATTTCCTTAGCTCGTCCCTCTCGCAATTCCTGCAGCCTTCGCTCTGCTTCGGCCACCCATAGTGCCAGGTTTTCGTCCTCAGACGGCGCATCCAGACTCAACAGGAGTTTTTTCGCAAGCCGTGCCCGCGCCTCAAGGTTCAAATTCATTGCTTGAGACTCCAGTTCCTCAAAACTCTGTGACATGATGCCTTTCTCCTCTCTTCAAAACAATATCCTCATGATCGGCCCTGCCCGACATTAAGGATGCTGGTATCCTGGAGAGTTCGGCCTCCCTTGACCGGGAAGCCCCCGCTCATTGCCAGGTTTTCTGCCAGAAAAAGCAAGAAAATCTGCCGATGCTCCGTGTGCAAGCCTACCTCTCCGTCATTCCGGCATGTCCCTGGCCGGAATCCATGCCATCGCGTTTCTGGATTCCGGACAAAACCGTACCGGAATGACGGAACAGCACACTGAGATTTGGTTGCGGTTATCCGCTTTAGAGGGTTCAAAGGTTCAGGGCTTCGGGCAGCCTTATGCCCAACAACCGGGAACCCTAAACCGGGAACCGGGAACGGTTATAAGGGTTCAAAGGTTCAGAGGTTCACCGTTCAGGGTTTAGGGGCGATGGAAGCCCTCCCTTCCCTATCTCAGCTCAAGAAACAGCTTATCCATTCTGCGGTTCTTGATGTCAATGTCGCCATTTTCACAGACCAGGCAGAGGGCCTGTTTCTCGACGGGGAGGTAGCCGAATTTCATCAGGTTGTCCGTTGACACGTTCCCCGGGACCACGATGGAAAAGAACCGCCAGTGTTTCACTCGCCCGATGCCATGAGTTCGCTCTTAGACAGCATCATTAATCTCCTGAATCAGAAAGGGAAGGTTAGGGGCATCGAACCTTATCTCAGCGGCTGGGATACGATGCCGCTTCAGCTTTGGCGAAACGTGTTTGTGATGTGGATGCGTGGAAGCTTCCTTTCCACACTTCGTGGCTGTAACTCTGGATCGATACGGGGCCTGCGTCCCATGTGAGAATTTCATATACAGCAAGCCTATACCCAGCGTGCATATGCAAGTCACCTGCCAGAGTCGCTACCCCTGATCCCCGCCGAGCCAGTACCAGGGTAGAGCCGCGAAGCTCAGGGTATCGCTGGGCAAGGCCGTACACAAATTCTTCGTAATCAGTCAGAGACTGAAATGGGTTCACGGCGTGCGGTCCTGGAAATAATGCTCAAGAGCAAAAGATCTTTGCCCTTCAGCTTCGATATAATGTCCCGGTATTGAGCACGCCTGCGCAGCCAGATCTCGTAGGTTCCTGCCCAGGCCGACCAGTCCATCACCCATGCATCGTCGTCCGGCTCCTCGCCCTGACGGTAAGACTCATAGAATGTCTCCGAAAGAACCCCATACTTTCGTTCATAATTCTGCAAGTCCATTTCCAGGGCATGAATATCTCTCAGAATTTCATCTAATGTCATGGTCAATTCCCCTTGGGTTGTTTGGATTGGGTCTATGGCCGTCTATGTTCCCTCCAATTTTCAGCATACTCCAGTAAAGGAAGCCGGTCAACCAATCGATTCTCCATCCTACCTCAACTCAAAGAACGGCTGGAAGGGTTCAGGGGTTCAGAGGTTCACCGTTCAAGGTTTAGGGGTTGACAGGGAAGCCCCCACTCATTGCCAGGTTTTCTGCCAGAAAAAGCAAGAAAATCTGCCCATGCTTCGTGTGCAAGCCTACCTCTCCGTCATTCCGGCACGGTTTTGGCCGGAATCCAGAAAAGCGGCGGACTGGATTCCGGTTAAGGGCACGCCGGAATGACGGGACAGCACGCTGAGATCTTGGTTGCGGCTATCCGCATTAGAATGATCGGGGGCGTAGATGATCCGCATGGAGCCTGCGATCTAAACGCCAACCGTGGCGCACAGGAATTCAACGGGGGTGTACGGTTCATACAAATACAACCCATTTTTTGTCTTGACAATGGGGAGGGATGCATCTTACGCTCCCAAAAGCTCTTTTTATCCCATTTGAACCAGGAGAGATATTGAGTATGTTTGCTAGATTCAGATTAAATCTTTTGACCTCAGTTTTGGTATGCTTATCCAGTATTCTTCTTTTTCAAGAGTCTCTGGCTGGGCCTCCGGTGAGAATGGCCGGGCCTGGCAGGAGGCTTGCTATGATGGCAAAGGATGTGGATAAGATTTTGGATGGAGCAAGAAAAGACGCTGACCAATCCAAGGCGGTTCGGTTGGAGAGACACAAGGTGACCAACTGCACCATAGCGGCAGACAAGCTCCGAAAAGCCACCAAAAAGATAGCCGAACTTGAGGATATGGCCGGGCCTGAAAATGCAATAGTGACCGGGATAACGCAGAAATATGAAGCGAGCAAGAAGTATGTTAATGAGGTATGCGCCGAGATTCGTCAAGGCCTCCTTGCCGATACCAATGCGCCGCAAGATTTGTACAAGGGCTCGGATAAGGGAAAATTTAGAGAGATGATCATCTCTGAGTGGAAGAAGGCATATCCAAATGATGAGATACTCGCGGTCAGATTCCATAAGGCTAATTTTGAAAGAACCAAGACAAAGAGGTGGAATGGCGCCATAAAGCAGTGGCAATACAACGATGTGTCGGCGCTTGCGGTTTCCGTAATCGTCAAGGATGACGAAAGGGTTGCCTCGATATTCATGGCCTTCATAAACAAGGATAATCAAGACGGTTCTTTAAATGTGGGAGTCAACACCAAATACGGCGAGTATATCGTAAGGGAAATGCTTATAAAGAATCTGAAATAGATTTGGACGGCTACAGATAGATGCCATTGGAGCAACCCATTTGTCCGCGATTGAAGCGCAGGCAGCAAAGATGGCAAAGGAGAAGATTCCTTCTACTCCTGCAATAAGATTTATGAAGGGCCAGGGTGTTGCCTTCAGTCTGCACCCTTACGTGTACGAGGAACACGGGGGCACAGGAGTGGCCTCGCGGGAGCTTGGAGTGGATGAACATGCTGTCATCAAGACCCTTGTCATGGAAGACGAGGCACGGCGGCCCATCATCGTGCTTATGGACGGAGACAGGCAGGTATCCACAAAGGCGCTCGCGCGAAACATCGGGGTCAAGACCGTTTCTCCCTGTGATCCTGCCGTTGCAGAAAGGCACACAGGCTACAAGGTGGGTGGGACATCCCCTTTCGGAACCAGAAAGCCCCTGCAGGTTTTCATGGAGGAGAGCATAGCCTCTCTTCCCCGGATTTATATTAACGCAGGTGCGAGGGGCCTTCTGGCGTCAATGGGCCCGGCCGACTTGATCAGGATACTCAAGCCTTCAATGGTTTCAGTCGCCATATGAAGAATCAGTGTATCAGCTCAAAGATCCGGGGTAGGTGCGGCTTCAGCCGCACGTGAACCGTGCGCCCTGCGCCTAAAGGCGCACCTACAGAACCTGATTCCTGGTCTGCATTTCTTGGTCCGCGCAAAGCCATTCCCCCAATTATTGAGCTGATACGAATCAATCGCCAGAAGCTACTGATATCCATATCGGCCTGCCTTGCGTTTGGGTAATTTAGCTTAAGCCTGTGAACAGCGGATTTTTCAACACCATCCTAAGTCCGTCTTCCCTCTTGAGGCTTCCGACGCCAGGGTTGTGCTTACCTGTTCAGGCAAAGGATATCAGAGGTTCAACTATTCTTACTTTCTAATAAAAGTTTTACTATTGCGATAGACTATTGACGCATGATTTACATGGTGGTATCTTTCTTATCTAACAATACGTCTTATGCGAGGTAAAACACAGTGCCTGTCGTTACAGCCTCCTCCAAAGGACAGATAGTTATTCCCAAGGAGGTCAGAGAAAAATTAGGTATAACACCCGGTAAAAAAGTGCTTTTTCGCATAGTGGACAACCATGCGGAGATCACGCCGCTGCCTGACGATCCTATAAAGGCCCTGAGAGGAGTGCTCAAGGGGGGGGCTTCCCTTGCAAAGGAACTTCTACGGGAAAGGGCAAAAGACAAAGAAATAGATGAAAAATATCCTCTTTGATTCGTATGCCATCCTCTGTTTCTATCAGGACGAAAGGGGTTCGGATGAAGTGGAAAGGTTTCTTGTATCTTCCCGAAACGGTGAATCAAGGGCCTTCATAAGCGAGATAAACCTGGGTGAGGTCCACTACCAGACCGTCAGGAGGATAGGGCTTGAGCGGGCAAGGAGGCAGTTGGAGGAATTTTACGAACTGCCTGTGGATGTAGTTGCTGTCTCTTCGGCTATCATCTTCTCGGCTGCTGAGTTGAAAGCCGAATTCGCCGTTTCTTATGCAGATTGCTTTGCCATAGCAACAGCAATCAAGACAAGCTCCTTAATTGTTACGGGTGACCCCGAATTTAAGAAGGTAGAGCATCTTGTGGAAGTCTCATGGATTTGATTTCCTAGGGACTATTGAGTAGAAGGGCCGCATGGAAGTCCGGTAGAGAAAGCAGGGTATCCTCTTCTAACCAAGGCGGCCCGTCTCAACAAAGAGGCCAATACAGAGGGTAGTCGCTCTATCTCAAGCCGTCTTCCCTCTTAGCATCTTCCTTCTTGAGTCCTCCCACGCGTGCGTGGGGCCTTCCGCCGTCTGTTACCGCCACCGCCAGTACTATCTCGTCTGACTTGGGGGCATCAGGTATTATCAGGGTCATTGCATCAAAGTGGCTCCTTACAAAGGCCGCGTCCTTGTAATGAATTGGGATATCAATGGAATCGCCCATTTTCCCGAGTTTCTTGGCCGAGGGGATGATGGCCTTTCCTCCGCCGCAGGCATTCCGCAGAGGGGTGCCGAGTTTGGGATGCATAAGGGCCGCCGCGTGCTCAAGCTCTCCTTTTTCCCCGACTATGGTCGCCTTGCCGTAGGAATCAACAGCGGAGCCTCCCAGGGCCTTTACGGCACGCTCTGAGATTTCCTTTCCGATTTCCTCACTGAAATCAATTAGCTCTGTTAGATCCTGCTGGTACTTCCCGGCATAAGGGTTCTTGAAGACCACCGCACAGGCCGCCTTTCTAAGCGGTTTTTCGAGCGCCTTTTCCCCGTCAACTCTCACTTCCTCAACAACCGTCACAATCTTTCTGATCTGCATATCTTTCCTCCAATATGATTTTTGATCCGGGCCCGAAGGTTGATGCCGTAAGTCCCTTCACAGTTATGACCGCATCCGTTATCAGGCCCCTTTGTTTCAAATCCAACGCATTTGCAAGGCCCTTTTGAAGGGCCGATGATATTTCCACAGGCGTTAATGCCCCGACCTCTACTGTTACCGCCTCTCCCGCTATGTCCGTTTCCGGGTCAAGGGCCTCAGACAGGGCGCCCTTGATCAGCGGCGATGGAATAAAGGTGGCGTTGCAGACAAATGTTGCGGCAGCATCGGCAATGGCCGCGCTTAGCGCTATCACTGTTACCGACTCAGCGCAACCTTTTGTATGACTCCTTCCTCCAAGGCCGCTTGTGGCGATTCCCAGTTCAAAGGGGCCTTTTATCTTCAGGGCAGGTCCCTTGAGCCCGCCTCGGGGATCGGCTGTCCCTATCGAAATCGTCTCATCCAGGGCTGAGTAAGCCGCTATGTCACCGCCGTTATTGACCAGGGCCAGGTCAAATCCTTCAGCCACAAGGTGAGCCTTGATTTCGTCGGATACGGCTCCCGCGACCGCGCTCATGGCGGTAAGCTCGAAAGGTGCAATCGCCTTTGCAGCCTCAACCATCCGCCTTGCTACCCAGGGAAGGTGTCTGGGATTCAGAACCCGCTCCGCCTTTAGCCTAAGTACGGGAAGGGCATCCTTTATTTGCCTTTGGATCCTTGTAAGGAGATCAAGGAGCCTCTCTTCATCCGGCTCTGCAACTTCTCCCTTTCTTTTTGCCGTTATTACCAGGCAGCTTGGTCCCTGTTCGAGATAAAGCATCCGGTATCCCCAAATGACCTTCTTGCTTAAACTTGCTCAGCCGACCTTTTCGGACAAGACCTCCTCAAGGGGCCTTAAAGCTTCCAGGTGGCCCCCTATGGAGCGGAAGGTCTCATACGTCATGGTATATTCTATGGGAAGGATAAAGGAGGGTGTAGGCGATGTATATATGGAGCCGAACCTTATCTTTTCAACGTCCACAATAAAATTTATCCCGCCTCCCGGAAGTATGAACGGCTTTGCCCCTCCCACCGTTACCGTGACCTCCCCTCTGTGAACCGCCCTTGTGAGCCTTATGGGATTTTTGGTAACTCCTGCCCTTGCAGAGCCACCGACGCCTGCGGCGAATATGCCGCTCACCCTGGTCGCCTCGCAGGAATCCTTTAAAACGTCCAGAAAGGCCTTAGCCTTTTCAGGCAGTTCAGAGGCGATGAAGCCCTCCTCTTGCATTCTAAAGAAGGCGGTCTTTTCCCCGGTCGTCTCAGTAACAAGGAGGGTCATGCCGGGCCTGAAGACTGACCTGTCAACTCTTTCTATAACCTCCAGGGGGGAGTGTACCGCTGTGCCTCCCCAACCGTCTCCCTTTTCCAGAAAATACCTTCCCTCAGTGCTCTTTTGGCCCTTTATGAAGATGCCGGATCGGGGCTTTTTGATGTATCTGCCGCAGGGGTGTTCGGTGAAAAGGGCCGTTATGTGGCCGTCAAGCACTACGACCTCGTCAGCGGCATCGGCCATGTAAGGGGCAAAAAGGCCCGTGGTGGCACTTCCGCATCCGACCCTCATCCTGTTCTGGAAAACTCCGTCAATCTCCGGAGGCGCTCCTATCCTTACCTTGAGTTGGGCCCCGTCTTCAATGGAAAGTAGCGCATCCTTCCCCGAGACAATCTCCCTCATGATCCTTGCCGCGAAAAGCCCGTGCTTGGATGTTAAGATGTTAACCCCGCCAAGGGAGAGAATCTTTGAACCATATTCCTCGGTGCAAAGGTGCCCAACATGCCTCCTTCCCTTTATGCGGGTAAATATCCTTTTACCCTCTATGCCCAGGTAATGGTCAGTGTCAAGCTTAAGCTTCAATCCGCTGTAGCTCAAGGGGGCTTCGGTTACGACCGTAACCATGTTGATCCCGTCTCTTACCCCTGAGACAATGACCGGCGAAGGTCTGAAGTCCGGGTATGTCGTTCCCGAGCCTATGCCTGTGATAAGGGGCTCCGGTCCTCCCTGATTAGGGCCTGTGAGATACTGCCTCACCTCGTCAATGGTAACAAGGCGGGCGTTTCTCTTGATCTCACCGCCTATATTCTTATATCGGTGACAAGCCCCAAGGCCCCCCTCAGGGATCGCGCACATGACGGGGCAGGATGTGCAAACGGGGTTCTGTCTTGCATCTTCGAATTCAAAGACCTTGCTGGGGCAGACCTTATGGCAGGTTCTGCATTCAACACAACCATCGGATAGGGAGACCTTCTTGTCCTTGACGCTTAAGACGCCGAGGGGGCAAACCTCTGTGCAAAGTCCGCATCCTGAGCAGTTTTCAACTCTTATGTTCAAGCGACTTCCCCCCTAAAAGATAGGCTTTCTGGCAGGAGGCGGGGTGTTGCGGCTGGTCTGGGCCTTAACAACACCGTCTATCATCACCATTCCGATGCCGGGAAGATCGCCTTTCTCTATGGCCTCCTTTGCGTTTTTCCCCTCGGACCCCATGGGTGCGTCTATGAGGTGGAGGTCCGCCGGAGCCCCTTTCCTGACGATGCCTTCATCAAGGTCGAAGACCTTCTTTGTGTTTCCGGTGGCCAGGCAGACCGCCGTTTCAGCAGGCACCTTGCACATCCCTGATACGAATGTGATCATCCTCCAGATACCGAGCGGGATAACGCCGGTTCCGGACGGTGCGTCGTTACCGAGGATGAGTCTTGAAAGCCTCTTAGTCTCCTTGAGGAATTTTCCTATCTCGAATGCCGCAAGCATGTTTCCGCAGTGGACCAGCTCTATTGCGCATTCCGATTTTTCTATTACCTTGAAGGCTTCTGTGGGTGGAATGCAGGTGGGGCCGCCGTTGAGATGGCAGGCGACAGTCGGGTTTGCCTCGAGGACATCTTCGCATGTTACGGTCGAGCTTCCCGGAATGCTGGTTCCTCCAACGTGCATGAGTACCTTCATACCGTATTTCTTGGCCCAGATTACCATCTCCTTAGCATCCGAGGCGGTCTTTACGGTTCCAAGGCCTATCTCACCTACAAGACGGACGCCGTCTTCACTCAATTCCTTGAAGTCCGCCTCCTTGAGGCCCTTTTCAAGAATCAGCGCGCCAGCATAGACCTTCACTCCGGAGGGCCTTGCGTTTTCAAAGCACCTCTTCGAAAGGAGCGCAAGGGCCTTTGCCGATTTGGGATCCTTGGGCCTTCCGGGAAGATGCACCTCGCCTGCCGAGATCATGGAGGTCACTCCTCCATGGAGAGAGCTGTCAATAAATCCGATCATGTTCTGCCTGGGGGTGAAATCGCCGAATACCGGGTGGGTGTGGCTGTCAATAAGACCCGGTGCGAGGGTTGTGAGGGAGGCGTCAATCACCTTGGCGGCACCACTTCCGCAGTCTCCCTTTTCTATGGCCGCGATCTTTCCATCCTTTATCATGACGGATAATGGGCCTTCCATGATTGGATAATCAATGTCTCCCGTAAAAATGGACCCGATGTTCTTTATTAATACCTCGCTCATATAAGCCTCCTTTAGCCTTTTTTATCTTCTTGAGAAGTCGGGGCGACTGTTTTCGCCGCGATCTTTCTGGATTTCAACCTTCGCTGGAACGACAAATACTTGGCTTGTTACGTCTTTCCGGCCAATCTCGTCCCCGATCCCGATCCGGGAGCCGGAACCCAGTGGTTTTGCCCCCCCCCCAATTATTGAGATGCTGCGTTAAACGCCACGCTTTGACTTTGAACCTGAGTGGTGACAGTTATACTTTCTCCGCGAGAAGGCACAGCCTTTCAAAATTGCAGGGAAGTTCAAATCCGCGAATACCTGTGGCATCCCTTATGGCGTTCATTATGCTTGCCCCCTGGGGTATGAGGGCTGGCTCTCCCACTCCCTTGGCTCCGTAAGGGCCTGTAGGTTCTTGGTCTTCCACCAGATATGTTTCAACCGCCGGCATATCCATTGAGGTGGGGATATAATAGGAGTAAAGGCTCTTGCTTCTTGAAGGAATAAACTCCTCCATGAGGGCAAAACCTATTCCCATGGCGACTCCTCCAAATATCTGTCCCCTCACGGCATCGGGATTTATTGCCCTGCCTACATCGTGGGCGGCGTGGACCTTCTTTACCCTGCACACGCAGGTCGCTGGGTCAACTTCAACCTCTGTCATGTGTGCGGCAAAGGCGTAAGTGGCATAAGGAATACCCTGACCCGTTACCGGATCCAGGGATGTGGTGGGCGGATCAAAGAAGCCGTCAAAGATCGGGCCGCCTTCACCACTGGCCTCTGAACAGATATCCTTGAGGGACCTTCCTTTATCTATGCCCTTTTCCTCAAGATAGGAGCGGAGTTTCCTTCCTGCTTCAAAGACGGCCTTGCCTGTAATATAGGTCTGGCGGCTTGCAGAGCTTGAACCGGCATCCCTTGTGGTGTCGCTGTCGCCTTTGACGAGTAACACGCAGTTCTTCTCTAGCCCCAGTGTTTCTAAAAGTATCTGGGTGAGCACAGTGTCGGAGCCCTGTCCTATGTCACAGGCCCCAAGATGGAAACCAATTTTTCCCTCAGGCATCAAGGTAAGATGGCAGGCAGAGGGGTTCGGAACCCCGGTGTTGCCGATCCCGTAAAACATGCATCCCAGGCCGAAACCGCTATTGCCGGTCTTTTTCCTCTCTTTCCAGGCAGGCTCAATGCACTTGAGGGCGTCGTAGAATCCAACGCTGTGGTTGAGAACCTGGCCGGTTGCGGTTTCAGAGCCCTTCCTCAAGGCGTTTATCTTCCTTATCTCCAGCGGATCAATGCAAAGGGCCTCAGCAAGGAGGTCCATCTGGGATTCATGGGCGAAGGCTGTCTGGGGGATGCCAAAGCCGCGCATGGCTCCGCAAACGGGGTTGTTGGTAAAATACATGCTGCTTTCAACGTGGACATTGGGCACCTGGTAGGGGCCTGTTGCATGTACCGCGGCCCTCAAGGCCACCACCTCGCCGTATGAGGCATAGGCCCCTGTGTCGCCTGTGATCTTGGCCTCAAGAAAGGTGAGCCTTCCGTCTTTAGCCGCCCCTGTCCTGTAGTTCATATAAAGAGGATGGCGCTTGGTGTTGGAGAGCATGCTCTCCTCTCTGGTGTATCTCACCATCACCGGTCTTCCGGTAAGGTAGGCGGCAAGAGCCGCATAGCCCTCCACCGTCACATCCAGCTTTCCCCCGAACCCCCCTCCGGTCGGCGCCTGGATTATCCTAATCCTTTCCTCTGGAAGGGAAAGGAGCCGTGACACCTCTTTTTGTTTGTAGTGGATATTCTGCGTTGAGGATATGACTGTAATCCTTCCGGATTGATCCGGGAAGGCAAGCCCCGCCTCACATTCAAGAAACACATGATCCACACGCCTCGTTGAATAGGTGCGCTCTATGACCACATGGGATTGCCCTTCTGCCCTCTTTGTGTCTCCCTTAATGACCGTCTTTCGACAAAGGAGATTTCCTCCCTTGTGTATATTGACAGTGGATGCGGCCGCCAGGAAGGGATCGTTCAGAGGCTCCATATCCTCGTAGTCAACCCTCATCCTCAGGGCTGCCTCCCTTGCAATGCGTTCGTTTTGGGCGATGACCATGGCGACTGGTTCACCGAAAAACCTTATATAACCTGCCGCAAGATACGGCTGATCCTTCTTGAGTACACCGTAGCCGTTTGCCCCGGGTATGTCCTTATGTGTCAGTACCCGGACAACGCCCTCGGTTGCGATGGCCTCTGAGGCATCAATAGAGGCTATCCTGGCATGGAACCTCTCGGCCCTTACGATCACTCCAAAGGCCATCCCTTCCATCCTGAGGTCTCCAGCGAAAATGCCCTTTCCGATGACCTTTTCCAGGGCGTCAACTCTCTCCAGGCTTTCACCTACAAACATCTCTAAAGGGCCTCCGTAAGGATGTTTCTCAGTATTGGCAGTTTGAAGGCGTGGGTGGGTCTTTCCCCTGTCTTTTCCCTAATTCCTGCAGTTATCATCTCCTCCGCCTCCTTTACTGCTCCTCCGCATACCGGTTTTTCCTTGAGGAACATCTCAGCCTCCCTGGCCCTGAAGGCGACAGGGGTGCATGAGCCAACGGCAATCTTCACGTCTTCATAGGCGCCGGATCGTTCCTTCACTGCCCAGGCTACCGAAAGCCTGCCTATGGAAAGGGCGGCTCTGATGGAAAGCCTTTTGAAGCCGAACCTGTAACCTTTAAGTTTCTTAAGCTTTATGGCAGTAATGAGTTCATCTCTTTTTAAAGAAGACCTGTAGGGGGAAAGAAGAAATCCTTCAAGCGCCTCCTCCCTTTCCTCACCCTGCGATTCTATGGTCAGGCGCGTGTCGTAAATTAGAAGCGGAGGAACACTGTCCGCTGCAGGACAGGCATTGGCGATATTTCCTCCAATGGTGGCCATGTTTCTTATTTGAGGGGATCCAACCTGAGCGCAGCCTAGCGCAAGAGCCGGAAAATCCTGTTTTATTTCGCCGCTCCCGGATGCAAAAGCGTGTGTGGCGGCAGGCGAAAGGATTCCCGAGACCCGGTCAAACGGCCGCTTGAATTCTCTTATTCTTGTTATGTCAATAAGCGTTTCGGGGCAGCAGGTGTATTTTCGTATGTCAACGAGGAGATCTGTTCCACCCGCAAGTACCCTGGTGTTGCCTTCATCCTTAAGCATGTCCAGGGCCTCTTTCTTGTTCTTCGGGACAAGGCACCTAAATCTGGGAAGCATCCTTCACAGCCTCCATGATCTGAATGTACCCGGTGCACCTGCAAAGGTTTCCGCTGATTCCTTCACGGATCATCTCCTCTGTAGGCGTCTTTTCTTCCTGTAAGAGGGCGTAGGCGCTCATGAGCATCCCTGGAGTGCAGTAACCGCACTGAACCGCCCCGGACTTGACAAAGGCCTCCTGGAGAGGATGAAGAGTCCCGTCTTTTGACAGGTATTCCGTTGTCTTGACATCGCATCCATCTGCCTTAACAGCCAGGGTCAGGCAGGCGTAAACAGGCCTTTCATTCAAGAGCACCGTGCATGCCCCGCACTCCCCTATGCCGCATCCCTCCTTTACGCTCAGAATCGAAAAGCGATCTCTTAAGACCTCAAGGAGGGTGAGATAATCCTCAATTTCGGCTTCCGCTTTTTCGCCGTTTAATTGGAAACAAATCTTTTGCAATCAGGCCTCCTCACCTTCCCATCATGTTTGGAAGAAATGTCACAATCTGTGGAAAGACTGTCAGTAGGATCACCAGCAGGAATATACCCATAAGGAAGGGAGTGACTCCTTTGAAGATATCGCTCATGGGAACATCCCTTGCTATGCCCGCAAGGGTATATACGTTGAGTCCCACAGGGGGGGTTATGAGGCCTGCCTCCATCATCAGGACCGCCACCACTCCGAACCAGATGGGATCGAATCCCAGGGAGATTATTACGGGATAGACCACAGGAAGGGTTAGCACCATCATGGAGACGGCATCAAGAAAACAACCCAGGAAAAGGTAAATAGTTACTATGATTATGAGCACCAGGTACTTTGAGACCCCGAGCCCTGCGATCCAGGCGGAAACAGTCGTAGGGATCGTCGAAAGGGCAAGAAAGTAGCTGAATATGGTTGCACCCGATACCAGAAATATCACCATGACGGATATGCGGATGGTATCAAGGAGGCTTTGAGCAAATGCCTTCCCGGAGAGCTTGCGTTTGAAAAGCACTAGGAGAAACAGGCTCGATGCGCCTATGGCCCCGGCCTCGGTAGGGTTTATAAAACCACCGTAAATCCCTCCCATGACCACGAGGAAAACAAGAAGCGTCTCCCAGACCCCCTTGAGGGATAGAAGCTTCTCCCTCAACGAAACCCGTTCGTGGATCATGGGCGCAAGTCCCGGATTGATCTTCACGGAGAAATAGACCACAAGGGCATAAAGAGCGCTTAGAAGGAGCCCCGGCACCGCGCCCGCTATCAATAGCTTCCCTATGGACTGCTCGGTGAGCATTCCGAATATGACAAATCCCAGGGAGGGAGGGATAAGAAAGCTCAGGGTGCCTCCTGCCGCGATCACGCCGGTTGCCAGTTTCGGGCTGTATTTGAACCTCTTCATCTCCGGAAGGGCAACGGTTCCCATGGCCGCAGCCGCCGCAACCGAGGATCCGCTAACAGCGGCAAAACCTGCGCAGGCAGCTATCGTTGCTATGCCCAGGCCGCCCGGAAGCCTTCTGAACCACTTCTCAAAGGTATTGTAAAGCTCCCCTGTGATTCCCGCTGCGCTCGCGAATGCTCCCATTATGACAAAAAGCGGGATTATCGTGTAAGGATAGTGGGCTACGGAGCCGTAAAGGTTGTCGGCAAGAAGGGGGAGCGCAGCGTCAATGGAGGTGAGAGACGTTACTCCTAGAAACCCCACAAGCATCATAACGAAGGCTATGGGCATACCCATGAAAAGGAGAAAAAGTAGAACCGCGCTGCCAAGGATTCCGACCAGAACAGGGCTCATTTTTCTCCCCCGATAAGGCTCTTAAGCGAGTTTACGAAATCCAGGAGAAACTCGGCAAAAAGGGTAATGCCCGCGACAAAAACCAAAAGCCTGAAAGGAGTTTGAGGTATCCTAAGCATGTCCGATACGGTTGTCTCCTCAAAGGCCCTTTCATAGCCCTGCCATGCAAGCAGGGCTGCGATGATCATACATCCCAGATTACAGAGCGACTCGCTCAAGGCCCTGAGTCTGGGTCCTAATCTCTTGGTGACAAAGTCCACCCCCACATGGCCCTTGACCTGCTGCGTATAGGCGGCACCCAGCAGTATCGCTACCGCGAGAAGGTATTCGGAAAGCTCAAAGGTACCGGGTATGGGCTTGCCCCAGATCGCCCTTGAAATGACGTCCACGGTTGTAAGCGCCATCAAGGGCATCACAAAGACCATTCCCGCACAGCACAGGTAAAAAGATGCCTTTTTTATTACTCTTCCGGTGCCTTCAAACATTCCCATAAAAAGCTATCCCTTCAGGTATTCCGGAGGAAACGCGACTAATTTTACCCCTCGTTTTTCGCATTCCTCATTCATGGTGAGGACTGCCTTCTTGGCAGGGAGGCCTTTTCCCTCGAGTCCCTTTACCCAGTCCCTGGTCACCTGGCGGAACCTTTCATACCACTTATTTTTTTCCTGATCGGGAAGCTCAATCAATTCAACGCCCTTTGATGAGATTTCTGCGATCATCTGTTTGTAAACATCCCTTGTAAGACCTCCGGTAACCTTAAAGGGGTTGGTGCAGACCTCATCAATTATCTTTTTCTGACCGCTGTCCAGTTTGTTGTAGCTCTTCATGTTCATGACGGTGCCTTCCGACACACACCCTAATGTGAGGACAGTGCCATACTTTGCTACCTCAGCCAACTTGAAAGCCAGTACCAGAGGAGAGCACGTTACCAGACCGTCAACGGTCCCTGTCTCCATGGCCATATAGACATCGCCCAGGGGCATAAATATGGGCTCAGCCCCGAGGGCCTTTATGTAGTTTGTCTGATGGCCGCCCGGGCTCCTCAGCTTGAGGCCCTTTAAGTCCTCGATGCTCCTCACGGGCTTGCTTTTTGTCCAGATAAAGGACTGGATGCAGCCATTCAGCTCAAGGACCTTGACGTCTTTAAATTCATCCTTGAGAACCTTCTGATAGACGGCGTTACCGATATCAGCGGCCAGATCTTTTCCATCCACCCAGACGGCCAGAGACAGGACATCGGTAAGAGGAAATCTTCCGGGGGTCCATGTGGCCGTAAAATAGCCAAGATCGGACATCCCTCTATTTACTATGTCAAAATGATCCGGCCCTTTACCGAGAGCGCCCCCCGCGTACATGCTGTAGCCGAGCTTACCATTGCTCCGTTTTTTAAGCTCCTCCATCATGGGAGTCCAGACTGTCTTGACCTCCCTGCTCACCGGAGGATGCCAGGTGCTGAAACGCAGGTTTTGATCCGCTGCAAAGGCATTCTCCAGGCTGATGATTCCTGAGCCCAGCGCAGCCCCTCCCACCACGGCCGCCTTTATGAAATCCCTTCTCGTGATACCTCCACAATCCTGACACATGGCCTTTTCTCCTTTCCTGTTTAGGTTGTTTGCCTATACCCACCTCTCCGTAACGGTCTTCTGATCAAGGAAGAGACGCACGGAATCAACTCTTGATTTTGCGGCGCCGAAGAAGGAATCCCTCTTGGAACCTAGGGGGAAGAAGGCATAAGGCTGGGGTATGCCCGCATTTACGCCTATGTTTCCCACGCTGCATTCCCTTATGAAGGTCCTGGCGTTTGCGCCGCTCGCCGTAATGATGCAGGCAGAATGACCGTAATTGGTGTTGTTGTTAATGATGTCTATAGCCTCCTCTAGACCTTTTATCTCAATTAAGTTACACACCGGCCCGAAGGATTCCTCTTTGGCTATATGCATTTGCCTTCGGACGCCTTCCAGGATCGTTGGCCCCAGAAAATAACCCGCCTCATAGCCCGGCACCTTGACTGCTCTTCCGTCCAGGCTGATGCGCGCCCCTTCCTTTATGCCCTTTTCTATAAAGGCCTCGACCTTTTCCTTTCCCTGGCGCGTGGTGAGTGGGCCCATCTGGGTTGCCTCATCAAGACCGTATCCGACCCTGAATTTCCTGGAGATATCTATAAGTTTTTCCCTGAAGGTCTTGTAAATCGAACCCGTCACAAGGACATTGTCCGACCCTAGGCATCTTTGACCAGTCATTCCGAAACAGCCCCTCATGACATAGTCCGCGGCCTTTGCGGGATCGGCGTCATCCATCACCAGGATGTGGTTTTTTCCGTTTCCGTTGATTGAAGACCTCTTACCAAGTTTTCCGCAGAGGGCGAAAAGCTCTTTTCCGACCATGCTTGATCCTATGAAGCCCACCCCTGCGATTCTTTTGTCTTCAAGTATCTTCTGGTTGACATCAAATCCGGTTCCCACATGAATGAGATTCATGACCCCGGGAGGAAGTCCGGCCTCAGCCAGGACCTTGAAGACCGCGTCGCTTGCGACGGGGTTTTGCCAGCTTGGAGAAACTATCACTGTGCAGCCGCAGCCGATGGCATAGGGCACAAAGGAAGACCAGGCATGCATGGGGATGTTTCCAGGGGTAAGTATCAGAAAAGGACCTACCGGCTCCCACAGCATGGAGCAGTCAATGCCCCTTGCAAGCTGCTGAACGGATTCGCCCTTATAAAGACTGTAAAGGGCTCCTATGGCGGATTCGATGTTTTCAATGCATCTTTGCACCGTACCCCGGGCATCACCAAGGGTCCTTCCGTGGTCCTGCACCAGTATCCTCGCAAGTTCCTCATGCCTTGCCGCAAAAATCGCCCTCATCTTCCCGAGGTAATCCGCCCTGTCCCTGAAGGGGACATCCTTCCAGCTCTGAAAGGCCCTGTAAGCGGCCTCCACAGCCGCCTCTGCGTCCCGGGCGTCCGAGATCTCAACCTCGGCTATTTCTTCGTCCTTGGCAGGGTTGTAATCCTTCAATGCCTCCCGGTTTCCTCCGGATAGCCACTCTCCGGCAATGAAGGGGCTTAGTCTTCCGTAGTGTGATTTGACCTCTTGAAGCAGTGCCATGATAACTCCTTTATCAAAATGTCGGCGGGGTTATAACCCAGATCACCTCTGCGTCATCCCTGCCGTTGTTTATCCAGTCGTGGGGTATGTGGGAGGGGAAATAGAAACTTTCCCCCGTGCCTATCTCATAGCGCCTTTCATCCAGGACAAGGGTGAGGGAGCCTTTCATAAGAAAACCGAATTCCTCTCCCTCATGCAGGTACATGCCGTGGGAGCCCCCGCCGGGCTTTATCACCGTAAAGAAGGGCTGCATCCTCTTGTTCCTGGTGTTCCTGACAAGGGATTGAATCTTTGCGTCCCACCGCCTCAACTGGATGTCAACCCTGTCGGCAGCCTTTGTGACAACATCTTCGTGATTGAGGGTCTCATCCATGAAGAAGTCAACTATATTTACATCCAGGGCCTTTGCTATCCTTTTGAGTGTTGATATGGAAGGATCAACGTGGTTGTTTTCAAGCTGGGAGATGAGGGAAGACGAGCAGCCTGCCTCCTCGGCAAGGTGCCGCATGGTGATGCCTTTTTGTTCCCTGAGCAATTTTATCCTTCCGCCGAGATTCATATCTGCCCCTGTTAAATATTTATTAAAATGATAAGCACGATTAAACAAGGAGGTCAATAGAAAAGTTTTTTAACGGCGGATTCAACTCAGCACAGGCGGTGAACTTCCTACAAAGCCGCCATCATTGATCGGCTGAAACAAAACCTAATTTACAGGAGCAGTTTTCTCCTGCCAGCCGCCGCCAAGAGCGGCATAGAGTTTTACCCTGTTTGCCAACCCCGCCAGCCTAAGCGACACAAGCCCTTGTTGGGCAGCATACAGGGACCTCTGGGCGTCAAGAACCGCAAGGTAGCTGTCAAGACCTTTATCGTATCTTAGTTTTGAAAGCCTGTATGTCCTCTCCACCGCATCCGCCAGGGATTGCTGGGTGGAGAGCTGTCTGTCAATGGTTCCTTTGAGGGCCAGGGAGTCTGCAACCTCTCTGAAGGCCGTCTGTATCGCCTTCTCATACTGGGCAAGAGATATCTCACGTTCTACCTTTGTCACATCGTATGCTGCCCAAAGCCGGGAATCGAATATGGGTACGGAAATCTGAGGAGCAAAAAGCCATGTGCCTGAGCCTGAGTGAAAAAGTCCTGAGAGTTCTGCACTTGCAGTCCCAACGGATGTCGTAAGCGATATCCTCGGGAAAAGAGACGCCCTCGCGGCTCCGATGTTGGCATAAGCTGCCTTGAGGCGGTGTTCAGCGGCGATAACGTCCGGCCTGTTGAGCAGTATCTCAGAAGAGGTTCCAGGTGAAAGCACTTCAGGGGCAACAACCGATGCCAAATCATGTGCATCCTTATCCCCGCGCAAGGGGCCTCCCATAAGCAGTGCGAGGGCATTTTCATCCTGGGCAACAAATTGAGTGAATCTCCATATATCACCCCTGGCCGCGTCAACCTGGGTCTGAGCTCTGTTGAGGTCGAGCTCCGAAGCAAGTCCCAGTTCATAGCGCCTTTTTACCAAGTCGTAAGATTCCTTCTGGGCGGCAAGGGTCTTTTCGGCAAGCCCAAGACTCTCCCTGTCGGCGGCCATTGTCAAATAGGCGTTTGCAACCGCCGCTATAAGCAGGACCTGAGCGCTCCTGTGGGCCTGCTCGGTTGCGAAGAACTCCTCAAGGGAACGCTCCTCAAGGCTTCTGATACGGCCGAAGAAATCAATCTCCCAGGCTGTAACCCCCAGATTAACTCTGTATTGTTCAGCTTCCCTCACCTGTCCCGTAGAGGAAAGATCAGCAGGAATCCTCTCGCTGCTTCCGCTCCCGGTTGAGCTTAAAGAAGGGAAAAGCTCTCCCCTCTGAATGCCGTATAGGGCCCTTGCCCTTTGAACGTTGAGGGCAGCAAGCCTCAGATCGCGATTGTTTTCCAGCGCCGTCTTGATGAGCTCCTGAAGTTTGCCGTCAACAAAAAAATCTCTCCATCCGAGCTCAGAGGCTCCTTGAAAGCCTCTCTCCTCCGGGGCATATCCATACGCGCTGCCGCTCGGCCATAAAGAGGGTACCGGAGCCTGCGGTCTATCGTATTTTGGCGCCAGCGAGCAACTGGTAAAAGCAAGAACAATTCCGATCAGGAGTAATGCTCTATTTCTGATCATCTCTTCCATCTCCGGATATCTCATTTGCGCCGATTTTAGGCGGCTGATGTTTTCTGTGTTTTCCTAACGTTTTTTCAATCAAGACATAAAAAAGCGGTGCAAATAGAGTTACGAGGAAAGTGGATGTCACCACTCCCCCCAGGACCGCAGTACCTATGGCCTTTTGCGCCCCCGCCCCGGCCCCGCCCGCAAAAGCAAGTGGCATAACGCCGAATCCGAAGGCCAGGGAGGTCATAACGATGGGCCGCAGCCTCAATTTAGATGCCTCCAAAGTCGCCTCGATCAACCCCATACCTTCTTTCACACGAGTCTTGGCGAACTGGACTATCAGTATGGCGTTCTTGGTGGTGAGCCCGAGTGTTGTCAATAGCCCGATCTGGAAATAGACATCATTTGGCAACGCCCGAAAGGTTGAACCGATCACCCCTCCTATGGCTCCCAGAGGCAGGGCAAGCAGGATTGAAATCGGGATAGGCCAGCTCTCATAAAGAGCCGCAAGGCAGAGGAAAATTACCAGTATGGAGAAGGCATATAACGGGGCCGCCTGGGCGCCGGCCATCCTCTCCTGGTAGGAAAGCCCTGTCCAGTCAAAGCCTATCCCCTTCTGCAACTCCATGACAAACCCTTCCATGGCCAGCATAGCTTCACCTGAACTCTTTCCAGGAGCTGCTTCGCCCAGGATGCCTATGGACGGAAAACCGTTGTAGCGCTCAAGCTTTGGAGAGCCGGCGGTCCAGTGACCGGATGCGAACGAAGAAAAAGGAACCATCTTGCCCGCGTTGTTGCGAACATGGAGCCTTTCCAGATCATTGGGAAGCATGCGGTAGGGAGCGTCGGCCTGGGCATACACCCTCTTGACACGTCCCGCCTGAATGAAGTCGTTTACATACGCACCTCCGAAGGCTGCGGCTATCGTGGTTTGAATCGCAGTGATCGGCACCCCCAAAGCGCCTGCCTTCTCCCAATCCACATCAATCCTGTATTCCGGCACATCTTCAAACCCGTTAGGCCGGACCTTTGTCAGCGCCGGATCCTGCGCGGCCATGCCGAGTAGTCTGTTTCGTGCTGCCATCAGTTCTTCATGTCCAAGGCCGCCTCTGTCAAGCAACTGAAAGTCAAACCCCTTTGCCCGCCCCAATTCCACAACCGCGGGCGGTGCAAATGGAAAGACCATGGCGTTGCGGATTTTGGAAAATTCCCTCATGGCCCTTCCGACCACGCCATCAACCTTCAGCTCCGGTCTTCCCCGAAGGTCCCAGTCCTTGAGCTTGACGAATGCTAAGCCGGCATTCTGTCCCCTCCCTGAGAAGTTAGTGCCGGAAATGGTCATACAGGATTCCACCGCCTCTTTCTCACGCACAAGAAAATGGTCCCGCACTGCCCCCATTACCTCGTCGGTCTGCTCCAGAGAAGAGTTCGCGGGAAGCAGGGCCTGAACCATCAGTATTCCCTGGTCTTCATCCGGGAGATAGGCCGTGGGCATGCGCTTGAAAAGGACCCCCATTGCCGCCACGATAATAATGAATATAACCAGGTAGCGGATCTTTCTGGACAGGGAACGGCTTACCAGATGCAAATACAGATCTCTGGCCCGTAAAAAGAGACGGTCGAACCATCTGAAGAAACGGCGCAGAAATGATCCTCCGGTTTCTGCCGCGGCATGTCCCTTGGACACGGGCTTTAGAAGTGAAGCGCACAATACCGGCGTCAGAACCAGGGCCACTACCACAGAAAGAAGCATGGATGCGATAATGGTCACGGAGAACTGACGGTAGATGACCCCGGTGGACCCGGGGAAGAAAACCATCGGCCCGAAGACCGCCGCCAGCACCAGCCCGATACCGATCAAAGCGCTGGTGATCTGGTCCATTGACTTCCGGGTGGCCTCGCGGGGTGAAAGACCTTCCTCGCTCATTATTCTCTCTACGTTCTCGACCACCACGATGGCATCATCCACCAAGAGACCAATCGCCAGAACCATGGCGAACATAGTCAGCATGTTTATGGAAAACCCGAAAAGACCCAACACGGAAAATGTCCCCAGTATTACCACCGGCACTGCAATGGTCGGGATCAAGGTGGCCCTCATATTACCCATAAAAAGATACATGACCAGGAAAACCAGCAGAATTGCCTCGAAAAGCGTCTTGACTACCTCATTTATGGCCACCTTTACAAAGGGAGTCGTGTCATAGGGGTAGATGACCTTCATGCCTGGAGGGAAAAAACGGCTCATCTCCGCCAGCTTGGCCCTTATGGAGTCTGCTGTTTTAAGGGCATTGGCCCCTGCGGCCTGTCGGATGGCCATGGCGACGGAGGGCTTACCGTTGAAATAGGCCTGGACATCATAAGATTCTGTCCCTAATTCCGTCCTTCCAACATCCTTGATCCGCAGGATGGATCCATCCGGGTTGCTGCGGATCGGAACATCCCCGAATTCCTCCGGCGTCTTGAGAAGACTCTGGACTATGATGGAGGCGTTAAGCCTTTGGCCTTTCAACGCCGGCGCGCCCCCGAACTGACCTGCCGACATTTCCATGTTGTAAGCGCGAAGCGAAGTAATCACATCTTGAACCGTCAGCCCGTAATCGTTCAACTTGTCAGGATTCATCCATATCCGCATCGCGTACTGGCTTCCGAAGACCTCAACCTCTCCCACCCCAGGCACTCTCGAGAGCACCTTCTCCAGGTTGGATTGGGCATAATCCCGTAAATCATCCCCATCCATGCTCCCGTCCTCGGAGATCAGGCCTACAATCAACAGCCAGTTTCTCGTGGATTTACTTACCTTTATGCCCTGGCGCTGGACTACCTCCGGCAGGTTCGCCATGGCGAGCTGGAGCTTGTTCTGAACCTGAGCCCAGGCCAGGTCCGGGTCGGTTCCAGGGGCGAAGGTCAATTCAATACGGGAGGCCCCCGATGAATCGCTGCTGGCGGAAAGATAGAGCATCTTGTCAAAACCGGTCATCTTTTGCTCAATGATCTGCGTCACACTGTTTTCAACCGTCTCCGCTGACGCCCCCGGATAGAATGAAGTAATTGCTATGGAGGGAGGAGCAATCGGAGGATACTGGGATATCGGAAGGTTAAGGATGGCAAGTCCTCCACCCACCATCATGATTATGGCTATAACCCAGGCAAAAACAGGCCTGTCCAGAAAAAACCTAGATAGCATCACGCCCCTCCCTTACTTTTTCTTCTCAGGATGCCGCGGCATGTCATCAGGTTTGGCCCGGCCTTCTACTGCGGAATCAAAAGAGACGACCTTCACGGTACTACCCGGTCTTACCTTCTGCATCCCTTCGGCGATTACCTGATCGCCTGGTTGAAGACCCGATGACACGAGCCACTTATCCCCCAGAGATCGGTCAAGACTCAGCATGCGCTGGCTGACCTTTCCATCCGCTTCAACGATAAGCGCGATGGGATTGCCCTTTGGGCCGCGTGATACTGCCTGTTGAGGAATCAGGATTGCCCTTTCGTTGACGCCTTCTTTTACAAGCGCACGCACAAACATCCCCGGCAGGAGTGTCCCCTCAGGATTTGGAAAGACAATTCTGAGAATTACGGTGCCTGTAGTGGGATCAACCGTTACATCCCGGAACTGAAGCTCCCCGTCCGGCGGATACTCGGAGCCGTCCTCGAGGAGGAGCTTTACCTTGCTGTGGTTTTCTCCGTCCTTACTAAGACGACCGTCCTGAAGGCGCCGTTTCAGGCGCAGCAATTGAGCGGTTGATTGAGGCACATCCAGGTAAACGGGATCCAGTTGCTGGATGGATGCCAGGGCCAGGGGCTGATATCCTGTCACTATGGCCCCTTCGGTGACATTGGATTTACCAATACGGCCGGAGATGGGTGCTGTTACCCTTGTGTATCCGATGTTTATCCTGGCGCTCTGCAGGGCAGCCTCTGCCTGCTGAATGGAGGCCTCAGCAAGGGCTATCCCCTCCCTGTCGCTTTTGACCTGCGCCTCTGCCGCGATGAGCGCTGCCTGCGCCACTTTGGCATCGCTTACTGCCTGGTCTCGCTGATTGGCCGATACTGCTTTATCCCTGAAGGCCTCCTCAAATCTCTTGAGGTTAATGTGGGCGAGATCGAGGGTTGCCCTGTACCTCTCGAGTCCTGCGATACCGGCCTCAAGGCCGGCTCTTGCCCGGTCGGCAGCCTTGCGGGCAACAGCCAGGTTTGCCTCGGCATTTCCCAGGGCTGCCTTGAAAGGGGCGGGATCAATCAGGTACAGCAACTGACCTTCTTTGACGTCAGTTCCCTCTTCAAAAATGCGCTTTTGTATAAGACCGCTTACCTGGGGCCGAATTTCGGCCATCCTGAAGGAAGAGGTTCGCCCGGGAAGCTCGGTGGTCAATACTACCTTCTGGAGCTGGACGGGCACTACTGCCACCTCTGTTGCCCGGGGCGGAGGCTGGGCTCGCTCACCGCGTTCGCAGCTATTCAGCATCAGACCCGAAAGAAAGACAAACGCCAGCAGCAGTGCGGGGATAAGGTGATTTCCTGAAAACGATTTCATAATCTACCTCCGGCAGACAGCCAAAAAATATTTTGTAGCGGTAACATACTGGTATTTGTCATTTGATCAAGAGACCCTTGAACAGGATATTGAGTATGGCATCAGGCTCCTCAGGGTAAGGATGTTGATCAGGATCTTCAAGCCACAGGAAAAGAAAGGCATTGACGAGGCTGTCCAGGGCGACCGCCAGAACAAAAGGATCGGCCATCTTGATGAAACGATCTCTTTTTATGCCTTCATCAAAAATCATAGCCAATTTTTTAAGAAACTCCTTCCGCCTTCTCTTTATCTCCTCATCCAGCCCGGATAAAACCGTAAAGCCTGCACCATGGGTCTCCGAAAAATAGAGCCTTATGGCGGAGGCGTTTTCACAAAAGACCTTGCCCTTCGCCTTCACATAGCTTCGGAGCTTTTCTATCTCATCGCCTTCATGTTCTATCGCCTCATGCAAGACCATCCTGAATCTGTCGGAAAGCTCAAGCATAAGAGCCTCGTAAAGGTCATCCTTGCTCTTGAAAAACTTATATAGAGTTCCTATCGCAAACTCGGCCTTCTCGGCAATCTCGTGCATGGAGACGTTGTGATATCCTTTTTCCGAAAAAAGGCTAAGCGCCGTATCAAGCATCTCCTGCCTCTGTCTGAGCTTTTCCCTCTCCCGCCTCGGCAATTTCTTTGTAATTACCTCCATTCTATCGAGCCTCCTCCAAGGTATCCGCTGACCTTTACCCGGCCCGCGGAGCCCACTTGTTATCATTCGTGGCGCAGGGCCTCTATCGGATCAAGGTGTGCTGCCCGCCGAGCCGGAAAATAGCCGAAGATTATCCCTACGGCCGCGGAGAAAAGAAACGCCACTATAACAATGCCTGGCTGGAAGACAAAAGGGATCTTGAGCGTCTCCGCGAGAAAGGCGGAGCCGGCCAGCGCCAGGCCGATGCCGAGCCAGCCTCCAAGGGAAGACAGAAGTACTGCCTCCACGAGGAACTGCAGGAGCACGTCTCTTTCAAGTGCCCCTATGGCCAGGCGAATTCCGATTTCCCTGGTGCGCTCGGTCACAGAGACAAGCATTATATTCATTATGCCTATGCCTCCGACAAGAAGACTCACGGCCGCCACAGATCCCAGGAGCATGGTAAGAACCTGGGTAGTGCTCGTAAGCATCTTTGCAATCTCTTTCATCTCGGTTACGTTGAAATTATCCTCTTCGTTTGGCGCAAGGTGCCTTCTTTCCCGCATGATGCGGCGGATGTCGTCGGCAACCTTTTCTGTTGCCGCTCCTTCCCTGGCCGAAACATAGATGACGTTTACATCCAGGCTTCCGCTTATCCTTCGCTGAAACGTCCTTAGGGGAATTACGACAAGATCATCCTGATCGGTCCCCATGGTGGACTGGCCCTTGCTCTCAAGAACCCCGATCACTTCAAAAGCCATTTTTTTTAAGCGGATAATCTCTCCTATCGGATCACGGGCGCCGAAAAGCTTTGTCTTTAGGGTATTTCCTATCACACATATGGAAGCGCCTCCCCTCAGCTCAGCTTGAGTAAATAAACGACCCTTTCCTATCTTCCAGTTTCTGGCCGAAAAATACGCATTGTCCGATCCCGTCACGGAGGTAAACCAGTTCTGATTGCCGAAGACCGATGTCATGCCACGGGAAGCGGCGGGGGCCACAGAGGCGGCAGCAGTTATCTCCCTTTCAATGGCCCTGGCATCCTCAGCCCTGAAGGGAGCAGCGCCTGAACTCTGGCCCGGTCCCATCCTCCTTCCCGATGTGACTACCAGTAGATTGCTTCCGAGGCTCGCGATCTGGGAGGTAACCGCCTGGGTTGCTCCTTCACCCAGCGTAACCATCACAATCACCGCCGCAACTCCAATGATTATGCCCAGCATTGTGAGAAAAGAGCGCATGAGATTTCTCCTGAGGGCCCTTAAGGCCTCACGAAGGGCGTTACCTATCATGACCGACCTCCCGTCACCACGGCTTGTCGGCTCTCAGGCCCCTTCAGAAGATCCGATTCAACCCTTCCGTCTCGAAAGCCTATTATGCGACCCGCATAGGAGGCCATCTCAGGATCATGGGTGACCATTACGATGGTTATTCCCTGATGCACGTTCAGATCGGTTATCAGTCTCATTATCTCTTTGCTTCTTGATGTATCAAGATTTCCGGTGGGCTCATCGGCTAGAAGAAGCGCGGGCTCTGTTACTATGGCCCTTGCTATGGCGACCCTCTGCTGCTGACCTCCTGAAAGTTCCGACGGATTGTGGCGCTCCCAGCCTCTGAGGCCGACAATATCCAGTGCCTTCTCCGCCAGCTTGCGCCTGGCTGAAGACGCCGTGCCTCGGTAGATGAGCGGCAGCTCAACATTTTCAAGTGCGCTTGTTCGGGCAAGGAGGTTATATCCCTGGAAAACAAACCCCAAATAATGCCTGCGAAGAAAGGCGCGCCTGTTACGGTCGAGCGAGCCTACCTCCACGCCTTTGAAGAGATAGTCTCCGGAACTTGGCGTATCGAGGCATCCGAGAATATTCATAAAGGTGCTCTTCCCCGACCCGGAAGGCCCCATAACGGCAAGAAATTCACCCTGGTTTATCATCACGTCCACTCCGGCCAGGGCCCAGACGGAAGCCTCTCCGATTCCGTAAACTTTTGTCAGTTGTCGTGTTTCAAGGAGTGTCTTATCTGAAACCGGCTGGTTCATTTCCTGGACACCTGACCTATTACCAGAGGTGCCCCCGTTTCAATGTCGCCCTTTATGACTTGCGTCCACTGTCCATCGGTAGCACCAACTATTACTTGAATGGGCCTTGGCTCTCCCTTTTCGAGGACATAAACAGCCTGATTCTTTCCGCTCCTCTTGATCGCGGGTCTCCTTGATCTTGATGAAGGGGGTCTGGGGAAGAGTTTGGATACAAAGCTAGCTCCTCCACTAGGAAGGGTATTGGCCGCCGGAGGTTCATAACGCAGGGCGGAGTTAGGCGCCAGTAGTGCGCTTTCAACTTTTTCTATTACAATCTCAGCCGTTGCAGTCATCCCCGGTCGCAGAAGCATTTGGGGATTTTTCACCTCGATTACGGCCCTGTAGGTGACTACCCCTTCAACGGTCTGAGAGCCATAACGCACCTGAGTTACACGGCCCGGGAACCTCTGATCGGGATAGGCATCTACTGTGAAGGTAGCCTCCTGATCCCCCCTGACCTTGCCCACATCGGCCTCGTCCACGTCAACGTTGAGTTCCATCTGTGTGAGGTCTTCGGCTATTGTGAAGAGTACGGGCGTCTGGAAGGTCGCGGCCACAGTCTGACCCGGGTCAACGGCCCTTTTGAGCACTATCCCGTTTATGGGCGAGATGATTGAGGCCTTGGAAAGATCAGTCTTAAGGGCCTTCAATGCCGCCTCGTTCTGGGATACCGAGGCAAGAGCCGCCGTCTCTTCAGCCCTTGCCCTTGCCAGGGAGGCAACTGCTGATTCCATCTCCTGTGGCGAGGGGACCTTTCCTCCTGAAAGAGCCCTGACATGTTCAAACCGCGAGAGCTTTGCCGACGTCTCTTCCACAGTGGCCATTGCCAGGGGCACCTTTGCCCTGGCGACCGTCAGATTGGCCTCTGCCTGCTGGACCTGTGCTTCGAGTCTGTTGGTGTCCAGTCTGGCCATTACCTGCCCCGCCTTGACTACACTATTGAAGTCAACCAGTACTTCCCTGATGGTGCCAGAGATCTCCGAGCCTACGTCAACCTGCTTGGTGGGCTGAAGGGTTCCCGTGGCTGAAACGGTCATGGTGAGATCGCCTTTCCTGGCAGCCTCGGTGAGATAGCTCACCTTCTGTTCAGTTTTGTTCCTGGATATCCAGATTCCAGCCGCGGCAAGAATGAGAGCCGCCAGGAAGGTTATAATCCATTTCCACAGCCGTCTTCCCGCCTTTTGCGAGGAGTTAAGACCCAGCCGCTCTGCTACAGCTTCTCTATCTATATTTTCCTTCATGGCGATCTTATGAGTTCTCCTTGTCCTCAGCCCTTATCCATCCTCCTCCAAGCGCCTTGTAAAGCCTTACAAGATCTGTAAGAACCGCAACTTCACTTACAGCCCTCTGATCCTGCATCGTCAGAAGTGTTCGCTGCGCCACCAGCACTGCGAGGAAGTCGGCAAGTCCCGCGCTGTATTGGTCGGAGGCAAGCTTATAGGCGCTCAGGGTAGCGGCCTCTGCCGCAAGAAGCGCCTCAAGTCGCCTCTTCTCTCTTACATAGGCGCTCAAGGCGTCTTCCACATCCGCCAAAGCCGTAAGAAGCGCTCCCTCGTAAGAGGCAAGGGCCTGCTCCTGCCTTGCTTGCGCGGCATCTATATTTGCCCTGTTCTTGCCTGCGTCAAACAATGTGAGGGCCGGAGACAGAGCAAGTGCCCAGGTGCGGGCGTTAGCCGTGAATAGACCTCCTGTTGATAGTGCCTCAAGGCCCAGGCTCCCGGTCAGAGAAAAGCTTGGATAGAGTGCTGCTGTGGCAACGCCCACCTGGGCGGTAGCCGCCGCGAGGTTTCTTTCGGCACGCCTTATGTCGGGGCGCCTTCTGAGTAGATCGGCCGGAATTCCGACAGCCACTCCTCTTGCGGGCGATGGCAGCTCCATCTTTTTTGCCATCAGGGCGTGAAGCGAGCCTGGGGTTTCCCCCAGAAGCACGGCGAGCCGGTTGAGGTTCTGCTCAAGGCCTGCCTCGAGACTTGGAATCTGGGCCTTTGTCTGCTGATAGGACGCAATCGCCTGATCCTCATCCAGTTGGGTAACAAGACCAGCCTCTTTTCGCCATCTGGCTATCTCATAAGATTGGTTCAGGGCTGAGAGGGTCTCTGAAGCAATGGCAATACGCCTTTGCAGCGAACGGGCCTCCAGATAATTTATGCCGACCTCAGCCGTCAGTGTTACCATGACGTCTCTGAGGTCCTCTTCTCCAGCCTGAAGGCTAGCCTCCGCCGCCTCCAGTGCCCTTTGCCTTGCCCCGAATATATCGAGTTCCCACCGCGCGTCAAAACCCGCGTTATAGAAATCGGTCGTCTTGCCGATTCCGGTTTCAGCGCTTCCGCGGCGACGGCTGGCTGATGCCGCGGCCGAAACCGTCGGGAGACGATCTCCCGCTGCAAAGTCCCTCTTCGCCCGGGCCTCCCTAAGCCTGGCTTCGGCCCCCATGATATCTTTGTTTGTCTTGATCGCCTTCTCCATGATGGATGATAGAACTGAATCATCAAAAGACGACCACCACAACGCAGGGCTAGCTTCTTTTGATTGGGACAAGGAGACATCAATCAGTGCTTTATTGTGCCACTCCGGGGGAAGAACGGTTTGAGGGGCCTTGTAGTCAGGCCCCACAGCGCATGCTTCTGTGAGGACGATCGCCAAAGCGGCCATTGGCCTTATAAATCTTATCCTGGATGACCTGTCTGCAAAGGCCGAAATCCAACCCTCACACTTCATCGCCTTAGACACCCGTCTTCACCTTCCCATAACCCTTCAGAGGTCAGGAGAGGCCTCTTTTCCAATGATAGAATATGATATTTTATGAACATGTATTCATATTATAAAATGAGTAGTCATATTGTCAATGGGATATTGACTGGAACCCTTGTTAGGAAAAGGGCCCTCATAGGCGAGCTGATCTTTAACTCAGAGTCTCCTGGAATCTGCCAAACGAGGGACAATTTTTTACGAATTAGATTATCGGGAAGTCGTTGACCATGCAGGGCAAGCTCGCGGGCTTTATGGGATCTATCCCCCTTTGCCGGGTTGGTCACAACCCTGAACGCCGAAAGGCCTCGCTGACGATGGCCTGGGCCTCCTCCTGGATGCGCCTGAGGTGGTCTTCGCCTCTGAAGCTCTCTGCGTAAATCTTATATACATCTTCCGTTCCCGAAGGCCTGGCCGCAAACCACCCGCTTTGAGTTACGACCTTAAGCCCTCCGATGGCGGCCTTGTTGAATGGAGCGGCCGTAAGCTTCGCAATTATGGGGTCGCCGGCAAGGTTCGAAGCGCTCACCTCTTTGGCGGCAAGCTTGCTCAAGACCGCCTTTTGCCCTGATGTGGCTGGGGCGTCTATCCTCTGATAGACGCAGGCCCCGAAGAGTCTTTCAAGATCTTTGTAATGCTCTGCGGGGTCTTTGCCGGTAACAGCGGTTATCTCCGCAGCCAGGAGATCCATGACAAATCCGTCCTTGTCTGTTGTCCAGGCCGAACCGTCCTGCCTCAGGAAAGACGCTCCGGCGCTCTCCTCCCCCCCGAAACCTAAAGAGCCGTCCAGGAGCCCCTCAACAAACCACTTAAAGCCTACCGGCACCTCAGCAAGCCTTCGTCCCAGCGATGCCGCCACCCTATCTATCATCGCACTTGAAACGAGTGTCTTTCCTACGGCGGCATCCTTCCTCCAGCCCGTCCGGTTCTGGAAGAGGTACCAGACAGCAACCGCCAGATAGTGATTGGGATTCATCAGGCCTCCCGAAGGCGTCACTATCCCGTGCCTGTCAAAGTCCGTGTCGTTTCCAAAAGCTATATCGAAGCGATCCTTCATGCCTATAAGACCGGCCATAGCGTGGGGAGAGGAGCAGTCCATCCTGATCTTGCCGTCCCAGTCGAGGGTCATGAATGAAAACGTGGGATCGAAAACCTGATTTACCACCTCAATTGAAAGGCCGTAGGTATCGGCTATGGGTTTCCAGAAGGCAAGGCCCGATCCCCCCATTGGATCTGCGCCTATCTTGAGGCCGGCCTTTGCTATGGCATCCAGGCTGATCACGTTTTTCAGATCCGTCACATAAGGAGTGATATAGTCGTATTCATGCGTGGTTTCAGCCTTGAGTGCCCGCTCGACAGGCATCCTGTTTACGCCCCTCATGGCGCTTTTAAGGATCTCATTTGCCCGCTCCTGGATAAGCTTTGTGGTCTCTGGAGAAGCCGGCCCCCCTGAGGGAGGGTTGTACTTAAACCCTCCGTCTGAGGGCGGATTGTGCGAAGGGGTCACAACTACACCGTCGGACCTATTACTGCCTAGGTTTTTGTTATAGCAAAGGATGGCATGAGATATCACTGGAGTGGGTGTATAGCCGAGTCCTTTTTGAATCATGACGCTGACCCCGTTTGCGGCAAAAACCTCAAGGGCGCTCCTCAAGGCCGGTTCTGACAGCGCATGCGTGTCCATTCCCATAAAAAGCGGCCCGTCAATACCATCTGCCTTCCTGGCCTCACAGATGGCCTGGCATATCGCCAGGATATGGTTTTCATTAAAACTGCCCTCAAACGAAGAGCCTCTATGGCCGGATGTCCCGAACGAAACCCTTTGAGAGGTCTCTTCCGGATCTGGCTTTACCGTATAGTAGGCGGACACAAGACGTGGAACATTTACAAGCATGTCGCGGGAGGCCGGTTTACCGGCGAGGGGATTTAGTGTCATCTGAAACTCCATCAAAAAAAGTTAAGGTCTTTTTATGGAAAAGGCCAATCGGCATATAAGAGGCCTTTCCTGTTAAGGAATATAAGAAAGCGGAGCTGTAAGTGTCAACACCGTGCTTGCGCTTCTTATTTATGATTAAACTTGGCACACTGGTAACAAGCCGCCAAGAGAGTAAACCCGGCGAAATCCGGGGCCCAGAATAAGCTGATATTCCTAAATTCAGGCTCTCGGATCGTGGTATGGGACAGGCTTAGGTAGTGTCCATCCGGAAATGAGATAGTTTCGTCGAGTTCAAGGCGGGCGATAATTTTAACCACAGGAATACATTGACGTATTTCGAGGATTAAAATTTGAGGCCAACGCCGAAATCGGTGAAAATAGCCATTTACGGATGGGCACTAGGTATCAGTTCAATAATTGGGGGGATGGCTTTTGCCCTGACCAGGCCATGCAGACCAGGAATAAGGTTCTGTAGGTGCGCCTTCAGGCGCAGGGCGCACGGTTCACGTGCGGCTGAAGCCGCACCTACCCCGGATTTTTGAGCTGATACAACAGAACAAATAGTTCACATAATGAACAATAGAAAAGCTAACCCATCATATCAAACCTAAAAGTCGGAAAACTGACTTGAGTCGCCGCTTGTGGGATGACAAGGGGCAAAGGGCTCGTGATCAAAGACGATTCTCCGCCTATCTCTTTGACTTCGCAAGGGTTATCCCCAGTTCCTCGGCCTCTTTCATAAGCTCTGTATTGGAACTTATCTCTCCGGCATTCATGGCGCTTCCATATACCATGCCTATTATCTTGGCTCCGACATAGCGGAAGGCATCCTGGAAAGACCTTAGCGCATTGACACAGCCTGAGGCAAAAGGGTCCTTGTCTCCATAGGTCATTGCGATGGCCACGCGCTTTCCCTTGAAAGCGTCCTTTGAATAGGCCGTAAGGGCAAAGCAACGGTCCATGAATATCTTTGTCTGGGCCGACATGTTGAACCAGTAAACAGGGCTTGCGATAACCCATGCGTCACACTCAACGAGCCTGGGATAGATTCTCTGCATATCGTCATCAACGGCGCATCCCGTGCTTCCTTCCGCCTGGCAGGCATAACAGGACCTGCATGGGGAAATATCCATCTCATCCAGGAAAAACGTTTCCACTTCCGCACCCTCTGAAACCGCTCCTTTAACGACCTGCTGCGCCAGCATGGCGCTGTTGCCGTTCTTTCTGGGACTGCCCAGAATAACAACTACCTTGGAACCTCGCACTTTATCTTTCATGAATAAGACTCCCTTGTCTGTGATGCTTTACCATGGTGATATCTATCCGGAGCGATAATACAGGTTTTGACGCAAAAATACACTCCTCCATTTACTCTTATCCTCAGTTGTCATGCTGTTGTAGGGAAATCACCCCCACCCTTCCCTCCCCCGTCAAGGGTGAGGGATATAAGCCGGCTAGCCAAATCAATGGACTCTTTAGACAGGCCTGGCGGATTCAAAATTCATTGACAGCCCGGTTGTACCATCACAATATTAATCAATAAATAACAGAAGCTTTACTTCTCAATAAACCGGGCTGATCTGAAAGGTAAGAGGCTGCTTTTCTCATCCCCGCATGAAAGTGAATTGTGAAAGAGTTATGAACATAGCGCGCGGAAGATTCGTTTTGATCGGCGTAGTCCTGGGGGCGGCTTTCTGGTTCATAGAGTCGGTCATGCACGTGTATGTCTTCCACGGGGATGACCTTGCCGAATCCATATTTTCCCCCGGGTTCCACGAAGCCTGGATGCGGCTGATAATCGTGGGGATGTTCATAGCCTTTGGGATTTACGGTCAGCGGCTTATATACGCCCGAAGGAAGGCCCAGGCGGAGCTCAGCCTTGCCAACGCGGAACTGGCACAGATATTCGAGACCTCTGCCGACGGCATGAGGGTCGTTGACAGGGATTTTAACATGCTTCGAGCAAACGACACCTTTTGCAGACTTGCCGGCATTGAGAAGCAGGAGGCAGACGGCAGGAAGTGCTACGAGGTATTTCGCGGGCCTTTATGCCACAGCCCCGGATGCCCCCTGATCCGAATACTGGCCGGCGAGGACAGGGTCGAATGCGACGCGGTTAAGATCCGTGACGGTCATTCGGAAATTCCCTGTATTGTCACTGCGACTCCCTTTCGGGAGCCGACTGGTGAACTGATTGGAATAGTGGAGGACTTTAAGGATATATCCTCACGCAAGCAATCCGAGGAGGAACTGAGGCAATCGCGCAGGCAACTCCGGGAGCTTGCCTCTGAGCTGGCCCTCAGCGTCAAGACCGTCAGTACCCACCGAAGCCGAGCCATCGAGAAAATGGGGATGAAGACCAATGCCGAACTCACCCATTACGCGATCAGCAACGGCCTTGTGAAATAGAAATTGTAGGACAACCACCTATAAAATAGAGGGTTCCCTTCTTACAAGAAAAACCTCCTTCCACCGATAGATTTATTTATCATGCCGTTATAAATTTAAACTGGTTATAAAATCCGCGTACCTTCCAGGTCCAGGATTTAGAAGGGATGGAAGGTGCGTTCGCACTCAAAACATAACATAAAGCCGTTCTCAGCAGAGGAGGAGAGTATGTTTACAAGAACAGGTAGAGCAGGGCTGATTTCTGCGTTGATTGCTGCGATTTCAATAGGTTTATTCCAGATTCCGGTAACTGCATACAGCCAGGAGGAACCGATCCCGATTGTGATTCAGGTGTCACCAAGCACCCTCAACATCCAGAATCAGGGCGAGTGGGTGACCATTCATACCGATATCGCCTACAACTATGTGATGGGGGCCAGCGTAATATTGAACGACATACCAATTGCCTGGTGGAAGTCGGATAATCAGGGAAATTTCGTAGCCAAATTCGTCATACTCGAGGTTAAAGAGCTGGTGACCGGTCTCGGAATAGAACTTCCCGCCCAACTGGATCTGACTTTATGGGGGACAACCTACAGCGGGGAGACGTTCGAAGGCACACAAACGATAACCGTCATAGATGTTGTTCCGGTCGGCACAGGTAAAAAATAGAACCATACGATCCGATCAAGTAAGAGCTAATGCTTTCCTCCCTTGGTCGGATCTCATAGACTTCCCGGAACAAGAAGCCGCCTTCTTACTCCTCATCTACCTTCTTTGCCGCCACCGCCTTCATGGGCGCCTCGTTGACGGTCAACTGGAAGATATCGGGCCTGCTGTAATGGCCTGCCGCATCAAAGTCGAATTTTCCCCTTCCTATGTCGTTTAGATCCAGGTCGGCCGTGAGTATCGTCTCTCCTTCGAAGTAAGGGCCTGCAAGGACGGCTCCCAGTGGGCTTATTATCGCGCTTCCTCCCCGCATGAGAACAGATTCCGGTGAATCCCCCAGGGAAACCCGAACGGTATCCGGGAAATCCTTTTTCCTCAGAAACTGGCACGCGGTCAGCACAAAACAGCGGCCTTCAAGGGCTATGTGCCTCATGGAGGAAATCCAGGTCTCCCTGTCATCTGCCGTCGGAGCGCAATATATGGCGACATTCTTGGCATACATGGCCATCCGGAGCATGGGCATATAGTTCTCCCAGCAGATCACCGAGCCGATTCTGCCGTATGGAGTATCCACAGTCGTGAGGGTTGATCCATCACCGAATCCCCAGATCATACGCTCCATAGCAGTCGGCATGAGCTTCCGGTGCTTGCCGAGAAGGCTTCCGTCGGGTCCGAAAAAAAGCACTGTGCAATAACAGGTGCCTAGTTCCCTTTCGATGACGCCTATCACCACGTAGATTCCGTGCGCCGCCGCAGCCTCTCCCAGCCTCTCCGTCTCAGGGCCCGGGACATCAATTGCCGCATCCAGATAGATCCTGAATTCTTCCCGGCCGACCGGATCCCTTGCTCCCACCACAAGGCCGTAGTTGAGGCCCTTTGGATATCCCGGTATAAAAGCCTCCGGGAAAAGGATCACCCTGGCCCCTGTTCCGGCCGCCTTGCCCATGAGTCTTACGGCCTTTTCAACGCATGCCTGGGTATCGAAAGGCACTGCCCCGGCCTGAACCACCGCCGCCTTTAATATCTTCCCGGTTGCCTCCCCTGACATTTGATCCTCCTTCGGCGCTACTAGGTTGTGCCCATCCGGAAATGGCTATTTTCACCGATTTCGGCGTTGGGCTCAAATTTTAATCCTCGAAATACGTCAATGTATTCCTGTAGTTAAAATTATCGCCCGCCTTGAACTCGACGAAACTATCTCATTTCCGGATGGACACTAGGTTATAAGGTATCAGCTCAAAAATCCAGGGTAGATGCGGCTTCAGCCGCATGGGAACCGTGCGCCCTGCGCCTGAAGGCGCACCTACAGAAGCTGATTCCTGGTCTGATCAAAGCCATCCCTCAATTATTGAGTTGATACCAAATGATGTTTTGATCTGATAATCATAATCCTTAGTCAACCCATATTTGTCAACCACCAGTGCAGCAACTTCACTGAAATCCTTCATAGACCCCCTTTGATTGATGGCAACCGATTTCATTGCGATTATATCTTCCAGATACGCCAGAGGGCATACAACCCCCTCCTGAATCTGCGTTTCATAAGGTTCGGACAAGAGTCTGTATGGAAAGTGGAAGAGAGAGAATTTCAATTTTCCAGAGCCAAGGTAAAATATCACAGTATCTTTGCCAAGCAACTCAACCCCTACCTCATCAAAACATTCCCGCATGGCATGCAGTAACAGCGCGCTGATGAAGCGATTGGGGGTAAAGAAATCCAGGTCCACGGAAAGTCCATGATGCAGATAGAAATAGACGGATGTGCCGCCTGCCAGATAGGTTCCTTCCGGCAGGGTGTTGCACTGGATCGTCCGGGCCAGGTTGTGTTTGAGGGAGACGATCGACTGTTGTGAATTCTTGAGCATATGAAATCCCGCCAATTACCTGTCCCGTGCTGCTTACCTAAAAATGCGCCGCCGCCATAGCGGCCCAAGCCCAAAACCCATTAGCATTATATGGTTTTTGGCGTCAAAAGGCAATTAATGGCGCAAACCGATTTGCCTGTTGTGACCCTGTCCTGAGCTTTGAGACGCTCTATTTTTTGTTTTGACATAAGGATTTTCCTGGATATATAGGTATGAACATCTCTGTGAGAGATGACAAACGGCCTTGCCGTCACCATGAGACCTACATTCCACACCCCTTCTTTAATCTGAAGGGATAATTTTTCAAACGACTGCATTTTTTCCTGGACTCTGATTCCATAATATGGCAGATTGGTTGGCTATGAAGATTCCAAGTCTTATCCAGGG